>Ga0307477_10000061_pt1 | contig 160155 bp, 123 predicted proteins | sample atmos_gasesECM2C_FD_203316 | JGI IMG/M metagenome (GOLD analysis project Ga0307477, IMG submission 203316) | Hardwood forest soil microbial communities from Morgan-Monroe State Forest, Indiana, United States - atmos_gasesECM2C_515 | ecosystem: Environmental > Terrestrial > Soil > Temperate...
GAAGTAACGAGATTGCGTCCCCAAGCAATTCGAGTTTCTTGAATATTTAGTCGGGAGGATGAGGATGCACGCGCTCTGGCAGGACGATGCGGGCGAATCCCATCGAGGAGCTGCGCCAGGAATAATTGGGAACATTTTTGCTTTTCCAGCGTATGAGAAGTAGCGGCGGGTGAAACGGATTTCAAAGTTCGAATACGAGAAGGAGAGAATATGGCGGACGCAAACGGAACGTTGATCAAGATGGAAAGCGTGAAGAAAGTCTTCCTGACCGACGAGGTCGAGACGCACGCGCTATCGGAGATTCACCTGGAGATCAAGAAAGGCCAGTACGTTTCGATTGCCGGGCCTTCGGGTTGCGGCAAATCCACGCTGCTCTCGATTCTGGGATTGCTGGATTCTCCAACCGACGGGAACTACTGGTTGAACGGGCAGCCTGTCGCAAAGTTGACGATCAGCGAACGCACGCGCATCCGCAACCGCGAGATTGGTTTTATTTTCCAAGCGTTCAACCTGATCGGCGACCTGACGGTCTACGAGAACGTGGAACTTCCCTTGACGTACCGCGGAACCAGCGCCGCCGAACGAAAGCAGAAGGTGCAGCACGCGCTCGAACGCGTCGGCATGGCCCACCGCTTGCGTCATTACCCCTCGCAACTATCTGGAGGTCAACAACAGCGCGTAGCTGTGGCGCGGGCGTTGGTGGGCGACCCGCTGATCATGATGGCTGACGAGCCGACTGGAAACCTGGACTCCAAGAACGGCGAAGCGGTCATGGAACTCTTGCGCGACCTGCATCGAAATGGCGCAACGATTTGCATGGTTACGCACGATCAGCGCTACGCGAATTTTGCGGAACGCACGATTCATCTTTTCGACGGCCGAATCGTGGAAGAAACGCAGGAAGCGCACGTCGGAGCCTAACCCCGGAGGCAGTTCATGGAAACGATTTGGCAAGATGTTCGATTCGGGCTGCGAATGTTGGTCAAACACCGGCTCGCAACGATCGTTTGCGTGGTCGCGCTGGGGTTGGGAATCGGCGCGAACACCGCGATTTTCAGCCTTGCCGAAGCGTTTCTCGTTCATCCGGTGCCGTTCGATAATCCTGACCGCATCGTCGCGCTGGTGGATGCGCGCGTAACGAGTCAGGGCGGTGGAGCGGGTTTCGGCCCACAGGACATGAATGCGATCGCACCCGCAACGTATCTCGACTGGAAAAAAGAGGTGCATTCGTTCGACGATCTGGCGGCATACGCGTGGGACGCAGTGAACTTGACCGGAGACCGCGAGGCACAGAAGATTCAGGACTTCCAGGTTTCCGCCAATTTTTTTTCGATGATTGGCGTGCCGCCGCTGATGGGCCGCACGTTCCTTCCTGAGGAAGAAGAGCCAGGCCGCAATCAGGAAATCATCTTGAGCTATGGGCTCTGGGAACAGCGTTACGCCTCCGACCCAAACGTGTTGAACCGCATGATAAAAGTGGACGGCAAGAGCTACAACATTGTCGGCGTCATGAACAAGGGCTTCGATTTCCCAATGCCGGCGGAAGCGTGGATTCCACTGGCGCTGAGCACGAAAGAACGGCTCCGGCGTGAGAATCGCTGGCTGTGGGTGCTCGGGCGACTCAAGCCAGGTGTTTCTTTTTCCGCTGGCGCGGCGGAGATGCGGGCCATCTCGGAACGCCAGGCGCAAGCGTACCCTGATACCAACAAAGCCTGGCACATCCATCCACTTCTGCTGCGGGAGTTCATCACCGGGCCCCTAACCCGTCAATACACCATTCTGCTCATGGGTGCCGTCGCGTTTGTGCTGCTCATTGCGTGCGCCGACGTCGCGAACGTGCAGTTTGCGCGGATCACCGGGCGAACGAACGAATTCGCGGTGCGCACGGCGCTCGGGGGCAGCCGTTGGAGGGTTGTGCGCCAGTTGCTGATCGAGAGCATTCTGCTGTCGTTGGGGGGCGCAGCAGTCGGTTTGTTCCTGGCCCAATTGGATATCCAAATGATCCTGGCCCACATGCCGCCGGACGTGGCGCGATTCGTTGCCGGGTGGAAGACGATTCGTCTTGACGGCAATGCATTTGTGTTCGCGCTGGGCATCGCGGTGGTCAGCGGCGTGATTTCGGGGATCGCTCCTTCCCTGCTCGGTTCTCGCGCCAACATTGCGGAAACGCTGAAGGAGGGCGGTCGCGGATCCTCCATAAGCCGAACGCGGCATCGTCTGCGCGGCGCTCTGGTCGTTTCCGAGGTGTTTTTGGCGCTGGTTCTTTTGGTCGGCGCGGGCCTGCTCGTGAAAGGCTTCCGGGGATTGCTAAATGTCACCGAGAGCTATGCTCCGCAAACGCTGCTGACGCTCAACTTTTCGCTGCCAGAAGCAGAATACGGACAGCCGGCTTCGCGGGTGAGCTTCAACGAACAAATCTTGAAGCGGCTTGGCACCATTCCCGGCGTGCAAGCGGCCTCGCTGGTGACGTATGTGCCCTACTCGGAAGGCGGAGGCATTGGAGAAAGCGATTTCTCGATCGAAGGCCGGCCGTTGGCGCAACGCGGTGACGTGCGCACCGCGATCATTGAGACAGCCTCGCCGAGTTATTTCAACACGCTAAACATTGCGCTGCGCGATGGCCGGTTGTTGAGCGATACAGACGGAGCCGATACACCGGATGCCGCGGTGATCAGCGAGAGCCTGGCGCGGCGCTATTTCCCCGGCGAGAATCCGCTGGGCCGCCATGTCAAGGTGGGCAAAGCGGAAGGCGAAGGTCGCTGGCTGACGGTGATCGGCGTGGTAAACGATGTCCATTACAGCTGGATCGTAAAGGAGCCGGTCCCCACAATTTACCGCTCGTTCCGTCAAACGCCTCCCTACTTTACGGCGGTTGTGCTGCGCACCGCGGGTGACCCACTGAAGTTCGTGTCCGCGGCGCGCGCGGAGATTGCGGCGGTCGATCCCAATTTGCCGCTCTACGATATCAAGCCGATGGACAAGGTGATTACCGAATCGATCGTCGGCATCGCGTATGTGGCAACGATGATGGCGGTGATGGGAGCGATTGCACTGATATTGGCATCGGTCGGCGTTTTCGGCGTCATGTCCTATTCGGTGAGTGAGAGGGCTCACGAGATCGGAATCCGCATGTCCATGGGCGCGCAGACTCGCGATATCCTTGCTTTGGTGCTGCGAAGCGGGATGCTGCTCACGGCGCTTGGGCTGGCGATTGGCCTTCCCGTTGCTTTCTTGCTGGCGCGGGCTCTCTCGTCGCTACTGTTCGGAGTGGAAGCCGCGGACCCCGCGTCCTTCATCGGGCTGCCCTTGCTGCTGCTCGCCGTGGCCGGGCTGGCGTGCTATCTTCCGGCGCGACGGGCAGCAAACCTTGATCCGCTCATTGCCTTGCGGCACGATTGAAATCCGGCGCGGCACTTTCCGTCGGCGCATTGAATGAACGCATCGCTTGCGCTACAACAGGGGGACGGGTAAAGATTCGAGCGCCACTGCCCGGATTCCGTGCCATGGGGTAAGGAGAAATTGTGGAACCTTTGATTCAGCTGCGAAATTTGGAAAAAGTGGTCGAGGCTGGTCCGAACAAATTCTTCCTGTTGCGCAGAATCAATCTGGATATTCAGCCGGGCGAATTCGTGACCATTATGGGACCGTCCGGGGCGGGAAAATCCACGCTACTCAGTATCATCGGAATGCTCGACGGTGCGTGGGGCGGAGAGTTTTACTTCCTCGGTGAAGCGGTGCACAAACTCAACGTCAAGAAACGCAACGAGCTGCACAAAGCCAACATCGGCTTCGTTTTTCAGAGCTATCATTTGATTGACAATCTGACTGTGTTCGAAAATCTCGAAGTACCTCTGTCCTATAAGAATGTTCCGCACAAAGAGCGCGTCAGTTTGGTTTGCGACACCCTCGATCGCTTCCACATCGTGGGAAAGAAGGATCTTTTCCCCAACCAGCTATCCGGCGGCCAGCAGCAATTGGTGGGCGTAGCCCGCGCCGTGATTCTCAGTCCGAAGCTGATCCTCGCGGATGAGCCGACCGGAAATCTCCATTCCGCGCAGGGCGAGGAGATTATGGAGCTCTTCAAAAAGCTGAATGACGCCGGCACGACAATCATTCAAGTCACGCATTCGGAAAGAAACGCAGCGTATGGGAATCGCATTATCCAACTCAAGGACGGTTGGGTGGTCAGCGATGGGATGGCGGCAGCTGCGCGAGCCGACGCGGTACAACACTCGTAATGCGGCCATCCGCCCTTGGGCCACGAGCATTGGTTTCCGCTGCCTCTCCCCGTGCCTCGGAAACAACAGTAGGGTAAACTCCGTCTACAGAGTGGAATGAAAACAACTACTGCGCACCCCTTTCGAATCCTCATCGCCGATGACCAAGCGGATATTCGCGACGCCCTCCGCCTGCTGCTGAAGCGTGAAGGATACGAGATTCAAGCAGTCACTTCTCCCTCCGAAACTCTAAGCGCAATCGAAACACGCGAGTTCGACGCGGTCCTGATGGACCTCAATTACACACGTGACACCACCTCGGGCCAGGAAGGCCTGGACCTGCTCACTCGCATTCAAATGCTCGACAGCACGCTGCCGGTGGTGGTCATGACGGCGTGGAGCAGTATCGAAGTCGCCGTCGAGGCCATGCGCCGCGGCGCGCGCGACTTCGTGCAAAAGCCATGGGAAAACACCCGTCTGCTCTCGATTCTTCGCACGCAGATTGATTTGCGCCAGGCCCTGCGGCAGGCTTCGCGCCTCGAAGCCGAGAACCGCATTCTTCGCGCCGAATCGAGGCCCACGTTTCTCGCGAAGTCCCCGGCCATGACCCCGGTTCTTGAGCTGATTGGCCGCATCGGTCCTTCGGAAGCAAACGTCTTGATTACGGGAGAACATGGCACCGGCAAAGAAGTCGTCGCCCGAACCCTTCATGCATTGTCCGATCGCGCGTCGAAGCCCATGGTCACCGTCAATGCCGGCGGGCTTTCCGAAGGCGTCTTCGAAAGCGAACTCTTCGGGCATGTCAAAGGCGCTTTTACCGATGCCCGATCCGATCGCGTGGGCCGATTCGAACTTGCTGACGGCAGCACGCTTTTCCTGGACGAAATCGCCAACGTGCCACTCAATCTGCAGGCGAAGCTCCTCCGCGTTCTGGAAACGGGTGACCTTGAGCGCGTCGGCTCTTCCACCACGCGGCGCGTCAACGTGCGCGTGCTGGCCGCGACGAACGCGGACGTCAACGCCGAAGCTGCTGCAGGGCGCTTCCGCCAGGATCTGCTTTTTCGCCTCAATACCATTGAGATCCAAATCCCGCCGCTGCGGGACCGCCGCGAAGACGTTGACCTCCTCGCTCATCATTTTCTCCACGGCTACTCGCAGCGCTACCGCAAGAACATCTCCGGCTTTGACCCTGCGGCGCTGAAAGCCCTCCACGATCACCCTTGGCCCGGCAACGTCCGCGAACTCGATCACGCAGTCGAACGCGGTGTGCTCCTATCATCTGGCCCCTCAGTGCACGCCGCTGACCTAGGTTTGCGCGTGCAATCCGCTGGCGGCCCGGCCAAGCTGGAGGAGATGAGCCTCGACGAAGTGGAACGCTATCTTATCCAGCGCACACTTTCCCGCCACGAAGGAAATGTCAGCCACGCGGCGAAGGCTTTGGGATTGAGCCGAAGCGCAATGTACCGCCGGCTGCAAAAACACGGCCTGGAATGAAGCAACTGACTTATGAGCGCCGCATCCAGCTCCTCGCGCTGGCCGCGGGCCTTCCAGGTTCGCTGCTTGCCCTGATCCTTCTTTGGACGGGAACGTTTTCTTCCAGTACGGTCTGGACCTTGACCTTTCTTATTTTTTCTCTTTGGCTAGGTTTTGCACTATCCCTCCAGCACCGCGTGGTCTTCTCCTTGCAAACGCTTTCGAATCTTCTGGCCGCCTTGCGCGAAGAAGATTTTTCGTTGCGCGCCAGAGGTGCGCGCAGCGACGACGCCATGGGCGAGGTCATGATTGAAGTCAATGCCCTCAGCGAGACGCTGCGGCAACAGCGCCTCGGAGCGCTGGAAGCCACCGCACTGCTGCGCACGGTGATGGAGGAGATTGACCTCGCTATCTTTACGTTTGATAACTGTTCGAAGCTGCGTCTCGTCAATCGCGCTGGGGAGCGGTTATTGTCGCGTCCTGCGGAACGTCTGCTGGGTTTCACGGCGGAGGAATTGGGACTTGCGCCCTGCTTGCACGGTGATCCGGCGCGCACGATGGAGCTGAACTTTCCCGGCGGTGCCGGGCGTTGGGGATTGCGCCGCGGGACTTTTCGCCAAGGCGGCTTGCCACACCACCTCGTGGTGCTGAGCGATTTGAGCCGCACGTTGAGGGATGAAGAGCGCAAAGCCTGGCAGCGCCTGATCCGCGTTTTGGGACACGAGCTGAACAACTCGCTGGCCCCCATTCAGTCCGTGGCGCAAGGCCTTGAGAGTGGACTCATAACGGCTGCGAAGTCGCCTGAATTGCAAAGCGGATCATCGGCGGCCATCCTGGACGATTTGCGGCAGGGCCTCGCTATCATTCGTTCTCGAACGGAAGCGCTGGGCCGCTTCATGGCCGCGTACGCACAGTTGGCGCGCTTGCCGCAGCCGAAGCTTTTGCCAGTCAAAGTGTCTGAATGGATCAGCCGAACGATCAAACTTGAAACGCGCGTGAAAGTGGAACTCGTGATGGGCCCGGAAGTTGTGATCTCCGCGGACGCCGATCAACTGGAGCAATTGTTGATTAATCTCATTCGCAATGCGGCGGATGCGACCCTCGAAACGGGTGGCGGCGTCCGGGTGGGATGGTCCCGGCATGGCTCGCAACTCGAAGTGTGGGTTGAGGATGATGGACTGGGGCTCCCACAAACGACGAATCTCTTCGTTCCTTTTTTTACCACGAAGCAGGGTGGGTCGGGGATTGGCCTCGTCCTCAGCCGCCAGATCACGGAAGCCCATGGTGGCGAGCTCACCTTGATCAACCGTGCCGATGCTCGTGGCTGTGAAGCACGTCTGCGGCTGCCCGTCTAATTGCACAGTTCCTCAGTTCAGAACGCGTTCCCTCACCAGTACGGATTACGCGTTTCATTTCGGGAATTGCGTTTCGCTCTTCTTCTGTACCGAGCTGACCAACCAACAGATTCCCATGCATTTACTGTGCTGCCCACGCGGCGGGGTTGGAAGCTTTCGTGCCTACTAGCTCGGAATGAACCGACTCGGCACCCCAGCAAGAAAGGCGCGGTGGCGCACACTAGTTTGGACCATCGGCCTGCTCTCCGTCATCGGCCTGGCAAATGCTGGGCTGACTCTGGCGCAGTCAGAAGGCGCATCGCAGGATACCCCGAAGGAAATACCAGAGGGGGCACAATCGGAACAACCGCTAAACCCGACTTCCAAGAAGGACAGCGCCACAGCAGTGAAGGCGTCGCGTGAAAATGAACTCGGTCTCCAGACCATCCGAAACGTTGCGCGCGATCAGAGAGAAATCTGGACAAGCCCATCTCACCTGCGGCTCGGGCATGCCGATTGGTTTGTTCCATTTATGGGGCTCACCGCCGGTCTGCTGGTGACAGACCACGATGTAAGCTTTCATCTTTCAAACTCGCCAAGCACACTAAAGCACTACCGGGATTTCTCAAACTACGGAATCGCAGGAATGACGGGAGCTGCTGGTGGTCTCTACCTGTGGGGAAAGGCGACCCATGACCCGCACAAGCGAGAAGCGGGATTTCTCAGCGGCGAAGCGGCCGTAGACGGACTGCTCGTATCCACTGCGCTCCAATATGCCATGGGACGAGAAAGACCGTACGTGGACTCGGCTCACGGCAAATTCGGCCAAGACGGCAATTCGTTTCCGTCAGACCACGCTACCGCCGCATGGGCTATTGCCAGCGTCCTTGCGCACGAGTATCCCGGGCCCTTCACGAAGTTGCTGGTCTACGGCGCGGCTTCGGCGATTACCATCGCCAGAATTCAAGGGAAGGAGCATTTCCCAGCGGACGCCCTTGTGGGCAGCGGCATCGGTTGGCTGGTCGGGTGGCAAACCTATCGAGCCCACCATAATCCGGAAATAGGTGGTGGCGTTGCCGGGAATTTATCGGACTCGCCAGTCATCCCGACGGATCGAACTCCTAGTGCCATGGGATCACCCTACGTTCCACTTGATAGTTGGATCTATCCCCTCTTTGATCGCCTGGTGGCGATGGGAACGATGATCAATGCCATTGTTGGAATGAAGCCGTGGACGCGTTTGGAATGCGCACGGTTAGTCAATGAAGCAGAAGAACGGTTTGCCGATGCCTCATCCGGTGGGGAGGCCTCGAAACTCTATAACTCGTTGCGCCAGGAGTTCCTGCCGGAACTGGCTCTGCTGGGCGGAGGTAGCAATCGCGCAGTCCACCTCGAATCCGTTTACACGCGTTTCACCGAGATATCCGGTCCGCCGCTCACTGACGGCTATCACTTCGGCCAGACGCTCTCCAACGACTACGGCCGGCCTTACCAGGAGGGTTTTAATGCAGTGTCCGGATTCTCCGGCTGGGCCACGGCCGGACGATGGGTTGTCTACTTGCGCGGGGAATACCAGCACGCCCCCTCAGGGCCCACAAATTCGCCTCAGGTACAGGAAGCCCTGAACTTCATAGACGACAACGTGGGACTCCCCGCTAGCCCGCAGCCGGCGCGTAACCAAGCACGGCTTCTCGATACCTACATCGGAATGAACCTCGCCAACTGGCAACTTTCCTATGGCCAGGAGAGCCTCTGGTGGGGGCCGGGAGAAAGTGGTCCACTGCTCCTCAGCGACAACGCACCACCCGTGCAAATCTTTCGCATCAATCGGGTTTCGCCGTTTCGTTTGCCGGGTCCACTTAAACTTTTTGGTCCTATGCGCTGGGATGCCTTTTTCGGCAGGCTACAAGGGCACCAAATCTCTCCAAATCCATTCTTTCACGGGGAACGAATCAGTTTCAAACCTACCCCAAACCTGGAGTTTGGTTTCACGCGCACGGTCGTCGTCGGAGGCGAAGGCCGCCCTCTGACCCCATACAGGCTCTTTTTGTCCTACTTCAGTGCGACCAGTTACGTTAACAAGCCGGCGGGCAAAGACCCGGGAAAGCGGGACGGAGGCTTCGATTTTAGCTACCGCGTTCCATTGTTGCGAAAATGGCTGACCGTCTATAACGATTCCATCTCGGCCGATGACCCATCTCCGCTTGCGGCGCCGCGGCGCGCGGGAATTGATCCAGGTATATACCTCACGCATTTCCCGGGATTGGCGAAGCTTGATCTGCGTGTCGAGGCACCCCTAACGAATTCCGTCTCGCAAGATGTTCCGGGGCGCTACATCTACTGGGACAACTACTATCACGATTTGTACACCAATCGAAAAGCCCTGATGGGTAATTGGGTTGGGCGAGACGGCTCAGGAATCCAGGCTTGGAGCCGCTACTGGCTGGGCGCCCGCAACTCGCTTCAGTTCGGCTATCGCCACGTTAAAGTTGATCCAAATCTCATTCCCAGCGGGGGTACCATCAATGACGGGTCGGTGCGCGCCGACTTCTGGGTGAGCCATGAGTGGGCGGTTACTGCCTTCGCGCAATACGAACAGTGGAAGTTTCCGCTGCTCGCCTCCGGCCTGCAAAAGAATATGACCGCCTCGCTGCAGTTTGAGTATTGGCCCAAGTCCCGCATTCACTGAGTCTTACGGGCTCTTGTACGGGCCGATTTCCCCTCACAAAATCCTTAGCTACAATTCATCACTTCCTAAGGATATATTCCTTATCGTCGATAGGGAGATAAATGTGAGCGATATCGTTTTTGTGGTGTTGACGGCACTCTTTTTTGGCGTGGCCATCCTCTATCTTCGCGCTTGTGAACGCCTGAAGTAAGACGGAGCACTTTTATGCTGGGGAACATCGTACTCATTGTCATTTGTGTGTTGCTGCTTGGCTATCTGCTGGTAGCGCTGCTGAAGCCGGAGAAATTCTAGTCATGACCGCGAATGGATGGTTTCAGATTGGACTTTTTGTAGCGGTCATTTTTCTCATTACCAAGCCGCTTGGCATTTTCCTGGTTCGTGTGTTTGAACGGCAACGCACATTCCTCGATCCCGTGTTGCGGCCGGTCGAAAAAATTCTCTACCGTATTTCGGGGGTTGACGAGCAGAAGGAGATGTCCTGGATCGAGTACGGCGTCGCCATGCTTCTCTTTAGCGTAGTTTCCATGCTACTGCTTTACTTCCTGGAACGCCTCCAGCATTGGCTGCCATTCAATCCCCAGAAACTCGCCAACGTCGCTCCGGATCTAGCGTGGAACACCGCGGCATCCTTCACCACCAACACCAACTGGCAGTCCTACACGCCCGAAACGACGATGAGCTATCTCACGCAAATGGCGGGCCTTGCGTATCACAACTTTGCGTCTGCAGCCGTTGGCATTGCGCTGGCCATCGCCTTGATCCGCGGTGTAGCCAGACACGAATCGAACACTCTGGGAAATTTCTGGGTGGATCTCACGCGTTGTTTTCTCTGGGTGCTGCTGCCGGCATGTCTTATCGGTTCGCTCGCGTTGGTTTCTCAGGGAGTCGTTCAGAACCTGAAACCCTATGCCACGGCACAACTGGTGGAGCCTCAGACGGTGCAGACGCAAGGGCCCGACGGGAAGACCACAACTCAAACTGTCACGCAACAAACCATCGCCCTCGGTCCGACGGCGTCGCAGGAAATCATCAAAATGTTCGGCACCAATGGTGGCGGCTTTTTCAACGCCAACAGCGCCCACCCATTCGAGAACCCTACGCCCTTCTCAAACTTCTTCGAGATGGTGCTGATTCTTGCGATTCCCTCGGCGCTGACGTTCACGCTCGGCCGTATGACCGGCTCGCGGCGTCATGGCTGGGCCGTCTGGGCAGCGATGACGGCGCTTTTCCTTGTCGGTGTGACCGCTGCATATTGGGCCGAAGCGCGCGGCAATCCTCAACTCTCCGGCGTCAATCAAGTTGCCAGTGATATGCACTCCGGCGGAAACATGGAAGGGAAAGAAGTCCGCTTCGGCATTGCGAATTCAGCTCTCTTTGCCACGACCACGACCGCTGCGAGCTGCGGCGCAGTAAATGGCATGCACGATTCCTTCACTCCGTTGGGCGGCATGATTCCTCTCGTCAACATAATGCTGGGTGAAGTCATTTTCGGCGGTGTCGGGTCCGGCCTATACGGCATGCTCGTCTTCGTCATCTTGGCCGTTTTTATCGCCGGCCTAATGGTCGGGCGAACGCCGGAGTATCTGGGCAAAAAAATCGAAGCCTTCGACGTGAAAATGGCCATGTTGTCGGTCCTCATCTCTTCGTTGACCATTCTGCTTTTTGCCGCGGTGGCAGTGGTGTCGAAGTTCGGTACCTCGAGCATCAGCAATCCCGGTCCTCATGGCCTCTCGCAAATCCTTTATGCTTACACTTCCTCTGTTGGCAATAACGGGTCCGCGTTCGGCGGCATCAACGCCAACACCCTCTGGTACAACACCAGCACGGCCTTTGCCATGCTCCTCGGAAGATTCTTTGTTGTAATTCCTATCCTTGCGATCGCAGGCAATCTTGCAAGAAAGAAAACCGCGCCGGCATCCCTTGGAACGTTTCCGGTGACCGGTCCGTTGTTCACCGTTCTGCTGATTTCCACGATTCTGATCGTGGGCGCGCTCACTTTCTTCCCGGCGCTAAGCCTGGGCCCCATTCTTGAACATCTGTTGATGCTTTCCGGGAAGTCCTTCTAAGGAACATATGGAACACGTCTCACAAGCAAAGGCCGCAGCGCTGGCGGATACGAGAATCCTGAAGACCGCAATCGTCGACTCCTTTCGGAAATTGCACCCGCGCACTATGATCAAGAATCCCGTCATGTTTGTCGTGGAAGTCGGAGCGCTTCTCACCTCGATTCAATTGGTGCGCGATACTCTGCACCACGCCGGACAGTTTGGCTTCGGCTTACAGATCACACTGTGGCTCTGGTTTACCGTCTTGTTTGCCAATTTTGCCGAGGCTATGGCGGAAGGCCGCGGCAAGGCTCAGGCGGAAACTCTGCGCAAGGCACGAGCGGAAACGGAGGCGCGCCGCCTGCGCCCGGATGGTTGCACGGAGATCGTGTCCAGCTCGAAATTGCGCTCCGGGGACGTCGTATTGGTGTCCGCGGGAGAATTCATTCCCGGTGACGGCGAAGTCATCGAAGGAGTCGCGTCCGTGGATGAATCCGCCATCACCGGCGAGTCCGCTCCCGTCATCCGTGAATCGGGCGGCGACCGCTCGGCCGTCACAGGCGGCACGCGGGTGCTCTCGGACGAAATTCGCGTTCGCATCACCTCGAATCCTGGAGAAACCTTCCTCGACCGTATGATCCGGCTTGTGGAGGGCGCATCGCGTCAGAAAACGCCCAATGAAATTGCCCTCAACATTCTTTTGGCAGGTTTGACGATCATCTTTCTCTTGGCCGTAGTCACCCTGCAGCCCTTTGCCATCTATTCCGGCGCTCCTCAGACCATCTTCGTGCTCGTGTCGCTCCTCGTCTGCTTGATCCCCACCACGATCGGCGGACTCTTGTCAGCAATAGGCATTGCGGGCATGGATCGCCTCATCCAGCGCAATGTCATCGCCATGTCCGGACGCGCAGTAGAAGCGTCTGGTGATGTTGACGTGCTTCTTCTGGATAAGACCGGAACCATCACCCTCGGTAATCGCCAGGCCACGATGTTGTATCCGTGCCCGAGTGTAAAGGAAACGGACCTTGCCAGCGCCGCTCAGCTTGCCTCCTTCGCCGATGAAACGCCGGAGGGCCGCTCCATTGTTGTGTTGGCTAAAGAAAAATACGGCCTGCGCGGCCGCGAACTGGCTCCGCACAATCCAACGTTCATTCCCTTCTCCGCGCAGACCCGCATGTCCGGCGTGGACATGGACGGCTCCGAGATTCGCAAAGGCGCTCCCGAAGCCATCGAGAAATATGCCGCGGAGAGAGGCCAGGCGGTGCCTCCGGAGATCAAACAAATCATCCGCGAAATAGCCAACGGTGGCGGGACTCCTCTTCTGGTTGCGCAGAATCGCCGCGTCCTGGGCGCGATCGCTCTCACGGATATCGTGAAAGGGGGCATGCGCGAACGGTTTGACCATCTGCGCGCCATGGGAATCCGCACGATGATGATTACCGGTGACAATCCGCTCACCGCTGCCGCCATTGCCCGCCAAGCCGGCGTGGATGATTTTCTCGCCGAGGCTAAGCCCGAAGACAAAATGGCGCTCATCAAACGCGAGCAGGCCAAGGGCAAGCTCGTAGCCATGACCGGCGACGGCACGAACGATGCGCCCGCGCTTGCGCAAGCCGACGTTGGCGTGGCCATGAACACCGGCACGCAAGCGGCAAAAGAGGCCGGCAACATGGTGGACCTCGACTCCAACCCGACCAAGCTCATCGAAATCGTCGAAATCGGAAAGCAACTACTCATTACGCGCGGTGCGCTCACCACTTTCTCCGTGGCCAATGACGTTGCAAAGTATTTCGCCATCATACCGGCTATGTTTGCCGCGGCGTTTCCTCAGCTCGAAGTTCTCAACGTGATGCACCTTCACACGCCTCAATCCGCCATTCTCTCGGCCGTGATTTTTAACGCCATCATCATCATTGCGCTTATTCCCTTGGCATTGCGTGGTGTTCGCTATCGCCCGGTGGGAGCCGCTGCTCTGCTCCGCCAGAATCTTCTGATCTATGGTCTTGGCGGCGTGGCCGCTCCTTTTTTTGGCATAAAGCTGATCGATTTGATGATCATGTATTTGCATTTGGCTTGAGGCGCTCAATGAAACAGAACTTGCGAATTGCGATTCTGATGACTCTCGTAACCACCGTGTTGTTCGGGCTGCTCTATCCGTTAGCGGTTACGGGCCTCGGGCAACTCTTCTTTCCTGCGCAAGCGAACGGCGGATTGATCATGAACGGCGATCAGCTCCTCGGTTCCCATCTCATTGGCCAGCCGTTTTCCTCGCCAGCCTACTTCCACTCGCGGCCATCAGCAGCAGGCAACGGCTATGACGCTGGCTCATCTGGCGCATCGAATTTTGGCCCCACCAATCATCAACTCACGGATCGCGTTAAATCGGACGTGGAGAAACTGCAGGCGGAAAATCCCGGCGCCCCCATCCCCGTGGACCTTGTCACCTCATCAGGTTCGGGGCTCGATCCGGACATCTCCCCGGCGGCCGCCGAATTCCAGGTTCCGCGCATCGCGCGCGAGCGCGGCATGAGCGCAGCAGATGTTCGCGTACTCGTCGCCAAGCACAGCTCCGGCAGGCAGTTTGGCGTCCTAGGCGAGCCTCGCGTCAACGTTCTGGAGCTGAACCTGGACCTGGACACCACTCATCCGAAGCGATAGCGATCAGGTTTTTCGAGAAGAAGCTTTCGCCGGGCTCGGACGCGGCGGCTGAAACCGGTATCCCACCCACGGCTCCGTACGAATATATTTCGGGTGCGCCGGATCGGTTTCAATCTTTTTTCGCAATTGGTTGATGACCACCCGCAGATTCTCTGTTTCCTCGCCGTAATCCGGTCCCCAGACGGATTGCAGGATTCGCCGGTGCGTCAGCGGTTTACCCTGATTGCCAATCAAGTGTTTCAAGACGTCGAACTCCTTCGGAGTCAGATGAACTTCCTGGCCGCGCACCGTCAGTTGCCGGCTCTCAAAATCCAGAGTAAGTTCTTTCGAGACGTACGGAGGCATCGCGTCTCCCGGTGCGAATCGCCGCAGCGCCGCGCGAATGCGCGCCAGCAGCTCCTCAATCCCAAATGGCTTGATCACGTAATCGTCTGCGCCGGCATCCAGCGCGGAGACCTTGTCCCGCTCGGCATTGCGAACCGTGAGCATGATGATAGGGGCCTCGGAGGACCTTCGTATCTCGCGGCACGCTTCAACTCCCCCCATGCCCGGCATGTTCACGTCGAGCAGCACGAGGTCCGGCTTGTTCTTGCGCACCGATTCCACGGCCTCTTCGCCCGTCTTCGCCTCCGTAATAACGTACCCCTGACTGGACAACGTGGAGCGCAGAACGCGTCGGATTTGTGGTTCGTCGTCCACCACCAGGATTGTGGCGTTGTTCATCGCTAACTTCCTACCTCTCTCGCAATGGGCAAGGTAAATGAAAATACCGAGCCGTGAGCGAGCTGGCTCGTTACGGAGATGCTCCCGCCGTGGGCCGCTACAATCGCCTTGGCAATCGGCAGCCCCATCCCTGTTCCTCGCACAAGGTAGCGTTGATCCTTGCCGCGGTAGAATTTGTCGAAAATCATTCCTTGCTCGAAGTCTTCAATGCCCGGCCCGCGGTCCGCCACGTGAATCGTCACGGAATTACCGGTAACTTCCGCGGATATGGTGATGGGTTCTTCTCTTGGCGAATATAAATTGGCGTTATCGATCAAATTCACCAATATGTCCTTGGTCCGGTCCGGGTCGGCCTTCACACGCGGCAAATCCGGACTCAACTTCACCTGCACCGTGCGGCCCGCGAGCGAAGACTTCATCTGCGCGAGAGCGTCGTTAACAATCTCCTCGATTGGCGTGGGCGCAAAATGCAGTTCGATTTCTCCCGCTTCCAGCCGCGCCATCTCGGAAGCCTCTTCTACGAGATGGTTCAAGCGGTCGCATTCTTCATTAATAATGCTGAGCAATTCACGCCGTTGCTCGGCGCTTGTCTTCACGCTCGCAAGAAGACTTGTCACTGCTGCCTTCATGGATGTGAGCGGCGTGCGGAAATCATGCGTGACGGAATCCAGCAACGCGGACTTCAGCCGTTCTCCCTGCCTCTCCGCCTCCGTCTGGCCGAGTTGCTCCACCGCGCGCGCCCGCTCGATGGCGATCGCGACCAGGCTGCCCACCGCATCCAGCGTCTGCCGCGACAGCCGCGCGCCGGAAATACCCAGGCTCCCGATCGCCCGGACTCCAAGCCGCACCGGAATGAAATAAAGACTCTGCTGCGTCTCAATCACCGATTCATCCCTTGAAAAGGCAGTTTTCATCTTCTCTTCATCTAGGTGGGAAGCCCCGAATCCCGACCGGTAAAATTTGTCCTTCTGCGGCAGAAATAGTTCCGCAGCGCCCGCTTCAAAACTCTCCACAATGTAATTGGGAATTGCATTCATCAGCTGGATGACGTTTCCTTCACCCAACAATTTCTGGCTGAATTTATACAGTCGCTCAATTTCGCGCCGCCGGCCATTCGCGTGGTCCGCTTCTTTCCGGATTCGCGCGGAAAGCTGGCTCCCCATGATGGACGTGACAAGGAAAGCCCCCAGCGCCACCCAGTTTTGCGGATCGGCAATGGTAAACGTCCCGACCGGTGGCAGGAATTCGTAGTTGAAAACGAGCATCGCCGCAATGGACATGAACACCGAGACCGCCATTCCCCAGACTGCCGAAACTGCTAGAATGGCGAGAAGCAAACTCAGCGCGACCGTAGTCTGATTTACGACCAGGACATGGCGGTACAGAAATGCGATGCCGGCGATGACGAAGATGGACAGTGCAAACCCAAAAGCCCGGCTCGCGAGGAATCTCTGCATATCCACATTCTAACTCAGGCATTCGAACTGCCGCGGAGAAGATAGTCCTTTGCCGAAGAAGCCGGAAGATTGGTTGGAGATTGCCTCTCCCTCGCAAAAGCCGCGCGGCATCTTCAAGCTTTTCCTCGGCTACGCCCCCGGTGTAGGAAAAACTTTCAGCATGCTGAGCGAGGCCATTCGCCGCAAGAGCCGCGGCGAGGATGTCGTGATTGGCGTCGTCGAAACCCATGGCCGAAAAGGCGTCGGAGAACTCATCACGCAGATTCCCTCCGTTCCCAGACAAAAGATCGAATACAAGGGCACGGTCTTCGAAGAGATGGATGTGGATGGCATCCTCGCGCGTCGTCCCCAGGTCGTTTTGGTAGACGAACTCGCGCACACCAACATTCCCGGCAGCAAACACCGCAAGCGCTACGAGGACGTGCAGGAACTTCTCGCGGCAAAAATAGACGTGGTCTCCACGCTCAATATCCAGCACATCGAAAGCATCGCGCCGGTCGTGCGCTCCATTACCGGAATCACCGTGCGCGAAACCGTTCCCGATTGGGTGCCGCTCACCGCCACGGAAACCGTCATGGTGGATCTCACCCCTGAGGCTCTGCAAAACCGGATGAAGCGCGGCGATGTCTACAGCACCGAAAAAGTCGAGCGCTCGCTCAAGAATTTCTTCCGCCGCGGCAATCTCATCGCTCTTCGCGAACTCGCCCTCCGTCAGGTCGCCGAGCAGGTGGACCGCAGTCTCGAATCCTACATGGAGGCCCAGGACATCCGGAAAAACTGGGCGGTGCGCGAGCGCATCGCGGTATGCATCTCTTCCACTCCCGGCGGACAATATTTAATCGCGCGAGGCGCGCGCATGGCCCGCCGCATGGATGCTGAACTCTATGTCGTCCACGTGGACCGCGAATTCGGCCCCAAAATAGCAGATCAAAGTGCCCTTACCGCAAATCTGCGGTTTGCCGAAAGCCTCGGCGCACAGGTGCTTCGCTTGAAGGGCCGCAGCGTCGCAGACACCGTGGCGGAATTCGTCCGCTCCAAACACATCACTCAGGTGATTTTCGGCCGCGCCGCCATCCACGACTGGCGCAAGTATCTGTACTTGTCGGCCGTGCACCGTTTTTTGCGAGAATCGCCCGCCGTGGACGTCCACATTGTAACCCAGGAATCGGAGGAATGACGCGGGGTTACGGCGCGCCTACTCTGTGCAAGCTGCCTTTCAGCTCGAGTTCGACTTCTACAACATGATCCACTTTTAATAGAAAGTTGCTCGGATTCTTCAAACCCCAGTCAATGAAAGGCACGCCGAACTTCGCGTTCCCTGTCCAATGTTCCGCCGCTAGCTCCGCCTGAACTGGCACGGTCAATTCATGTTCTTTGCCCAGCAACACGAACACCCCGTGCACCTGCACGTTGCAAGCTCCTTGGTCGGAAATCTTCCCTTCCACGCGGTCCGGGCGAAAAACGATCTCCCCGTGATGCGCGGTCTCCAGGACCTCACCGTGCATTTTCTTGTCGCGAGAATCGTTCCCGCTGTTTCCGCTGGTGGCGTCCACGACGATTTGGCCGCTTGCCTTGCCGCTCCCGGGCTCTAGTTGAAGCGTTCCTTTTTTCAGGGCAAACGTTCCATGCACCGTGTGGAACGTGCTCCCGAGCGACCAGTGCATCTGGCTCTGCGCGGGATCCAAATCAAGTACAAACTCCCTCCCTAGCGTCTGTGGAGCCGCATGCTGCGGCAGTGCACTAAGTGCCAGCAGCGCTGTAATCGCGATAAGAGAGGCCGGCAACAGCGCCGTGGCCCGGAGCCGGAGCAGATGCATGATCATCCTTTCTAATTTATGCTGTCAGGAATTGCCAGCCAAGCCGCATGCTCGTAGTCGCGAACTGACTCGGCGAACTTTCTCCTGCGTGGACTGCCAGTAGCCGTGCGAATAGCTCTGGGTCGCTCGCCAACGCTTTCAGGGCTCGGCGCCGGACTGCCGTGTTTCGACCGAGCCACAAGAGAAGACGGCCCATAGCCTTTAGCCGCTTGGCCAGCCGGCGATGCGCCTTTTGATAAATCTCCAAATCTTCCGCTTCCAAAGCTTCCGCCAATGCCATTGCCTGCCGGAAGCCCAAGCAAAGCCCCTCGCCCGTAATGGCGTCCACGCTCCCAGAGGCATCGCCAATCAAGGCGACGTTCCCCCGGTACACGCGCTCCAGACTCCGCATTTCCGTGACGGCGCCTCGTTCGGCGCTGTTCAATTCGCCGCCGTCTAGACTGCTGGCTAGCCTTGGAAATTCTCGCCTGACTTCTTCGAATCGCGTTCGCGGATTGTCCGCAATCAATACGACGCATGTTTCTTCGTTTCCGATTGGGGTCACGTAGGCCTGCATCCCTCTTCCCCAGTAAATCTCCATGTAATCTGTCCAAGGCTTCACTCGATAATGGCGCCTGTGCCCGAAGCGCACGGCCCCTTGAGAACTTGGATCCAATCCGCACCAGCGCCTCACCCGCGAGCGGATTCCGTCTGCACCGATGACCCACCTCGCAGTGAACTCGCTTCCGCCAACGATTGCACCCTTAGGCGTGAACCCAGTCACCAATGTGTTCCACATCAGAGAAATCCCGCATTCTTCCGCTCGCTCCACCATTTTCTGGTGAAGCACTGTCCGGCGAACTCCGATGCCGGGCGCATCAAGAAGACTCGTTTCCGCCGAAGTCGTTCCGTCGAGAAACCGGATGCCTCGATACCTCCGCCCATCATCGGCATGAATCTTGATCCCCAGCTCACCAAGCGCCGAAACCGTGTCCGGCATCAACCCTTCCCCGCACGCTTTGTCGATCGGCGGCTTGGCGCTGTCCGCAAGGGTCACCTCAAATCCCTTCTTTCGCGCGGCAATCGCCGCTGCCAATCCTGCCGGCCCTCCGCCAATGACCAGCACGTCCGTCTCCCGCCCCATGAGCTCTCCTAACTTTGCCTTCTGCTTGCTCCCGCAAACCCACTTTTGTTAGATGTCGCGACGCGGAGGAAGATGTCCGCCACATCTCGATCTCATGTACCCACTGGGTCGCCGAACGGGCGGCAGTTTCAAGATGGGAGTCCTCCTGTATAATTTGTTTTTATTTGATTCAGCATAACTATTAATTTGACTCATTGACTTGCCCCCTCCATCCTGTTACTTTGATGGCGAACACTCATGTCGACCTTCGTCATCGTGCTGGATTGCATTCCAAAAAGGGGAGCAATGACCCCTTCTTTATGCCGCGTCGACGTACGAATTATTTCCGTCCCCGTACAGGGGTCCACAGGCGAATGATGGCAGCCTAGTAGAGCATCTCCGGAAGCTTTCGAGGCCATCATCCAGACCTGGATGATGGCCTCAGTTGTTTTCAGGTCATGGATTCCCAGATGGTTGCAGTCACCAGCGATTGAAGGGACTCTGAATTGAGCGAGAATTCTTCCAAACCACGCAGCCACACTTTAACCGACGGCGCACATCGCGCCCCGGCGCGTGCCATGCTCCGCGCCTCGGGCCTTTCGGACGACGACTTCAAGAAACCTCTCATCGGCGTGGCGAATACTTGGATTGAAATCGGCCCCTGCAACTACCATCTCCGCGAACTCGCGCAACATGTTAAGGACGGCATTCGCGCTGCCGGTGGCACTCCGCTGGAATTCAACACCGTCTCCATATCCGACGGCATCACCATGGGCACGGAGGGCATGCGCACGTCTCTCGTCAGCCGAGAAGTGATCGCCGACTCCATCGAACTTGTCACCCGCGGCAATCTCTTCGATGCATTGATCGTCCTCGTGGGTTGCGACAAGACCATTCCCGGCGGCGTCATGGCGCTGGCTCGCTTGAATATTCCCGGACTCATTCTCTACGGCGGTTCCATTGCTCCCGGCCTATTCGAAGGACACGCGGTCACCATTCAGGATGTCTTCGAAGCCGTCGGCATGCACGGCCGCGGCAAAATGACGGATGCACAGCTTCGTTCGCTCGAAGGCGCTGCCTGCCCCGGAGCAGGCGCCTGCGGCGGACAGTTCACGGCCAACACTATGGCTCTGGTCTGCGAGTTTCTCGGCATCGCGCCGATGGGACTCTCAAGCGTTCCCGCCACCAACGCCGCCAAGGCCAACGCCGGCCATCGCGCGGGCGAATTGGTCCTCGACCTTCTCCGCCGAGACGTCACACCTTCCATAATCCTCACGAAAACTGCGATCGAGAACGCCATCGCAGGCGTCGCCGCCACGGGCGGTTCGACCAACGCCGTGTTACACCTTCTCGCCATCGCCAACGAAGCGAAAATCTCACTTTCCATTGATGACTTCGATCGCATCAGTTCGCGCGTTCCGATTCTTGCTGATCTCAAACCCGGAGGGCGTTTTGTTGCAACCGATCTCTACGCAGCAGGCGGCACTGCGCTCATCGCAAAGCGCATGCTTGAAGCTGGACTGCTCCGCGGCGACGCCATCACCGTCACTGGGCACACGCTCGCGCAGGAAGCGGCCGCGGCGAAAGAAACGCCGTCGCAGCAAGTCGTCCGCAAACTCGACGCACCTCTCAAGCCCACTGGCGGGCTTGTCATCCTAAAAGGAAATCTCGCCCCAGAAGGCTGCGTAGTGAAAGTCGCCGGCCACAATCTCCAGAATTTCCGCGGCCCCGCTCGCGTGTTCGATAACGAAGAAGCTGCTTTTGCCGCCGTCGAAAATGGCGCCATCCAGGCGGGCCACGTTGTCGTCATTCGTTACGAAGGCCCGAAGGGCGGTCCCGGCATGCGTGAAATGCTCGCCGTGACCGCCGCGCTCGTCGGCGCAGGCCTCGGCGATTCCGTCGCGCTGCTCACGGATGGCCGATTTTCCGGCGCTACCCACGGCCTCATGGCCGGCCACGTCGCCCCGGAAGCCGCCAACGGCGGACCCATTGCAGCGATCGCCGATGGCGACATTATCGTTTTCGACATTCCCAAGAGGCAGCTAAACGCCGAACTCACTCCGGCCCAGTTCCAGCAGCGGCTAGCTTCCTGGAAATCGCCTACGCCCCGCTTTTCAAGCGGAGTCATGGCCAAATACGCCCTCCTGGTTTCCTCTTCATCTCTCGGAGCGGTCACCGCCGTTCCCGCAACCTTTTCTGTGCCAGTGCAACCTGGCTCCCCAACGAGGACTCTATGAAGCTCACCGGTGCGGAAATTCTTTGCGAATCGCTCACGCGTCTCGGCGTGCGCGAGCTTTTCGGTTATCCCGGCGGCGCGATTCTCCCGGTCTACGACGCGCTCGGCAAATCGAAGCTGCATCACATTCTGGTGCGCCACGAGCAAGGCGCAACTCATATGGCCGACGGATATGCGCGGGCCAGCGGCGGCGTCGGCGTAGCAATGGCTACCTCCGGACCCGGCGCGACCAACATGGTCACTGGCATCGCCACCGCCATGCTGGACTCCTCTCCTGTCGTTTGCATCACCGGCCAGGTCAGCAGCAAGGTCCTGGGCTCCGATGCGTTTCAGGAGATCGACATCACCGGCATCACCATGCCAATCACCAAACACAACGTGGTCGTGACCCGCGCCGAAGACATCGCGCGCACCATCCGCGAAGCGTTCATCATCGCAAGCAGCGGTCGCCCCGGGCCAGTCCTCGTGGACATCACCAAAGACGCGCAACAAGCCTCCGCGGAATTTGACTGGGAGGCCTCCGCGCCGAAGCTGCCGCCGAAGCGCGTGCGTAGCAATCACGACAAAGCCGAATTCGATCGCGCCGTGGAACTCTTGAACACCGCGAAACGCCCGCTCATTCTCGCCGGTCACGGCATCATGGTCTCCGGCGCGATGCACGCCTTCGAGCAATTCGTCCGCGCCGGCAACTATCCCGTCGCCATGACCCTTCTCGGCATCGGCTGCTTCCCTGCCAAGGATCCGCTGAACCTTGGCATGATGGGCATGCACGGCGAAGCCTGGGTCAACAATGCGATTCAAGAAGCGGACCTGCTCATCGCTGTAGGCATGCGCTTCGACGATCGCGTGACCGGCGACCTGCGCACCTACGCAAGGAATGCCCGCAAGATTCACATCGAAATCGACCGCGCGGAAATCAACAAAAACGTACAGGTGGATGCCGCCCTGGTCGGCGACGCGCGCGAAGTTCTCGAAAAACTAACTCCGCTCATCGAAAACCGCGACCACAGCGCTTGGATTCAGCACATCACCGAGCTGAAGGGCGACTCCGCCGTCCGCGATATTCAGAGCCTCCCGGACACCGGCCATCTTTATGCCGCCCACGTCATCAACGATCTCTGGAAAGAAACGAACGGCGAAGCCATTGTCGTCACCGACGTCGGCCAGCACCAGATGTGGGAAGCACAGTACTATCACCACAATCGCCCACGCACGCTGATCACTTCCGGCGGGCTCGGCACCATGGGCTTTGCCCTGCCCGCTGCGATAGGCGCCAAGTTTGCAAAACCCGACAGCGAAGTCTGGGTCGTCGTCGGGGATGGCGGCTTTCAAATGACCATGAGCGAGCTCGCCACCATTGTCCAGGAAAAGATCAACATCAAAATCGCCATCATCAATAACGGCTTTCTAGGCATGGTCCGCCAGTGGCAAGAGTTTTTCTACGACAAGCGTTACGTGGCCACGCCGCTCGTCGCGCCGGATTTTGCAGCGCTTGCCAACGCCTTTGGCATCCGCGGCGAGCGCATCACCAAACGCGCTGAAGTCGTCCCCGTCATTCGCTCCGCGCGTGAATCGGCCGAAACCGTCCTGCTCGATTTCCGCGTCGAACAAGAAGACTCCGTCTATCCAATGGTCGCCGCAGGCGCATCCCTGAGCGACATGATTCGCCGTCCCAACAATCCGCTCGTTGAAACCGCCACCGAGCCGTAAAAAGAGGACACCATGCAGACACTCGTCGCGTATGTCGAAAACAAACCTGGCGTCCTGAACCGCGTCTCTTCCCTCGCGCGCCGCCTGGCCATCAACATTGATTCGCTCACCGTCGGCCCGACCGAGAACGAAGAAATTGCCCGCATGACCATCGTCGCGCATACCGACGAAAAGGGCGCCCATCGCCTCGAAGCCAGTCTCGAAAAACTTGTGGACGTCCTCCTCGCGGAAAACATCTCGAGTCGCGCATTGCTGGAACGCGATCTCGCCTTGATCAAAGTCTCTGCCGATCAGCAGAATCGCCCACACCTCATGGAGCTGATCAAAGTCTTCCGCGCTCGCGTCGTGGACGTCGCTCCCGAGTCGCTCATCATCGAAGTCTCCGGCACGGTGGACAAAATAGACGGCCTGCTAGAAGTCCTGCGCCCGTTTGGCGTTCTCGAGATGGCCCGCAGCGGGCGCATCTCGATGACCCGCGGCGGCGACCTGCTCCGTCCCCCGATCGCTTCACCCGAAGTACCCGAAGGAGTCGCCGTGAAGTCCCAGTAGGACAGGCACTGCTGCCTGTCCTCCAAGAGCGCAAAAGTACATCAGCCAACGCAGCACGGATTTCTGAAACGCAAAGTCTTACGACCGCAAACCGGTCTTGAGAGGAAGCAAATGGCAAATCTTTACTACGACAATTCTGCAGACCTTTCCCTGATCCAGGCAAAAAAAGTCGCCATCCTCGGCTACGGCTCGCAAGGCCACGCGCATTCGCTGAACCTGCGCGACAGCGGCGTTTCCGTCCGCGTCGGCCTTCCCGAAGGCAGCGCCTCCCGTGCCAAAGCCGAAAAGGAAGGCCTGACCGTAAGCACGCCATCCGAAGCTGCCGCCTGGGCCGACGTGATCATGATTCTCGCGCCGGATACCAAGCAGCCAAAACTCTATCGCGCCGCTATCGAGCCCAATCTCACCTCCGGCAAGACGCTCATGTTTGCCCACGGCTTCAACATCCGCTTCGGCACCATCAAGCCGCCGAAAACGGTCGACGTCTCGATGATTGCTCCCAAAGCTCCCGGCCACCGTGTTCGCGAGGTTTTTACCGAAGGCGGCGGTACGCCCGCGCTCCTCGCTGTCGAGCAGGATGCGTCTGGCACTGCCCAAGCCCTCGCTCTCTCGTATGCCAAGGGCCTCGGCTGCACCCGCGCCGGCGTCCTCGAAACCACTTTTACCGAAGAAACGGAAACAGATCTTTTTGGTGAACAATCCGTTCTCTGCGGCGGCGTCAGCGAACTCATCAAGGCAGGGTTTGAAACACTCACCGAAGCCGGCTACCAGCCCGAAGTCGCCTACTTCGAATGCCTCCACGAACTCAAACTCATTGTGGATCTGATTTACCGTGGCGGCCTCAGCTACATGCGCTACTCCGTCAGCGACACCGCCGAACAAGGGGACTATTCCGCCGGCCCGCGCATCATCACCAGGCAGACTCGCGAGGAGATGCGCAAGATCCTGGCTGAGATCCGCGACGGCAGTTTCGCAAAAAAATGGATTGAGGAAAACGAAAAGGGCTGCCCGAATTTCCTCGCCACCCGTCAACGTGAACAACATCATCCCATCGAACAGCTCGGTCCCAAGCTGCGCGCCATGATGCCCTTTCTCCAGCCCATCGTCGCACCCGGACTGGAGAGCAAATCAGCCGCGTCGAAAAAATAGCTCCCGGCCGATCTTTTTGTTTACCTTCAGGCTAAGGCTCCGGCTGGGTTGACACGCGCCGGGAATTGGGCAATCCTGCCGCGTGATGAAACGCAACGAGGCCTCTTCCAAAGAATCCACGCCGCATCTCGCAGAACGCATCGACCTACTCAGCATCAAACGCCAGGAAATCATTCGGCCGATCCTGGAACACCCGCGCGAATACGTGTTGCTCAGCGTCCGCGCCATGGCCAAGCGCCTCAAGACCGATCCCGCAACCATCGTGCGGATCGTCCGTGCGCTGGGCTTTGGCAGCTATCGAGAATTCCAGCGTCATTTACATGAGCTCTCTCTTGCTTTCGCCACCGCGTTGGACACCATGCAATCCGGCGGAAGTGACGCCAGCATGCCTTCTCATGTCCGCGACTCGCTCGAACAGGACCTGAAAAACCTGCAGGGCCTGAAAAACAGTCTCGATGCCCGTCGCCTCGTGGCCTTGGCAAAACGCTTTTACGACGCGCGCCGTGTCGTGCTTATCGCCGGTGACTTGGCCGCCACACTTGCCAATCACTTTGAATACCAGCTCACCGTTCTGGATCTGCCCATCATTTCCGCCACTTCGGCCGGCAGGATCACCCACATCGTTCGCGTGGTGAATAAGCAGGACCTCGTCATCGCCATCAGTTTCCGCCGCGGACTTCGCCAAACCGTCGAAGGCGTGCAACAAGCACGCGCTCGCGGCGCCTATTGCGTCGGTATCTCAGACACCTACGTGTCTCCCCTCGCGCGTGATTGCGACGAAGTTTTTCTGGCCTCTATCGAGTCCACCTTCTTTGGCACCTCCTATGTCGCTCCCGTCGCCCTGATCAACGCCATTCTTGCCGCCGTCGGCCAGTATCGGCGCTCGCGAACCCTCGCCCTCGCCAAGGAAATTGCCGAGGAGCAGCGCAAAGGCCCCCGCTGGTACAGCACATGAAATCAGCGTCGGCCCGGATTCAAATCTCCTCCTCGCCCGGACTTCGCTACCATGTCCTCCGCAAACTGATGAAACTCTTGGCGGTCCAAAAGGGATGCCGGCGTGTCCAAAAAATCGGCTTTCGGTTAAGGAGCAGCCCTGTCGCCTCTCTATTTCTCGGGATCTTCTCCGCCTGCGCTTTGTTCGCCCAATCATCCAACGCTCTCCTTCCCGGCCCAAAGCCTGCCGATGCGCCTCTCGAATGGAAGCAGTTGGTCGGCATTTACTTGGATGAAGATGCCAAACACTCTTACGTCCTGCTGGAGCGAGATGGGAGACTATTCTGGCGTGATGAGAAGGGTGTAAGCCTGGAGTTTTCGGTATACGAGGGGATTGTCTCTCCTCCCTCCGAAGGCGATAGAGTTGTCGGTCATAATATAGAGCGCGATGAAGCCGGAAGTGTTACGGGATTCTGCTATCTCAATTTTTGTTATTCTCGTACCGACGCCGGCGCTGATCCCTCGCGCTCCTACCATCTCACCCCCGCTCGCCCGGTGGGCGACCTTCGGCATGAGGCACTTGCTGCTCTTCCTCCTGTTGAAAAGGGCCCTTTCCGCAAAGTCGATCTAGTCGAGCTAGCTCCACTGGATGCTTCTTTTCATTTCGATATCCGCTACGCCACTTCCAACAATTTCCTCGGCACTCCTGTCTACTCCCAGGCCCGCGCCTATCTTCAGCGCCCCGCCGCCGAAGCCCTCCTGCGCATCCAGCAAAAACTAAAGCCCCTCGGCTACGGCTTGCTCATCCACGACGCCTATCGCCCCTGGTACGTCACCAAAATCTTCTGGGACGCCACCCCGCCCGAAGGAAAAATCTTCGTCGCCGATCCCGCGCAAGGCTCCCGCCACAATCGCGGCTGCGCGGTGGACCTCACGCTCTACGACCTAGCAACGGGAAAACCCATCGAAATGCCCGGCACCTACGATGAGATGTCCCCCCGCTCTTTTCCAAGTTATCCCGGCGGCACCTCACTCCAGCGCTGGCACCGCGATCTGCTTCGTCGCGCCATGGAATCCGAAGGCTTCACTGTCTACGAATCCGAGTGGTGGCATTTCGATTACAAAGACTGGGACGAATACCCGATCCTGAACCTCCCCTTCGAAAAGCTCGGTCCCACCGTCGTCTCCGATACAAATCCAGCCCTCTACGATCTGATTATCCGCAATGGTCATATCATCGATGGCACCGGAAATCCCTGGTATGCAGCGGATGTGGCTGTTACCAGCGATCGCATCGTCGCCATCGGTGATTTACGCGAAGCCCGTGCGAAACGCGAAATTGACGCGAAAGGTCGCATCGTCTCGCCTGGATTCATCGACATGCTCGGGCAGTCCGAAGCGTCTCTCCTCCTCGACAATCGCTCCCTCAGCAAACTCTCTCAGGGCATCACCGCGGAAATCACCGGCGAAGGCGGCTCGATTGCTCCGCAAAACGAAAAAACAATCGCCGCGCAAAAGCCTTTTCTCGACCATTACCACCTGACCATCGATTGGACCACTCTGGACGGCTACTTCCACCGCCTCGAGAAACAAGGCACTCCCCTGAATATCGGCACGTACGTCGGCTCTGCTCAAGTGCGCGAAGCCGTCATCGGCGACGACAATCGTGCTCCTACGCGTGCGGAGCTTGAAAAAATGAAATCCCTCGTCGAACAGGCCATGAAGGACGGCGCTCTCGGCGTCTCCAGCGCGCTCATCTATCCACCAAACATCTACGCCAAGACCGATGAACTCATCGCCCTTGCGCAAGTCGCCTCAAAATACGGCGGACTCTACGCCACGCACATGCGCAGTGAAGGCGCGTCAGAGATGCCTGCGCTTGCCGAAGCCATTCGCATCGGGCGGGAAGCCAATCTCCCCGTTGAGATTTTCCACCTCAAAGTGAGTGGCAAGCCGCGCTGGGGCACCATGAAGAACGTCGTCGCTGCCATTCAAAATGCGCGTGACTCCGGCCTCGACATTGCCGCCGATATGTATCCGTATACCGCCGGCGCCACGGCTCTGGTCTCCGCGCTTCCACCTTGGGTTGCCGACGGAGGCACTCAGAAACTGCTCGCCCGATTGAAGAATCCTGAGCTCCGTGAGCGCATCAAAAAAGATCTCACTGGCGACCATCCCGACTGGGAAAACCTTTTCTACGATTGCGGCGGTGCCGCCGGCGTTCTCATCTCCGCTACGGAGAGTCCTGAACTCAAGCAATTCGCAGGAAAAACGCTCGATGAGGTCGCAAAAATCTGGAAAAAATCCTCCGAGGACGCCTTAATGGATTTTGTTCTCGCGGACAACGCGCAAACTGGCGCCATTTATTTCATGGCCAGCGAAGAGGATCTTCGCACCGGCCTTACCCAGTCATGGACCAGTATCGGCCTCGACGCCGGCGAAATGTCGCTCGACGGTCCAATCTACGAACCGCACGAGCACCCCCGGGCCATGGGTTCCATGCCGCGCTTCCTCGGTCACTATGTCCGCGACGAACATCTGCTCCCGCTCGAAGCTGCCATTCGCAAAATCACTTCTCTTCCCGCCCAGCGCGTGCATCTCGAAAGCCGTGGTCTTCTCAAGCCAGGCTTTTTCGCCGACATCACCATCTTCGATCCCGCCACAATCCTCGACCACGCCACCTTTGTCAAACCCGATCAGCTTTCCGATGGAATCGATTACACCATCGTCGACGGTCAAATCGAATTCGATCATGGCAAGCTTACTGGGGTCACTTCCGGCCAAATCTTGCGCGGCCGCGGTTGGCACCCGGCAACCCGCTAAAATTGTTGAAGGGATGACAAAAATCTGCGCAGGTATTTCGGGACGGGCCTGGGACGGGCCTGAACAAGCTGGAAGCCGGGTCCTGAACTTTGAAGGTGGTTCACTTAAATTAGTGCGGTCTTACCAAGCTCCGCCACGCGCCGTTCATACACCATTTCCACAAGACCATGTTTCCCGTAACACCGCAAAACAATCTTGTGTCCAGGCTCAATCTTTGCGCGCGCCTTGATCAGCGAATCCGAAAGCTCCACCCACTCTCCGTTGACCAGGTAACTTCCTTCCCACCCGCGCAATTCGAATCGCCCATCGCTCTTGAGGATTAGCGGCGCGCCGTTGCACGGAACTACTTTCCCGTGGACCTTCGCTTGTGCACACTCATACCGACCGGAAACGTTTACGGTCTGTGCGTGGCTTGAGGGAAGAACTATGAACAGCACGATTGCGATTGTCAGAAAACGTACGAGGCTCTGAGCGGCTCGAACGTGCCCCATTTGGGTCTCCACATCCAGGTCGCTTGGCTGCGGGCGGCGCTCCCTGGCCATTGGTACAGGTGCAACTCGTGGGCCAAGCCATCCCTTCCTAACTACCACATTTCAAATGCTTTATTCTGCAACCAACCCCTGTCTTCCGGCCCAGGAGCAGTATTATGCACATCTAGCACCCTTTTAGGGAAGTCCTTGGGAACACCCCCAGGCCCCAGCTTCACCCGAGTCTTCGATGCGACATCCCTATTCAAAGGGTATCTCGGTCACTGCCTGCCCATCTTTCCGCGGGTCCGAAGCCCCATAATTGACTCCCGCTGCAAAATCCCTCAGGACCGCCTGCCCCCCACCCACAACACTTGAAAAAGTCCCTTTCAAATCGATCTTGTGCCCCTTGTTCGCGAGTTCATTCCGCACGTTTTGTCCGAAGCGGTTCTCCATCATCACGTCGCACCCGTTGAACGTCTGCTTGGTGAACCGCGGTGCTTCCAGCGCCGCCTGTATATTCATTTTGAAGTCCGCAAGATTTGCGACAAATTGCGCGTGCGCCTGCGACTGATTCCAGCCTCCCATGATCCCGAACGCCACGCGCGTGTCGCCCTTCTGCGCAAACGCCGGAATAATCGTATGTAGCGGCCGTTTCCTCCCCGCCAGCGCGTTCGGCGACGACGGATCCATGCTGAAGAGTCCCCCGCGATTGTGCAGCACAAACCCAGTCCCCTCCGCCACGATTCCCGATCCAAACAGGGAGTAGTTGCTCTGAATCAGCGATACCATGTTTCCGTCCCGGTCCACTACGCTCAAATACGTCGTGTCGCTTCCTGCCGGCATTTCTCCCGCCGTCGCATCGCAGTTGGCACGGTCCGCGTCAATCCGCTTGGCCCGCTGCACCGCCCATTCTTTCGAAAGCAGCGTGGCCACCGGCAGTTTCTGTTTTCGCGGATCGCCGATGTACTTCACCAAATCCGCGTACGCCAGTTTCTTCGACTCGATCATCGCGTGCAGCGCTTTCGTCGAGCCAAATCCCCAATCCTTCTGTCCCAGCGGAAACGTCTCCATGATGTTCAACATTTCCAGCGCCGCCATTCCCTGCACGTTTGGTGGAAGCTCATATACCGTCCAATCTCGGTAGGTCGTCGAAATCGGTTCCACCCATTCGCCGGAAAACTCCGCCAGGTCTTGCGTCGTCATCGTGCCGCCATGCCGCTTCATGGATTCGAGAATCTTCGCAGCGATCTCCCTTTTGTAAAATGCGTCTTTTCCATTCAGTGCAATCTGTTGCAGCGACCACGCCAGATCCGGATTGCGAAAAATTTCTCCCACCTTCGGCGGCCGGTCCTGCGGAAGATAAACCTTCGTCGTCGTCTCATCCGTTCGCAAGTGATCCACTTCCATTCCCCAATACAGCGCGGCCCATTCCGGAACCGGAAATCCGTTCTGCGCCGTTCGAATCGCCGCCGCCAAATCCTCCGCCAGTTTCTTCCGCCCAAACTTGTCTGCGAGCTTCTGCCAACCCTCCACCGCTCCCGGCACCGTGATCGCATTCACGCCCTGCTGCGGCATGCTCTTCAATCCCTGTTTCTGCAAATATTCGATCGTCAGTCCTTTGGGCGCCCAGCCGCTCGCGTTCAATCCATACAGCTTGTTCGCCTTCGCGTCGTACACAATCGCGAACAAGTCCCCGCCGATTCCATTCATCATCGGCTCAACCACGCCCATCATCGCGTTCGTCGCAATCGCCGCATCCACCGCGTTTCCGCCTCGCTCCAGGATCTTCGCTCCCGCCTGCGCCGCTAACGGCGACTCCGCCGCGACAATCCCATTCCGCGAGACCACCATCGAGCGCGCCTGCGAACGGTCCTGTGCTTCGCTGTCCGGACTCGCCAGCACCATTGCCGCTCCGCCAAACACAAACAGAAGAATGTGCAGCCCCGAAAAATTCCGCATGGTCCTGGTCCACTCCTTTTTCGATTCCCTGCGACGTCGCATTCGAGCACATGCCGCGCGATGTTCCCGCACTCTATCCCCTGCGCCCCACAGCCGCAAGCACCTTGATCCCTTCCACTTCAGCCCTGCCTATCCATCACGCATCGTTTGGCATTTCCCGCCCAACGCCATAGAATGCAAGGGACGTGGGGCAGAGTTCAGGGGACGCTCACAGCTCCGCTCCGCGCTGCATTCGCCAGTCCTGGAGATCGTCCACTTGTCCGAGCAACGTCCAGCCATGCACCAGTCGGCGCCCTCCGCTTCCGGCGATCCACGCCTCAACGTACAAATCGCCGCCCTCCTCGCCGCGCGCCATTCGGATCCTTTCGCTCTCCTCGGTCCGCATGCCGTAAACGGCAGCTGGGTCGTCCGTTTCTTTCTCCCCTGGGCCGCCGAAGCTTCCATCTCCCTCAGGCCTCCCGCTATCGAAGGCGCCACGCTCGCTCCCGCCAAAGTCACCGACGCCGTCAAGCTCCGCCCCGAAGGCTTCTTCGAAGCCACCTGGCCTTCGAATCAAACGACCGCCCCCGCCCCCGGCAGCTACAAAATCCAGGGACGCACCCACTACGGCGACTCCTTCGAAATCTACGATCCCTACGCGTTCCCATGCGTCCTCAGCGAATTCGATCTCTACCTCATGGGCGAAGGCCGCCACTACGACACCTACGAAAAACTTGGCGCTCACATCATCACCATCGAAGGCGTCCGCGGCGTACACTTCGCCGTCTGGGCACCCAGCGCTCGCCGCGTCAGCGTCGTCGGCGATTTCAATCACTGGGACGGCCGCGTCCACCCCATGCGCGCCCGCGGCTCCTCCGGCCTGTGGGAAATCTTCCTCCCCGAGCTCAACGAAGGCGCCATCTACAAATATGAAATCGTCGGCCCCAACGGGAACATTCTCCCCCTCAAAGCCGACCCCTACGCCTTCCGCTCCGAGCTCCGTCCCAATACCGGCTCCGTCGTCACTCGCCTCGATCATCACAAATGGAATGACGCCGCTTGGCTCTCTCATCGCACACAAAAAAACTGGTTCGAATCACCCGTCTCCGTCTACGAAGTCCATCTCGGCTCCTGGCGCCGCGTCCCCGAGGATCACAATCGCTGGCTCACCTACCGCGAACTCGGCGACCAGCTCATTCCCTACGTCAAAGACTTGGGCTACTCCCACATCGAATTGCTCCCCATCATGGAGCATCCCTTCGACGGCTCCTGGGGCTACCAAACGCTCGGCTATTTCTCCGTCACCAGCCGCTACGGCACCCCCGCCGAATTCATGGAATTTGTCGATCGCTGCCATCAAGCCGGCCTCGGCGTCATCCTCGATTGGACTCCCGCCCATTTCCCGCGCGACACGCACGGCCTCTCGCAATTCGACGGCACGCATCTCTACGAACACTCTGACCCGCGGCAGGGTGCCCATCCCGATTGGGGCACGCTCGTCTACAACTACGGCCGCAACGAAGTCCAAAACTATTTAATTTCCAACGCCCTCTTCTGGCTCGACAAATACCACATCGACGGCCTGCGCGTGGACGCCGTCGCCTCCATGCTCTATCTCGACTATTCCCGCAAGCCCGGCGAGTGGATCCCCAATCAATTCGGCGGGCGCGAGAATCTCCACGCCATTGATTTCATCAAGCGGATGAACGAAGTCGCCTACCAGAAATTCCCCGGCGTCCTCACCATCGCCGAGGAATCCACGTCCTGGCCCGCCGTCTCTCGTCCCACTTATCTTGGCGGCCTCGGCTTCAGCTTCAAATGGAACATGGGCTGGATGAACGACACGCTGCAATATTTTTCCCACGATCCCGTCCACCGCAAATACGAGCACAACAAACTTACCTTTTCGCTTCTCTACGCCTTCACCGAAAATTTCCTTCTCCCCTTCTCCCACGACGAAGTCGTCCACGGCAAAAATTCCCTCCTCCACAAAATGCCCGGCGATCTTTGGCAGCAATTCGCCAATCTCCGTCTGCTCTACGCCTATCAATACGCCCATCCCGGCAAGAAACTCCTCTTCATGGGCCAGGAACTTGCCCAACGCAACGAATGGAGCGAAGCCCACAGCCTCGACTGGCATTTGCTTCAGTGGGATTCCCACCGCGGCGTCCAGCGTCTCGTCGCCGATCTCAACCATCTCTACACTGCCGAACCTGCCCTTCATCAAGTGGACTTCGACTGGCACGGTTTCGAATGGATTGACGCCAACGACGCGGACAACAGTGTTCTGTCCTTCATCCGTCGCGGCAAGAATCCCGATGACCTCATCGTCGCCGTCCTCAACGCCACACCCGTCGTTCGCGGTGGCTACCGTCTCGGCGTCCCGAAGGCCGGCTACTACAAAGAAATCATGAACACCGACGCCGCCCATTACGGCGGTTCGAACGTCGGCAACAAGGGCGGCCAGGATGCCGTGGAGCAGCCCGCCCAGGGCCGCCCCTATTCCCTCGTCCTCACTCTGCCCCCGCTCGCCGCCGCTTTCCTGAAGTGGATGCCCACTCAATAGTCATTTTGCATGTGACGTGGGCTCAACCCATTGCATCCAAAACCCAACTGAAGCAAAGTAGAGCCGTTTGCGACTTCCAGCCTCGCCCTCGGCTTCAATTTGTGGTGGATGTTCCTGAAATTTCTTGGAGGTGGCCGTGACTTCCTTTTTCTTGAATGGAAAATCTGTAAGCGTGGACGAGGATCCATCCACTCCCCTGCTCTGGGTCATCCGCGATTCCTTGGGTCTCACCGGCACAAAATTCGGCTGCGGCATGGCGCTCTGCGGAGCTTGCACCGTCCATCTGGATGGCGCCGCCATTCGTTCCTGCGTGGCCCCACTCTCTCGCGTCGCCGGCAAGCACGTCACCACCATCGAAGGTCTTTCCTCCGATTTGTCCCATCCTCTTCAGCGCGCTTGGATCGAAGTGGATGTCCCCCAGTGCGGCTATTGCCAGTCCGGGCAGATCATGAGCGCGGCCATCCTGCTTAAGGAAAACCCCAAGCCCACGGACAAAGACATTGATGAAGCCATGTCCGGCAACATCTGCCGATGTGGAACCTATCCCCGCATCCGCCGCGCCATCCACCGCGCCGCCGAACTCGGCGTCGAAAAGAGGACGTCATGAGCGCTGCATCCGCCAGAATTCCTCGCCGCGATTTTCTGAAAAACTCCGCCGCAATCGGCAGCGGCCTGTGCATCGCCGCCTACATCCCCGAACTTGCTGCGCGCACGTCGGGAAATCCGCCGTCCAGCGGCGCCGTCTTCGCGCCAAACGCTTTCGTCCGCATCGCTCCCGACGAGTCCGTCACCATCATCGCCAACCATTCTGAGATGGGCCAGGGCGTCTACACCAGCCTTCCCATGTTGCTCAACGAAGAGCTCGAAGCCGACTGGTCCAAAATCAAAGTCGAAGCGGCGCCCGTGAATGCCGCCTACAACCACACTGCTTATGGCCTCCAAATGACCGGCGGCAGCACCACCACGCCCTCCGAATGGGAGCGCTTCCGCAAAATGGGCGCGATGGCGCGCCTGATGCTCGTTGACGCCGCCGCGCAGAAATGGAACGTCCCCGCCTCGGAGTGCACCGTCGAAAAAGGTGTAGTCCTTCACAAGTCATCGGGTCGCAAAGCCACCTACGGCTCGCTCGTCGCCGCCGCATCGCAGTTGAGGCCGCCAGCGGATATCCCGCTGAAGGACCCCAAGCAATTCACCCTGATCGGAAAACCGGTTCGCCGTCTCGATACCCCATCAAAAACCAACGGCACCGCACAGTTCGGCCTGGACGTTCGCCTGCCCGGCATGCTCTTTGCTCTTGTTGCACGCCCGCCTGTCTTCGGCGGCAAAGTGGTGAGCTTCGACGCCTCTGAAGCTCTCAAGATCAAAGGTGTCCGCGTCGTCGAGCAAATCCCCTCCGGCGTCGCAGTGATCGCCACTGCTTTCTGGCCCGCGAAACTCGGCCGCGAAAAACTAAAAATTACCTGGGACGACGGCGAGAACGCCCACCTCTCCACCCCACAAATGATCGCTGACTTCTCCAAACAATCCGCTTCTCCCGGAGCCGTCGCAAGAAAAACCGGTGACCCTTCCGCCGCCCTGTCCTCCGCCGCGAAATCCATCACCGCCGAATACGATGTCCCCTATCTCGCCCACGCCATGATGGAGCCGCTCAACTGCGTCGTCGACCTCCGCGCCGACAGTTGTGAACTCTGGACCGGCACCCAATTCGAAACCGTCGACCGCGCCAACGCCGCCAAAACCGCGGGCCTCGCTCCTGATAAAGTGAAGCTCAACACCACACTCCTCGGTGGCGGCTTCGGCCGCCGCGCCAATGTCGCCTCCGACTTCGTCGTCGAAGCCGTGCACGTCGCCAAAGTCGCCAAAGCTCCCGTCAAAGTTATCTGGACCCGCGAAGACGATCTTGCAGGCGGCTGGTATCGTCCCATGTGGCACGATCGTTTCGCTGCCGGCCTCGATGCCTCCGGCAACCCTATCGCCTGGACGCACACCATCGTCGGTCAGTCCATCCTTACCGGGACTGCATTCGAACCCTACGGCGTCAAAGACGGAATTGACTCTGCGTCCGTCGAAGGCGCCGCCGATCTCCTCTACGGCATTCCCAATCTTCAGGTGGATTTGCATACGCCAAAGATCGACGTCCCCGTCCAGTGGTGGCGCTCCGTTGGCCACTCGCACACCGGCTTCTCCGTCGAAAGTTTCTTCGATGAAGTCGCCCACGCCGGTGGAAAAGATACCTGCGAACTGCGCCGCACGCTTCTCGCCAGTCAACCCCGCATGCTCGCCGTCCTCAATCTCGTCGCGGAAAAAGCCGGCTGGGGAAAGCCCCTCGCGCCCGGACGTGGCCGCGGCATTGCCACGCATTTTTCCTTCGACAGTTACGTCGCGCAAGTCATCGAAGCGTCCGTGGAAAAAGACGGCACCGTCCGCGTCCATCGCGTCGTCTGCGCCGTGGATTGCGGCCGCACCGTCAACCCCGACATCGTCAAATCCCAAATGGAAGGCGGCATCGTCTTCGGCCTCACCGCCGCGCTCAAGACCGAAATCACCCTAGAAAACGGCCGCGTCCAGCAGCACAATTTCTACGACTACCCCATGCTCCGCATGTTCGAATCCCCGGAGATCGAAGTCCACATCGTCCCCAGCGAGCAGAGCCCCACCGGCGTCGGCGAACCCAGCGTACCTCCCGTCGCTCCCGCTTTGACCAATGCCATTTTCGCCGTCACCGGCAAGCGCATCCGCCGCCTCCCGATTCGCGCCAGCGATCTCGCCGCAGGAAGTGAGAGCAAATCATGAACCCCACAAGCGCAGGTCGCAAAAATGTTTTCTCATTTTTGATTTCCGCTCTCTGTCTCGTTTTTTTGTTCGCCGTCGCGGAAGACGCCACGATTCACGCCGCGCCACCAGAAGCGGAACCCGACGCCAACGCTTCCCGCGAAGCCTTTTTGCGGGTCTATAAAGTTTTCACCTCGCCCCGCTGCCAGAACTGTCACCCATCCGGCGACTCCCCTCTGCAAGGTGATGACAGCCACGTCCACATGCAAAATGTCGTGCGCGGCAAGGACGGCCAAGGCGTCTACGGCATGCGCTGCAACACTTGCCACCAGACCGCCAACCTCCCCGGCGAGCACATGCCTCCCGGAAATCTCAAATGGTCGCTCCCGGCTCCCGAGCACAAAATGATCATCGTCGGCCGCACGCCTGCTGAACTCTGCCGCCAACTCAAAGATCCCAAGCAAACCGGCGGCCGCGGGCTCCCACAATTGCTGGAGCATGTCTCCTCCGACGATCTAGTCGGCTGGGCCTGGAATCCCGGCACCGGCCGCAATCCACCCCCGCTCTCGCGCGCAGACACGGTAGCGCAAATGAAGATCTGGATCGACGGCGGCGCCGCCTGCCCCCAATAGTCAACCATCGTCAATAGTTTGAGGTCGCGCTAGAATCTGGCGAGTTCACTCATGAACGAAGAAACACAGAATCCTGCGGACCTGTCTCCATCCACCGCCGCGGCGTCTCCGGCAAAGATACCGCTCGTCAACATCAAGCTCATCAACTGGTCCGCGTTGCTTTTCGCCGTGCTTCAAAGCGTCTGCAGCGCCTTCATCGCCCTCAACGGCGTCCGTCTTTTAATAGGAATCGGCGCTTTCGCTGCCGCTTCCGGCGCCTTGAGGCTGGCCGACCGCGTGCACGTTGACGCCATCCGCATCCCCATGATGCTTCTAGCGCTGCTGGGGTCTGTTTTGAATCTCGTTGTACTTTGGCAAGTTTGGAGACTTCGGAAACGTCCCGCGTCCGCGTGGCGCCAGCAACCCGTCTCAGCGCAAAAGAAAACCTCGGAATTCTTTCAATTTGCTCTCTCCCTGCTCACCCTCGCCCTGCTCGCCGCCGAATTTTTCGCTCATCGTTTCCTGCTTGCGAATCGCTGACCTTCTGCTCTCCTCATCTACTTTTTCTGCGGCTCGTTATCCGCTTCCTCCAGTTCTTTCGCCAGCCGCGCATGCAATCTCTCGCTATACCCAATCGGCAATTCGAACGTCCGGTCATCCGCCGTCAAAACCAGTATGTTCCGCGTCGAATCCAGGATTGCCGAGCAAATTTCGCAGTGCTCCAGGTGCCGCTCGATCTCTTCCCGCAGCCTGGCGTTCACCGTATTGTCGATGTATTCGGAGATGTGCTCCCAGACGTGTTTGCACTCGAGTTTCATAGTGCTCTCCCGAAGAACCCCCGGCGTGCGGGAGCGGTCGTTTTCAGGTAGGGCACCAGTCGCTTTTGCAGCATGATGCGCGCGCGATGCAGCCGCACTTTCACCACACCGACACTGATTCCCATGGCCTGTGACGTTTCCTCGATGTTCAGTTCTTCCAGGTCTCGCAAAATAAAAACGTGCCGGTAAATATCGGGCAGCTCCGCAACCGCCGCCCTCAACGCTTCCCGCAGCTCTTTCCGCTCCAGTGCTTCCAGTGGGACCTCGCGCCAATCTGTCAGCGGTGCGGGCGTGAAGTCCCCTTCTTGCCCCTCCACCTGTTCTTCAATCGATTCTTCCGCTGCCGTCTTTGCCTTCCGCAGCCGTTTGCGCCCTTCATTGATCGCAATCGTCGTCAGCCACGTGCTGAATTTGGCGTGCCCCCGAAACGAGCTCAGATAGCGATACGAACTGATCACCGCTTCCTGCGCGGCATCCTCCGCATCCGCCTCATTCTTGAGGATGCCCAGAAGCGTCAAATAGACCATCCGCTCGTACGGCCGAATCAGTTCGTGAAACAGTTCTTTCTCGCCCGCAAGTATCCGCGCGATCAGCCCCGCTTCCGTTGCGTCCTTCTTTTCCATAACCAAAGATTTCTACCAGCCCGGCCCGCTGCTCCCCTGATTCTCCGAAAGCCTCAGATACGCCCTTCCTCTCACTCTGGGCTCTCCGCCCTGACACCCATGCGAGTCCCTGATCCGCCAAAGGTTACAGCACGTCGGCCAGGATTCGAATGCCCGCTCCCTGTCCCCTCGTACGGTTACTTTTCGACGATAACCCCTTCCGCCGCCCCCCAGCGTCTTGGCCCAGCAGGTATGATTAAGAATCGTGGGGTTTCTCTATGCCTAGAAATTTTGCCGTCCGGCTTGCTTGCCCACGCGGAGATAGTGACTCCTGGGTCACGCTCAAGGATCGCGAGGAGTCGTTCGAGCAGGTCCTTGGCCAATCCTGGGAATTCAAATGCCGCGAGCACGGCGTCCAGCGTGGCATCCCCAGAGAAGTGATCGAGGTCGCCCCTCTCGACGACGTTACGCCGAAGAAAAAAGAAGCCCCATCGCTTCCCGTGCCCGTCTGGGTCACTCCCAATAAGAAAGCCCAGCGTTCTAGTGAGCGCGTCGTCATGCGCGTCCCCGTCGTCATCTACGGCTTCGCCAAAGGCAGCGGCGCTTTCCACGAGGACACCGAAACGGTCGTCGTCAACGCAAACGGCGCGCTTGTCATCCTCAAATCCAAGCTCGAACTCGGCGATACTGCATTCCTCATCCACAAAGGCAGCCGCCAAGAGCAGGAAGTTCGCGTCGCCTACCTGGACGCTTACTCCGACCGCGAAACTCGCGTCGGTCTCGCTTTCAAGCAGCCCATCTCCGACTTCTGGAGAAAGAACCGCAAGAAGCCTCGCGTCCCTAAGGCCCTTCGCGTCACCGTCAAAGGCACCGATCCCAAAGGCCACAACTTCGCCCAAACAGCTTACACCGTGGATCTCAGCAAGGATGGCGCGCGGTTGGACGGCATCGGCTTCCTGACCACTCCCGGCCAAACCATTGAAGTCCGCCGCCGCTGGCGCACCGCCCGTTTCCGCGTCGTCTGGATTGGCCACGTGGGCTCCGACGAATCCAATCAAGTGGGTGTCTTCGGACTGCAAGCCGAAAAAGATATCTGGCGCGTTCCGCTCCCGGAAACGGACCCCGGCAAGCCCGACCCCAAAAGCAAGCCCCCGAAAAAGTAATTTCCCCTTCCGCTTCGGAATTTCTCCGGTAAACTCTGCCTGTCCGCCATGTCCAAACTATCCCGCCGCACCGTGCTCAAGACCGCTCTCTCAGGAGTCACGATCGCTTCTCTGCCCTCCGTCTCCTGGTCGCAGCAGGATTCTCCCATCAAACGCAAAGGTCGCATTCGCCAGTCCGCTTCTCGCTGGTGTTACCGCGATATTCCTCTCGACAAGCTCTGCGCCTACGCTGCTCAAATCGGTTTGCAAGGCATCGACCTTCTGAATCCAGAGGAATACGACGTGCCGGCGCGCTATGGCCTCGTTTGCAGCATGGCCTACGGCGGTGGCGGCGAGATTCCCAGCGCCATGAACCGCGTCGAAAATCACGCCAAAATTGAAGAGGGTTTTCGCAAATACATTCCGCTCGCCGCCAAAGCCGGCATCTCAAACGTCATCACCTTCTCGGGCAACCGCAACGGCATGTCCGACGACGAGGGCGCAAAAAACACCATCGCGGGACTCACTCGCGTGAAACGAATCGGCGAGGACCACGGCGTCACCATCTGCATGGAGCTTCTCAACAGCAAAGTCGATCACCACGACTACATGTGCGACCACACCGCCTGGGGCGTGCAAGTCGTCCAGGCTGTCAATTCCCCCCGCGTCAAATTGCTCTTCGACATCTATCACATGCAGATCATGGAGGGAGATCTGGTCCGAACCATCCAGAAAAATATTGATTGGATCAGCCACTTTCATACCGGCGGCGTTCCCGGCCGCCACGAACTCGACGGCACCCAGGAAGTTCAATGGGATGGCGTCATGCGCGGCATCGCCGCTACCCATTTCCGCGGCTTCGTCGCCCACGAGTTCGTCCCCGCGCGCGACCCGCTCACCTCCCTGCGCGAAGCCGCCGATCTCTGCGACGTCTAACGCGGTTGGCGCGTTTATCATCTAATTGAGTCACTTCCGCATTCGCGCAAGCGAGAAAGCGAGGACCCATGAAATCGTTGCGACGCCGAGCCTTTTTCTGGATTTTATTTCTACTCCCATGCCCCTTTTCGCTCCGCGCCCAAAACGCCACCGTCAACCGTAACGCCATTCTTCGCCGTGATCCCACCACCACGAGCCCTGCAATCGAGCACCTTCCGCAGGGCGCGCGCTTGATGCTGGTGGACGCGAAACCAGACAGCGGCTTCTATCACGTCCGCACGGAAGACGACCAGGTTGGTTGGGTCACCACAAAGGCCCTCACCGTTTCGAAGGCGCAATTGGCGTTGACACCGCCGCCGCCCGGTCCTGTTCCGCCGCCAGCCACCGGCTGCGATTCCAACTTGGAAAGTCATGTCTATCACCCAACGCGCCTCATCGTGAAGCTGCAATGCATCTCCGTAACCGGAACATTTGTGGATGCTACCGCAGGTAAGGAGCCCGATGGAGTTCGTCACGAGCCCGACGGCGACACGCACGGCTGGCTCAAGCTCGATCCTGAATTCCAGAATTTAGTGAACGCGGGAAATATCAGCGCTGAAGGCGGTAATTTGGTTTTCGAAATTGTCTGCAAATTTACCGTGACTCAGGCCGACGCCAAAGCCGCCTGCCAGGGCTATACCGATCATGTGAGTCTTCCGCCGGTCGGCTCTCACGTTCGCATTCTGGGTGCCTACGTTCAGGACACCTTTCACGCTCAATGGATGGAAATCCATCCCGTCACCAGCATCACCGTCGTTCCCTGAGATCCGGAAGCGGCTTACCGTTCCCGCCGATCTCGTAGTAGGGATCAGACTTGAGAACGCTAGCGTTGTGGCTGAATCATTTTGGTCACTCCAGCCGCGGCAGGATCCTGAACCGTAATCGGTACATCGAAGAAACGGTTCTTGGCAATCACGTTCCCTGTGGACCCGGTCTCCTTGAGAATGCCGATTGCCGCTTCCGTGATGACGTTGTCTTCCACCACGTTGTTGTTTCCCATCACAAAGATGCCGGACTCAGCTCCGTTAAATACCCGATTCCGGTGAACCTCCGCCTGATTGCCTTCCACGCGTATGCCGCCGAACACGCTCGCCGCGAAAGTCTCATTTCCTTCCACCTCCGCGTGATTTCCATCCACAAAGATGGCCACTTGACTGATCCCCGCTTGGTTTCCGGAAACTTCTACCCCATCGGACTGCGTGACGAGAATGTTTGTCGCCACGGCCGTGCAGGTTGCCACTGCGCTGCACACGGAATACACGTTGTTCGTCACGACATTTTTTGCAATCGCTCCTCCAGCGCCAAATCCAATCTGAACTCCGTTCTGGGCAATCGCTCCCGTCGGCCCGATTCCGGTAACCACGTTCCGCCGGATAAACGCTGTAGTACCAACTTCATTCGCGGTGATGCCGTTTTTCTGAAAATCGTGGATCGTACAGTCTTCAATCTCCACTCTTGAAATTTTGCCGCCGCCACTCTGCACAAAGAACCCCGTCCCGGATTGACAGCCCTCCAGCCCGGCGCCCAACTTGAAATTGCGAATCGCCGCTCTCTCGATATTTCCTGAGGCGTTTTGGAACGTTATTCCTTCCAGGTTCGGCGTGCATTCGGATATGCCGTTATTCGCGCCATCTACTGTCAAACCGTTGATGGAAACATCCCTAGTGTCCGCAACCAGAATCGCCGTCGCAATCGGCGCCCCATCGAACAGACTCGTCGTGTTCTGCTGCATGGCATTGGGCATCAGCACCGCTCCACTGTCAGCATCAATGTCCAGCGCCTTCCGAATCGTAAGCTGCTCCACGTATGTGCCCTTGCAGATGCGGATGTGATCCCCTGGAGAAGCCGCATTAATCGCGTCTTGAATGCTCGTGAAACCCGCATTTGGACAATCTACTTTGTTGTTTCCCACCACCAGTTGGGCTCCGCTTGCAGCCCAGCCCACGTGTGGCAGAAACAAGGCCAGCATGAATAGGAACGAAATCTTGCGAACCATCGAGAACTTGGTTTTCATGGGAACCTCCATTGCACGGCGAAACCGCTGCCGGAGCTCCCGGCGCGCATTGCTTCGGAAACGTTTTCGCAACGTAGGGACTGCGTCCGGTCGGGTCTTTAGAGGTTGAGGACTTGGCTCGCGCAATATAACAACCGCCCCATACCAAGGCAATAGTACGAGTTTCTCCAACCGTTCACTTTCGGCTCCCCCGGAGCTGCCCACTTACGTTTAGACAATTCGATTTTGAGTTTGGCCTTCACATACTATCGTCGCCATGCGCGCGAGAATTTTGCACAAGCATGCACAGATTTGCACAATGTTTCACGCAGATTTCGATTGACGGCGCAATCGTGAAAGTTTATCTTGCGCACCAGATTGAACCGGGAAGCTTAAGAACTTTACGGCTCAGTTTTGAAGGCGCAGCAAGCCTAACAGCGGTTGCGCCGAGAACTTGAACTGCGAAGCTCGAAGCCTTGACGGTTCCATTGAGAAGGCGCAACACGCCTCACGGCGGGTTACGTCCGCAGATGGAATCAGCAAGGTGAGTAGCTCTGCCGGTTCCGATTGGAAGGCGCGGCAAGCCTCACGGCAGGCCGGGTGGCCAGACGGGATCGGCAAAGTGAGAAACTTTTACGGCTCAGTTTAGAGGGCGCAACTGGCTTAATAGCGGTTGCGCCCTCAATCTTTTGCCTCGTCCTCACCCATCGAATTCCCATTTTCATTTTTCAATTCCTACTTTTGATTTTCCAATTTCGATTTTCATGCTCCAATTTTCAGTTTCTGCGTTCTAGTTTTCTGCCTGCGATCCCTTTCCCATGCTGGTTGCGACCACGCTGGCGCAGGCTTCGACAAATTCCTGCTCCATTTTCGTGAAGGTATCGGCAAAATAGCTTTCGGCATCGAGCTCACCCGCCAGCTTCTTGTTCACGAAAATCGGCACAACCATCTCCGACTTCACCAGCGACGAACCCGCGAGATACCGGGGATCCTTCGTGACATCCTGCACGACGACGACCTGGCCGGTGCTAGCCGCCGCGCCGCACAGCCCGGTGCTCAGCGGTATCCGCGCGTTGGGCGTAAAGCTGCCGGCAAAAGGTCCGACGACCAGGTAGCCAGAGTCCGCGGGATCCACTAGATAGAAGCCCACCCAGTTGTAGCGCGTCATCTTCTCGTGCAGGCGGTTGACCATCTGCTCCATGACGGACTGCGCGGTAGGCGCTGTGCCGGCAAAGCTTTGAAACTCCTGAAGAAGCTCTCGCTGGGCTGGGGTCATCGGTTTGGCCTCGTGTTCTGAATCGGTTTGGTGGCGCCGAGTCTTTGCCATCGCGCGCTCGCCTGCACCCGTTTCTATCAGAAAGGCTTCCACCTGGAAAGCTGGAAGCGCCGAACCGCGAGCCCGGAAAGTGCAGGAGAATGCAAAACCTCCGCCTGCGAAGCCTGGGTAAAGACTCGCCCTCCCGCCACTCGCCTGAGATGGGATTATGGAACAATCCTCGAAATGCACGACGCTTTAGGCGGTTTCCGCTCCGGTCGGCAGCGAGATTTCCACCTCTGTGCCCTCTCCTCGCTTGCTCCATACGCGGACTTTCCCGCCGAGACTCGCCGCTCTCTCCTGCATACCCGTCAAGCCCCAGTGGGAGTGCCGTCCGGTCCGCAGCGCCTCTGGATCAATGCCAGCGCCGTCGTCGCGCACGACCACACGCAACTTACGCGGCAGGTATTCAATTTCTGCCTCGACGCGGTTCGCTGCGGAGTGCCGTAGCGCATTCAGGAGCGCTTCTCGCGCAATCCAATAAATCTGGTCCCGAACCGCGGGTATCAGGGGTCTACTCTCGCCAAGGACGACAATGCTCAAGCGGGTCCGGCTGCCGGGCGGCAAGGCGTCGCGGGCATCGCCCAGCGCCTTCTCGAGGCTGCCCTCTGGCAACGCCGCAGAGCGCAGGCCCAGCAGGGCCCTTCGCCCTTCCTCGAGCCCTTTGCGCATCAGGTCCAACGCGCGTCGTAAGATTGGCTTAGCCGGCGAATCGGCGGGAAGCACCTCATCGACAAAACAGAGCTGCATTGAGGCGCTGAGGAATCCTTGCAACAAGGTGTCGTGCAATTCCCGCGCAATGCGCAAGCGCTCTTTGTGGCGCGCTTGCTGCAGACGAGCGCGCCATCGGCGGCTAGAGTTGTCTCGATCCTGGCGAAGGAATCCCCGGCGATCGCATTCCGTAGCTGTGTTTTCCCAAGTCATGTGATCCTCCTTGGGGGCGATACTGCCTGTGTTGCAGGTTACCGGTCTTGAACGAATCCTTCTGGATTGGTACGTTCTTGCTGAATTCTCGGTTGGATAAGTATCCGAGGGGTGCCGCGAGGCATGCATGCTTGCGGCGTCACAAATAACCGTACTGAAATGAATCGCTTACCTAAAGAGTGGTAGAGGCCGACGATCAGGACCAGCGCCGGGCTAGACTCGGCGGCATGCCTGTTAGTCGCCGGAAATGCCTCGCCAGGTGGCTTTGGTCCGCGAAGCCCGCCGCCAGGGCGATTTGCGCCAGAGGTAGTTGCGTCTCACGAAGCATTTGTTCTACGTGTTGCACCCTGCGCCGCAGCAAGTACCGATGTGGCGGGATGCCCACCGACTGTTGGAAGGCGCGCGCAAAGTGATTGGGAGAAAGCCCCGCCATCGAGGACAAAGCACCCAGGCTGATCTTCTCGCCGATATGTTCCTCAATGAAATCGCAAATGCGGTTTTTCAGCAGGGGGGAGAGACCTCCGCGGCTGGGGTCCGGCGTCTCCGGCATGGGCAGGTAACTCAAGGTGGTCAAGCGCGGCCGGGAATGGAGCATGGCCTCGGGCCAATCTCGCAACGAACTTGAGCCCACCATGGGGGGCGTCAGCAGCACGCGCCATAGGTCACGGTCGCCGGTGCGCGGCAGCTGAACGGGAATGTCCGCGCTAGAACGCTTGCGGAACAGCGCGGGATTGAATTCGAAGAGCGCGGAGAGATGCACGCCGGAGGCTAGGCTTTTGTCGTCGAATGAAAAAACCGCTCGAGCGGTGCGATCCGCGCCGACGATGCGTTGGTCTTCATCTGCTGCGAGGAGCAATCCCGGCACGGTTTCGTCCGTGGGCGTCGCCGCAATGATCCAGGCGTAACGAAAGTGTTCTCGAAACAGGCGCTCTTCCACCGCCCGCGCCGACGCGACCGTGGCCGCGAGCGCCAACTGCTGCGGGCGATCGGGGCCTTCCGAAGCCACGGCGGAAACGTCCAGTACGCCCGCTAGTTTGCCCAGGGCATCGAAGATCGGCGCTCCGGCGCAGGTCAATTTGCTGTGGCGAGAGCGGTAGTGTTGCCCGCAATGAACCAGCACCGGCCGTTGTTCGGTAATGCAAGTCCCAATGCCATTGGTGCCTTCGATTTGCTCGGCCCACACGCCGCCGAGCCAGATGCCCCAGTTTTTGAAGTCTTCGGCGCGGCTTTCATCGCCGCGGTGATGAATCGCCACGCCATCTTTGTTGCACAGCAGCACTACGTATCCTTGCTGGCGCACTATCGCATACAGGCGGTCGATTTCTTCCCTGGCATGCCCGATCACATCCGCGGTGGGCTCCTTCGAAACTCGCAGTTCACTCGACGTGACGACGTTGGGTGCGCTCCGGCTCCTGGGATCGACGTGATAATCCATCAGGCAGCGGTGCCAGGAATCGGACACTTCTTCCGCTGCCGAATTGAGGCCGACATTGGCGCGAAGCGGTTCGCCTGCCGCAGAGCGAACAGGTTCTTCTGGGCGAAGGTTGCGACGACTTAGGGCCGCAGGGATCACGTTACGTTCCAGCACCTCGTCGTATCGGGCTCGACGAATTCAGTCCGGCTGCTCGCCGCGCACTGGTTCGCGGGGTTTTCTTGCGCTCCACCTGTGTAGGAGTCAGTGTAGCAGGCAGCTGGCACATTCCTAATGCTTTAATTATTTCGGGGTGGCTTTCGGGTTTTGTTTACGAAAGGGTGGGCCTCTCTTGCCCCTACTCAGCGCACAGACAGGAGTGTCTGTGCTGCAAAGTTCGGAGCGCCGAATTCGGGCTTGCAATCGCGGGGTGCGGGACGCGGCTGATGGAACATGCGCGCAGGAACGTGGCCGGATTATTTAGACATTTGTGTTCTTCGGTCGAGGGTGTTCGGAGCAAACATGGGCGGCGAATTCTTTATCGCGCTGCCGCTCGTAGATCTCCTTCATTTGCGCGAGGGAGTCGCCGGTGACGGCCCCGGCGGTTTGAACAGCCATCCGCATTCGGAGCAGCCGCTGCCCTGAAAACGCGGCCCTTCAATCCATATCTGGGTGCGGCGTATGGCCACCATTGGACGTCTCCGGCGGCATGATTCGTTGGCAGTCTCGAGCATATGTTCGCCCTGGCGGCCGGGTTGTCTTCGGTGCGTGCTGAGCAGACCTGCGGAGAAAACGAAAGTCGCTTGCTTCGCAGCGACAGGGCCGAACCTGCAGGAAAGCCAGTAGGGACTCCACAAGCCCCCTGGTTTTTGATCTACGGGTCAGGCCATTCTGACAGTCGGGGCACGAAATCGGCACCGCAGTCCTCTTCCAGGAAGGGAGGACTGACACGTCAGCCGGGAGCCGCGATCTTCGGAGCGATCTCATCCTTAAGTTGCCCTCAGGTGACAGACTCACGGTAGGGAGTGTCTTTGTCCATCGGGTAAAACACCTAATATCCAATCGGGGAATCACTCTTATCCGGGCACTCGCGAATGCCTCATGAACGCGCATGCCGGACATGTGTGTCCGGCGACGCGACTTCGCAGGGGTTTCCGCATAAGAGGAGATACTGGAAATTAGAAAGCTGAACCTAGAAATTCGAAAATGGGAATTTGAAAATGGAAACCGGGGATTTGAAACAAAAGGGGCAGCGAAAATAATGAAGAAAGCTCACAGTCCCCACCGTTGCCCCGACCGGACCGGGGAGACGCCACCTGCAAGATGGGTACTCGCCTCTTCCGGGTGAGGCATCTCCGCGGATTGTATAAAAGTGAACAGCGCGCATGCTGGGGAATCATTAGGATGCGGCGCTGGATGGTCAGCCGGCGCCTTGTAGGATTCTTTCATCGGTGACTCGCGATTGGGCAAGGACCAGCTGGTGCGATCGGGCTGGACACGGGAATATGCTGGATTATTAGACCTATTCACGCCTTTGTCCGGTATTCGCTCAGCCCCTGTGCGAGACGATGCGCGATTTGGCGCGGAAGTTTTTGTCGCACTACAAGGCTGCTGGCTAAGCCCTAGGACCAGCCCCGTGTCTCCTCCCCACGGAACTGAAGGGTGGTGCTTGTCCTCATGAGGATGCTCCTCTGCACAGTATTTTGTATTCTGGCATGCAGTGCGCCGGCGTCAGCGCAATCATCGTTCGGGGGCACCAGTGGCGTACCTCCGGCCGCAGCAAGCGGCGCAGCCCCCGCCGCGGCCGCAAGTCCCCAACCTGCATTCAAACCGATAAGAAGCGGATCTCCCGTCGCGGCAGCCAAAAGCAGGGCGATTGAACTAGGGGTGGGATACTCCTACGTAAGCCAAGCGGAGAACCAATCCAAGCGGCTGGGCTTGCGGGGCCTGGATGCCAGCGCCACGATCGGTTCTTCCCGGCTTGGCATAAAAGCGGATGTGGGTTATGCACAAGCCTCCAATGTACTCGGCACGGGGCGGCACAGCGTTGTCTTCAGTTACCTTGCTGGTCCGGTTTTCCATCCCACAATGCATCGTAATTTTAATACGTATGTGCATGCCCTGGTGGGGGGAGCCAAGGTGGGTGGCCCGGTACTCACGAGTAGCGGGTTAATTCTGCTCGGAGGATGGGCGACTGGCTACGCGTGGGCGGTTGGCGGCGGAGTTGAGTATTGGATAACCGATTCCATGGCCATTCGCACGGGCGCGGACTATATGAGAACCAGTTTCTACGATTCTTCGCTGGTGGTTCGGGGCCAGTACAATCTTAAGACAACGGCGGCAGTGGTCTATTATCTCGGAAAGCGGGAACGTAGACGGCGGTGAAGACCACGGAGGCGGGTGGACAAGCGTCTCCCGCGAAAAGCAGGGCATCTGCTGCGCCAATGTCCGGAACGCGACAGACACGGGGGCTCGGCGCGGGTACCATGCTGTTGAGGTGCTAATGTGCTCTCCCAATTGCGGCAAAAATTCGCGCCGGCCTTTCGAATTGAGGGGTCTATCGTTCTGTATCGGCCAGCAGCGAGAAATCAGTTCAAAACGGAACAGTCGCGCCCCCGCGCGGAGCCGTTTTGGAATATGGTCTTCGGAGTTCCGCTCTTTCTACGGACAGTACTTCGTCTTGTATTTGTCTGTCTCCACCGGCATAAGGGACCTCCCATCACCTTGCGCGAATCCATCCCGCCCAACTTAGTCGGAAGCCGATCTGTCCATGTCGGAGGAAGCTACATCACCTGCCTGGATTGCGGTCAAAAATTCGCTTACAACCACAAGACCGGGCAACTGGTAGATTTCTGGGGCGTGCATGACGCGGACGCGCTGGCTGGAGTTCGCCGGAGAGTGGTTGGAATGTTTCCGCCGCTTCGAAGTCTGGCCATGTGGATTGGCCGGCTCCCTTCAGCGCTGCTCCCTTCGGCGTTGTTCAGGGCAAGCAGGGCAGGCAGGACAAGGACTGTCGTGCACCTGCATTGAGAAGGGCGCAAAGAGGCGAAGAAGGGCGAGTCAAAGACTACGTTATTTCCAGCCTCGAATGGATGCAGGGCGTATCAGGCTGGGGTTATGGCTCTCGGCTGGGTTGCTCATGCGAAGTGAGTAGCCGTTCGCAAGGTAGGACGGGATATCGCGATCATCGGAAATGGGGATGTAGGGGCCTTCTTTTCCCAGGCTGACGTGGTAGCGGTTGTCTTTGTAGCGATGCGGGAGCAAACGGATTCCGGACCTCTTACCTCGGGAAACAATGGCGAACATCATGTGGGAGTTCCTCCGTGCGTCGAGCGCGGACCAGGCGGCGCCAATATGCGCGCTTGCCACAGGCGGCGCAAGATGATGGCGGAGGGCAACTGTGGAAATGGTGAGGAAGGCTGAGGATTTGTTTGCGGGAGGTGCAGGGTTGCGAGGAAACGTTATTTTCAGGAAACATTGTGGCGGCCGGGATCGTACCTATCCTCAAGCACCCGGCTAGAGCTCACATCTGAAGCTCCGGCGGGCCAGGAGGTATCGCGGTATGTCCAGGCTTACACAGAGTTTCCTCGTAAGAACCGCTGTTATCGCTGCTACTTCACTTCTGTTCGTACCGCTGGGGGCCTTGGGGCAAACGGCCGCCGCACCAGCAAGCTCCACACCTTCAAGTTCTGAGAAAACAACGACATCTGGAGCGAAGGACCGCTGGCTGCACGTTCGCGTGGTCAGCTCGGATGCCAAGGGCGAGACCGTGCGCGTCAACGTGCCGCTGGAGCTGGCAGAAGCCGTTCTGCCAACCGTGAATCACAACCGCATGCACGATGGAAAGGTCAAGATCGAATGCGCGCACATGAACGACGTGGACCTGAAGACGCTGGTGGAGGCGGTGCACAACGCGAAGGATGGCGAATACGTTACCGTACAGGGCCGCGAGAACGATGTGCGCGTGGCCAAGCAGAACAACTATTTGATCGTCCACGTGCTGGACAAGAGTAACGGCAAGACCCGGAATTCGCAGGTGGAGATCAAGGTGCCCATGAAGGTGGTGGATGCGCTCTTCTCCGCGGGCAAGGACGAATTAGACCTGGTAGCGGCGCTGCATGCGCTCTCCGGGCAGGGCGATATGGAATTGGTGTCGGTGAAGGACACGGACAACACCGTGCGCGTGTGGCTGGACTCGAAAAATGTGACGGAATAGTTGAATTGCTGAAGGAATGGTTTGAAGGAATTCCGGTGCTACCCAGAGCTTCAAGGAGTTAAAAATGCTACTACTCGCGAAAGCGGCGTTGGGACTTGGCGGGACTCTTGTCCTGGCGGGCGCGTACACCTTTCATGAGGGCGTGATCCGCGTGGACGTGGACGAATATCGAGACGGCGGCTCACACGTGCACATGTGGGTGCCGGCCGCGGCGGTGCCAATGGCTATGCACCTAGCTCCGAAGCGGGACTTGATGCACGGCGCGGAACATGCGCGGGAATTCTTGCCGGTGGCACGCGCTATCATAAAGGAAATGAAGAAGTATCCCGACGCCGAATTTGTCGAGGTGCTGGACGGCGCGGACCACGTGCGCATCCGCACGCACGATGGAAAACTGCAGATTGACGTGGACGAGCCGGGCGAGAAAGTCCACGTGTTGTGCCCGCTTTCGACCATTGACGACGTGACGCGTGAGCTCGAAGCCAACGCCCACGCAGACGCCCCCTCCGCCTGACGCGGTCCGGCAGGCTCGGACGGTCGGAGATAAGGCGGCGCGCCTTCGCGTACATTAAAGACTGACTGTTGCTGGAACTACTGATTAGGGAGTGGGGACGTCAGCCGTCGACCGCTCCGCCTTTGGCCTGCTGGAAGTAGACTTCTTCGAAGATGGCGTCTTTTTTCCAGCGGGCACGTTCCAGGATGCCGCGGCCGTTTTCCACCATGTTGGGATGGCCGCAGAGATACGCCGTGGTCGTCTCCGGCCGTAAGCCCCAGGCGTCCGCGTACTTACGCAAGAGATCATCCACACGACCGGTTTCGCCCGTCCACGCCGCGTCTTCCCAAGGGCGGCTCACGGTGGCGGCAAATTTGAACCACGGCGTCTCGGCGGCGTAGCGGTCCAATTCGTCGCGATAACCGAACTCCCAGGAGCGGCTTCCACCCTGAAGGCAATACAGTTTGTGGTCGCCCGGCATGGGATTGGCGCCGCTTTTCCAATCGCGATACAGCGTTCGAACGTAACTGACGAAGGGAGCAATGCCGGTGACGGTGGAGACCAGGAGATGATTCGAACGACCGCTGCGCAAATCGAGAGTGAATCTGCCTTTGGCGATTTTGCGGCAGGTGAGCGTGTTGCCTTCTTTTAATTTGTAAAGATGCGGGGTGAGGCCGCCTTGCGGTACGAGTTCGATGAAAAACTCGAGCGTTTCTTCATATGGCGAGGAAACGATGGAGTAGGCGCGCTCGATGCGAACGCCGTCGAGTTCGATGCCCAGGGTAGCGTACTGCCCCGCAAGGTATTTGAAGGGTCCGCCGGGATCCACGCGCAGCAACCACAAGTCCGGCGAAAGGTCGCGGCGCTCCAAGATGCGGGCCAGGTAGTGCTTCTCCGTAGGAAGGGGCATGTCACTCGCTCCGCTGAAGTTTGATTCCCATCGCGAAAAAACGTTTCGGGCGGAGCCTTGTATTGCTCCGCCCGGAATTCAAACCTCCGCTGCAATTCGAATCCTCAGCCCAATTCGAAACTCTGGTGCTGCCAGCCGCTTCTTTCCAAATGGCGAATCTTGGGAGAAGAAACTATCAAGTTCCAGGGCAGAGAGCAATGCCCAGCGCCATGGCGCGAACCTACTCGTAGGCGAGGGCCACGACGGGATCATAACTGGCGGCGCGCAAGGCCGGGTAGATGGCACCGGCGGCGGCGCCCAAAAAGGCCAGAAGGACGGCGGAAAAGATCCAGCTGGCGGAAATCAGGATCGTCAGACCGGGATTGGTTTGCTTCAAGATCGTCTGGGTCAGAAACGTGAGCGCGATACCCAAGCCGGTTCCCATCAGGGTGAGAATAAAAGTCTCTCCCAAGAGCATGCGCACCACGTCGAAACGGGAAAATCCAAGAGCTTTGAGGATGCCGACCTCGCGTGTGCGCTCCATCACCATGGTGTGCATGTTGAGGAGAACCACGAGAAAGCTGACAACGATGCCGAGGGCAACCATGGTACGCGTGAACGGGCGCAGCTGCGGCAAGTTCGAAGAGGTCATGAGGGTCACGTATTCGGACATCGAACGGACGCTATTCTCGGGCATTAGCGCCAGAATCTGCGCGCGCGTTGCTTCGGTGTTTCCTCTGCTTCTCACGTAGAACATGGAGACCCGGTTTTCCGCTCCGGTGAGATCCTGGGCGGTTTGGATGGGAATAAAATAGCGCGCGCCCTTGCCATGGGCTACGATTCCGCACACCGTAAACATATGATTCAACAGCGTGACCTGACTTCCCACCTTCAAGTGCTGCGTTTGCGTGATGATATCGTCAGCGATGACTTCGTCCGGGGATTGGAAGGGCCGCCCGTCCCGGAACAAGAAGCCTTTGCTCAAGGCGTTAAATTTCTTGAAATCAATGCCATAAACGAGCACCAAGTTTTTTGGCTCGGTGAGGATGACGGTCGGCGCAACTTCGTCCACGCCGCTCAGCGCCTCGAGCTGCGCGCTCAGGGATTCCTGCATCACCGCGCTGGAGAACGCAAAGAAAATAGAAGAGTTCGGCGGCTGCACGAGAATGTCGGCGCCCACTCCCTCCTGGCGCTTACCCCATTCGGAAATCACTCCAGAGGTCAGACCTGCGATCATGAGTACGAGAATGACTTGAATGGCGATGGCTACAATGCTGAGGGAACTCCGCAGAGGCCGCGCAGTAATGCTGCCCCAAAACATTTGGAGAAGAGAAAAGGGACCGTCGTAGGTTTCCGTCATTAAAGGATTCCAATTTGCAACTCTATCATCCGGGTTTGCTACCGGTCAAAATTACAGGGTTGCGCCACCGTGCAAGACGCGTGCCGATTTCCAAGAAATATATTTCTGTACCGTGAAGTTTTCAACACAAGTGTTGATAAGCATGTGGAAATCTCCGCGGCAAGGCCAGCTAACTTCTCACTCTTCAACACTCTTCTGCGGTTTGCACAATATCTGTGCAAAGCGCTTTCTTCCACACACCTTCTGCCGCAGCTAGAAGTAACGCGAAGGCAAAATAAATTCCGACTGCAGGATTTTCGTGACGGCAAGCGGGCAGCAATTTTATTTCCGTACTTATTTTTGAGAGAGGAGAGCTGCCAAACGCGTTCCGCTCCCTCCCATCAGTACCACTTTGGCGGTCTCTCCAGATGGATCTTGATGACCTGCTTGGCGTCATTGATGTCGTACCAGCGTCCGTAGGTCTTCCATCCCTCGGCGACCACTTGAATCAAGGCTCGGCCGAGCGGAGTATCGGGAACGTGCGCGGTACCATCGCGATTTGTTTTCACATTTATTTCCAACTTCTTGTCTTTCTTTATCGTGTGCTGTTCGATGAACTTCACGTAGACGCTGGCATTCTCTATGGGAACATCCTTTTCACCGCCGGAGACTTCAATGGTGATGCGAGTCTCCTGAACGGCGGTCGTTCGGGGAAGTTGCGGCTTGGAATCGGCAGGAGGCGGGTTCTGCGCGGCGGCGAACTGAGCGAGCAGCGTGATCAGAACAAGAAACAAACAGCCGGGAAACATACGCATGATGTTCATGGGTTCCTAAGTTCCATCCTCTACGGGAGTGCGCGCCGGGGTCAAGTCTCTCCGTTACTCGGTTCGATGCCAAGCGGCGACCACATGATGCTCCGCTCGGAGGACCGCCGTGGGAACACTCCGAACTGCGCATTGACGGACTCCGCCGGCTCCTGTAACTTCTCAAGAATCTGCACGTCAGGCAAGGCCAGAACCGTTCCACTGCGGAAGCTACCTCCCACTGACTCTCGCCGTTTGTGCTGTCTGCTGATATTCTGTCCATCCCCACGCACGGCATGTGCCGTGGCGCAGACTCACTGCCGAGTCGCGTAGCACTCGAGCGGGCAGGAATTGTACCTGGAACGGACCGCCAAGCGGTGCGGCAGGAAACTGCAAGGAGAGAACGATGGGTTTTGCCACTAACGCCATTCACGTCGGGCAGGAACCGGATCCCGCCACGGGAGCGATCGTCGCCCCCATCTATCAAACCTCGACCTATGTGAATGAAGAGCTTGGCAAGAACAAGGGGTACGACTACGCGCGAACGAACCATCCGAACCGCAAGGCTTTGGAACGGACGCTGGCCAAACTGGAGGGCGGTCACAGCGCCTACGTTTTTTCCTCCGGGATGGCAGGGATTGATGCGGTGTTCCGCCTGTTGCGTCCAGGCGATCACGTAGTGCTGTCGGAAGCGGTTTACGGAGGCGTGTTCCGGCTCTCGACGCAGCTCCTGGTGCACTTCGGGCTGGAATTCAGTTTTGTCGACACCTCCTCGCCCGATGCGGTGCGTATGGCGCTGCGACCCAATACGAAAATGCTGTATGTCGAGACGCCTGCCAACCCCACGATGAGCGTGGCGGATATCGCGGCGCTTTCGAAGGTTGCGAACGAACGGAACGTTACCGTGGTGGTGGACAACACGTTTCTCAGTCCCTACCTCCAGCGTCCGATCGAATTGGGCGCGCATATCGTGGTCCATTCCATGACCAAGTACCTGAATGGCCACAGCGATTCGACTGGTGGCGCGGTGGTCCTTACGCGGCCCGCGGATGCGGAGAAGATTTATTTTATTCAACGGTCCGCCGGAACCGGACTTGCTCCCATGGACTGCTTCCTGATCTCGCGCGGGATCAAGACGTTGGCGGTGCGCATGCTGCAGCACAATGCCAACGGCATCAGCGTAGCGCGGCATCTGGACGCGCACCCGAAAGTGCGCAAGGTGTATTACCCGGGACTCCCCTCCCATCCGCAACACGACATCGCGCGCCGGCAGCAAAAAGGTCCGGGCGCCATGCTTTCCTTCGAGCTTGGCACGCTCGAAGCAGCGCGGCGATTTCTGAACCACGTGAAGCTGTGCGCTCTTGCGGAAAGTCTCGGCGGCGTCGAATCACTGATTTCGCTTCCGGCGATGATGACGCACGCTTCGATGCCCAAGGAAGTCCAGGATCGCGTGGGGATCACGGAAGGGCTTGTGCGGCTTTCAGTGGGCATTGAGGATGTCGAAGACATCATCGCGGATCTGGACCAGGCGCTTCTCTACGTTTAGTGGTAGCCGATTCTGCGTGCCCGCGACCACTGCCCGCGCTTTCCCCTTGCTTATTGACAGGAGCGGCGGTAGCCTACCCCTCAGTCATTGATAGGAGCGCCGTGAGCAAGCCCACCGACCTTGTACAAGGAACGCTAGACTTATTGATATTGAAAACGATCGCGCTCGGGCCGTTGCATGGCTGGGCCATCGCGCAACGCATTCGCCAAGTTTCGAAAGATATGCTGCAAGTCAATCAAGGGGCGCTGTATCCGGCGCTGCACCGGCTCGAGCAGCAAGGCTGGATCAGCGCGGAGTGGGGCGAATCCGAAAACAACCGCCGCGCGAAATACTATTCGCTGACGAAGTCCGGAAAAAAATACCTGCAAAGCGAGCAAGCAAACTGGAAGCGTCTTTCTGCCGCGATTGGCCTGGTCTTGAAGTCCGCTTAACGCCAGGAAGGTGCACGATGCGATGGCTGAAAGTCATTTCTAACCGGTTTTACAACGCGTTGCGCAAGAATGCCGTGGCGCAAGAGCTCGACGAGGAGCTGCGCTTCCATGTGGAGAAGCAGATCTCGCAGAACATCGCGAAGGGGATGTCTCCCGGCGAAGCGCGGCGCGCCGCGATGTTGGACATTGGCGGCGTGGAGCAATTCAAGGAGGACTGCCGCGAAGTACGCGGCGGGCAACGCCTGGAATCGCTTTTCGCGGACTTGCGCTACGGATTTCGGACGCTGCGAAAGAGCCCTGGCTTCACGATCGTAAGCGTGGTTACGCTTGCTCTGGGCATCGGCGCGAACACCGCGATCTTCAGCATGGTCAATGCCCTTCTGCTTCACCCGTATAACTTCCGCAATCTCGATGGACTCGTTCGCGTGTGGGAAGACCGCGGGATACAGGAGGGCTACGATGCAAGATATATCGCACCGGCGGACGCCGAAGATCTGCGGGACAACAATCGTGTTTTGGAGACGCTGACGACGTACAGCTTCCAGTCCTTTAGTTTTGGGACGAAGGGCGACCTTCAGCCGGTGCTCGGGTGCAGAGTTTCGGCGAATTTTTTTGATGTGCTCGGTGCGCACCCCGCCGCTGGACACCTCTTTTCGATTTCGGAGGAACAACCCGGATCGGATCAAGTCGCAGTTGTGAGTCACGGGTTTTGGCAGCGGCGTTTCGGCGGCGACCCACAAGTTTTGAACAAAACTTTTTCATTGAATGGTCGCGTCTACAACATTGTGGGAATCATGCCGAAGGATTTCGATTATCCCGTGCCGGTGGAGTTGTGGGTACCGCTGGCGCTCACTCCGGCGGAAAAGTCAGAACGCGGGCAACTTTCGCTGAGTGCTCTCGCCAGGCTAAAGCCTGGAGTTTCAGTGTCGCAGGCACGAGCCGCGCTCGGCAGTTTCTCACGAAGGCTCGAGCAGGAGTATCCCAAAACAAATGCGGGGAGAACGGTGACGCTCGAGCAGCTGCGGAAAGAACTCTACATGTTCACCCTGCCGCTCTTTCTGTTGCTGCAGGCTGCGGCAGGATTCGTGCTGCTGCTGGCTTGTGCCAACCTCGCCAATCTGGTGTTCGCGCGCATGATCGGGCGCCAGAAAGAAATTGCGCTGCGCGCCGCACTCGGCGCTGGGCGCGGGCGGCTGGGGCAACTCTTCCTTGCGGAGACGCTTTTGTTTTCGCTTGCGGCTGGATTCGTGGCGATTGCGGTCTCGTTTGCAAGTGTGCACGCTCTACGCACGAGCATTCCGATCGAATGGACGAAGTGGGTTCCCGGGTGGGACGGAATTCAAGTGGATAGCACGGTGCTTCTATTTGCGATCCTGGTTGCGGCGAGCGTGGGTGCTCTTCTGGGCTTGGGCACAATGCTGCACGCGAGTCAGGTGGAGTTGAACAAAACTCTGAAAGAGACCGGCACTGGAACTATGACGGCGGCGAAGAGGAGAGTTCGCAGCGCTTTGGTGGTCGCTCAAGTCATGCTGGCGCTGGTGCTGCTGGTTTGCGCGGGCTTGACCATTGAGGGATTCACACGGCTGGCGAACGTTTATCAAGGGTTCGAGCCTGCGAGCGTGTTGAGAGTTGAGATTACCCTGCCGAAAAAAACGTACGCGGACACTGTGAAGGTCACTCAATTCTATGAGCAACTTCTTGGCGGCGCCGCTTCGCTGCCGGGCGTTCAACATGTGTCACTCATCAGCAACCCGCCAGCCAGCAACGTGGACAACGAAACGACCTTCTTCACGATCGAGGGACAGGCTGCGGTCAAGCCCAGTGAAATGCCTTCGGCGGATTTGCAAATTGCAAGCAGCGACTTTTTTGAGGGGCTGAAAATTCCGTTGGCTTCCGGCAGAGTTTTCTCGGAGGCAGACAACGCCGACGCCGCGCGCGTCGCGGTCATCAGCCGGGGAATGGCTGCTCGCTACTGGCCGGGCACGGATGCCATTGGCCGCCGCATCAGGCTTGGTTCCGCTGATTCGACGGAGCCGTGGCTCACGGTGATTGGCGTGGTTGGCGATGTTCGACAAAACTGGTGGAATCCCGTCACGCGGCCGGTGATTTACACGCCATTTGCGCAGACGCCGCAGCGCTCCATGACTTTTCTTCTTCGCGCTGCGTCGAATCCCTCACAGTATGTTTCCGGCGTGCGCGAGGCCGTGCGGCAGATGGACCGGGAAATCGCTTTGAGTGAAATCAATACGCTTGACCAGGAGATCGCCGATTCCATCGCGATCGTGCGCATCATGGGAATACTGATGGGAATTTTCGGAGTGATTGCGCTAGCGCTGTCTTCGATTGGAGTTTATGGCATGCTGTCAGAGAGCGTGGCGCAACGCACGCATGAGATTGGCATCCGGCTCGCGCTGGGGGCCAATCCTCGCGACTTGATGAAACTGATTCTTGGGCAAGCGCTGCGGCTCACCGCGATCGGGCTGGGGATTGCCTTGCCCGTTTCGTTTGCGATCGGGCGGGCCATGGCGAGTCTTGTTTTCGGCGTCGTGAGCGTGGACTTCGTGGTGCTCGCGGGATTCAGCGCGCTGCTGCTGGCGGTGGCAGTTGCGGCGGGCTATCTTCCCGCGCGGCGCGCCATGGACGTGGACCCTATGATTTCGTTGAGGTACGAGTAGCGGGCTTAGGTTTTTGATCGCGAAACACTTCCCTGGAGCCAGGAGAGGTAAGCGGTGGAACCTTCGGTAATCGGCATGGCAACGAATTCCGGAACGTTGTAGGTGTGCAGGCGTTTCACTTCCCTTTCCAAGTCCGCTAATTTTTTTGCGCTCGTTTTCATCACTAGCAGATATTCACGGGCGGCTTCCAGTTTTCCGTTCCACGTGTAATACGAATCGACGGGACTCAGCACGACGTTGACGCAGGCGGCCAGGCGTTTGCTGACCACCGAGCGGGCGATGTGCCGGCCCTCGGTCAGCGTTCCGCACGTCACCAGCACAATGCGATTCTTTCCCGGTGCCCTCATCAGCTTTCTCCTTCGATCCTGCTTGGGCGCTGCGAATTGCTTTTGTCTTTTACGAACTGGGACTAGAATACCGCTCTATGAGCTCCCAATCACATGCGGCCGCTGAGCGGCCGAGTCCCATCAAGTTTGGCACTTCGGGCTGGCGCGGGTTGATCGCGGACGATTTTACGTTCGCAAATGTGCGGTTGGCCGTGACAGCGATTGCGGAGCACGCAAAGACCAAGGCCCAACGGCCGACGATTCTTGTGGGCTACGACACGCGCTTCTACTCCGAAGAGTTTTCGCAACTGGCGGTGGACATTCTCGAGCAACATGGCGTTCGAACACTGCTTTGCGAAACGTTTACGCCGACGCCGGCGGTAGCGTTCGAAATTATGCGGCGAAAGCTGGATGGCGCAGTGAATTTTACGGCGAGCCACAATCCGGCGCAGTACCACGGGCTGAAGTTTTCCTCGGCGGATGCGGGGCCGGCTCTTCCGGAGGTCACTAAAGACATTGAAGCGCGCGTGGCGAAAATGATTGCGAAAGACGGGCCGTTCCCGATGGCGCCTGCGGCGGGGCAAGAGAAGCATGCCACCACCGAAAAGGTAAATCTTCGGGGAAATTATTTGAAGCGGCTTGAGGAACTCGTCCATTTCAATACTCTGCGCAAGGCTAACTCGAGATTTGTCGTAGACGCGCTGCATGGGTGCGGCGCGGGTTATCTGGACCGGACGCTCGCGGATCATGGCGTTGCCGTGCAGGCGCTGCGGACGAACCGCGACTGTTTGTTTGATGGCACCGGACCGGACGTGTCGGAAGAGAATCTTGCGCCGCTGCGCAAGGCCGTTGTGGATTCGAAAGCGACCGCGGGGCTGGCGACGGATGGCGACGCGGACCGCTTCGGGATCGTGGATGGTGACGGCACGTGGATCCAGCCAAATTTGATTCTCGCGCTGGTTTACGACTACCTGGTGGAAACGCGAAAGTGGAACATGCCGGCCGCGCGAAGCGTGGCCACGACGCAGATGGTGGACGCAGTGGCGAAATCGCACGGGCAGAAAACGTATCAAACGCCGGTCGGCTTCAAATACATCGGGCAACTGATTCGCGAGGACAAGATTGCGCTGGGCGGTGAAGAGAGCGCGGGCCTCACGATCCGCGGACACGTGCCCGAAAAAGACGGAATTCTCGCGTGCCTGCTGGTAGCGGAGATGACGGCGGCGCGCGGGGCTTCTATCGGCGAGCAGATTAGAGCGCTGTTCAAAAAGCTCGGGCGGGAATTTTGGCCAGTGCGGGAGAATCTGCATCTTTCCGACGAACAAAAGGCAAACGCAGTGAAGAAGGTGGCGGTGGACGCTTCGACACTCGTAGGCCGGAAAGTCGTTTCCACGGACCGCACCGATGGCGCAAAATTTGTGTTTGACGATGGATCGTGGATGCTTTTGCGATTGTCGGGCACCGAACCGTTGCTGCGGCTGTACGTGGAAGCGGATAGCGCGGCGGCCTCAGCGCAATTGACGCGGGAAGCGACGCAATGGGTTCTAAGCTGAAGAAGGTAGATGCCACGGAGAGAATTCAATCCTCGCTGCGCCAGTACGGCCGCGCGCTGCTGGGCCTGCTTCTGGTACTCCTCTTCGTTCACGACATTTTTGGCACGCATGGATTCCTGGCCATGCGACGGACGCAGCAGGAAATCAAGAAAGTGAATGCCGAACTCGAACAGCTGAACAAAGAGAATTTGCAGCTCGAGCAAGAAGTGAAAGAGCTGAAGACCGACCCGCACAAAATCGAATCCATCGCGCGCGACGAGCTGGGTTTGGCTAAGCCCGGCGAGGTCATCATCAAGATTCCGCAGTCGCAGCAACTGCCCCAGAGCCCTGCTACGAAGCCCTAGCGGTCCGCTTCTTCCACGAAGTCCTCAGAAAAGAAAGCACTAGCATTGCCAGGAATATAGTGAGGAGCCCCGCGGTTGCCTTCAGCGCGCTGCACTTACCCTTTGGCAGGATTGAAAAACGCCCGTAGACGAATTCGATGTGCACCCAATAGACCAGCAGCGAAGTTTTGCCAAGCTGAATGATGGGGCTGAAACCCTTCTGCGCAAGTCCCCAGCGGCACCACGCGTACACGAGAAATAAGATCGCCAGCAGGATTCCGCAGCGCATCAAGAAAAAGTTGGGACTGGTGTGCCAGTAGTCGTACACCGCGTAGAGACGGATGGGGGACGAATCAAAGAGCACAGAAAGAACGCCGGCTAGAATTCCAGCGCCGCCGAGCGCCGCGAACATCAGGCCTTCCCTGCGCTTGGTTACATCGGTGAAAAGAAAAAAACCGACGCCGAGCCCGGCAAACGCGAATGCGGCCCAGGGAAACAAGGGAAAGAGCCACGGCTGCGGCTCGTTGAAGATGTGCACGCCGTTGATGTAGGACTCGAGTGCCCAGGGCAAAAACTTTGGGCGATGCGTGGTCCAAAGTGGCGGCGTGAGCATCGCTACGGCGGTGGCGGCAAAAAGCGCGGCGAAGAACGTGCGTGTTCTGGTTATGGCAACGGCGCCAGCTCCCGTGGCCCAGCACAACACGCCCATGAGCATCATGGAGAGCCCCAGAATATTTAGAACGTCCACGCGGAGAAGATCGGTCCACGGCGACCACGGATAACCGAGCACGAATTCCTGCGCGCGAAAGAGCAGGCCCATGCCGAAGATTTCCGCGCCTCGCCGAATCGTCTGCCTGGCGATGGCGCTGCGTTCGATTCCCTTCTCGCGCAGGCGCTCGGTCATCAGCGCGAAGGAAACGCCCGCCAGGAAAATGAAGAGCGGCGCAGGGAGCGTCCCGCCCAGTCGCGACCAGGCAATCAGCGAAGAGGATTTTTTCGCTTCGGGACTCATCCACGAGTCGTACGCGTGCGTTTGAAACATCAGCACGCACGCGAGGCCGCGCATCCAGTCGATATACGCGAGCCGTTTCATTGCGGGTTGAATTTGGTCTGCCATCTCTCTGCGTTACAATTCTCGTTTGACTGCCACTCGCCAACTCGGCCCGCTCTCCATGCTCGGCCTGTGGTCCGCGCTGACGCTCACCGGGGCGCTTTACGCGTCCTGGCTTGGCTACGGCGGCCGCGGCTTTGCGGCTACGCTTACGGCGTTCGCGTTTTTCTTTCTGGTAACGCTGCTTTTTGCCGCGCGCGGTGTTTCCGACTGGCTCGCGGCGCGCTTCGGCGCCGGCAGCGGCTACGTGCTGGGCGTCGCAGTGCTCCTTGTCTACCTGATTTACGTCCTGGGGACAAATAGTTTCGCGTTCGCGCGTGTCGCCGCCGTGGCGGGATTGGTGTTCGTGCCGCTGTTGCTCGCGGCGTCTGCGGAGCGTCGGCCACCTGGATCGTGGCAGGATTTCCTCATCCTCGCGGGCATTTGGGTGTGCGTGAAATTTTCACCGTCGCACTGGCTATGGCCGTATCCCGGCGGACGATTAGCGTACGTGTTCACCGTGCTGCTTTGTGTGAACGTCGCGCTCGCGTCGTTCGTGCTGCTGCGGAAGGTAAACGGAATCGGCTACTCGATTGGGTGGGGCCGCCACTGGGGCTTTTTCGTGTTGGCAAGCCTCCTTGTGTTCAGTTGCATCGCGATTCCGCTTGGCACGGGGATGCATTTCATGCAATTTTCACCGCAATGGGGGCAGTGGAAGTCGCTCCCGTTGCTTTCTCTTGCCATTCTTTTTTTCACCGCGTGGCCAGAGGAGTTTTTGTTCCGTGGCCTGCTGCAGAATATGCTCGCGCGTGCCAGCAACAGCGAGTTGACCGGCTGGTGGAACGCTTCGATTCTTTTTGGCCTCTCGCACATTACGAACATGGGTTTTCCGAACTGGAAATACGTGATCCTGGCCTCCGTCGCCGGATTTTTCTACGGCTGGACGTGGCGCAAGACCGGTTCGATCTTCGCGTCCGCACTGGTTCATGCCGGTGTGGACGTGCTGTGGCATTTCCTGTTCCGGACGGTGTAAAGCACGAAGCGTGTCTTGCATCGCTGATTATTGCTGGGTTCGCCGAAAAAGCGCGCGGAAAGCGCTCGACGGCAGCGCCGGATACGATATATTGTCCGCGAAACGCAAGACCATTCCAGCAGACCTCCACAGGTCAATGGAGTATCCCAAGCGCCATGTCCGCGCCGTTAGAGCTCGAATTCGCGCTCGTGTCCAACGACTATGTCCTTGCGACAGCCGTTTCCGGGGGCGTCAAGAAATACGGAGCCAAGTTTAGCCTGGTGCCATCGGCGGAGACCGCGCGTGAGAATTTTGCGCGGCGCAAGGTGGACGGAATTTTTGTGGACGTCGCCGTGCCTGGGTCGCTGGGACTGATGGAAGCGATCCGCAGAGGAACGGCGAACGCCAAATCGGTAATCTTCGCCTGCATCCAAGGCATGAAGGAGTCCACGGCGGCGCTCAGCGCGGGTGCAAATTTTGTTCTTCGCAAACCGATGACCGTGGAAGGCGTGGCGATGCACATCACCATCGCGAAGGAGCCTTTGCTCCGAGAGCACCGGCGTTATTTCCGCCACGCGGTTCATCTTCCGGTGGTTTTGAAAGACGGCGAAACCGAGCACCATGCCCGTATGACCAATTTAAGCGAAGGAGGAATGGCGGTGCGCACGACCAAGCCGCTGAAGCATTCCTCGGTCGTGGATTTTGCGTTCGAATTGACCCTGGGAGCGAGCATCAGCGGAAAAGGCCAGGTCGCGTGGACCAACACCGAAGGAATGGCGGGAGTAGTTCTCCAGACATTTCATGGCAAAGCCCGCGAACAACTGGAGGCGTGGCTCACGTCGCAGGAGCAACTCTCCGGCAAGGAAAATGCACCAAAGAATCCCCAACAGCAAGCCTAGGCAGGCTTCAAACAACAGGCTTCAAACAACTCTTGAACCGGTAGCATGCCGGAGATAGACTCCGCGCAATTCTCTGTGGCTCTTCGGCTTGGCAAGAGCATTCGAATCGGAAGGCCAGCCGGCGCACCTCAAAGCTGAGGATGCGCAATGGCAATGGCGGCACGGAAGTTTCCGGAGGAGCTATGCTGAAATCGCTAGTACTTGGGACCATCCTGGGCGGCGTCGTGGCCTTTATTTGGAGCAGCATCTCCTGGGAAGTTCTTCCCTGGCATGAACAGGGTTTCCACATTTTTCAGAACGATGAGGACGTGTCCGCGGTAATCGCATCCCATATCACGGAATCCGGAAACTACATTCTTCCCGGCCGGCCGCCGATGGAAGGCATGAATGCCGAGCAAAAGAAAGCCATGGAGACAACATTGATGGCCAAAATGCAAAAAGGACCAGTCATGTTTGCGGCCATCCGGCGTGGAGGATTCGGCTCGTTCGCAGCGGGTCTGATCAAACAGTTCTTGATCTTGGCCGCCGGGGCTTTTCTGCTGACCTGGCTGCTCCTGCAGACTAGCGGATTGGGTTACGGCCAGCGGGTGATTTTCCTTGCCGTGGCGGGATTGGCGGCTAGCGTTGTCAGCGACCTTCCAAACTGGAACTGGTGGGGATTTTCAGGCAGCTACACCGCGGTGATGGTCGCCGATTCCACGCTCACGTGGCTCTTCGCGGGACTAGTCGTTGCAAAAGTAGCGAGGGGCAAGACCGCATCCTAGACCCGCTCCCGCAGGCATCGGCAGCACCATCACAAAATAGACTTCCGGATCGACCGCGTTCGTCCTGTGGGAAGCACGGCGCGGCCAACGAGGAAACCAAAGTTCGTTTTAATCGCCTACCACCCCAAGACATCAGGAACATCCCGGCATAGTTAAACGTACCTCTTGCGAGTGGAGGTGGGGCGTGCAAACCCTGTGGCAAGACATCCAGTTCGCGGTTCGTATGATGCGCAAGAATCTGGGCTTCACCACCGCGGCAGTGCTCTGCCTGATGTTGGGGATCGGGGCCACCACCGGGATTTTCACAGTAGTGAATGCCGTGCTCCTTCAGCCGCTGCCCTACGCGCATCCCGAACAGCTCGTTCGCATTTACACCGAGTTTCCCACCTTCCCGAATGGCGGCCTGCATCGCTTCTGGACGTCCGGGCCGGAATTCCTGGATCTGCGTCGCGATACGCATTCGTGGGCTTCGCTGGATGCGTGGGTGAGCGGCGGAGCGAACCTGGCCGGTACAACGCAACCAGTGCGCGTTACTGCAGCGTACGTGAGTGGCGGTCTTCTGGAGTCGCTGGCCGTGGCGCCAGTCAAAGGTCGGTTGATTTCGCCAGCCGATGATGCTCCCGGCGTGCCTGTGGTGGCCGATATTTCCTATGGCATCTGGCAAAGCACGTTTGGCGGCGACCCCAACGTCGTGGGTCGGGAGACAAGGCTGGATGGACGCAAGTGCACGATTATCGGGGTTATGCCGAAGAACTTTCAGTTTCCCTTGGGCGAACAAGATCCCGCGCGAGTCTGGACGGCACTCCAACTGGACCCCGCTAATCCCGGAAACCGAGGCGGCCACAATTATTATTTGCTCGGCCGACTGAAAGCGGGCGTCACCGGCGGGCAAGCGCAGGGTGAGTTGGCGTCGCTGGTGCAAAACTACGGTGAAAAAAAGGTTCCGAAGGTCCACAGTTTTGACCGGAAAAATCACACCATCGTCAGCTTTCCGTTGCAGGCGGAGGTCGTTTCAAGTGTGCGGCCTGCGCTTCTGATGCTGCTCGGCGCTGTGGCGTTTGTCTTGCTCATCGCCAGCGTCAACGTCGCGAATTTGCTGCTTGCACGCGCGGAGGCGCGCCGTCGTGAAATCGCAATTCGCGGAGCGTTGGGAGCGGGCCTGGCGCGGCTGGCGCGCCAGTTCGTGACCGAAGGCGTGTTGCTGGCGTTCTGTGGGGGCCTTCTAGGTGTGGCACTCTCGTTTGGAGGCGTAAGGCTTGTACAGCTCACCAATGCAGGCGGCATTCCTCGCGCAGATGAGATCTCGATGGACTGGCGCGTGCTGCTCTTCACGCTGGTAACGAGCTTGATCACAGGAGTGTTGTTTGGACTCGCTCCGCTTGCGCCGCTGCTGATCAGCGGGATTTCCGAATCGTTGAAGGACACGGCGGGGAGCACCACAGCCGCGGCCGGAGCGCAAATCTTCCGGCGCGCCCTCGTGGCCGGCGAACTGGCCATGGCACTTGTGCTGTTGATTGGCTGCGGGCTGATGCTACGAGCGTTCTGGAAGTTGCAGGAGGTTCATACCGGCCTTCATGCCGGCAATGTGGTCACCATGCGTGTGTCGCTGCCCAGTGGAACGTATACGGACAATGCAAAGATTACGGATTTCTGGACGCGGCTCGACGGCCGCCTCACCAATCTTTCGGGCGTGCAATCTGCAGCGCTGGTGTCCGGATTGGCGCCGATGCGCCCGCCGAACATGAACGACACGGACATCGAAGGATTCGTGATGACAGAAGGCGGACCGATTCAAAACGTGGACTATTATCAGGCGGTGAGCAAAGACTATTTCGCGACGATGGGCATTCGCTTGATGGATGGCAGGTTTTTTGACGAGCGTGACGTGCAAGGGGGACCGGACGTCGTCATCATCAACAAGACGATGGCGATGACTTTTTGGCCCAGGCAGAATCCCATCGGGCGGCGCGTCCGTCCGGGCGGCGCCAAAGATTGGAGCACGGTCGTAGGGATCGTCGACGACGTAAAGAATGCCGGGCTCGATCGCCCGGCCGGCACCGAACTGTACTTGCCTTACCGGCAGCCGGCGGGCGCAGGAAGTTCGGACATGTATGTGGCCATGCGTCCGCAAGCAGGTGATCCGCGGGTGCTAACGGGGGTGGTGCGAGAACAATTGAACGGGCTTGATCCTTCACTGCCATTGGCGGATGTGCGCTTGATGGAGGATGTGCTTTCTCGCGCGCAGGCGCGGCCGCGATTTCTCACGCTGCTGCTTTCGCTTTTCTCCGGCGTGGCGCTGGCAATCGCGACGGTTGGAATCTATGGCGTGGTATCTTACTCGGTGGCGCGGCGCACGAAGGAGTTTGGACTGCGCATGGTGCTTGGCGCGCAAGGGGGCGATGTGCTCGCACTGGTCATGAAGCAAGGTGCGGGAATGATTTTGATTGGAGTGGCGGCAGGCCTGGTCCTGGCTTTCATCTTTACGCGTCTGATGACGAGCTTGTTGTTTGACGTGGCGGCGACGGACGTCCCGACCTTTACGAGCGTTACCATTGTGCTGTTTGGCGTAGCGCTGGCAGCCTGCTACATTCCAGCTCGGCGAGCGACGCGCGTGGATCCGATGCAGACGCTAAGGTACGAATGACGAAGACCCGGACCGTCGCAAGTCCCGCCAAGGTCTTAGCTGCCGATGCCTCGATCGGCAGTGGAGAATCGAGTGTGGGATGGAGTTATACTTGGTCCGATGTGAAGGAGGATGAACATGGCGGAAGGCATGACCGCGGAGCAAGCAACGTTTTTGCTACAAAATGTGTATTTGGGCGCGCTGAAGAATGAGAGCAAGGTCACGAAGAAGATACTCGAGGCGGTACCGGCGGGGAAGTGCGAGTACCGGCCGGATACGATCTCGAAAAGTGCCATCGAGCTGGCAAGACATATTGCGGCATCGGACAACCGCTTTCTCGAGACGGTGATCAACGGAGTGTTTGACGCGAACCCGGCGATGATTCCGGAAAACGTCAAGACGCCCGCGGAGGTCGCGACGTGGTATGGGGAACGGTTCGCGAAGAATTTTGAGGCGCTGACGAAACTGAAGGGCGAACAACTGATCAAGATCGTGGATTTTCGCGGAATGATGCAGCGGCCCGCGGTGACGTTTTTGATGATGGGCCTGCACCACACCATCCATCACCGCGGCCAGCTCTCTTCCTACCTGCGATGCATGGACGCAAAAGTGCCGTCGATTTACGGCGAGAGCTACGACGACGCGCAGGCGCGCAAAGCCGCACAGGCGTAAAGTAAATCAAATGCTGAGAATGATTGGCGCACGGCGGGTGCGCGAGCGGGAGTTGCCGGCTGTCAGGATTGGGTGACGCTGGAACGACCCGCGGGATGATGTTTCTCCAAGTAAAGGACGCGGTCGGCAACGCTGAGAACGTGCTCAATGGTGCTGCCGTCACGAGGGTACTCAGCGATACCGATGCTGACGGAAAGGTGCGGAGTTTCGACATCTTCCGCGAGCCGCTGGGAAATGCGCTGAGCAACACGACGGGCATCCTCGGAGGACGTTCCGGGCAGAACCAGAGCGAACTCATCGCCGCCATAACGGGCGGGCGTATCGATTGCCCGGCAGCTCAGGTGAAGAACTTCCGCCACGCGGCAGAGAGCGAGGCTCCCCACAAGATGGCCATGCTCGTCATTAATCTTCTTTAGGCCGTTGAGATCAAGCAAAAGAACGGAAAATGGGCGGGCATCGCGCCCGTAACGCTTGATTTCTGAAGCGAGGCGATCGAGCAGCAGACGGTAATTTGCCAGGCCCGTGAGGGGATCGCTCACGGAAAGAACACGAGCGTGTTCCTCTTGGCGGCGGCGTTCTGAAACTTCCGCGGCAAAAATGAGAGTCATCAGCGCTTCTACCGCGAGAAAGCACTGCAAGAGCAGCAGCGAGTCATTGATCGACTCGTGGACGAAAGGGCCGTAGCCTTGCAGCGTGCCTTTCACTGCCAGCAGACTCAGAAGGCAGATGGTTGCGGAGGCTTCCCGCTGGCCGAAGCGAAATGCCGCCCAGACGAGCCAAGGAGTACACAAAAAAGTCCAGGGATCACTCCTGATGCGCGTGTGGAAGAAGGGACCGAAAATGATTCCCGCGGTGAGCAACGTCAAACCAAACAGCACAATGGCCTCAAGCCACTGGGGCTTCGACCATCCCAAACGGCGATGAGTGATGCAGAGAAGCAGAAAAGGCGTGAAGACCATGGCCCCTGCGGCATCACCTAGCCACCAGGTGCGCCAGATTATGCCGAACTGATTCCACGGAGCGAATCCTCCGAGAGAAAGACTGGTAACGCCAAAGATTGCCGCGATGGCCGTACTCAAGACTCCGGCATAGAACCCGAAACGAACGATGTCCCAGGTCCTGTCAAAGACCTTCACGCCGTTTGCCAAGCGAGTCACCAGATAGGCAGCCAGGACTGCCTCTAGCGTATTTCCGCTGGCGATTCCGAACGAGGTAAGCGCCGTACCCACAGTCGTGAAATTCACGAGAAAGGCCCCGGCAAAAATGGCGGGCCAGAAGCCTGTGCCGAGAGTTAGCAGCGCGGCAATGGCAATGCCGGTTGGCGGCCAGACAGGAGTGGCGCTCGGATGCACGGAAGCGAGTCGAAGACTGAGCTTCGCAGCAAGGATGTAAATGACGCAGAGGGCTAGACCGGTGAGTAATTGTTTGGGAATCGGGGATTGGAAATGGCGGAGGCTGCCCGTCCAATCGGTCGAGATCTTGACTCCGGGGCCTGAATTCGCCATGAGGGGGGCCTTGAGGGCTAGGGACACCCTGAGGGTTCGCTCTACTAATGACACAAAATCTTCGCGATTGAAAAGGGATTCTAACCCAATGGTTTCAAAAGGGTTAGTCAGGCAAAGACCCCACGCCTTTCGTACGGTAAACACCCTAGCCCGCTCGGTCAGGGGAAAGGCTTACAGGTACAGTTAGGCTTATTTGAAGCGTGGAGCCCTCGCATTCTTCTGACGTCAAAGGGAAGATCGTGACTTCGGATGGCGGTACGAGCTACCCTACCCGTCGGAACTGGCTTCGAAGCACTATTTGATGGCGCCAGCCGATGCTGGCCTTCGTCGGGTTGGCGGCACGGCACTACGTGCGGAACGAATGGAGCGAGAGATGCTGTTACGCACAACATTTGGCATGGTTCTTTTTCTTCTTTCACTGTCAACATTGCGGGCGCAGGCGAAAACAACTACAACAGTGCCGGAGACTCCCGCTCCGGGATCGTCCGTCGAAGTAGAAAGCGGGAGGCTGTACTACGAAGAATGCGGGAGCGGCCCGCAGACAGTCGTTCTGCTCCATGATGGTGGCGCGCACTCGGCGGTTTGGGACGATGTCTGGCCGGCGTTCTGCAAGCAGTTTCACACCATCCGCTATGACCGCCGGGGCTACGGGCGATCGCCGGAAGCGACCACCTGGTATTACGAGGTGGAAGATTTGGCGACATTGCTGCGCCACTTGAAAGTGGCGCGGGCGGCGGTGGTCGGAAGCTCGCACGGCGGCAGCGTGTCCATTGATTTCACTCTGCAGTATCCGCAGATGGTTCAGCAGTTGGTGCTGGTGGGAGCGGTGGTCAGTGGACTTCCGTACAGCGACCATTTCTTGAATCGTGGGATACAAAACTCCAAGCCATTCGAAAAGAACGATGTGAACGCAGGGCTGACGAACTGGGCCAACGATAAATATCTCATAGCACCGGGGCATGACGCAGCGCGAAAGCGGCTGCTGGAGCTGCTGAAGAGCACTCCCCAGGACATGACGCACAACGACTACCCGCGGTCCACGCAGCCGGCGTTGCCGAGACTGAGCGAAATCCGCGTTCCTACATTGATTCTGACGGGCGATGCAGACATTCCAGACGTGCATGCGCACGCCGGCGCGATCGAAGCAGGCGTGCGCGGCTCGCGAAGGGTGGTGCTCAGCGACGCGGGCCACCTGATGTACTTAGAAAAGCCCGAAGAGTTCAGCAGAATTGTGATCGGATTCATCCACGCAAACAGTAACTAAACTCTCCTAATCTGCTTCGAGAATGTCCTTCCGTCAAAGAAGTCTTTTGGACGGCATAACGCGCCTTCAACGAACGACGCCGGAGAGCGGTGAAGAAGCCGAGGCATAGAGCCGCTTGGGCATGCGGCCGGCGAGATAGGACTTGCGGCCGGCGATGACGGCATCTCGCATGGCCTCCGCCATAAGAACAGAGTCGGCGGCTTCGGCGATGGCGGTGTTCATGAGCACGCCGTCGGCGCCGAGCTCCATGGCTACGGCAGCATCGGAGGCGGTGCCAACGCCCGCGTCCACAATCATGGGAACTTCGGTGATGCGTTCGCGGAGGATGCGGAGGTTGGCGGGATTTTGTACGCCGAGGCCGGAGCCAATCGGAGCAGCGAGTGGCATGACGGCGGCGGCGCCGGCGTCAATGAGCTTGCGGGCAGCGATGAGATCGTCGTTGGTGTAGGGGAGAACGACGAAGCCTTCTTTCACTAGAACGCGCGTGGCTTCGACGAGCTGCTCGGTATCGGGTAAAAGCGTTTGCTGGTCGCCGATGACTTCGAGCTTCACCCAATTCGAAAGGCCCACTTCGCGGGCGAGCCGCGCGGTTCGAATGGCTTCGTCCGCGGTGTAGCAGGCGGCGGTGTTCGGCAAGATGAATATTTTTTCGCGGTCAATATAATCGAGCAGAGATTCCTTCGTGCGATCGGTGAGATTGACGCGGCGGACGGCGACAGTAACCATGTCCGCGCCGGAGGCGGCGTGCGCGCGCGCCATTTCCTGAAAGCTGCGGTATTTCCCCGTTCCAACAATGAGGCGGGAGTTGAACGCGCGGCCCGCGATGACCAGATTTTCCGGCATGGTGACCTCAGAAAGATTTTAGACCTTCAGGGGCGCTGCGACAAATCGGAGAAGACTAAGCTGACGCAGATGCGCAGGGCACACCGAGAAAGTCAGGAAAAAAGTTTTTCTGATACTGGCGATGCGGTGTAGACTCCCAAGTCGAGAGACCAGGGGATAGGCAGAGCTCGTTGACCGGTACAGAATCCCGCGCACAAGTGACTTCCAGGAGTTGTGGCCGTCTATGACAAGGTGACGGTGTGTCCGCAGGAGTCGCGCGCGTGCTGCGATTTGGATTGAATTCTTAACGGAGGATTTTTGAAATGAAAATGGGATTAGCGGTGCTATTTTTTGCATTCGGGATACTGGCGGGCAGGACTCTGGCGCAAGGCGCGAACGTGGATATTCCTTATCAGAAGTTTGTCCTGGACAACGGACTGACGGTAATTGTGCACGAGGACCACAAAGCGCCGATCGTGGCGATCAACACGTGGTACCACGTGGGGTCGAAAAACGAAAAGCTGGGGAAGACCGGATTCGCCCATCTGTTTGAACATCTGATGTTTGGCGGGAGCGAGCACGCACCGGGACGCTACATCGACGCCATGGAAAAAATCGGCGCCACTGACCTGAACGGAACGACGAACAACGATCGCACCAATTATTTTGAGAATGTCCCCACCTCGGCCGTGGATTACACACTGTGGATGGAATCGGACCGCATGGGATTCCTGCTGGGATCGCTGGATCAGAAGACGCTCGATCTGCAGCGCGGCGTAGTGCAAAACGAAAAACGCCAAGGCGAGAACCAGCCCTACGCCGTGTCGCGGCAGCTCATTACGCAAAATACCTATCCCGCGGGCCACCCTTATTCGTGGACGGTCATTGGAGATATGGGCGATCTCAACGCCGCCTCCATGGACGACGTGAAGGAATGGTTCAAGACCTATTACGGGCCTTCGAACGTGGTCATCGTCCTGGCGGGGGACATCGATGCAAAAACCGCCAGGGACAAAGTGGAAAAGTATTTTGGAAATATTCCCGCGGGGCCGCCGGTGGCGCATCAAGAAGTCTGGGTAGCCAAGATGACGGGGTCGCACCGGGAAATCGTACAGGACCGCGTGCCTCAGGCACGGGTTTATAAGGTCTGGAATATCCCGCAATATGGGAGCGCCGACGGCGATTATCTCGACCTGGTGAGCGATGTCCTGAGCGTTGGAAAAACTTCGCGCTTCTACAAGCGCCTGGTGTATGACGATCAGATCGCCACCAATGCAAACGCTTTCGTGCCCTTGAATGAGATCGCGGGACAGTTCTACGTGCAGGCGACAGCCAAGCCCGGCGGCGATCTTGCACAAGTAGAAAAGGAATTGGATGAGGAGCTGACGCGATTCCTGAAAGATGGGCCCACCGCCGAAGAGTTGGCGCGCGTGAAGGCGCAATATGAAGCAAACTTCATCCGTGGCATCGAACGCATTGGAGGATTCGGCGGAAAATCTGATCGGCTGGCGCAGAGCCAGGCGTTTCGCGGAAGCCCGGACGCGTACAAAATCTCGCTGAAACGGGTGCAAGAAGCCACCGCGGAAGATTTGAAAGCCGCAGCGAACCGCTGGCTTTCCGACGGCGTCTTCATTTTGGAAGTGCAACCGTTCCCGACGTACAAGACGTCAGCTACCGGAGCCGATCGCTCGAAAGCTCCAGACACCGGGACGCCACCGGAGTTGAAGCTGCCGAAACTGCAGCGCGCGACGCTGAAAAACGGGCTTAAGGTAATTCTGGCGGAGCGTCATGAAGTTCCGCTGGTGAGTTTCTGGCTGGACATCGACGCAGGATACGCGGCAGACCAATTCGCTTTGCCGGGAACGGCCAGCATGACCGCGGCACTTTTGAATGGCGGCACGAAGACGCGGACGGCGCTGCAAATCAGCGATGAACAGGCTCTGCTGGGCGCGCAACTTAATGCGTACGCCAACCTGGACTTGTCCGTCGTGCAGCTTTCCTCGCTCAAATCCAAGCTGGACCCATCGCTTGATCTGTTTGCCGACATCATTTTGAATCCGGTTTTTCCGGAGTCGGACTTCAAGCGCCAAAAGAACCAGCAGATCGCCGCGATTCAGCGCGAGCAAGTCACGCCGATCCAGATGGGACTGCGAGTGTTTCCGGGGCTGCTGTACGGTCCGGGACATGCGTACGGGAACCCGCTCACGGGATCGGGGACGCCGGCCAGCATTGATAAAATGACGCGCGAAGATCTGGAGAAATTTCACCAGACGTGGTTCAAGCCGAATCATGCGACGCTTGTGATTACCGGCGACACCTCCCTCAATGAAGTATCGCCGAAACTCGAAAAACTTTTCGCAAGTTGGAAGCCGGGGCAAACGCCGGAGAAAAACGTCAAGAACGTGCAGATGCCGCCGAAGTCTATCGTATACATGCTCGACAAACCCGGCGCCCTGCAGTCCATCATCATCGTAGGAAACATCGCGCCGCCAACTGCCAATCCAGGCGAGATTGCGATTCAGGCGATGAACGACGGCTTGGGTGGAGCGTTTTTTTCAAGAATCAATTCGAACCTGCGCGAGGACAAGCACTGGTCCTATGGCACAAGAACGTTGCTCTGGGGAGCGCGCGCGCAGCGGCCGTGGATTACTTTCGCGCCAGTGCAAACTGACAAAACCAAGGAATCGCTGGTGGAACTTAACAAAGAGCTGCGCGGGGTGGTGGGAGATCGTCCCTTGACGCAGGCGGAGCTGAGGGCGATTCAGGACAGCGAGACGCTCAGCTTGCCCGGCTCGCGGGAAACGGAGGATGAGGTTGGAGCTTCGGTCAACGACCTCGTGCAATACGGCTTGCCCGACGGTTACTACGAAACGATGGCGGGCAAAATCCGAGCACTCCAGACAACCGATTTGGCGAACGCTGCAAAGACCATCGTTCATCCGGACAATCTCATCTGGGTGGTGGTTGGCGACCGCTCGAAAATTGAAACGGGAGTCAAGGAACTGAACTTGGGAGAGTTGAAGTTTCTTGGCCCGGACGGAAAACCGCTGTAACCCGAACGAGAGCGGCTAAAAAGAGACGTCGAAGAGGTACTCGGGCGCGGGCGGGCGCGCGCGCCGGCGCCCAACCACGCATTCGCAGCGCGGCTAACGGGTGGGTGGCCGCAACAACCAGCTCAGATCAATTCCAATGCCAAAAGAGTAGCTGTTAAGTTGCAGGGGGACGCTGCGGCTAAAGTCGAACTCGAGATCCAAGTAACCAACTGGCTTGAAGTCGATTCCCGCGTTGAAGCCGTTGTCGCGCACGAGGTCCGCGGCACCGGTGGAAACGCTGGCGGTTGTGAAGCTCTTGCGATTTTTTGTAGGTCCGCCGGAGCTGCACTTGGCAGCCGAGCCGCAGCGGAAAACGCGACTGATAACCGTCTGATTGCCCCAGGGCGCGACATCGTAGGCTGAAGCCGAGAAACTGAACCTGCCCGGGTCGTATTCGAGGCCACCCTCGAATTGAGCGTTATAGCCAAAGGTAATGAAGGGACGATGGAAGAATCGCGTGTCCATGACGCTGTTGCCGACGCCGGCGTCCACGAACGGGGAGAAATCCCCGAAGGCGTGGTCGAAATGGTTCGCCAAATTCCAAGTTGCGTGGCCAGTACTTAGGCCTTTCTTCGTTTCGCCGGTAGGAGCGGTAAGGTGCACGGCTGAGCTGAGGTTCAGCGAAGGGTTAGGGTAGTTGAACCGGAGATCCGTGAAGAAAGTACCCACGCCAACGCCGGAGACAGCACCGGGATTGTTTTTCTTGATGGAGGAAGGAGTGCTCACAAAATACAACGGCACGCCCGCATCAACGCCAAAGTGTCGAGAAAAGTTGTAGCCGAGAGCGGAACCAAGATCGTAAACAGTTCCATCGCTGCTAGAGCTGCCTTCGAAGCGCGTGCCCAGGGTCCAGCCGGGAGTGAAGCCGGCCGGTTTATCGCTTGCCGGACCGGTGACGGCAGCAATCGGCGCTTGCGCAAACAAGGAAGGGCAAAGACCGAGAAATAGCAGCGCAACAGGCCAACCTGACACGAGAAGCCTGTGAAGAGACGTTTTCCAAACCTTTTCTATCGATTGCGCGTTAGATTTCAATTCTTGCCTCCCGTCAGACATCCGACGTTCGTTATGTTCGCGCGCGCGGCCCCAGGGTCCTGGCAGCAATCATTTCCGGCGTTTGCCAAGGATGGGTTCCTGGAGCTGAGGCGGGCGTTACTCGCGTTCGAGTCTACGGGGAAACGACGGCGGAGTCAGTCCGGGAGGAGGTCAGTGTTTCGCGGGGACAACTGTACGCAAGAACAGCAGGCGGAGATGCTCCCGAAGAGCCCCAAGAGGAGGTCCGTTGCGCGTTTCTGAAGGTAATGACCGCTTCCGCGCAGCGATGAGTCTCAATCTTCGAGGGCCAGCGGAGCCTCTTTGCCAAACCCCGCCCATTCAGTTTCGGTCGATGATCCCGAGCGGGCAGTTACTGCAGATGCGCTTCGAGAAACCAGAGATCCTTGTCCAAGTCGCGAGTAAGTGTCGTGAACAGATCCACAGTGATGTCATCACCGAGATCACCTGCCTCCCGCACCGCAGTACGCAGCGCGTTCGCGTGGTGCGCGACGTTGTGCACCACCCACTTCAGCTGTGCCGCTCCGTCGGAGGCAGCCAGATCAGCTTCCTTCAAACCGCTCCTCGCGGCAACTTCACGGGCTGTTCCGTTGGCGACGCCGCCGAGTGCCGCGATGCGTTCGGCGATGGAGTCGCTCTGGTCGTCTACATGCGAAGAAACGGAATCAAAGAGCTCGTGGAGCTGGATGAAATGCATGCCCTTGACGTTCCAGTGCGCCCATTTGATCTGGCTGCGAAGGTCGATACTGTCGGCCAGGCGCGCATTGAGAAGCGCGATCAAAGCCTGGCGATGTTGTTCCGGTACACCGACATTGCTTTTATAAGTGCGAGCCGTAGAAGTTCCGGTAGCTGCCATGACGTCAATCCTCCTTTTTCCAACAAGTTCTGTTGCGCGATATTTAAACTGCCTGGAATCTCGCTTCACCCGGTTGGATGATTTTCGCGTGGGGTTTGATTCATCAAAAAAATCGAAGTGTGGACGCAGCGAAAGCCGCGCTAGTCCTGGAGGATGGGGCGAGGCTCGGCGACATCGGCGTAAAGCGATTCGATGACGTTGCGGTACTGCTGTTCGACGACGCGGCGCTTGAGTTTGAGCGTAAACGTGAGGCTGCCATTGTCGAAGGTGAAATCTTCGGGGAGAAGGGCGAAGCGCTTGATGTTTTCGTACTGCGCCAGATGGATGGTGAGGCGTTTCACTTCCTCGTCAATCAGCGAACGGACCGCCGGGTGCGCGACCATTTCCGCGTTGGAACTGAAGCTGATTCCCTGCTCCGCTAATTTGGCCGAGACGGTAGTGCAGTTCGGAACGATCAGGGCCACGATGAATTTGCGTTTGTCGCCGATCACCATGGCGTTCAGGATGTAGGGGCTGGTTTTCAGCGAGTTTTCGACGGGCTGCGGCGCGACAAACTTTCCTGCTGCGGTCTTGATCAAGTCTTTCTTGCGATCGGTGATGAAGAGATAGTTGTCCTGGTCCAGGTAACCGATGTCGCCGGTGCTGAACCATCCGTCGTCCGTGAGCACTTCGCGAGTGGCCTCGGGCTCCTTATAGTAGCCCTGCATGACGCAAGGGCCTTTGACGAGAACCTCGCCGTCTTCCGCGATGCGGACTTGAACGTCGGTGATGGGCTTGCCGGAGCTGCCAGATCGGTTGTCCGGGTAGTTGCTGGAAACGATTGGGGAAGTTTCCGTCAGTCCATAGCCTTGATAGATGGGGATGCCGACGGTCCAAAAGAATTCCGCAAGTTCTTTCGAGAGAGGCGCGCCGCCCGAACAGATCAGACGCAAACGGCCACCGGTGCCGAGACGAATTTTCTTGTACACCAGGGCGTCCGCCACTCTCCATTGCAGCTTCAGGGCAGGACTTGCATGCGCGCCCGCGGTGCGCCAGGGCGTGGCTTGCTCGGCTACTTTCATCGCCCAATTAAAAATCTTGCGTTTAATGCCGGTGCTCCTGGAGCCCTGTTCGACCAGGCGCACGTAGATTTTTTCGAAGACGCGCGGAACCGCCGCGGTAACCGTGGGGCGCACTTCCAGAAGGGCTTGAGCGACAGCATCCACGGATTCCACGTAGGCAAGCGGAGCGCCTTGAAAAATGTAGATGTAATCGACGGTGCGGCCGTAGACGTGCGCGAGCGGGAGAAACGAGAGCGCAGTGTCCCCGGAAGGATTGATGTGAAAATCCTGGCCGACGCCGTTGACGTTGGAACAGAAATTGTTGTGCGTAAGCATGACGCCCTTGGGTTCGCCGGTGGTGCCGGAGGTGTAGATGAGTGAAGCGAGTTGGCCCGGGAGCACGTTTGAAACGCGCATGCGATAGGAGGAGACCTCCGCCGCGCTCGCGCCCGCAATCAGCGTTTCGTAGCGAAGGCAGTCGCTGGGAAGTTCGGGCCCGGCGTCGGCGACGATGATTTGCTCGAGCTCTGGAAGATTGGCGCGAACCGCAAGCAGTTTTTCCAATTGTGGCGCGCCGGCGGCGAAGGCCACTTTGGCGCCGCAATGTTTCAGGATGTAGGTCATGCGCTCGGGCGATTCGTTAAAGTAGACCGGAACGGTGACGCCGCCGGCGCCGGTGATGGCAAAATCCGCCGTGTGCCATTCGGGACGGTTGGCGGAGAAGAGGCCGACGCGATCGCCGGGCTTCACGCCGAGTTCGACAAAAGCGGTGGAAAGGCCAGCGACGCGGCGAAGGAATTCCTGGGAAGAGATCGGTTCCCAGCGGCCGTCGCGGCGAAACATCTGCGCACGCGGGCTCGGCAGTTTGTCAACTGCGTTCAGGAAACGTGAGGGAAGGGTGCCGTAGTTCATGGTCCGAATTTCACTTTACTCTAACGGATTTTGCGGTGCAATGTGGCGGAACGAAAAGCGACCAGTCAACTTTCCTCGGCTCTTCGTGTTTAGGCTCATGTGGCCAAACTTCTAGTGCTTTAGCTCCGGACCGTTCTTGCAGGGGTTTGAGCCAGATGGGCCCTCTGGCGATGACAAAGATTGAAACTCAAAGTGCGCTTGGAACATCCTTATATAGTGGAGGCCTACGGCGATGAAGGTACATTGGAATTTTGCTAACGTGAAAGCCTTCGGATCGGACATGAGTCTCTCGGTGCCCGGGATGGGCAAACAGATTTTGGCTGGCCTGTTGTCGTGCGGTCTGTTATTCGCGTCGTGGCCGGAGAATTTGTCTGCGTATCAAGACGCGCCGCCCGCGGAGCAGGCCGCGCAGGCGGCACCGTACCAGCAGCACTCTCCCGAACAATTGCAGCAGATGGTAGCGCCGATTGCGCTATATCCGGATTCGCTGGTGGCGCAAGTCCTTGCGGCAACCACATTCCCCGAACAAGTGGTCGAGGCCGACCGATTTGTGCAATCGCATCCGGATTTGAAGGACGACGCTCTGGCGCAAGCCGTGGATCAGCAACCATGGGATCCGAGCGTCAAGGCGCTGGCCGCATTTCCGTCGATTCTCGGAAATATGGACAAGAACCTCTCCTGGACGTCCTCGCTCGGCGACGCCTACTACAACCAGGAACAAGATGTTATGGATGCGGTGCAGGTAATGCGGCAACGGGCGCAACAAGCCGGCAATCTGAAGAGCACGCCTCAGCAAACAGTGACGACGCAAGGCTCGACGGTGGTCATTGAGCCCACCGAGCCTGATGTCGTGTACGTACCCGCGTACGATCCCTGGGTGGTGTACGGAGGTCCGATCGGGCCGTGGCCGGGATGGTACCCGTATCCGGGGATCTGGTATGACGGCCCATTTCTCTCCTTCGGAGTTGGCTTTGGGATTGGCTTCTTCGGCGGCTACGGGTGGGGCTGGCACCATTGGGGCTTCGATTGGCACAATCACTACGCCGTTTATAACCATGACAGGTACTACTCCCGGAGCAGAACGTTTTACGACCGCGGCAGTTTTTATCGGGGCGGAGGCCCGCGCGGCGGCGCATTCAACCGGCCCGGAGTAGGGGCCCGGCCGTTTGAGGGAGATAACCGTGCCGCGCGTGGTTACGCAGAGCCTCGCGGTCAAAGCGGGACCCGCTCGGGTGCCTTCAGCGGCTACGACCATGGCGGAGAGGCGAGGAGTTATTCGTCCCGTGGGCAAGCCAGCATGGGCGGCGGCGGTTTTCATGGCGGCGGTGGCGGCAGGCACCGGTAATCGTAGTTTCGTCAGGTTCTAGGCGGTTTGCAAAATCTACAACTGGAGAATTCCAAATGCGGCGAATGAAACTGAACCACCGACACATTCATTGGAACATTCTTTCTAAATCGGCCGCCGCCGCGCTCCTTGTGACCGGGTGCTTTACCGGCAGTTCCCTGGCGCAGCAAGTGGGACCGAAAGCATTTTCATCTCCGGAGAACGCGAGCAGCGCGCTCGTCGCGGCGGCGCGGAGTAACGACGAAAAAGCGATGCTCGAAATCCTCGGACCGGACGGAAAGCAAATCGTGCATTCGGGCGACGAAACCGAGGACGCCAACGGCCGCGCGGATTTCGTGAAGAGATATGAGGAAATGCACCGCTTGGTGAAAGAACCGGACGGAACGGTGATTTTGTATATCGGCGCGCACAACTGGCCCACGCCGATCCCGCTGGTGAACAAAGGCAGCGCCTGGTATTTCGATACCGAGGCGGGAACGAAAGAAATCCTATACCGGCGCATTGGCCGGAATGAAATGTCGAGCATTCACGTATGCGAGGCGCTGGTGGCGGCGGAGAAGGAATACTACGCCGCGCAGCATAGCGAGTTTGCGCCGAAGATCTTCAGTGACGAAGGGCAGCACAACGGGCTGTATTGGAAAGCTGCCGAGGGCGAACCGCAGAGCCCCATCGGACCGCTGGTGGCCTCGGCCGTGGCGCAAGGGTACGCCAAAGGCCAGGACGGACCGCCGACACCTTATCGCGGCTACTATTTCCAAATTCTGACCGGTCAGGGAAAAGGCGCCTCAGGCGGAACAAAAAGCTACATCGTCAACGGCAAGATGACCGCGGGATTCGCGTTCGTCGCCTATCCGGCCGAATATAGATCGTCGGGTGTGATGACGTTTATCGTGGGCCAGGATGGAGTGGTCTATGAGAAGAATCTTGGCCCGAGAACCGAGGCTCTTGCCAAAGCCTTGAAGGAATACAACCCCAATTCTAGCTGGCATAAGGTAGAAGAGCCGCCGGAAGAAGCGGCTGGCGGTTCGAAAATCAACTAGCACTACGCCGAGCCTTTCGAAAATGCCCGAGGTCTACACACCCCTCCCCGCATTCTCTAAGTGCACAGTCGAAAGGGCTTAGCCTCCCTGTAAGTCATTTGGAATCAACACTTACGAGCTTTTTTAAGCGAGGTTCTGTCGTCTATTTACGCTGCGCGCCCAGCAACGTTACGGCGATGAGGCAGTTCGCTGAGGAGCGGTTGTGCCAGGCATGGCGAGTACCGTTCTGGATCACGCAATCCCCTGCTTTGAGGAGAAGTTCGGCTCCGTCATCCAATTCGAGAACCACCTTGCCGGAGAGAACCACGTCGAAGTCCACCGTGTCGGTGGTGTGCATGCCGGGGTGATCGCGTTCCAAGACGTCGAGCATACCGGGCAGTTTTTGCTGAACTTCCTCGATGGCAGAAGCGGTGTTGAGGCGATCGATGCGGGCCGTAGTGTCCGGCGGTATGGTGAAAAAGCCGAAGCGGAAACCGTGGACGGAAGGAAAATAGCGAGGCGGCACCGGCAACGAGCCGTTCGAGGGGAGTTCGGGGGCCGAATCGCTTCCCCAGAGGCGATGGAATTCGTAGCCGGGAAAAAGGGCGAGGGCTATAGGCTTGATGGGTGCGTCGCGGACGAAAACCGACTTACCGGAATCGTCCTGGCCGGTGACGATACAACGAATGTCCATAGAGGCTCCTAAAAGCGGCCTGGATTATAGAACATTGCCTGCGGTTGCAGACGGACAGACGGAGTAAACTCCGGCCATGGTATTCACGAGGCGGCTGCGCGAGGGCGTTCGGCGAGGGGAAATCACCTGCAGCGTTCGGTTCTGGACGCGTCCGCACGTGCGAGTTGGCGCGCGATAGGCGATGGAAGAGGGCGCGATCGAGATCGATTCAATCGAGACGATCGGGTTTCCGGACATTACTCCGGAGCTGGCACGCGAGTCGGGATTTCTGGGAGTGCTGGATCTGCTGAAGGTGGCGAAACACGGGAGGAGCGTGAAGATTTATTTGGTGCGGTTCCACTATGTGCGGCCGAGGGGCAAGCGAAAGGATTGGCGGAAGTCTTCCTAGTCGAAAGGCGCTGCAAATAGGGAGAAGTGAGAAGCGCGGAACAAGAGGAGCGGCGGGGTGAAAAAAAACCGTGAGCCCGAGATTGCCGGTGGAGAATGGTGAAGGGCAGCCATGCTTTCTGGAAAGATAACAGAAAGGGATGAGTCTCCCAACTCGCCACATGGATCGCCTGTCGGCCAACCCGCTCTCACTGGCCGGGGTGAAAATGGAGGAAAATGTGAACGGACTCGCCGGATTCGAGCATTGGCAGAAGGATGCGCCGGCGATCCGGGAGCAATTTTGCGCCGCCTCGGAGATCGGCGATTTCGCGCTGAAATTCAAATGTCAAACCGTCAATGGCCTCGTCGCCAGACACGTCCAGTTCCATGGAGTCCTGGCCGGGAGCGGCGCGTGCGGTCCATTTAAGCCGATCACGCGCCCGCCAGAAGCGCGCGAAGCTCTCCATGTCCGTGGCGGTGACACCTGGAGGCAATTTGCGGAGGAGCGCCAGTTCGGCCTGAACTTTCAGCTGTGATTCTGTCGGGTGGATTAACAGAACATTGGGGGCGCCATTTTCGGCATTCGCGCGGATGACTTCGAGCGCTTTGTCGAGACGCTGGGTGAGAGGCGGATCTTCCGAATCATCGATGGTGACGGGAAATTCGTAAAGGCCGCTGTCTTCCTCGAAAAGGAGTCCCAACGGAAGTGCGTAGGGAAAATTGGAAAGGACGTCATCTGCAGTAAAGGAAGAATCGAAGAGATAGCCGCAGCGCTGCAAGGCCTCGGGAAGAGTTGGAGGGACGCGCAGGTGCCCCGCCCGGAAAAAGTGCGTATGCTGCCCGGGAATTTCTCCATCCAACAATTGCCTGCTCACACGCACTTCGCCGAAGACAGTGGCACCTGTGGAGGAATCAAACCCGGTTCCGCGAGGCTGATAAGCAGGAAAGGCTTCGCCGCCGGTGCCCAGCTCAAATTCATTGAATCCGCGCGAGTGGATGATGGAGTGGCTGCCGATCGAATTACCACCGGAAGAGAGACGGCGGAGAATGGCAAGGTTGTTGCCGAAAAAAAAAGACTGGCTGTTGGCGTCGCGGACGTACTTGGCCTGGATGAAAAAAGTGCTGCGGGTCTGAAGACTGTTTTCCGCGTCGGCGAAGGAAAGCGACGGCGCAAAAGAGTATTCCCAATCGACGTCGTGGGAAAGAAGGAGAATGGACATCTGGCCGCCGGGAATGGTGGAGATACGGACGGCTGCCGGGTCGGCGGTTTCATACCAAGCACGAAGGAATAGCAACCAAACGTCGGCGCCGGGCTCGAAGGCATTGACGTAGTGGCGCTCCGCATCGAAGTCGCGGTTGACCTGGTTGCGCAGAACGACATCGTGAAAGCTGAGGCCGCACAGGTAGGCAGTACCTTTGCCCGAGGATTTACGAAGTACGGCCGCGGAGCCATCTTCAAAACGAGCGAGCACGGCAGCTGAGGGGTCCGGAAGGTAGCCGTTGGTCCAGAAGATTTCAGGGTACTTCGCGGCACCGAGAGGAACTTGCAGCTCTTCGGGCCGATTCAAATAGTGCAATGCGGGATCTGATCCAGCAGAAAAATTCACCCGATATCGCTGACGCGAAGGTGTGACGGCACTGAATCCGAAGAGCAGGCCCAAATTACGGGAGAGGACGTTTACGGCGAACAGGCTTCCGCCACTTCGCACGTGTCGCGTTAATTCATCGATTTGCGCGGGAGTAAAAGTGCTGGAATCTGAGCTGGGATAAAGGAATACGAGGCGGTGCCGAAGAGCACGGTTAAAATCCCGCGTCACGAAAAAAGGAATGCCCATGGCACGCAGGGCGTGGACGACTCCCAGAACACCTTCCCTGGGGTCGGTCCAATACACCGCGATCTGCAGCGGGAACAACTCCGGGTACGTGACGGTCGGATCGCCGGAAGTGTGGAGCAGAGGACGGACGGGCACGTCGGCGACGCGAAGGTGAGCAATCTCATCCTGTTGATTCCCGCACGAAGCGGCAGTGGACGCGACCAAGAAAAGCACGACCGAAAAAAGTATCCACTTTATCTTGTAGGTCTCGTAACAGAAGCGAAAAAAAACAGGTTCGATCGACACAACAAAACAATAGCGGACCGATAGGCAAAGGAGAACGGATATGTGCGGCGGAATGGAGGATGCGAGTTATCAAGCAGAGCACAATCTGAGCGGCTCACTCGAGTTCCATTTTGGAACGGCACTGCGGAAGGCATTCAGCGAGTGCAGAAGTGAGGAGCGTGCGCAAAGAGGGTAGGAACGTGGTGAACATGTCCGCCCCGGAAGGCGGCGATCAGAACCGAAGTATCGAAGGACTCCTTCATCCGCAAAGCTTACAGAGCCACCGATTCGGAAATGGAGCGGAGGCGGTTTTCGCGCTCGCGGTCGATAAGATCGACGAGGGATCCCTGGTAGACCCAGACACCGAGTTCCTTCTTAAGCACGACGTTCTGGCGGATGGGACGCAGAATGATGCGCTTGCCCTCCGATTCCAGATGGAGTGTGTCGCCGGAAGCGAGTTGCAGGCGATCCCGAAAAGGCTCAGGAACGACGCGTCCGGCCTTATCGAGGGTGAGCTTATCTGTCACAATGGCATTTTAGAGAAAGGCGGGGCGAGCGCGGCGATTGATACACCGTCGCAGTACGCGCAGGGCACTTAGGGAGGCCCGGGGCAGGCGGATGCAAAAGAGGATGGCGTGCGCTAGTATGAGCGACGGAGTGCAAAAGTCATGAGTGCGACATTGCCGGGGACAGCGGCGGAGGCGAATTTCTCGAAGGGTCCGTATCGCGCGCCGCGGGGGATGGGGATTTCGTGCAAGGGGTGGCAGCAAGAGGCGGCGCTGCGGATGCTGTTGAACAACCTCGATCCAGAAGTGGCGGAAAAGCCGGAGGATTTGGTTGTTTACGGCGGGACGGGCCAAGCCGCGCGGAATTGGGAATGTTTTCATGCGATTGTGCGTTCGCTGAAGGCGCTGGAGGCGGATGAGACGCTGCTGGTGCAATCGGGAAAGCCGGTGGCGGTGTTTCGAACGCATGAGTATGCGCCGCGGGTGCTGTTGTGCAATTCGAATCTGGTGGGGCATTGGAATAATTGGGACCGCTTCCACGAACTGGACCGCGCGGGATTGATGATGTACGGGCAGATGACCGCGGGGAGCTGGATTTACATCGGGACACAGGGGATTTTGCAGGGGACGTACGAGACGTTTGCAGCGGCGGCGAAGAAACACTTTGGCGGAAGTTTGACAGGCAAGCTGGTGGTGACCGGCGGAATGGGTGGGATGGGCGGAGCGCAACCGCTGGCGGCGACCATGAATGGCGCGGCGTTTCTGGGGATTGACGTGGACCCGGAGCGCATCAAGCGGCGCGTGAAGACGGGTTATTGCGACGTGATGGTGACATCGCTGGATGAGGCGCTGCGGATTTTGAAGAATGCGGTGCGCAAGGGCGAGGCGACTTCCGTCGGGCTGGTGGGCAATTGCGCGGATTTGATTCCGGAGCTGGCCAAGCGCGGCGTGGTGCCGGATCTGCTGACGGATCAGACGAGTGCGCACGATCCGATTGGCGGATACGTGCCGAATGGGATGACCTTGGAAGCGGCGCTGGAGCTGCGCGCGAAAAATCCCGAGGAATACAAGAACCATTCGATGGCGGCGATGGCGCAGCACGTCCAGGGGATGCTGGAATTGCAGAAGCTTGGCGCGGTGACGTTCGATTACGGAAATAACATTCGGACGTTTGCGTTCGAACAGGGCGTGAAGAACGCGTATGACTTTCCTGGCTTTGTGCCGGCGTACATCCGGCCGCTGTTTTGCGAAGGCAAGGGGCCGTTCCGATGGGCGGCGCTTTCGGGCGAGGCGTCCGACATCGCGAGGACGGATCAGTTGGTCCTGGACATGTTCCCGCACGACGAGCATTTACAGCGCTGGATCAAGCTGGCGCAGAAGCGCGTGAAGTTTCAGGGACTGCCTTCGCGGATTTGCTGGCTGGGATATGGGGAGCGCGATAAGTTTGGGCTGGCGTTGAATGAACTAGTGGCCAAGGGCGAAATCAAGGCGCCGGTGGTGATGGGTCGCGATCACCTGGACTGCGGTTCGGTGGCATCGCCATATCGCGAGACGGAATCGATGAGGGATGGATCCGATGCGATTGCGGACTGGCCGCTGCTGAATGCGCTAATCAACACGGCGAGTGGGGCTTCGTGGGTGTCCATTCACAATGGGGGCGGCGTGGGAATCGGGTATTCGCAGCACGCGGGGCAGGTAACCGTCGCGGACGGCACCAAAGAAATGGCGAAACGCATCGAGCGCGTATTGACGAATGATCCGGGGGTGGGCGTGGCGCGGCACGTGGATGCGGGATATCCCGAAGCCATTGCGTTTGCGAAGAAAACCGGCGTCAAGGTTCCGATGGTGTAGTAGTATCAGTCCCCCCAGTCCCATGAGGTATTTTCAGGCAGAAGCTTCCTCTTAGCCCTGCATCCTACCAGCCTGCAAGGAGGGCCAATGCACGTCATTCTAGGAGCCACCGGGCACACCGGTTCCGTCATTGCGAATGTGTTGTTGGACATGGGGAAAAAGGTCCGCGTCGTCGGCCGCGACGAAAAAAAACTCGCGCCGTTCGTGAGCCGCGGCGCGGAAGCATTTGCGGCTGACGTCGTGGATAAGGAGGCGCTCTGCCGCGCGTTTGACGGAGCAGAGGCGGCTTATACGCTAACGCCGCCGAACTTGACCAGCAACAGCCTCCGCGCATATCAGGATCAGGTAACAGACACGGTGGCCAGCGCGCTGGAAACCACCGGCGTGAATTATGCGGTGACGCTGAGCAGCTTCGGCGCCGACAAGCCGGACAAGACCGGACCGGTCCTCGGCCTGCACTCTATGGAAACACGATTCGCGCAAATCTCCGGGCTCAATGCACTGCATTTGCGGGCCGGCTACTTCATGGAGAACACGCTTCCCCAGGTCGAGATCCTCCAGCAATTCGGGATGATGGCGGGGCCGGTGAATGGCGATCTGAAACTTCCCATGATCGCGACGCGCGACATTGGCGCGGCGGCAGCGGATGCGCTCCTGCGGCTGAATTTTAGGGGCCAGCAAACGCGCGAGTTGCTGGGGCAACGGGATATTTCCTACAACGAGGTGGCGCGCGTTGTCGGCGCGGCCATTGGGCGGCCTGCGCTGGCGTATATTCAGCTTGCCGCCGAACAGGTGATTATGGCGATGGCTCAGATGGGGATATCGAAAAACGTGGCCAACCTGATTTGTGAGATGTCCGATGCGCTGAATAGCGGGCATATGAGAGCGCTGGAAGCGAGAACGGCGGCGAATACGACGCCGACTTCCTTCGAAACATTTGTGCAAGAGGTGTTCCTGCCGGCCTTCCGCGGGAAAGCGGCGAGCGCGTAGTCGATAGCTCCGGGGCCGCGCCCTTGGCGGGGCGCGGGCATGCAAAATCGCTTGAATTTTCTGGAGAGAAGCTGCGCCTGTGCTAGTGGCGCGCTTTTCGGCATAATGAAGTGGCTTTGCCGAGTCCCCTTCTCATCACCGGAGCATCGCAGTTGCTAACGTTGCGCGGGCGCGGCCCGCGACGTGGCAGTTCCCTTTCCAACCTGGGAGTAATTGAAGATGGCGCGCTGCTGCTCTGCGATGGCGTGATCGCCGCGGTGGGAACGCGGACAGAAGTGGAGGCGTTGCCGGAAGCGCGCGCGGCTGAGAAATTGGATTTGGGCGGGCGCGTGGCATTGCCGGGATTCGTGGATTCGCATACGCACTTGATTCATGCGGCCAGCCGCGCGGAAGAATACGAACTGAAAATTGAAGGGGCGAGCTACGAGGAGATTGCGCGCAAGGGCGGCGGGATACTGAACTCGGTGAAGAAACTGCGGGCGGCGACCGCAGAGGCTCTGAAAAAGCGGGCGATGGCAGCCCTGCACTTGTTCGCGGCGTACGGCACGACGACGGTGGAGGCGAAAAGCGGGTACGGTCTGGATGTTGCGAGCGAACTGAAGATTCTGGGGTTGCATAAAGAATTGACGGGGGAGCAGCCGCTGGACGTTGTGTCCACCTTTTTGGGCGCGCATGTGGTTCCGGCGGAGTTTTGCGGGAAAGCGGACGGAGCGGAGAAATACATCGCGCTGCTGATCGAGAAAATGATTCCGGAAGTGGCGGCGAAGAAGCTGGCGGAATATTGTGACGTTTTTTGCGATCGCGGGGCGTTCACCCAGACGCAATCGAAGCGCATTCTGGAGGCCGGAAAGCAATATGGGCTGGCGCCGCGGTTGCATGCGGAACAGCTAACCCGGACCGGGGCGGCGCAACTCGCAGTGGAGATGGGCGGGGCAAGCTGCGATCACCTCGAACAAGTGAACACGAACGACATTCGCGCACTCGGAAAATCAAAGACGGTGGCAACGCTGCTGCCAGGGTGCGATTTTCATCTGGGATTAAAGAAATATGCGCCCGCCCGGGATTTAATTGATGCCGGGGCGATCGTGGCGCTGGCCACGGACTACAATCCGGGAACGAGTCCGACGCTGAGCATGCCGATGATTCTGTCGCTGGCGTGCGCGCAACTGCGGATGACGCCAGCGGAAGCGATTGCGGCGGCTACAATCAATGCAGCTTATGCATTGCGGCGCGAAAAGCAAATCGGGTCGCTGGAAGTTGGCAAACAAGCGGACATCGCGGTTTTCGAAGTGGCCGACTACCGGGAAATTCCTTATTATTTTGGTGTAAGCCATTGCTGGATGACCGTGAAGCGTGGTCGCGTAATCCATGGCAACGAACAAGCCCCAATCTAGATATTCACCGGGAGCGACAAAGAAGCTGCGCCTCCCCAAAATAGGGCCGCCAAAAAGGAAAGGGCTCTTCGAGCAGTATTTTTACGCGTTTCTGGTGATCATCTTCGCGGTTGTGGCAATCTTGGGTGTAGCCGGAGGGATGGAAGGGTATAACGCGGTCATCGCGGGGCTGTGGCTCGCGGTCTTCACGTGGTTCGCGGAACAATTGCGACGCTATTTCAAGGAAAAATCGAGTCCAGCGGCGGTAAAGAAGGAAGCGCAAAGGGCCAAGGCGCGGCTGGCGGCGACGAAAGTGCCGCTCTCTCCAAACTTGAAGCCGATGATCGGGCCGCAATGGCCGCTGAAAACGGACAAAGAGCCGGCGCAAGTTGGCGCAAAGCCGGCACCGCCGGGCAAGAAACCGGTATTCGTCTATGAGAGGCCCACGCTGCCGGACCGGAAGCCAAGGCTGCCGGCGAACTGGCCCGGACGGCAGGATAAAAAACCAAAACGATGAAACGCCTGATTGAATGCGTGCCAAATTTTTCCGAAGGGCGCGATCCCGCCAAAGTAGATGCCATTGTCGGATCCATGAACAGCGTGCCGGGAGTGTACGTGCTAGACCGGGAGATGGATGCCGATCACAACCGCTGCGTTGTGACGCTCGCGGGCGAACCGGAGGCCGTGGCCGAAGCCGCCTTGCGGGGCACCGGGAAAGCGATGGAGCTGCTTGACCTGACAAAGCACAATGGCGCGCATCCGCGCGTGGGCGCAACGGATGTGGTGCCGTTCATCCCCATCGAGGGCGTGACCATTGAAGATTGCGTGGCGCTGGCGCGGCGCGTGGGGCATGCGATTTGGAATCGCTACCGCATACCGGTGTTCTTTTACGAAGCGGCGGCGACGCGGCCGGACCGCACAAACCTGGAAAATGTCCGGCGAGGGCAATTCGAAGGGCTGCGCGAAGAGATGAGGACGAATCTCGACCGTCAGCCGGACGTCGGCGAACCGAAGGTGCACCCGACAGCCGGCGTGACCGTCGTGGGGGCACGCAAATTTCTGATCGCATACAACGTCAATCTCAATACCGCCGATATCAGTATCGCGAACAAGATCGCCAAGGCCATCCGATTCTCCTCGGGCGGGCTGCGATATGTGAAGTCCATGGGAGTGGAGTTGAAGGCGCGTAAATTGGCGCAGGTTTCCATCAACCTGACCGATTTCGAACAGACGCCGATGCATCGCGTGTATGAAATGGTGAAGCGCGAGGCGGAACGCTACGGCGCGGTGCCGGTGGGCAGCGAGATTGTCGGGCTGATTCCCAAGAAAGCCATTGAGATGGCGGCGGACTTTTTCCTGCAGCTGGAGAACTTCTCGCCCGCGCAAGTGTTTGAAAATAAGCTGGAGGCCGCGCTCACTGGGGCACCCCTGGAGACCGCGAAAGACGGCAAGCTTGCGGGACTCGCGCGGCCGTTTCTGAATGCCGTTGCTGCTCCGACGGCGACGCCCGGAGGCGGAAGTGTATCCGCGTTCGCGGGGGCGCTGGCGGCTTCGCTGGGGCAAATGGTAGCGGGACTTTCGCGCAAGAAAAAGTCGCAAGCGAGTTTTGTCGATGAGCTTTCGGCGGCGTTGGATGAGTTGCGGCGCGCGGCGGAGGAGTTGACGCAGGCGATCGACCTTGATGCCGCAGCCTTTGACGCAGTGATGGCCGCGTTCAAATTGCCGCAGGGAGACGCGCAAGAAACGCGGCAGCGCGAAGAAGCCATACAAACCGCGACCAAGGGCGCAGCCGAAGTGCCGCTGCAGGTGGCGGAGCGAAGCGTTGCGCTTTTCGAACGTCTCGGACAACTGGAAGCTACCGCAGCGGCATCCATGCGATCAGACTTGCAAGTGGCGCGGCTGATGGCCGCCGTGGGTGCTCGCGGAGCATTGGCGAACGTGGAAATCAATTTGGATGGAATTGCAGACGCGGCATATGTTGCGTCCATTCGAACGAAGATGGCAGCACTGCGAGAGCGCTTGGGCGATGCGCCGCGCGCAACAAGCGCGTAGAATAGAAGTCCCCACGGCCCTTTCCGAAAGGAGCATCAAATGAGATTGACCATGACTTCAGGTTTGGCCGCGGCACGGCCGGGGGTAACTCTCGGCAGATTCGTGGCCGCCGGCATCCTGGCGGTAATGGCCCTGGCGGCTCCGAAACCCGCGCGAGCGGGGCGACTGGGCCCGGACGTGATTGCGCTCTTCCCCAAGGACGTCGGTGAATTTGCCTACGCCGATTTGAAAAAAGCGCGGACGCTGAAGTGGTTTCCGCAGTTGCAGGAACAGATGCTCCCGGAACGCTTCCGGCAGTTCGAGAAATTCCTGGCTTCCGCGGGAGTGGATCCGAATTCGCAGGTGGATGAACTTGCGTGGGCGCTGGTCGCCGACAGCGTGAGCGGAAAGACGGATAATGCGGCTTCTGCTGCTACGTCGGTGCCTACTGGAGAAGAAGTGGTGGGCGTGGCGCTCGGAAATTTCAATCCCGGCTCGACGGAATCTTATTTCAAACAGCAGAAGCTGCCGACCTTCAAGGCGCGCGGCTATACCATGTATGCGTTCGGGACCGGTTCGGGGCCGAACGATCTCTTCTTCCTGTTCATTGATTCGAATACAGCGGCGTTTGGCCACCGGACGCTGTTGGAGAAAATGATCGAGGTGCGGTTTGGCACGGAAGAGGGGCTCTTGCACAACGACAAGTTTTTCCCGCTGATCAATGAGGTGAACGGCAGCGGGGTGGTCTGGGCGGTGCTGAATCCGGCGTACACGCGGCTGGCGATGCAGCAGCTTGCGCCGGAAGTCGAGCAGTTCCCTGAAGCAGCAAAGCTCGTTGCGCGGATGCAGAATATGATCATCAACGTAGATGCCGGCAGCGGCCTGGATGGAAAGTTCCAGGCAGTATGCGGATCCTCGGAAGACGCGAACACCCTCGGCCAGTTACTGCAGGCAGGGTTTCTCTACAAACGGTATCAGGCGCAGAAGGACAACCCCGACCTGGCGCAGTTGCTCGATCAGGCGCGGGTGACGCCGGCGGGTGACCGCGTGATGCTGAGCATGTCGCTGAGCGACGATCAGATCACGGCGCTGATTCGCAAGAATACGTTTGCGCTCAAGATGTAGGGCAACGAAATCTGTTACGCAAAAAAGAAGAGCCAGGCCGGCAAACCGTCTGGCCCTTTTGTTTTTACGGACGTTTAAATGCGGGGCGTAACTTCGCCGATGTATTTCGTCAAGCGAGTGATGGCTTCCCCGCCGCGCGATTCGTACTGCACGCGATCGACGCCGCCGAAGACTCCAGGGACGTCACCGCTGCCCGCGGCGCGCCCGGCAAATCCTGCAATCGTATCGAGACCTAAGGCGGGCAAAGCCTCCCCTCGATGGGAGAGTGTGACTTCGATGCGATCGGCGAAGCGCGTCAAGGTGACGTGCAGTTGTGGCGCATCCGCCGTAAGGTCCTCAAAGGCCTGCCTACAGGCAGCCACTACGGAAGACTGCAGTTGTGAGACCGCGTCGTTTTCCATTCCGGCAGAATCGGCGAGGTAGCGGACGGCTCCGCCGACCGCGGCCGCCAGACGCACATCGGCGTCGAGCAACAAGCGGAAACTGTGAAGTTCAATGGCCACGGCTGCTGGCGACGGAGACTTCGCAGGCTTCCCGGCAATCGGGGCAATAGTAGAGACCGTCCATGCAAAGGCGCACGTTGTGCTGCCCTTTGCAAATAGTGCAGTAGCGTTCACACGTACAGCGCTCTTCTGGCAAATCACACTGGACGCAAACGGTGGGTCGTTGCATAAGGGCCTCCCAGAAAACTGTACCTGAGCAGTGAAGGTGGCGGCAAGGCGAAGGTGGCCGGGAACGTCGAGTCGTTTACCCCTTTCTGGGTGCGCCGCAAATTCCGTGAGGCCCTTCTCCATTCAAGCGGTTTGCCGCCGAAATCGACCTTCGGCACGTACCTCCGGTTATCCGACCCGGCCCCCTCCCAAGGGAGGTAAGAACAACATGCCTATGAAAAGAAATTGGATTGCGTATCACTGCGTTTGCGATAGGAGTCCTCGTTGCACACCTCATCGCGGTTCCCCAAGCGCAAAAGGGGGCCTGAAACACAGACTACCTTGAGGCAACCTGCTTCGATTCATTGCGCGGTGCGTTCGTTTGCAACACCCTTGAGAGTGAGAAAGCACGTTTCTCAACTTTGATTCAGTTGACGAAGCAATTGGGGCTCCACCCAGGAGCCTCATTAGAGTGTTTACTCTGGGAACTCTCCATGACACTGCTTATCAGCTAACTGGACCCAATGGCGCCTCAATCGGAAGCTGGTCACTGCTCTTAGCAGGCTTCTTTGACCGTTATGTGAGCGCATGTTAGTATGAATTTCTTCCGAGTGCCAGGAATGGAATCCGTTACAACTCCTCCCATCAGCGAGCTCCGCAAGACGCCCCTGAACGCCTTGCACCGGCGCCTGGGCGCCAAGATGGTGAATTTTGGCGGCTGGGACATGCCCGTCGAGTACCCATCGAGCGGCGGATTGATTGCGGAACACAAGGTGGTGCGTGGGAGCGTCGGCGTTTTTGACGTCAGCCACATGGGGGATGTTCGCATCCGCAGCGGCAGCAAGCCGGGAGGCGCGCTGGCGGCGGTGCAGCACATCAGCATGAATGATGCGGCAAAGCTGGCCGTCGGCCAGGCGCACTATTCCGCGATGCTCTATCCGGAAGGCACGTTTCTGGATGACGTGATCGTGCACCGGCTGGGCGAGGATGATTTTCTGCTGGTGATAAACGCCGGCACGCGCGAAAAGGATATTGCCTGGGTGCGCGCCAATACGAAGGGCTTCGACTGCGTCGTGGAAGAGCTGAGCGATGCGTACACACAACTCGCGATTCAGGGACCGCGCGCCGCGGATGTGATGCGAAAGGTGACCGACGCGGATTTGAATGGGCTCAAGAATTATTGGTTCACGCACGGGACGGTATGCGGGCTGAAGAATACGCTGATCGCGCGCACCGGGTACACGGGCGAAGATGGATTCGAGGTTTACGTGCCATCGGATGTGGCGTCCAGCGAAAAAGTGTGGACCCAGGTAATGGAAGCGGGGCGCGAATTCGGAATCATTCCCTGCGGCCTAGGAGCCCGCAATACGCTGCGGCTGGAATCGAAGATGGCGTTGTACGGACACGAGATCAGCGACAAGATTAACGTGTGGGAAGCGGGGCTGGATCGCTACTGCAAGATGGAAAAGGGCGATTTTGTGGGACGCGCGGGGCTCGAGCGTGCGAAAGCGGCGGGGTTGACGCGGACGCTCGTGGGATTGGAAATGATTGACCGCGGAATTGCGCGCGACGAATATTGCTGCTGTAGTGAATCGGGCGAAGTGATCGGCGTGGTGACCAGCGGCTCGCCTTCGCCGACATTGGGGAAAAATATTGCTCTGGCATACGTGCCGCCGGCGTATTCGGCGATTGGCACGGTTGTGAATGTAGAAATTCGCGGGCAGAAGTGCAAGGCACAAGTGGTTCCGACGCCGTTCTACAAGCGGCCAAAGAAAGCGGCGGCACCAAGCGTATCCTGATTCGAACAAGACGATTCGAAGGAGCAGTCCGATGGCGTATCCGAAGCAGTTCCGCTACACGAAAGAACACGAGTGGGTTGACGCGAAGGGGGATCTCGCAACGATCGGCATCACGGACTACGCACAGCATGAATTGGGCGACGTTGTTTTTGTCGAGTTGCCGAAGCCTGGGGCAAAGATTGAGGCGGGAAAATCGTTCGGGACCGTCGAATCGGTAAAGGCGGTGAGTGAGATTTATGCGCCGGCTGCCGGCGAAGTGCTCGAGGCCAACACTGCGCTTCACGATACTCCAGAAAAAATCAATACCGATCCGCATGGCGCGGCGTGGCTAATTAAAGTCCGCCTCGCGAATCCCGCCGATGTTGCGAACTTGATGGACGCGGCTGCCTACGAAGCCTACGTCGCTGAAAAAGCCAAGGAAACCTCGGCCTAATGCGCTATCTCCCGAAGAGCCCTGCGGAACGGCAGGAAATGCTTGGCGCCATCGGCGCAAAATCCATCGAAGAATTGTTCTCCAGCATTCCCGAACGATTTCGTCTGCGCAATGCCCTGAACATTCCCGGACCTTTTTCCGAAGCGGAAGTCATCCAGTATTTCAAAGAGCGCGCGGCCGAGAATTCGAACGGCTACACGAGCTTTCTGGGTGCTGGTGTCTACAATCATTTGCGTTCGGTGGTGACGGACGCGATCATCCAGCGCGGCGAATTCCTCACGTCCTACACCCCGTATCAGGCCGAAATCACGCAGGGCACGCTGCAGGCGATCTTCGAATTTCAGACGCTGATGTGCCAGCTCACCGGCCAGGAAGTCGCAAACGCTTCGATGTACGACGGTTCGACGGCGACGACGGAAGCCGTGCTGATGGCGGAGCGCCTCACGGGGCGGCGGCGCGTGCTGGTGGCGCGGTCGGTGCACCCGGAATACCGCGACGTGCTGAAGACCTACGCGAAGAACTCCGGACTGCACGTAGAAGAGATTGCGTTTACGGCAAGCGGCACGGTGGATGCCAAAGCGTTACTGGCAGCGCAGAAGGATGATGTTGCAGCCGTTGTGGTGCAGTCGCCGAATTTTTTTGGGGTGATTGAATCTCACGCGGCGCTGGCCGGGGCCACGCACGCTTCCGGTGCGATGTATGTCGTCGCCGTGGCGGAAGGCGTTTCGCTTGGCCTGATTCGTCCGCCCGCAGAAGCGGACATTGTGGCGATGGAAGGACAGAGCTTCGGCTTGCCACCGAGTTACGGCGGACCATTCGCGGGCGTGATTGCCTCGCGCGACAAATTCGTGCGGCAGATGCCGGGGCGGCTGACGGGACAAACGACGGATTCGGAAGGCCAGCGCGGGTTCGTGCTCACGCTGGCGACGCGCGAGCAACATATCCGGCGCGAGAAAGCCACTTCGAACATTTGCACGAACCAGGCGCTTTGCGCCCTGGCGGCGACGGTGCATTTGACGCTCCTGGGCAAGGAAGGCTTGCGCGAGATGGCGGAGCAGAATTTGTCGAAGGCGCAGTTCGCGCTGTCTGAATTGTTGAAGATTCCCGGAGTGAAGCGCGTGTTCGACGGGCCGTTTTTCAATGAATTTGTGGTGGAATTGCCGCGCTCGGTGAAACTCGTCAACAACCAACTCTTGCGCGACAAAATTATCGGGCCGTTGGCGCTGGGCACGGCCTATCCGGAGCTGACGAAGCGCGCGCTGGTGTGCGTGACGGAAACCATCTCGCGCGCGGAGATTGAACGTTTCGCGGGGGCGCTGAAGCAGGCCCTCGAACAACCGGTTTGATAAAACGCATTCTTGGCAGGGGCACGACCTGTCGTGCCCCTGCGGTGTGAACGGAAAGCATGAACGAAAAGATCAAGAAAGCAACGCGGCACACAAATCAGAACGAAGGACTGATTTTCGAGAAGTCCTCGCCCGGGAAACGCGCGTTCGAATTGCCGCCGCTCGATGTGCCGGCCGCCGATCCGGCGAAGGCGCTGGGCGCGAATTACCGCCGCGAGGGCATCGAAGGTTTCCCCGAGGTAAGCGAGATCGAGGTGATTCGCCACTTCACGCGGCTTTCCACGTGGAATTACGCGATTGACCTGGGCATGTATCCGCTCGGCTCCTGCACGATGAAGTACAACCCGCGCGTGAACGAATTCGTCGCGCGCCTCGACGGGATCGCCACAGAGCACCCCTACCAGCCGCAAGAACTTTCGCAGGGCTGCCTGAAGATTTTGCGCCTGCTTGAAAAATGCCTGCTGGAAATCACCGGCATGGACGCCATCACGCTGCAGCCCGCGGCCGGCGCGCAGGGCGAAATGACCGGCCTGTTGCTGATTCGCGCGTACCTGCATAAGCAGGGAAATCCGCGGAAAAAAGTGCTGATCCCGGACTCCGCGCACGGAACGAATCCGGCCACCGCAGTCATTGCCGGCTACGAAGTGGAGAACATCAAGTCCGAATCACACGGGCAGGTCGATGTGGAGAAACTGCGCGAACTGGTAACCGCCGACGTCGCCGCGCTGATGATCACCAATCCCTCAACACTCGGCATTTTCGAACAGCGCATCCCGGAGATCGCCGAGATTCTGCATGCTAAGGGCGCGCTGCTCTATATGGACGGCGCGAACATGAACGCGCTCACGGGAGTGACCCGCCCCGGAGACCTTGGCGTAGACGTGATGCACTTGAACCTGCACAAAACATTTTCAACGCCGCACGGAGGCGGCGGCCCTGGCGCAGGCCCGGTGGCGATGAAAAAGATTCTCGAACCGTTCCGGCCGGTGCCGATTCTGGCGGAGAAAGAGGGCGGGCGCCTGGCCTTGGAACCGATGCGGCCGGATTCCATTGGCAGGGTCAAAGCCTTCGCAGGCAATTTCGGGGTGCTGGTTCGCGCGCTAGCCTATATCCTCGCATATGGGCCGGGCGTGCGGCAGGCCACGGAAGACGCGGTGCTCAACGCGAATTACATTCGAAAGAATCTTGAGGGCGTCTTCGATCTGCCGTATTCCCTGCCCTCGATGCACGAAGTCGTGTTCAGCGACGCCATCCAAAAGAAAAATGGCGTGAACACCATGGACATTGCCAAGCGGCTGATTGACTATGGATTTCATCCGTATACGACCGCGTTCCCTCTGATCGTGCCCGGCGCGCTGATGATCGAGCCCACGGAATCCGAGTCCAAGGAAGAATGCGATCTTTTTATTGATGCAATGAAATCCATCGCCGAAGAAGCCGCCAAGAATCCAGAAATTGTGAAGACCGCGCCGCACACTACGCGCGTGCGGCGTCTCGACGAAGTCGGAGCAGCGCGCAAGCCGGTTCTCCGCTGGAAACCCGCCACTTCCCGGAGCGAAGCCGCGGATTGAGCAACTTATTTCTTGCGCGAGTCTAGTAAATACTTTACGACTTCGCTCTTGCCGATGACTAGCAATTCCAGTGCTGCGGCTCCCACGTGAGATTCCTTTCTGATTGGCGGCTTCTGCGGTTCGATTCACCAAAGCAACACGCGGCATTCTCCATTCTGTAACACTGCGCGCCTATCCTCTTCTGCCGGGACACCTGTTTCAATCCTCTTTCCCACGCAAAGGAGATTCACTTGAAACAAAAAATTCTTGCAGTCGCTCTGTCGCTGGGGCTCGTCGGGGGTACGCTTCCGCCTCCAGCGCGTGCCAACGATGAACTTGGTGATGGACACAAAATCAAGCACGTTCTGCTCATCAGCATTGATGGGATGCACGCTGTTGATTACGAAAACTGCGCGGCATCCAACACCTGCCCGACCTTGGCCGCCTTGGGCAAGACGGGCGTGAACTATACGCGTACGACTACTTCCCGGCCCTCCGATTCCTTCCCTGGGCTGATGGCGCTCGTGACCGGTGGTAGCCCGCGTACCGTCGGCGCCTACTATGACGTTGCTTACGACCGTGTCCTGGCGCCACCACTAGTAACCACCGGCAATGGGCTACCGGGAACAAGTGACCCGCACAACAGCCCTGCATTAGCACCCTGTGTCCCAGGCAAGATCTACGGAACCCAGACCGAATATGAGGAAGGCGATGAATTCAACCAACTGCTGCTCAACGGCGGGAATCCCCAAGCCGCCAACGTTGCTGACGGCGGCGTTCCAGGAATTAATCCCGACAGGCTGATTCGCGATCCGTTTAACAACTGCAAACCCGTATATCCTTGGAACTTCGTTCGCACCAACACCATTTATGGCGTGATCCACGCCGCCGGCGGCTACACAGCATGGTCGGACAAGCACGCGGTTTACGCCGTTGTTTCGGGCCCCACGGGAACCGATCAGCCGAGCAATGTGGATGATTACTATTCGCCGGAAGTCAATTCCAACCAGATCCCGTTGCCGGGCATAATCACAGCTGGCACGAACTTTGACTGCGGAACTATCGTGGCGAGCGGGAACGCAACGACTCCGGGGAACGATTGGACGACCGGTTTCGATTCCATCAAATGCTATGACCAGCTGAAAGTCAACGCAATCGTGAACGAAATCAATGGCAAGAACCACCTCGGGACGAAGAATGCTCCGGTCCCGGTGATCCTCGGCATGAACTTCCAGGCGGTCAGCGTCGGCCAGAAGCTGATTAGTCCCGCAGCCTTGCCCGCAGACCGAAACGACAGCAACTCCGGCGGTTATGAAGATGCCGCGGGGACGCCCCGCCCGCTAATGGCGAAGGAAATCATCTTCGTAGATGCGGCGATCGGACAAATGGTCGCTGCTCTCAAGCACAATGGCCTTCTGGACTCGACGACCATTATCATCACGGCCAAGCATGGACAGTCGCCAGTTGACCCGAACCGCTTCACCCCGATTCCTGGGAAGGCCAACATCGGTAATTCCCCGGGCGGCGTGATCGCGAACCTTCTCCCAGGGATTTACGCTAATTCCAACAACGGGCTCGGACTGGCCGAAGACGACATTTCCCAGCTTTGGTTGGCAGATCCAAGCACCACCGGGCAAGCAGTACTGGCTCTGGAGAACAACGCGGCAGTGTTCGGAGCGGGCCAAATCTACTTTGGCGCCTCACTGAACGCGCTATTTAACCCGCCGGGCGTGCCGAATGTACCTGGGCCCTGCTGCTGGCTACGCCCAGGCGGCGACCCGCGTACTCCCGACATCGTAGTGATTCCAAACGTCGGAGTGGTCTATACCGGCGGCGACAAAAAGCAGTCCGAACATGGCGGCTATGCATGGGATGATACCAACGTGATGCTGTTGGTATCCAATCCCCACATTGCGGGCCACACTGTCCACAGCTTTGTGGAAACCGCTCAGGTGGCTCCCACGATCCTGAAATTCCTGGGTCTGGACCCGAACGCCCTCGATGCCGTTAGGCAGGAAGGCACGCCAGTGCTGCCGTCTCTCTTTGACGGAAGCGACAAGAACTGACAATAGCACGATCGACTGGAACCAAAAGAAAAAGGGCGCTCCCGCTGAGGAACGCCCTTTTCTATTTCAGCCCTCCCATGTTAGGCGACCGACGTCATTGTGGCTTACTTCGGGAACCGCACGCTGTCGAGGACGGAGGCAAACGTCTTATCGTACTTGTCGTAGACCGCCTCCGGCGCGACGCACACGAAAGTGACGACGCCCTCGGGGCGCAACGTGGTGATGATCCAATCGGTTTCCTGGCCGCCCGCGGGAGAATCATTGCTCAAGTACGTTGAAAGGCCGGGCTGGCCGTTCAAGCGCACGCGCTCGGACGCGTGCGTGACCTTCATATTGGGATTCGCTTGCTGAAGCTCTTGAATCACTTTCTTCGTGGCATTCTCCAAAGCGTTCGAATCGCCGGGATCCACTTTCGTCGGCGTTACGCCCACGATCAATCCGTACGCAAGAGCGCTGTGGCCGCTGCCGTCGTCCAGCACTCCATGGTCGGGAGCGAACGATACGCCGCCTCCTTCGCTGTCCGGGTATTTTTTCCAATTGTCCGGGTACTTCAGCGAGTAAGCAGTGGCCTGATAAGCCGCGAAGCTGCCGGACGGCATCGCCGGAACAGCAGCGACGCTTGGCACACCGGGAACTGGCTTTTTTACGACGGGCAGTGACAGGACTTCTCGCTTGACGGCTTCAAAGTCGGCCGAATCCCGTTTAGCGTTGGATGGAACGCCGCCCAGCTTATCAATCTCTTCGTCGACGCGCTCGACGCGGTGCTCCGGACTCGGGTGGTCCGAAAAAAACTCGGGGGGATTCTTTCCTTTCGTCTCCGCTTCAAGTTTCTCGAAGAACTGCGCCATCGCGCGCGGATCGTATCCTGAATCACAGAGAACCTGTGTTCCCATGATGTCGGCCTGCGATTCCGCGGCTCGCGAATAACGCAGCAGCACGCCGCCGGCGGCAAAGCTGCCCAGTTGGGTCAAAACGGCGCCGCCAAAACTGTCTCCGAAGAGCGCTCCAAAGATCCCGACCCCGGTTTGGGCAGCCTGGGACTTGGTCGCTTGATTGGTGCCGTGACGAAGCGCTACGTGAGATAGCTCGTGAGACATGACGGCGGCGAGCTGCGCTTCGTTGTCGGCCACCTCGATCGCGCCCCGGTTCACAAACACGAAACCGCCGGGCAAGGCGAAAGCGTTGATTGCCTTATCGTTTACGCAGTGGAATTCGAATGGATATTGCACGCCACCTGTGGGCAACTTTTGCGCCAGCCGCGTCCCGAGTTGCGTCAGATAGGCGTCTACTCTCGGTGCGTTGCAAAGTGGCAATTGTTTCTCGGCGTCCTTCGCGACTCTCTTTCCGACCTCGATGTCCTGCTGCGGCGAGAACATGTTCCAGCCCTGCTTGAGCTGCGTGCGCTGTGCGCCTAGGACGGGAACCAACAGGAAGGATAGGCCCAGGACCAAGCCGGCCGGTGTCACAAAACTGGGCCGAAATCCCCGGAGACCCAGAAGAGCCTTCTTGCTTACTGAACACCGTGTCAGCCCTTGGACAGCCACAACAGCCTCCGAACACCAACGCGAGGTAGGATGGCAAACTTCGTTTCAAGGTTACTTTAAACAGGGAGGAGCCGGAAAGGAAAAAGCCCGGATGGCGAGCCACCCGGGCGGAATTTGACGGCTATGAAAGTCGATCTAGCGGGCCATACGCGGAGTCGGCTCGGGAGAAAGCGTGACGCTGGGAGCATCCGCGGTCTTTCCGCTGCGTGCGGAAGTCGCGCGCACGGGAGCGACCGGTTCCGGCTTACGCGCCGGCAGAGCCAGGTTTTCGCCTTCACGGACAAACGTGAGGAGGTCCTGTTTCTTGTTCCAATCAATGCAGATCAGGTCGCCAAGGTGGATTTGTTCCGTCGCCAGCAGGTTGGCCAAGGGATAAACCACGTGGCGTTCAATGGAGCGTTTCAGGTGACGCGCGCCGTAGCGCTGGTCGGTGCCTTCCTGGAGCAGGAATTCGCGGCCGTCGGGCGTCACACGGAACAGGAACTGCCCTTTGGCTGTTTCCAGCACGCGCTGCTGCACCTGGCCAAGCTCGATGTCCAGAACCTTTTCGAGTTGTTCGCGGCGCAGCGGATGGAAGACCACCACTTTGTCGAGCCGGTTCATGAATTCCGGGGAAAACTTACGGCGGGCTGCTTCCACGGCCGTGCGCTCAACCTTTTCATCGAGGCCGTCCGCCGGCTTGTCTTTTGGCTGAACGAAGCCCATGCCGCCTTGCATCAGTTCGGTGATTTCCCCGCCGCCAAGGTTGGAGGTCAGGAAAATGACCGTTTGCGAGAGGTCCACGCGGCGGTTATCGCCCAGCGTCAGTGTAGCCTTGTCCAGCATGCCCAGCAGCAGTTGCCAGAGGGCGTCGCTCGCCTTCTCAATCTCGTCAAAGAGCAGGAAGCTAAGCTTCAGCTTTTCGGTATGGCTGGCTGCCAGCGCTTCCTGGGTGATCAAAGGATGGGTCTCGCGGTGGCCTAGGTAGCCAGGAGGGGAACCAATCAGCTTGGCAATTTCGTGGGAGTGCTGGAATTCGGCACAATCCACCTTTATAACCGCGCGGGCGTCTCCAAACAGGATTTCCGCAGCCGCTTCCACGATGCGTGTCTTTCCGGAGCCGGTTGGCCCGAGGAACAGTAGGTTACCCACTGGACGGCCGGGGGAGTTCAATTCGGCGCGGAAGACCTGGAACATATCTACCAGGGACTGCACACCCTCTTCCTGGCCCACGATTTTCGCCTTGAGAGACGCTTGAAAATCATGCGTGTCATTGCTTCGGATGCTCGGATCCAGTTGGTGACGGACGGCGGCTTTCATTTCGTCCACCCTTCTCGGTGCCCAGCTTTGCCGGGCGCTGTGCGCGTCTCAAACTAGCGCACTACTGTGATACTGCATGGGGAGTGCCATACTTTTCCACAATGTGCAAATGTTGGAAACCATCGGTGGCTCAACAACATACGAGAGGACCAACTACCGAATTCGTCTCATCGCGTGAGACTGTGTTTCATCCGGGCGCAAAGTGAGAGGGACGGGAACAGTTTATGTCAGCGATAGCACGACAAAAAGGGGCGCATCTTTCGACGCGCCCCGGCAATACTTAAAGTTGTACTTTAAGTCTTTCAACGTTCCTGTTTCTTGCGGGCTTGCGGCGTTGCGCTGGGAGCCCCGGATGGTTGCGCCGCGCGGGACTTTCTCTCTTCTTTGACCACCTCGGTTGGCTCGTTGGCAGATTTGCCGTCTTTGATTTCGATCGTGGCAGCGGCCCCAGCAACCAGCGGCAACGGACCCTGGACAAGCGCTCCCTCGCCTTCCCGGATAAACGTTAGCTGGTTGTGGCTCTGGTCCCAGTCAATGCACACCAGGTCGCCCAGATTAACCTGGTCCGTGGCCAACAGGTTCGCCAGAGGATAGACGACGTGACGTTCGATGGCGCGTTTGAGGTGCCGTGCGCCGTAGCGCTGGTCGGTGCCCTCTTGAAGGAGGAAATCACGGCCTGCCGGCGTAACGCGGAACAAGAATTGCCCCTTGGCCGTATCCAGAACCCGCTGTTGAACTTGACCCAGCTCAATATCCAGCACTTCCTCGAGCTGTTCACGCTTCAACGGGTGAAAAACGACCACTTTGTCGAGGCGGTTCATGAATTCGGGAGAGAACTTGCGCCGCGCGGCTTCCACCGCCGTGCGCTCCACTTTCTGGTCGAGCCCGGATTCGGGCTTGTCCTTCGGCTGGATGAAGCCCATCCCACCTTCCATGAGCTCCGCAATCTCGCCTCCCCCCAGGTTGGAGGTTAAGAAAATGACCGTTTGGGACAAATCCACCTTGCGGTTATCACCCAAAGTTAAGGTGGCTTTGTCCAGCATGCCCAGCAGCAATTGCCACAGGGCATCGCTGGCCTTCTCGATCTCGTCAAACAGCAGGAAACTGAGCTTCAACTTGTCCGTATGGCTTTTGGTCAGCTCGTCTTGCGTGATCAGCGGATGCGTTTCCCGATGTCCGAGATAGCCCGGGGGCGAGCCAATCAACTTGGCAATCTCATGGGAGTGCTGGAACTCAGCGCAATCCACCTTGATAATCGAGCGGGCATCCCCGAATAGGATTTCGGCGCCAGCTTCCACCAGGCGCGTTTTTCCCGATCCGGTTGGGCCGAGGAACAAAAGATTCCCCACCGGACGGCCGGGCGAGTTCAGTCCAGCGCGAAAAACCTGATACAAGTCCACCAGCGCTTGCACACCTTCTTCCTGGCCGACAATTCGGGACCGCAGCGCCGTCTGAAAATCGATGGTGTCCGTACTGCGCTTGTTCGGATCGAGTGGAAGAATGTAGTCGCTCATGACGGCCTCCTAACGCCGCAACCGGGATTGCGACGCATTGCCAAATCGTCCGCGGCCAAACTGGTCCAGTTTGACCTGAAGCGTGGATTGCAGGAGCCGCAATTGCACGAGCAGCTCGCGTGCCACGTCGGGCGTTTCAGAAAGCCGGAGCAACGGCGGGAAGAGGTCCGCCAGATCAAGATTGATGGCTCGCAGGCTGGAAACGAGCTTTTGTACCGTGGGCGAGCGGGGATCCGCGAGATCCAACCGGTGGTTGAGTTGCTCGCGCAGCGAGCGCCAGTTGAGCTCCACGAACGGATGTTTCTTCGAGACTTCACGAACGACTTCATCGGTGATCCTTGCACGGTCCCCGAGCCGTGCGAGATGCAGCTGCTGCACTTTTCCGCCGCGGCGCACGTTGTGCACCAGGTAAAACGACTTTCCCTTGCGGCGGACAAAGGCCATGACTTCACTCCAAGGCTGCCTCTTTAGCTGTAGTGTATTTTCTTTCCACTACAGCCGTCAATCAAAGATCCGTACTCTTTGAAAAAATTGCTTCCTATCAGTAACGCAACCAACGTAGTGCCGCCTGCGCAGAATTGTGCATCACAAATTTTTCTGCGTTTCATCAGTTCTTCGTATGCTCGCTTCCTCGCCACGTTTGCCTCTCCCTACATCACTACCGGAATTCGATGTTTGCTATTCCCTCGCGGATTCTAAATTTGCCCGCGAAGCGTAGCTACTCCATTAAACCCGGACGCGGCATTTTTCTCTTGTTCTTGTGCGGAAGGAAATCTACGATGTCGCACGTGTTTGCTTCCCGCTCGGCTGGACGAACTTGGAGATGGATTCAAAATGTCCTGGGATCCCGTTTACCGTCTCGTGCAACGAATTCCTCGCGGAAGGGTTCTAACATATGGGGAGCTCGCTAAAGCCCTGCACCTTCCAGGCGGAGCGAGAGGCGCCGGCCGCGCGATGGCTGCGACTCCTTCGGGCAAGGGAATTCCCTGGCATCGCGTTCTTGGCGAGCGCGGCAAAATTCTGATTCGCGAACCGTATGCTTCCCTCCAAAGAAAGCTTCTCGAAAGCGAAGGCGTCACCGTGGTCGAATCACGCGTGGACCTGAAGCGACACCTCTGGAGACCTGCAAAGAAATCCAAGCTGAAACAAGCCGCTTCCCGCAAGCGTATTCGTAAGTGAACGCCCCGTGCGCTGGTGCCGGCGTTACAGGGCAAACCCCTACCTGCGGTATGCTATACGCACTTTTCGAATGCGCCCCCAGCGGTGGGCTTAACGAACATGGCCGGTTCCATTCTGCAGGTGGAGAATCTTGTCAAACGCTACGGAGACGTCGAAGCCGTCCGCGGCGTCAGCTTCAGCGTGGAAGAGGGCGAGGTTTTCGGCCTGCTCGGGCCGAACGGCGCCGGAAAAACCACCACCGTCGAGATTCTGGAAGGTCTTCGCGACCCTGACGGAGGACGCGTTTCCGTCTGCGGTCTCGACCCGCAACGCGAATCGGCCGCCCTCAAACATGAGATTGGCGCCGCACTGCAATCCACTTCCCTTCCCGACAAACTCCGCGTCATGGAGGCCCTGCGCCTTTTCGCCAGCTTCTATAAAGGCGGCCGCAACCCGGAGGATTTGCTGAAGCGTTTCGGTCTCGAAGAAAAACGCAACACCTTTTACCGCGAGCTCTCCGGCGGGCAGAAGCAGCGCCTGGCCCTGGCCATGGCTCTGGTCAACGATCCCAAAGTTTTATTTTTTGACGAACCCACCGCGGGTCTCGATCCCCAGGTACGGCGCGAAATCTACGACATCATAGAGGAACTGAAGCGCGAGAGAAAAACGATCCTGATGACCACGCACTATATCGAGGAAGCCGAAAAGCTGTGCGACCGCGTCGCCATTGTGGATCATGGAAAGGTGATTGCTCTGGGCACGCCCCGTGAATTGAAGGCGCATTCCGGTGGCGCCACGCGCATTGAAGTCCGTCTCTCGAAACCGGAGACGGACGGGGCCCTGAAGAAACTCGACGGCGTGGCGGAGGCCCGCGTGGTCGACGGCGCGTACGTGATTCATTCGAAACGCCCGCCGCAAGCCATCGTTTCTCTGGTGAAATATCTCGAAACGCAGGGCAACGAACTGATCAGCTTGGAAATCGCTTCGCCCTCTCTCGAAGATGTTTTTATCGAGATGACCGGAAGGAGGTTGCGCGATTGAAAAACTTCGTCGCACTCACGCGCATGCGCATTCAGCTCACGCTGCGCAACAAAATGTTTCTATTCTTCAGCGTGATCATGCCTTTTGGTTTTTTCTTCCTCTATGCCGGAGTCTTCGCCAAAGGAAACCCCTGGGGCATTCGCTATCTTTTGGGCCCCGTCCTGGCGCTCACCGTGATGGGCAGCTTCTGGGGCCTCAGCGCCGCTCTGGTCACGTTCCGTGAGCAAGGCATCTTGCGCCGCTTTCATGTGACGCCGGTATCCCCGAGTGACATGCTAGCCTCCAGCGTCGTCGCCAATTATCTGCTCACGATGCCTACGGTGCTGGTCGAACTCCTCTTTGCGCGTTTCATCTTTCACGTCCCAAATTTCGGCAACCTCGTCTCCGCGTTTCTACTCATCACCCTCGGGACGGTTTCGTTCGCGTCCATGGGGCTCGTTGTTGCCAGCGTCACGAACACCATGCAGGAAACGCAGGTGATCAACCAGCTCATTTGGTTCCCGTTGATCTTCTTGTCTGGAGCCACGGTGCCGCTCGCGGATCTTCCGCAGGTCGCCAAGCATGCCGGCCTGTTTCTTCCCGCCACGTATCTTGTCACCGGCTTACAGGCCGCCATCTATTGGGCTTACGCTCCCTGGAGCGTTGACGTTCTGCTCGCGTTCTGCTCACTCGCGGTGTGGGCGATATTGACGTTCTTTTTGTCCGCCCAGCTCTTCCGCTGGGAGCCGGAGTCCAAGATTCCCCGCAAAGCGAAGCTGCTCGCCGCGGCCACAGCGATCCCTTTTCTCCTTCTGGGGATCTGGGAGAACAACACCAATCGGACGATCAAGACGGCGCAGGCCATGTACAATTCACTCAACGCGCCCGCGAAGCCCGGCCCTCCATCCGATAAGGCGCACTGAGCTCAGGAATATTTTCCCCTATTCTGTGGGGACCGTTTATAACTCAGCCGCCCCGCGCCACGCGCCAAATTGGTTCCGGGGGCGTCGCTTCCACTACACGCGGCTCATTGACGCTTCCTCCCGCGTACCGTATTCTGCGATTTCGAGCAGCGTCGCTGCGAGTGACACTATCGAATAGGGAGCAATCATGCCGATTCAGAGAACCGAGAAAATCTGGCACAACGGAAAGTGGATCAACTGGGACGACGCCAAGCTGCACGTGCTCTCGCACGTGGTCAGCTACGGCTCCGCCGTGTTCGAAGGCATTCGTTGCTATGAAACCAAGCAGGGCCCTGCCATTTTCCGCCTGCGTGAACACATGCAGCGCCTCATCAACTCCGCCAAGATCTACAGGATGGATTTGCCCTACTCGGTCGAAGAGTTTGCCAACACTGCCTGCGAAGTGGTTCGCTTGAACAAATTGAATTCCTGCTACGTGAAGCCCATCGTGCTGCGCGGCTACGGGGAAGTGGGCGTGAATCCGCTGAATTCGCCGATCGACATTTACATGGCCTGTTGGAGCTGGGGTGCGTATCTCGGCCCGGACGCGCTCACCAAGGGCGTTGACGTCGGCGTCAGCTCCTGGACGCGCATCGCTCCCAACACCCTGCCCGCCATGTCCAAGGCCGCCGCGAACTACATGAACTCGCAGCTCATTCGCATGGAAGCTTCGTTCAACGGCTACGCGGAGGGCATCGCGCTGGATTCCGCCGGCCACGTCAGCGAGGGCTCCGGCATGAACGTGTTCCTCGTCAATGACGGGACGCTCTACACGCCGCCGCTGGCCACCAGCATCCTTCCCGGCATCACGCGCGACGCGGTCGTGAAGTTGGCCGAAGATCTCGGCATCCCCGTGAAGGAATCGGTGATCCCGCGCGAAATGCTGTACATCGTCGACGAAGTCTTTTTCGTGGGCACTGCGGTGGAAGTGACGCCAATTCGTTCCGTGGACCACATCCAGGTCGGCAAGGGCGTCGCCGGACCCGTCACGCGCAAACTCCAGGAAGAATTCTTCGCCATAACGAGCGGCAGCAAACCCGATCGCCACGGCTGGCTAACGCCGGTAAATGCACCGGTAGGCGCCGCGTCTCGCTAATCGGGCCGCGTTCGAATCACGGAACGCCGAAATCACTGAGAATTCTTGTCCTTTTCTTATCGTTGGCTGTTAACCATCGACTGTCAACTCGCACTGCGCGCGTTGACTCACTTCCCTGCAACCCCTATCATTTCGCCCAGCGGCAATCCCCGCAATGACCGAAGAAACCATCGCTCACTACAAGATTCAAGAGAAACTCGGCGGCGGCGGCATGGGCGTGGTGTATGCCGCGGAGGACCTCAAGCTGGGCCGGCGCGTCGCGCTCAAATTTCTTCCTGAAGAGTTCAGCAAAAATCCCCAGGCAATGGAGCGATTCCGCCGCGAAGCACGCGCCGCTTCTGCGCTGAATCACCCCAATATCTGCACGATTCACGACCTCGAAGAGCACGAAGGAAAGTACTTCCTGGTGATGGAGCTGCTCGAAGGCGAAACGCTCAAGGAACGCATTGCCGGCCGGCCGCTTCCGCTCGATACACTCCTTGAAATCGGCGTGCAAATCACCGACGCACTCGACGCCGCGCACCGAAAAGGGATCGTTCATCGCGATATCAAGCCCGCCAACATTTTCATGACCGCGCGCGGCCAAGCCAAGCTGATGGATTTTGGCCTTGCCAAGCTCGCGCCCGACGGCAACGCGCCAGGGACTACGCTTGGCTCGATGGAGGGAGTCACGACGGAAGAAGCCCTCACCAGTCCAGGCCTGGCGTTGGGCACCGTTGCCTACATGTCTCCCGAGCAAGCGCGCGGCGAAGAACTCGACGCCCGCACCGATCTTTTCAGCTTTGGCGCGGTGCTCTACGAAATGGCCACTGGGCGCATAGCTTTTTCCGGTTCCACTTCCGCCGTCATCTTCCACGCGATCCTCGAGCGCACACCGCCCAACCCCAGCAGCCTGAATCCCAAGCTTCCCGCCCGTTGCGATGAAATCGTTTCGAAAGCGCTCGAAAAAGATCGTGCCCTACGCTACCAGAGTGCCGCGGAAATCGGCGCCGACCTGAAGCGCCTCAAGCGAGACACGGACTCCACGCGTGTGACCGCCGCTACTGCCGCAGTCACCAATGCCGCCCCTCCCGCGCGCAATTCGAAACTGCGCGTGGGCGTGCTCGCTGCAGGCCTCTCGATCGCCGTCGTCGTGGCCCTAGCGCTGCTCTTCGGAATCAGGCACGAGAAAGAAGTCTCCATGGATTCGGTGGCCGTGTTGCCATTTGTAAATGCTACTGGCAATCCGGATGTCGAATACCTCAGCGAAGGAATCACCCAGGATCTCGTGCACACGCTCTCGCAAATCTCGTCCCTGAAAGTCGTCTCACTCATGTCCGTCTATCGCTACAAAGGTAAGAACATCCAGCCGCAGGCCGTAGCCCAGGACCTTAGCGTTCACACCATCCTCACTGGCCGGATGGTTCAGCAGGGAGACACCATCTCCATCAGCACCGAGCTCATTGATGCCGAGCACGACCGGCAAATTTGGGGAAAACAGTACCAGCGCAAATTAACCGACGTGACCAGCCTGCAGCCGGACATCACCCGGGACATCGCGGAAAATTTGAAGTTGAAGCTTTCCGGCGCACAGCAAAATATCGTGGCGCAGCGGCCCACGCAAAACTCCGAAGCCTATCAGTTGTACTTGCAAGGCAGGTTTTATTGGAACCGGCGAACGGCCGGCGGCGTCAGCAAAGCCATCGACTATTTTCAACAGGCCATCGCAAAAGATCCGAACTACGCTCTCGCCTATACTGGGCTCGCGGACTCTTACTACTCTCTGGCGCGCAACAGTGCCGCGCTCTCCCCCAAGGAGGCCGGCGCGAAAGCTCGCCAAGTTGCGGAAAAAGCGCTCGATCTCGATCCTGTTCTGGGCGAGGCCCATGCTTCGCTCGGCAACGTACTCCTTATTTTCGAATGGGACTTCGCGGGAGCGGAGCGGGAGTTCAAGCGCGCGATTGATCTTAATTCCGCCTACCCTTACGCGCACCAATGGTACGCAGAACTCTTGTATGCCACTGGCCGTTATGAAGAATCGATCCAGGAGAACCGCAAGGCTGTGGTGCTGGAGCCTTTCACCCCCATCCTCCGTGTCAATTTGGGCCTGTCGCTGATGTTTGCCCAGCAACTTGCGGAAGCGGAACAGCAGTTCCGCAAGACTCTCGATATGGATCCAAACTATCCGATCGCTCACTACGGCTACGCCCAAACTCTGATCCTGCAAAGGAGATTTGACGAGGCCGTGACGGAAATGGAGAAAGCCTCTCAGTCCATCCCGGAATCGTCTTACTATCGCGGCTATCTGGGATACGCGCATGCCAAAGCCGGCAAGACCGCGGAAGCCCGGAAAATTCTCGGTGAACTGATCGAAGCGGCGAAAACCAAATATGTCTCGTGGCTGGGAATCGCGGACATTTATGCGGGACTGGGCGAAAAGGATCATACCTTTGCCGCGCTCGAGCTGGCCTATCAGCAGGGCGACACGCGAATGGACACCCTCCGTGCACGAACGGAGTTAGATTCGAGTTGGCCGGATGATCCGCGTTTCGCGGAGCTCTTGAAAAAGATTGGCCTTCCTCCTTTGAATTGAAGAAGCCAGCATTCCGCCACCCATTAACTTCTTTCGTCTCATACCGCAAGCTGAAAGCGGATTACCTTCTCCGGCACTCGGGAGAAACTCCGCCATGGACTGTTTCTTCTCCCACTGCAAACGGAAAACGGACCACTGACAACTCTTTCTATCCTACCCAAGACGCTTATTTCCTCCGGAAGGCTGGCGCTGTGCGCCGCATTCCGGCTAAAATGCAGCCGGTCGAATCACGCGCAATTTCGCACCTTGCCACTGAGCGTTTCGAATCAGGTGCAATTTTCTTTTCTTGTAGGGAGGGTTTTTGATGTACAACACGGCGCAAAAACTGGTCGCTGAATTCATTGGCACGTTCGGGCTGATTTTTTTCGGAGCCGGCGCCATCTGCACGGACCAGTATTTGCATACCACGGGAGGCGTAGGCCTTCTCGGTATCGCTCTCGCTCACGGCTTGGCCTTTGCCATCATGGTTTCCGCGCTGGGGCACATCTCCGGCGGCCATTTCAACCCCGCAGTCACTATCGGCTTCTGGGTCACCAAGCGCCTGAACACCACAGACACAATCCTGTACTGGGCGGCGCAGCTGGCCGGAGCAACGGCTGCTGCGTTTTTGCTGAAGGCAGTCGTCCCCGAAGATACCTGGCGCGCGGTAGCTCTCGGCGTTCCGGAACTGGCCAGAGATTTCCCCCGATGGGCAGGCATTGCGCTGGAAGCAGTAACGACGTTTTTCCTCGTGCTGACGGTCTTCGCCACGGCCGTGGATGAAAAGGGGACGTTTCGTTCGATCGCCGGTTACGCCATCGGCCTCTCCATTACGCTCGGCATCCTTGTTGCAGGTCCCCTTACCGGCGCGGCCTTGAATCCCGCACGAGCCTTCGGACCAGCCCTGGCGGCCACCCACTGGGCCAATCACGGCGTCTACTGGGTCGGCCCGCTCGCCGGAGGATTTGTCGCCGGCCTGCTCTACGACACGCTCTATCTCAAAAAGGCCTGAGCCCCAACGCTTTTCCCTGAAAAACCTGTCCCTAGGCTCAGTTAACTACCGCGCAACCCGTTCTCTCAGCCGCCTTGTTCCCCCTCCGGGCCGGTGCTAATGTCGCGTATTAGCTGCATTTCTGCGGGGTTCATACGATATGTCCGTAAGCATTGATGATCTGCTCCGTCGCGCTGTTGAAAACAAAGCCTCCGACTTGCACCTGAAAGTCGGCAATCACCCGTACCTGCGCGTGGACGGCTTGCTCGCCCCGCTGACCGATGTGCCGCGCATCACGCCCGAAGAGATGCTCTCCATGGCCTTCAGCATGATGACCAACCGCCAGAAGCAAAAGTTTAAGGAAACGGCGGAGTTGGACATGGCCTATGGCGTCGCCGGTCTCGGCCGTTTCCGCGTCAACGTTTTTCAGCAGCGCGGCAACGTCGGCATGGTGCTGCGCGTCATCCCCACAAAAATTCGCACCACGGAAGAATTGAATCTTCCCCTGGTCATTAACAAAATTTGCGAAGAGCAGCGCGGGCTAGTGCTCGTAACGGGAACCACCGGTTCCGGTAAGTCCACCACCCTGGCGGCCATGATTGACCGCATCAACGCCAACCGCGCCGACCACTTGATCACCATCGAAGATCCCATTGAGTTTCTGCACCGCGACAAGAAAAGTTTCATCAATCAGCGCGAAGTGGAAGTGGACACCGCGAACTTTTCCACCGCCTTGCGCGCTGCCCTCCGTCAGGACCCCGACGTGATTCTGGTCGGCGAAATGCGCGACCTCGAAACTATTTCCACGGCGCTGCTGGCTGCCGAAACCGGCCACATGGTGCTCTCAACGCTGCACACTCTCGACGCGACCGAAACCATTCAGCGTATTATCGCCGTCTTCCCTCCGCCGGAGCAGAAACAGATTCGCTTGCAGCTTGCCGCCACCTTGAAGGCCGTCGTCTCCCAGCGCCTGGTGCGCCGCGCGGATGACAAGGGCCGCGTGCCCGCCTGCGAGATCATGATCGCCACCGGCTACATCCGCGATTGCATCATCAACGCCGACAAAACGCGCTTGATTCACGACGCCATCGCCGCCGGCACTAGCCAGTACGGCATGCAGACCTTCGATCAGTCGCTCTTCGATCTCTACTCCAAGCAGCTTATCACCCTCGATGAAGCCCTGGCGCGCGCCTCCAACGCCGACGAATTCAAGCTGCGCATCCAGGGTATCCGCTCCGCCGCCGACGCCGCCCGCGAAGAAATGGCCTCCCAAATGGCCGACTTCGAGCGCTTCGCCCGCAAGTAGTGATTGCGTCTTCGATGAAACGTAGGGGGAAGGATTCCGTGCGAATAAAAATAACCCTTTTATCTCTACTCTGTATGGTTTGTATCACCCTTGGGTCGTATCCTCCCGCTAATAGCGCGCCGCGGCCTCTTCGCAAAAGCGAACTCCTTGCTCTTGTCGCCGGAGGCATTCTTCCGGAAAACATTGCCTATGACGTTCAGCATATTGGACTGGATTTCGTTCCTGACGACGCCTACCAAGCGCTGCTGAAGTCCGCAGGAGCTGACGCCAAAGTCTTCGCGTCTCTGCGCACTGCCAAGATTGTTTCTCCGGCGAGACCTGAGAACGGCTCAGATACTCTGCTCCTGCAAAACCTCAGTCGCGCCGGAAACCTAATCAACGCCGGTCAACTCGACGACGCTGCAAACACCCTCGCTGCTTCCCTTGCCGGCGATGGTGGAAAGTCCGAGATTGGCTTTGTCATGGGCTTCGTCCTCATTAAGCGGCAGAACTGGGACGAGGCCGGGCAGGTCTATTCCGAAATCCTTCGCCAGGATCCCGATTTCTTAGAGGTCCACGCCAGGCTTAGTCTCACGTACTTCCAGTCCGGTGATTCTGAGAACGCGCTTCGTGAAGCCAAAGCCGCCATCGCGCTGAACCCCAACAATCCTGCAGCGCACATGAACGCCGGCCTCGCTCTGCGCGATTTGCGCAGCTTCGACGCTGCCAAATCCGAATTGCAAAACGCCATTCGCTGCAAGCCCGATTACCAGATGGCCCACGTCAATTATGCATTTCTGCTTGATGATCTCAGAGATTACGATGGCGCGATTGCAGAGTACCAAAAAGCTCTTACTCTCTTGCCGGATGATGTCAATGCGCGCTACAACCTTGGCGTTGTCTATGGCGAAAAGGGTGAGTTTGTCTCGGCCATCCGGGAATACCGCGAGGTCAAGCGCCGCGATCCAAGCCGGGTTGACGCGCGCCAGAATCTGGGCGCTGCCCTGATGCACACTGATCCTGCCGCCGCCATCACCGAATTTCGTGAGCTTGCGGCACTTGCCCCCGATTTTCCCTTGTGTCATGTATGCCTGGGAAGTGCTTTTTACCAGACCGGCCGCTATCCGGAGGCGGAAAAGGAGTATCAGCTCGCTGGCGAACTCGATCCTACTTCTCCGCTTCCGCACACCGGCCTTGGGCAGACTCTGGAAGCCGAGAAGAAGTACGACGCGGCTCTCCAGGAGTATCGCAGAGCCGAAGAACTCAGTCCCAATTTGGCCGAGGCACACGCGCACGCTGGCCGCGTCCTTTCCAAGGGGAAGGACTTCCCCGCCGCCATTGTCGAGATCAAACGTGCCGAGCAACTCGATCCCACAAGCTGGTACAACCATAATCTTTGCGGCGAGGCATTCGAGGGCTCTGGCGATCGCGATTCCGCGATTGCCGAGTACAAGGAAGCTCTCGCGATCGCGCCGAAGGAACTGCAGCCACGAATGAATCTGGCGCTAGCCCTCGAAAACAAGGGAGACTGGATCGCGGCACTTGCAAACTATCGCCAGGCCGCCCTCGACGAGCCCGCACCCAAGTCGGGGGTTCCTCAACTATGGTTTGATGCTGAGCACAAACTTCAGAGCGCTCAACAGCGCTTCCAGCAGCATCTCGCTGATCTGCGCACAGCCGGAAAGTCCACCGACGCCAGCGACCTCGAAGCTCGCCTGCACAACAGCGAAGCAACTCCCAACCTGGACGAAAAATTCCATTCGGCCATGCAATCCAGCGTGCAAGCCGTCAAGGAAAAGCGCTTTGACGCGGCGGAAACCTCCGCGAAGCAAGCTATCGAGATCGCTGAAAAGATTCAGCCCCAGGACGGCCGCCTTCCCGAAGCCGTCGGCCAACTGGGAAGTGTATACGCTTGGCGCATGGATTTTAAGAATGCTGATGAGACCTACAAGCGCCAGCTCACACTGACCGAAAAACTCTATGGTCCGCAATCGCCCATGATAACCGGCGCGCTGCAGAATCTTGCAATGCTTAAGGCGTCCCAGAAGGACTTCACGGGAGCCGCAGAGTTTTTTAACCGTGCGATCGATCTCAATCAAAAAACCTACGGAGAAAATAGCAACCCCGTCGCTGAAAATCTCAGTGGCCTCTCGCACATGTATTTCCTTCAACAGGACTTCGCCAAGAGCGAATCCACCATGCTTCGTATCGTGAGGATCTACGAAACGATGTACGCCGCCGACGACAGCCGCATGGTCCTTCCTCTGACCAGCCTTTGCTTCATCTACGATCAGTGGGGCAAGCCGGAAAAATCGGAGTCTTGCCACGCCAGTCTGGTGTCTTTGACCGAAAAACAGTTCGGCGCCAACAGCCCTTACCTCATTCGCGACCTTACCGCCGAAGCGGATGCCTTGCGCAAGCTCGGCCGCGCCGACGAAGCCGCCAAGCTCGATCAGCGCTCCCAATCGATCCAGTCCGCCCAAACCAATCCGAACTGAGCGAATTCGCTCGGAAACAAAGTATAAACTCCTCGTTGCGCCAGATGGCCGAGTCGCCCCTCGCTCGGAGATAGTTGTAGGTCACCCCTTCAAGCGTGAAGCATATGCAGCGCGGGAGCCTGTCTGGCGCAGTAGCTTGCTCAGTCGCGAGCCGCGCTGTATCATCCCCGCATTCATCCTTGGACTTTCCCCGGGTAGTGCTTTGAACGGAGACTTCCATGATTCCAGCCGAATGCTTTCCATCGCGGAGAGATTTCCTTAAGGCCGGCGCTGCTATCGCCACCGGTCTGTCCGGCTTCACCTTGCTCGCGCAGCCTGTCTCTTCCGATGAACCCGATCTCCACATCATCGGGCCCAAGAAGGGTTACTCACCGGAGATTGGTACTTTGACTTCGATGATGGCATTCATGCGCTCGCAAGTTCTGCACTCCGTCAAAGACATGTCGCAACAAGACCTCGATTTTCTCCTGGACTCCAAGGCCAATCGAATTGGCGCTCTCCTGAATCACTTGGCTGCCACCGAGACCTACTACCAGCTCAACACGTTCGAGAGCACGAAGTTGGGCAGCTGGCCGGACAGCGTCAAACAAAAATGGGATGTGGCCATGAACCTGGGCGAACCCGCCCGCAAAACTCTCATCGGCAACAATCTCGACTACTATTTGAATCTGCTCACCGAAACCCGCGAGAAAACTCTCGCCGAATTCCGCAAACGCGACGACAAATGGCTCATGGCCGTCGACAAGGAATGGCCTTGGGGTCCTACCAACAACTATTGCAAGTGGTTCCACGTCACCGAGCACGAAGCCAATCACAACGGCCAGATCAAGCTCCTCAAAGGCCGTCTGCCCGGATCCAAATCCGGCAACGAGTAGTACAGACGGCCACACTTCACACGAATCGGGAAAGGCGCTGTATGCGCTCGGTCGCGCGCTTCTCTCTAGTCGTCACTGATATTTTTCTGCTCCCGCACGCGTACCATCTTGCAGAGTGCATCTCCTGGGGGTTGCCATGAAGGAATCGTTCCATCCGCCGTCCCGTCTGCTCGCGCTGTCCCTCCTCACTATCTCCTCTACCATCGCAGCGGTCGGCCTCCTGTCCGCGCAGACTGCGCCGCCTCCAGCCAAGCCCGCCGCATCCGCCCGATCCTTCGTCGTCCGCGGCGTCCGAGTCTTCGACGGTGAAAAGTTCCTCCCCGCCACCGACGTCTCCATCGAAAACGGCCTCATCGCTGCCATTGGCAAGAACTTGAAAGCCCCCACCGGAACGAAGGAAATCAACGGTGCCGGCGACACCCTCCTTCCCGGCTTGATCGACTCCCATACGCACACCTGGGCCCAAGCTCTCGACCAGTCGCTCATCTTCGGCGTCACAACCGAATTGGACATGTTTTCCGATCCAAAATTCGACGCCAACATCCGCCAGCGCGAAGCTGCCGGGCAGAATCTTGGCGGCGCAGACCTTCGCTCCTCCGGCACTCTCGTCACCGTCGCCAAGGGCCACGGCACCGAGTACGGCATCGCCATTCCCACGCTCGCCAGCGCCGCCGACGCGCAGTCCTTCGTTGACGCCCGCATCGCCGAAGGCAGCGACTACATCAAGATTATCTACGATGATGGCAGCGCCTACGCCATCAAATTCCCAACGCTCACGAATGAAGAAGTCGCCGCGGTCGTCGCCGCCGCGCACAAGCGCAATAAACTCGCCGTGGTTCACGTCGGTTCGCAAGCCGGCGCGCGCGACGTCATCGAATCCGGCGCCGACGGCCTCGCACACATTTTTGAAGACGAGCCTCCTGCCCCGGATTTTGCCGCGTTCGTAAAACAACGTCACGCGTTTGTCATCGCCACGTTGACCGTCAACGAATCCGTCGCCGGCAAAGCCAGCGGCGAATCTCTTCTCAGCGACGCGCGCCTCGCTCCATACATCGACGCTGCCTCCGCCGGCAATCTCAAGAAGTCGTTTCCGCGACGTCCTGGCAGCAAGACAGACTTCGCCAACGCCCTTGCCGCCGTCCGCGCCCTGCGCGCCGTCAACGTGCCTCTCCTCGCCGGCACCGATGCACCGAATCCCGGCACAGCCCACGGCGTCAGCATTCATCGCGAACTCGAACTCCTCGTGCAAGCCGGCCTCACGCCCACCGAAGCTCTGCGCTCCGCCACGTCCATTCCCGCGAGCACCTTCGGCCTCACGAATCGAGGCCGCATCGCGCCCGGCCTGCGCGCCGACCTCGTCCTCGTAAAAGGCGATCCCACCCAAGACATTCTGGCCACACGCGATATCGTTTCCGTTTGGAAAACCGGCGCCGAGGCCGACCGCGCCTCCGCCCGCGCGCAGGTGGAAAAAGAAAAGCAAGAGGCCCAGGCATCTGCGGCCGCGCCCGCGCCCGCGGGCTCCGAATCCGGGCTCATCAGCGATTTCGAAGCGGACGTCACTACCTCAAAGTTCGGTTACGGCTGGGCCGTCTCCACCGATACCGTGGCCGGCGGCAAGTCCGCCGCTGAACTCCAATGGATTAATCCCGGAGCGAACAGCAGCAAAGGCGCCATGCAAATCTCCGGCACCATTTCCGACGCGTTCGCATACGCCTGGGCTGGCGCAATGTTCTCTCCCGGCTCCCATCCGTTCGAATCGTCCAATCTGTCTTCGAAGAAAGTCATACGCTTCTGGATTCGCGGCGACGGCAGGCCCTACCGCCTCATGTTCTTCACCAAGTCCGGAGGCTACAACCCAGCTATCCAAAGCCTCACCGTGAGTACAGAATGGAGAGAAGTCACCATTCCCTTCTCGGCCTTCCAAACCGACGGCCACGACATCACCGCCATCCTTTTCTGCGCCGGCGGCAGCCCCGGCACATTTACATTCGCGATCGACGACGTCCGCCTCGAATAACAGCGGCGCTCGCTCGCCACTAGCCACCCGCTACTTTCTCTTCTATGCTTTCCCCATGTTCGGAAAGGCGCGCCAACTCGAAACCGAAGCCGAAATGTACGATGTTGCACTGCGCGCCCTGATGCGGCGCGCACACTCCGTCAACGAAATGAAAAAAAAACTCGAACGGCGGAGCGACAACAAACTCCTCGTCCAGGTGGTTATGGCACGCCTGAAAGAAAATGGCCTGATTGACGACGCCCGCTACGCCAAGCAGTTCGCCCGCCAGCGCGCTGAATCACGCAAACAAGGAATGTTCCGCGTGGCCCGAGACCTCCGCGCTCGCGGAGTCCCCGAACGGCACATCGAAGCCGCGCTGGAAGAGACCGCCAAGTCCACCGACGAGAGCGCTGTGGTTCGCCAGCGCATCGAACGCAAACTTCGCTCCTACCGCGGCGAAATCGATGAAAAGAAAATGGCCTCGATTTATGGAAGCCTGCTGCGCGCCGGTTTTTCCGCCGACGTCGTCCGCCGCGAATTGAAATCCGTAGTAAAAGAAGACGTTCCGGACGTCGGCCCGGAATAGTAAGAAGCGGCGCAGCCCGCCGCGGCGCTCGCAAAACGTTACGCCAATGCCTTCTTCAAAAACGTAAGCGTGCGTTCCCACGCCAACTTCGCGCTTGCCGCGTCATACACTCCGGGCCGTGCATCGTTCATAAACGCGTGCTGCGCGTCATAGCGATAAATCTCAAATTCCGATTTCGCTTGCTTCAGCGCGGCCTCGAATTCGTTCACCTTGGCCGGCGTGATCCAGCCATCCTGGTTGGCAAAATGGCAAGTCAGCGGAATCTTGATTTTCTTCAGTTCGGCGGCGGGCAGCTCCGGCAGGCCGTAGAAACACGCCCCCGCGTCCATCTCCGGCACATGCGCCGCGGCCAGGATGGTCAGCGCGCCGCCCATGCAAAATCCGCCCACGGCCACTTTCTTCGAGCTTAGCTTCAGATACTGCGCCGCGCCGCGAATATCTTGCTCGGCAGCGTCGGGAAAGTTGAGATTGGCCATCAGGTGACTCGCTTCGTCGGCGGCCTTGGCAATCTTGCCGCGAAAAAGGTCCGGCACAAGTGCCCGGTAACCCTCCCTGGCAAGCCGATCCGCAGTCTTCTTGATTTGCTCGTTAACACCCCACCACTCCTGAATGCATACGAAGCCCGGCGCACCCGCACCCTCCTTCGGCGTCGCCAAATACCCGGGACACATCTTCCCGTCCGGCCGCTTGAACTGAACCATCTCACCCATGAAATCCCTCCACGCAATGCAGATTGCTAGCGCTATGTTATGACAAATATTTGACTTTCGCCTGAACTCACCCCGTAGCAAAGCGCGGCGGAACCTGTTCGCTTATTTCCTCAGCACTTATTTGCTTTACTGCTTCCTATTCATTGCGATCAATAGCCGGGTAATAGAAGCCTTAGTACTTCTATTAATGTTGGAGGAGAAAGGTCTGGGCGGCGAGCGGAGAAATATGGAAATCAATATTTTTCGCCTGCAAGTTGTAAGTCTTTCGTAAAAACAGTAGAGGAAACTCACGGCAGCCGACGATTATTAGATTTTTTTATGCAGTTGTTCTTGCATTGATATAACAGTGAGTGTATTGTCCCGTTGCTTTCCAAGTTCCCATCGCATACAGGAGAACATCTATGCCCGGTTCGATTCGATTGACTGCGCTGTTTTTGGGATCCGTTTTTATGGCTTGCACTGCCGCGCGCACGCCCGGCCAAGCCGCTCCGAGTGAACCCTCTCCTTTTTCAGGCCAAACCTCTCCAGGCTACACCAAAGCATCGCCTGTCCCGTTGAGCTCTGCTTCGGCGGCGAGTTCGGCGGCTTCAGGAGTTGTCCTGGTGTTTCCGCCGAGCGCCACGACTTCCAGGGAAATCTTCACCACCAGCAGTGGCGCTGCGAGCACCAACGCGGGCCCAAATGGTTCGGCAGGAAACAACAGCCAGTCCGGCGGCATTCCCCGCAACCCAGGTGGTAACATCCCTGGTCTCCTCACCGTACCCACCTTTGCAGGCGCCTTTGCCGCGCAAGGTGGCCCCTCTGCGGGCAGGGTCTTCCCTTACATCATGATAGGAAATAATCCTCTGCTCGGCGGCAGGACGGAAATACCTGCGAAGATCACAACGGTTTCGCTCAATCTTCTGAATGTGCCTGCGGGCTTTTCCCCGAGCGTTCCATTCAGTTTCGAGGATCTTTTCACCGATTCTCCGAACTTTGAGGAAGCAAACTATACCTCGGGCCGCCACATTCAGTTCGGCGACGCCGTTCAGCGCGCGGAATTCTTCAACACCATGGGCGAAAACTGGCACACGGATTTGGAACCCAGCGTCGTGAACCGCGTCACCATTGACATACCGCGGCACGTCCAGGTGAAGTTGCCGGACGGAAGCATCGTGACGGTGCAATCGTACTTCGTTGGCCACGCCCCTGACGGCACGGAGTTCATCGAACTGCTGGACCTGGTCTTCAACAACCTGTATTTCAACCAGGCCGTAAACGACATTAACAGCAATGCTTACACCACGGACGCCTTCAACATGCAGGCTTGGCCCAATACCTTTTTGTTTTCGATTGACGCGACGGGCAAGCCCGCAGGGTGCTGCGTGCTCGGTTTCCACACCTATATTTACGATCCCAGCCAGACGCCTCAACCGCGCTGGATTTTCGCCTTCTCGAGCTGGCTCTCTCCCGGATTGTTTAACGGTGGAGTCCAGGATGTCACCGTGCTCGCGCACGAAACCTCGGAAGCCTTCAACGACCCCTTTGGAAACACTGCGGTGCCACGTTGGCAGTTCCCCGGCCAGCCAGCAACTTCAAAGGTTTGCCAGGGGAACCTGGAAACGGGCGACCCCGTCGAAGTACTGGCGACCTCCACTGTGCCCATTACGCTCAAGGAGCGGAATGAAGTCTTTGTCTATCACCCGCAGACCGAAGCCCTGCTGCAGTGGTTTGAGATGGGCGCCACTTCCGATGCCATCGGTGGCGCGTTTAGCTATCCAGACACGACCGCGCTGCCTCACTCCGCGGTCCCTTGCCCACAATAGCGTTTTGCAAAACCCGTTGCGGAGAGAAGGCGCCGGAAATTCCGGTGCCTTCTTTCTTGCGGCTGCACACAGCCGTCGCTACTGTGTCCTATGTACCACATGCGGAGCTATTTACTTAGTTTATCTTCCATGTTATAGCTCTGTGTGAATTGCGCCCCTCAATCCGCTGACCTTAGTATTTGCCACACATCCGAAAACTCTCTCTCTAACTCCTTTCCTTGCCGCACATCCAAAATCATTAGACGTAAAGTCCGTTGTTTGTCACACATACAAAAAAAGAGGGGGTACCCCCTCCCAGTGCGTTGGCTTGCCCGCTTCCCCTCTGCCATAATGCCGTGTCACACGCGCAACCCGGCGTGTTTCGACTTCACTCCTTGCGAGAACTGAGGCTGTTACCGTGGCTGGCGACGACAAACACGTGAATTTTTGGAACGGCAACGAAATCCGCGAAGCCTTTCTGCGTTTCTTTGAAAGCAAAGGCCACCGTCGCGTGCGCAGCTCGTCGCTCGTCCCGCATGGCGATCCCACCTTGCTCTTCACCAACGCCGGGATGAACCAGTTCAAGGACGTCTTCCTCGGGCTCGAAAAGCGCGACTACACCCGCGCCACCTCCGCGCAAAAATGCGTCCGCGCCGGCGGCAAGCACAACGACCTGGAAAACGTCGGCTTCACCAAGCGCCATCACACCTTCTTCGAGATGCTCGGAAATTTTTCCTTCGGCGATTATTTCAAGAAGGACGCCATCGCCTACGCCTGGGAACTCGTCACCTCTCCGCAATGGTTTGGAATTGCAAAGGATAACTTGTACGTCACGGTTTTTGGCGGCGCGGAAGTCTCTCCGGGCAATATGTTGGGCGTGGATGAGGAAGCGCGAGAGTTGTGGCTCGGCCAGAACGTGCCGACCGAAAGAATTTTCGCCATTCCGGGCCTCAAAGAAAACTTCTGGGCCATGGGCGACACCGGCCCCTGCGGCCCCTGCAGCGAAATCCACTACGACATGGGTCAGGCCGCCTCCGACGAAGGCCACCCCGATTGCAAGTTCCCCTGCGACTGCGGCCGCTACGTCGAAATCTGGAACCTCGTCTTCATGCAATTCAATCGTGACGCCAGCGGCACGCTTACTCCTCTACCGAAGCCCTGCGTCGACACCGGCATGGGCCTCGAACGCGTCGCCGCCGTCCTCCAAGGCGTCATGTCCAACTACGATACGGACTTGTTCGTTCCGCTACTCCAACGTGCCGCCGAGCTCTGCGGAATCGACTATGAAAAGGAAATCAAATCCGAGGTCGGCAAAGGCGGCGCGGCCTCCCTTCGGGTTATTGCGGATCATGCGCGCGCTACGACGTTTCTCATCGCAGATGGGGTATTGCCTGCCAATGAAGGACGAGGGTATGTTCTGCGCAAGATCATGCGTCGGGCCATCCGGCATGCACGGCTATTGGGTCAAAAACAGCCTGTTGTACTGACCGAAATGGTACACGCGGTGCAACGAATGATGGAGAACGCGTACCCCGAGCTCCGAGGCCCATCATTTGCTCACGTGCCACAGGTAGTCCACGCAGAAGAAGTACGCTTCGCCCGTTCTTTGGAAACGGCCCTCGAAAGGCTTGAGGGCGACTTGCGTCCATTGACTGCATACGTAGGCACTCCCTTTCAGCAGAAGGAGGGTGTCTATTCTGGTGAAAAAGCATTCCAGCTATATGACACCTATGGGCTTCCACTCGATTTCATATTGGACTCCGCCCGCGACCTTGGCATCCCCTTCGATCAGGCAGGCTTTGACCGCGCGATGCAAGAGCAGCGGACCCGGGCGCGGGCGTCGTGGAAAGGTGGGGCAAAGGAGACCGCGAATCCGGCGTACGCGAAGCTGGCGGAGACATTTAAGACGGAACCGGACTTTTATCGGGGGACTTGCGCGAAGGACTGCCGCATTGAGGCGATCGTAACGAAGCTTGGCGCCGTCAACGAACTGAAAGCGAGCGAGAGCGGTGAAGTGGTGCTCGATCGTACGGCGATTTACGCAGAATCCGGCGGACAGATGGCGGACACCGGCGCGTTCTATGACAACTCCGAGTCGCAAGTCCTCGCCGATGTGACGGGCGCTTTCTATCCCGTCGCGGGGCTGGTGGCGCACAAAGTTGTCGCGAAAGAAACGCTGCGCGTCGGCGATTGCGTGGCGGTCGCAGCGGACACGGAGCGGCGTGCGCGGATTATCCGCAACCATTCGGGGACGCATCTGGTGAATGCGGCGCTGCGCAACATTCTGGGGACGCACGTGAAACAGTCAGGCTCGCTGAATTCGCCGGAGCGCCTGCGCTTCGACTTCTCGCACTTCGCGCACGTGGACGCCGAAGAGCTCCGCGACATCGAGCAGCAAGTGAACGACGAGATTCGCCTGAACACGCAAATCGAAACCGATGTAACCTCGCTCGAAGAGGCCCTGGCCTCGGGCGCGCTGGCCTTCTTCGGAGACAAATATCCCGAGCACAACGTCCGCGTGGTTACCATTCCCGATCGCCGCGCGGCTCGCGGTTTCTACTCGAAGGAGCTGTGCGGCGGCACGCATGTCCAGCGCGTCGGCGACATCGGCATCCTGAAAATCGTCAGCGAAGAATCCGTGGCCGCCGGTATACGCCGGATCGAGGCCGTAACCGGCATCGGCGCGCTCGAGCATTACCAGCATCAGGCGCAAATCCTGCACCAACTGGCCGCCGAGCTGAACGTCGGCGAAGACGGTATCCTGGCACAGGTCGAAAAGCTATCTCAGACCGCTAAGCAGCTCGAAAAGGAGCTGGAAGCGCAAAAGCGCAAGGGCGCCCTAAGCCAGGTCGACGAGCTGGCCGCCGGAGCGCAAGTCATTAAAGGCGTTAAGGTTATTGCCGCGGAGGTACAAAACGTTGACCGCGAAGGACTTAGACAGCTGGTGGACACCCTGCGCCAGAGGCTAGGCTCTGGCGTGGTCGCCCTGGGCATGCCGGAAGACGGAAAAGTAGCCCTCATCGCCGGGGTCACCAAGGACCTTACCTCTAAAGTCCATGCTGGCAAGCTGATACAGGCACTTGCCAAGCAAGTAGGGGGCTCCGGAGGCGGCCGGCCCGATTTAGCCGAGGCTGGCGGCAAGGACACAGCTGCCCTAAAAAGTGCCCTATCGAGTATCCCCTCCTTACTGGAGCCCTTGCTATAATGTGTCTTAGCGCCAGAACCGTACCCTTGGGTGTGGTATAAGTTTGCCCACAAGGGCGGCTCTGCAAAATGAGCCTTGGCTCGGTGGTCCCCCGAGGGGCGACCCTGGGCTAGTGGCCATAGTACGGAAGTGACATTGACGGCAACGCAGCTAAACGGAATACTGGCTGCTATGTGGTTGGATCCAAACTTGTTGTCGGCCTTCCCCGAGGCATGATGAATAAACGCACGGCAAACACGGCAGGGCTTCTTCTCGCGACGCTGGTTCTTTCCGTGAGCTGTTTCACACCCAACGCCAGCGGCCAGATCTCCAAGGTCGTGGATCAGACCGGACGCCAGCTCTTTGTCAACGCTGAGCCACCCTTGTCGGCCAAGCTATCGGCCATGAAGCCGCGCGCATCTATCTACTTGCCATCTGAATCTTCTCTTACGGGACGCGACCGCCCGGCCATGAGTATCGACCGCGACGGCACCGAAAAACTCGTTCGAGAAGCAGCGGACCGGCACCGCGTGGACCCTGCACTGATCCGCGCGGTGATCGAAACGGAATCCAACTGGAATCCGCGGGCCTATTCGCACAAAGGCGCCGGCGGATTGATGCAGCTGATTCCCACGACGGCACAACGATTTGGAGCCTACGACGTATTCAACCCGCAACAGAATATTGACGCCGGGGTTAAATACCTCAAGACGTTGCTGGAACGCTACAACGGCAACCTCGATTTGGCTTTGGCGGCGTACAATGCGGGAGAGGGTGCCGTGGATCGGGCTCACGGCGTCCCCGCGTTTCGCGAAACGCGGAACTATGTTCAAAAAGTTCAAGATGCCTACTTCCGGCCTGGTTCGGGACGCCTTGCCGACGCGTTCATCAATTCACGCGCCATCCACAGAGACGTCTCTGAGAGCGGCCGCATCGTTTTCACCAACGACTAAAAACAGTAGTATTCAGTTGCTCTTAAGCTTTCCGAAAGCTCTGGATTTGCAGCTTCGGAAGTGTAATTATTTTGCCTGAGTGGATTTCCAGGCCATGGCGTGCTTTGGGGGACGTAGCAAGATGTTCGTGGGCCGAAAAAATTTCCACAGGACCTTCGCCAGCGCTTCGCTAGGTTTTGTCCTGGCGGCTGCCCTGGCTTCCCCCGCGAAAACGGCGGCCGGAACTGCCGACGCCAACGCCACAGTGAAGCGTGGAGCCGCTTCCGCACAATTCACACGCGCCGAAGAGCAGCGGGCGGCTTTGAATAGCAAGCCGAACGAAAAGCGCACACTCGCGGATTACAAACAAGTGGTTTCCAGTTACCGCCGCGTCGCTTTGATAACGCCGCGCGCTTCTGAAGTTCCCGATTCCCTATTGGCCGTCGCCGAGCTTTACACGGAAATGGGCGACCGCTTTGGACGAAGCTACTACCAATCCGCGGTGGATTCCTACCAATTCCTTGTGCGCGAATATCCCGCGAACCGCTATTGCCAGGATGCGATTCTGCGCTTCGGGAAATTGCAGCGCGATCAACTCGGCGATTCCGCGCTGGCAAAAATAACGTATGAAGATTTCTTGAAGCGCTATCCGCGTTCGCCGCGGAAGCGCGAGGCGCAGGAAGCACTGGCGGAATTGACGCTGCTGCAAAGCAGCGAGGAGCCATCGGTTTCGAATAACGCCGCACCAAAACCAGCGACTGCCATTCCTGCGGAAGAGGAGATCGGCCCGCGGACAGCGGTTCATTCCGGCGGCAAGTCCGTCAGCCATTCGGAATCGGCGGAGATTCCTCGGGTGCGGCGGATTCGCGCGGCTGCGAATGGCGACGCCACGCGGGTGACGATTGACCTCGAAAACACCGTGCAATACACCTCGGGACGGATTGCGAGTCCCGATCGCATCTTTTTTGACTTGCACGCCGCGCGGCTCACGCCGGAAGTGGCGCGCGGCAACATTCACGTGGATGGCACGCTTTTGACGGCGGTGCGCGTAGCGCAGAATCACTCCGGCGTGGTGCGCGTGGTGCTGGACGTGGACGGCGTGAAGGAATACACCGCTTCGCTGACGAACAATCCACCGCAGCTCATTATCGATCTCTATGCCACGCCTTCTCCCTCTCCGGTTAAGACAGCCAAGGCGAAGCGCGGGCAGCAATCTCCCGCGGGTAATGGCGCGGCAGAGGATGCCGTTGCTGGTTCGAACGGTGGAACGAACGGCGTGCAGATGGTAGCCTCCAGGAATTCGACCACGACCTCGTCACCCTCTTCCGATCAGCCCGCGTCAAACCCGAACAGCGCCATCAGCGGCTCCGTCACAGGGAATGGTTCGTCAACTGCCACCCCAAATTCAGTTCCAGTCTCCAGGAATGCGCGATCGAAATCGGTTAAGGCAACCTCGTCAGGGACGAAGCCTGATCTGATCCGGCCGGCCTCCGCGCCCCAGCCAACGCGCGACGGCCAGTCCACTTTGACGCGCGTGCTGGGCCTGAAAATCGGCAGGATCGTCATTGACCCGGGCCACGGCGGCCACGATACCGGCACGATCGGCCCGACCGGATTGATGGAAAAAGATCTTTGCCTCGATGTAGCACTGCGGCTGGGTAAAATCATCCAGCAGCGTTTGCCGGGCGCGGATGTCGTCTACACGCGCGCCGACGACACGTTCATTCCGCTGGAGGAACGCACGAACATTGCCAATCAAGCCAAGGCCGACCTGTTCATCTCCATCCACGCAAATTCCAGCCGGGACCATGCCGCGCGCGGCATCGAAACGTATTACCTGAATATGAAGGGCTCGGCCGAGGCCATGGAAGTGGCGGCGCGCGAAAACGCCACGGCGGAGCAGGGCGTTCACGACCTGCAGGACTTGGTGAAGAAAATCGCCCAGACGGAAAAGATCGAAGAATCCAAGGAGTTCGCCGAAGATATTCAGGACTCCCTCGCGAAGCGCGTTCAGAAATCCAGCAAGACCGTGAAAGACCGCGGCGTCCGCAAAGCGCCCTTCGTGGTGCTGATTGGCGCGGACATGCCCTCCATCCTTACGGAGATTTCGTTCTTGAGCAATCCGGCCGACGAAAAGCTCCTGAAGCAGCCCGAGCAGCGCCAAAAGGTAGCCGAAGGGCTGTATCAGGGCGTGGCCAGCTACCTCCAGAGCATGAACAGCGTGACTGTCAACATACCTGGAAAGACCAGCGCCGGGCGCCCCGCCGCAACCGTCGCGGTGGAACAATCCCGCAACCAAAACTAGGGTATTGGTGTCTAATAGAAGGCGGGATGCGAAAACTGTTCCTTATTGCCACAAGCTTGCTGGCGCTCGCCGCCGCTCCGCACTCCTCTGCTCAACGGCAAGCACTTCCCTCTCGCTTTAGCACCTGGTCTTGCAGGCCGAGTGCCGAAAACGTGGAATTTGCGGAACCTGCGAAATTGGCGGATCTGAAAAAAGAAGCCGGGCTCACGACAAGTGAGATTTGCGATTACTACTCCGGCGGCGGCAAGATCCATGTGGACTTGGATAAATATCGCGATCCCAGCAGCGCCTACGAAATCTATACCGCATACCTTCGCCCGGACATGCAGCCTTCCACGCTGAACCGGACCTCAGCGGTAGACGGCGAAAAACTCTATGTCTTGCTGGGGAGTTTCGTTTTACAAGTGAGCCCGACACCGGCGATCTCCACGGAAGATTTGGTAGCGCTTGTGGACGCGGTGGGCGCGCATTCCGACCAGACGCCATTGCCGCCGATCCGAACGTACTTGCCGCAGGGCTTCACGGACGGAACGCAAAAGTATGCGCTCGGTCCGAATGGGTTCCGCGCGGCGCTGGAAGGCCTGCGTCAGAACGAATACTCCGTGCTGGTGGATGAGGCGGGTTGGAATTCGGGCGCCGAAGTCATGCTCGGGGAGTACCACCGGGGCAAGGACGCCGCGGTGCTGCTGCTGATCGAGTATCCTACGCCGCAGTTGGCCGAACAGCATCTGCATCATCTGGAGCAAGCGCTTTCGCCATCCGCAAGGCAGGCGGACACGACGATCGAGCGCAAGGCTTCCCTGCTGTCACTTGTGTTGCGGCCATCGTCGCCTGCCTACGGGGCATCGCTGCGCGGCGCTTTGAATTACGGGACGCAAGTCACCTGGAATGAGCCTTCACATACCATCACGGACCCGCCGTTGCTGACGACGGTTGCCAAGATCATCATCGCCACGCTCGTATTCATGGTCGTAGCCGTGGTGCTGGGCGTTGCGTTTGGCGGTGTGCGGGTACTGGCGAAAACATTTTTTCCCGGCAAATTTTTTGACCGGCCGGAGCAGATGGACGTCCTGCAGCTGGGCCTTTCCAGCAAAAGGATTGATTCCCGCGATTTCTACTGACCTTCCAGCGCTAACCCAATGTAACCAAAAGTTTTCCTCCGCGTCCAATCACTAGCAGTATCCTTCTGTATTTTGCTCTTGTTGATGAGTGTCGTAAGATTTAGAGCTACAACGACGGAGATGCGCCGAACTGTTCCAATTCGAACCCTAACGGAAGGCCCTGTCTCTAGGCGCCGGGCAGCGGCGCTGCTGCCGGCAATCGCGGCGGTGGCATTGTTATCCGGCTGCCAAAAAAGCGCGGCCAGCAATGCTTCGGCGTCCAGCGCGCCAGCCATCCCGGTACAGGTGCGCATCGCGCCGTCGTTGAAAATTCCCGATACGACAGAGTATCTCTCCATCGTGAAGTCGCGGCACTCCGCGGCGATCAATCCGCAGGTGGAAGGACAAATCACGCGTATTTTCGTGAAGTCCGGTGACCACGTGAGCACCGGAACGATCCTCCTGCAAATTGATCCGCTGAAACAAGAAGCCACGGTGAGCAGCCAGGAAGCATCGCGCTCGGCCCAGGAAGCCAACCTGCGCTATGCCAAGGTTTCGCTGGAGCGCGCGCAGAAGCTTTTCGCCGCCGGGGTGATCAGCAAGCAGGAACTCGACAATGCGCAGAGCAGCTATGACGCCGTACTCGCGCAAGTGAAGTCGCTGGACGAACAGGTGAAGCAGCAAAGAGTGGAACTGCGCTACTACAGCGTCCCGTCGCCGATGGACGGGATCGTGGGGGACGTCCCCGTGCATGTGGGCGACCGCGTGACGGTGGCCACGCTGCTGACCAATATTAATGAACCGGGCGGGCTCGAAGCGTACATTTATGTGCCGGCGGAGCGCGCAAGAAATTTGAAAGTTGGGCTTCCGGTGCGGCTGCTCGATAACGAGAATCATCTGGGAATCGATACGCAAGTCTCATTTGTTTCTCCGCAGGTGGATACGGATACGCAAACGGTATTGGCGAAGGCGGCCTTTGCCAATCCGCAAGCGAAACTGCGAATCGCGCAGCAGGTCAGCGCGCAGATTACCTGGGGAACGCACGAAGGTCCGGTGATTCCGGTGCTCGCGGTGCAGCGAATCAATGGGCAATTTTTCGCGTTCGTGGCGGTGAACGAAGGAAAAGGAACTGTGGCGCGGCAAAAGCCCTTGAAGCTGGGAGATACCATCGGCAACGATTTTGCAGTGCTCGACGGCCTGAAGACTGGAGATCACATCATCATTTCCGGGACGCAATTCTTGCAGGACGGCGCGGCCATCGCCGAACAGATCGTCAGCGACGGCGGCAGCACGGCCGCGCGGTAGCATTCACAGAAAACATGAAGCGTTCGAATTCAACCCAAGCCCAGGCGGGTGCCGTCCTTGTTCGTTGATTTTTTCATTCGCCGCCCGGTTTTTGCCACCGTCTGCGCTCTCTTCATCATTCTCGCGGGCGCCATCTCCATTCCCTCTCTCCCAATCGCACAGTTTCCGGACCTTGCGCCGCCGCAGGTGGTGGTGACGAGCGTGTACATCGGCGCCAATGCACAGACTGTTGAATCGGCGGTCACGATTCCGCTGGAGCAGGCGATCAACGGTGTGCAGGGAATGAAGTACATCACTTCGACCAGCGGCAACGATGGGACGAGTGGAATCACTGTTACCTTTGACGTTACGCGAGACGTGGATCTCGCCGCCGTGGACGTGCAGAACCGCGTCAATCAGACGCTGGGCCGCCTGCCGAACCAGGTGAAAAACACCGGGGTTATCATCACCAAGCAGGCCACCGGATTTGTTTTTGCGGCAGGAATGTACTCGGAAAGCGGGCAATACGACAGCCTTTTTCTCAGCAACTATATTGATGTCTACATCAAAGATGCCATCAAGCGCGTGCCAGGCGTGGGCGACGCTATTATATTCGGCGAGCGAAAATACGCCATGCGGCTGTGGCTCGATCCCGCGCGGATGGCGCAGCGCGGCCTGACGGCGACCACGGTCTTGAATGCACTGCAGGAGCAAAACGTGCAGGTTGCGGCGGGACAGATTGGGCAACAGCCGGCATCGAACGGTCAGGCCTTTCAGTTCAGCGTGCGAGTGATCGGCCGGCTGAGCGAGGCCTCCGAATTCGAAAACATAATTTTGAAAACGGGGACGGATGGCACGCTGGTGCGCCTGAAGGATGTGGGCCGCGCGGAACTGGGAGCGGAGGACTACGGCTCGATCCTGCGCTTCAATGGCCATGATGCCATCGGGCTGGCCATCACGCAGCTTCCGGGCGCGAACGCGCTCGACGTTGACAAGGCCGCCAAAGCCGAACTCATACGGCTGTCGAAGAATTTCCCGCCCGGCCTGAAGTATGCGGTGGCGTTCGATACCACGGCGGTTATCGGCGAATCGATTCAGGACGTGCTGATCACGTTGTTTGAAGCGATCGCGCTGGTCGTCATCGTCATCTACTTATTTCTGCAGGAGTGGCGGAGCACGTTCATTCCGGCAATCACCATTCCTGTTTCGCTGATCGGCACATTCGTCTTCGTGAAGCTGCTGGGCTTTTCGATCAACACGTTGACGCTGTTCGGAATCACGCTGGCGACGGGCCTGGTGGTTGACGATGCCATCGTGGTGATTGAAAACGTGGAGCGGCACATCGTGGAGGGCATCACGGAGCCGCACAACGCGGCGTCGGTGGCCATGAAAGAAGTGGCGGGCGCGGTGATTGCGACGTCATTGGTGCTGGTCGCGGTCTTCGTGCCCGTGGCGCTTTTTCCGGGGACCACGGGGATTTTGTTCCGGCAGTTCGCGCTGACGATCGCGTTTTCCGTTTCGATTTCCGCCTTCAACGCGCTGACGCTCACGCCGGCGCTCTCCGCGATTCTCCTTGGCCATCACCGGGAACGAGCGCAAGGCCGCTTCTTCAAGGCCTTCAATCGCACGGTCGAGGCGGGAACAGACCTGTATCGAAAAACAGTCAGACTGGCGCTCGGCTGGCGATTCTCTACCGCGCTTGTTTTTCTCGCGTTGCTGGGATGCACCTACTTGATTTACCAGAGGGTGCCGCGCGCATTCATTCCCGAAGACGACCAGGGCTACATCATGTTCATCGTGCAGTCACCGCAAGGCGCTTCCTTGACGTATACGCGGGACGTTTGCGCCAAAGTGGAAGAGACGCTTTCTCATGTGCCGGAAATCACGGGAGCCTTCAGCGTTGCGGGGTTCAGCTTTACAGGCAACGCTCCCAATCGCGGCATGATTTTCGCCAATCTACAGGGATTCGAGGATCGCAAAGGCGAGCAACATTCGGCAGCCGCAGTCATTCAACGGTTGCGCGGGCAGGTGATGAGCATTCCGGGGGCGCTGGTGGTGCCGTTTAATCCGCCAGCGGTGCAAGGACTGGGACAATTCGGCGGATTTCAATTCGAACTGGAAGATCTCGGGCGGAATTCACTAGAATCGATCGCAAACACGGCGAATCAGTTGGTGATCGCAGGCAATGGGAGCAAGGACGTCACGGGCCTTTTCACCAGCTTCACGGCGAACGATCCGCAATATCTCGTTCGAATCGACCGCGAGAAGACAAAAAGCTTGCAGGTTCCGCTGACGCAGGTGACCGACACGTTGCAGACGTACATGGGGTCGGAGTACGTTAACGATTTCGATTTCAACAACCGTTCGTATCGCGTGTACGTGCAAGCGGATGCGAAATTCCGCTCGCAAGCGAAGGACATCGGCGAGTATTACGTGCGCTCGGACACCGGCAAGATGATTGCACTTGGAAATCTGATCACCATTGAGCAAACGGCGAATCCGCAAGTAATCAGCCACTATAACTTGTTTCGTTCCGCGGAAATCAACGGCAACGCGGCGCCCGGCAAGAGCAGCGGCGACGGGATTGCGGCCATGGAGGCCCTCGCGCGCAAGGTGCTGCCGAACGGGATGACGTTCGAATGGAGCGGATTGTCGCTGGAGGAAATCCAATCGGGCGGAAAAGCGCTGATTCTTTTTGCGCTGGGGCTGGTGGTCGTGTACCTGACGCTCGCGGCGCAATATGAAAGCTACATCCTGCCGTTTATTGTGTTGCTGGCCGTGCCCGTGGCCATCCTGGGGGCGCTCGGTGCGCAAGCGCTGCGGGGCTTGGAGAATGACGTGTACTGCCAGATCGGCCTGGTGATGCTGATCGGTCTTGCCAGCAAAAACGCTATTTTGATCGTCGAGTTTGCGGAACAATTGCGCAGTCAAGGGATGTCCGTGGTGGATGCGGCTGTCGAGGCGGCCCGCATCCGGCTGCGCCCCATTCTTATGACGTCGCTGGCGTTTATTCTTGGTGTTGTACCGCTGGTTCTGGCGAGAGGCGCAGGGCGCGCTGGGCGAGTCTCCGTGGGAACCACCGTCTTTGGCGGAATGATCGCCGCAACTACGCTGAATCTGCTTTTCATTCCTGCGTTGTATGTCATCGTCAGGAGCATCGTTCCGGGCAGTGATTCGCACGCGACGCCAGCGGCCGCCGAACCGAAATAAGTTTCCCAACGACTTTGAACGGGACGGAACTTCCGCACGATCCTGGTGCCGAGAGCGGCAGTTGAACCCACTTCGGATGATTTGGCAACCGGCTGCCTGACACCATCGAGCGGGGCGGGTCCCGAAAAACCTGGCCTTTCGTGGTTCGTCTGAAGCTAGGGATTATCTATCTCCATGCTTTCCCGCTTTTTTAGCCGATTCGTTTCAATAAGCTTTTGATAGGCCTCGAGGGCCTGCTGCGCTTCTTGGGTACGTCCGGCGCGGCGGTAGGCCTGGCTCAATTGAAAGTAGGTGGCGTCGTGATCGGGAACAAGCTTTCTGGCCGTTTCGAGACTCTCGATGGCTCCGGCGGTGTCTCCTTGCAGCAAGAGAGCGCGGCCGAGTTCGAAATGGGCTGATTCATAGCTGGGCAGGGCCTTGGTCACGTCACGCAAGAGGGGCTCGGCCTGCTCAGGATGGCCCTCGGCCAACAGGGCGTACGCAAGATGGTAGGTCGTGAGCGCGTGGGCGGGTTGGATCTGAAGTTCGGCGCGAAATTCCTGCGCGGCTGATTCGAATCCGCTCTGGTGAAGGTAAACGAGGCCTGCGTAATAATGCGCCTCCGGAAGACGGGGATCGAGCTGTGAGGCGGTCTTCAGTTCGGTAAGAGCGTTGGAGTAGTCCTCCTGCTGGGCGTGCGCCTGGCCCAGCAGAAGATGGACGGAAGCGTTGTTTGCATTTTGCTCCAGCAGTTGGCGAAAAATAGCATTAGCGGTATCGGATTGACGCGTGCGGACCAGGGCGGTGCCCCACGCGAAGAGCAGGCCAGGATCGTTGGGAGGGTGTTCGAGAAATGGGTGGAGGACTTCGACGACCTTCGGGTAGTTTTCCAACACGGAATAGCTAAGGCCCAAAAGTTGGCGGACGAAAGCATCGTCGGGATGGGCTCTGAGCTGGCGTTCGAGGGGTGGAACAGCTTCCGAGTAGAGCTCGGCACGGAAGCAGGCGAATCCCCAATTGCGGTCCAAGCCGGGGAGAGCTGGCTTCCATGCGGCAGCTTGTTTGAAAAACTCGGCAGCCTCGGGAAATTTCGAGTCTTTGGCCCGCATAACGCCCAGGTCGTTATAGGAACTTCCAAGGATTTCTGCGACAAATGCGCGGTACTGCTTGGTTGCTTCCGTTTCCTTTGCCGCGGCGGGATGCCCGGCTGCCGCACCCGCGGGCAAGCCCTGCTGGATCATCGTCTGCGCGCCACCCTTTTCCTCCGGGGAAGCCGCCGCGAGCAGGTCCGCGACCTGGTCCGAGACGCGGCTCTCGCCGTCATTTTCCGACGTTTTCTTCTCGTCGAAAATATGTTTCACATCATATTTAAATTTCGCTTCTCGTATCTGTTGAGAGAGTAGCAGCGCTTTCTTTGCTTCCTCCTCGCGACCGAGGCGACGCAGATTCTGGCCGAGCAAATAGTAAGCGCGGCTGAGTTCGCGCAGCTTGTCTTCCGAGTCACCCGCCAGGCTGACGTACTTTCGGAGAACTTCGACTGCTGGCGTGGCGCGATTGGTTGCCGCGTAGGTCTCGCCCAGATAAAGGTAGAGGGAAGCCTCCTGGGGACGCAGCTTCGCCGCGCGCAGAAGAGCAGCTTCTGCGGCAGGATAGTCGCGCAAGTTGACGTTGGAGATCCCCAAAAGCTCCTGGACCTGATATTCATTGGGATAAAGCCTAAGTTCCTTTTCGAATTCTTCGCGCGCCTGCGGGTAACCCTCTTCTTGAAAATGCTCAAGATAGGCGTATCCCAGAAAACCGTGAGCCCGCGGGTACTTGGGATCAAGTCTGATCGCGGTGCGAAATTCAGAGATAGCCTGCTGCGGGAACTTCGTAAGCAGATAGGCGCGGCCGAAGAGCATATGCAGTGCCGCCGAGTCTCCCATCGTGGACTCGAGATGTTGGAACCACGCGGAGGCTTCGGCCAACTTCGTAGCTTTCAAGTAAGCAATGCCAAGAAAATAAGCGGTTTCGAAATCCTCGTCCAGATCCACCGAAGCCTTCAATTCCTGAATCGCATTTTCTGAATTCCCATCGAACATGTACATGCGACCCAGGAGGCCGCGGGCCCGGGCATTCCGCCCGTGATGGGCGACGACAGACTTCATGAGCGCCTCGGACTTGCCGACTTCTCCTTTGCGGAACCAAGTGCCAGCCACATCCACCTGAGTTTCGACGGCATCCGGCTTGAGCTTCAGCGCGTAGTCCAGATACGCGGCAGCCTGGTCGGTTTCATCCAAAGAGAGAGAAAGTTGCGCGAGCTGCCGCAAACCGAGCACGACCGTATCTACGTAATGGTTCTGCGCCGCGGCAAGATCGCCGGCGCTCAAAGAGGCCTTGGCGGCCTCGAACTCCGCTTGCAGTGTTTTGGCAGGATTATCGACCGCTCGACCGGTTGGAAGAAACGAGGCAGCCAGCGCAGCGAGCAGCAAGAGGCTGACGAGAACGCGCTTCCACCGGCCGGTCAAAACGCTAGGTCGTTCACGTGCTGAAAGCATGGGATCATCCCCGGAATTCCCAACAGAGTCGCTGCAGGGATCGAAGAGCTTCCGCAGCAGCCCCGTTCAATGAGCGCCATGCGGCGCACCGTTTCCGGAAGAGACCGAGAGAGGCGGCAGCGGTTTCTTGTCCTGGATCCCTTTCCCTTCCACGACCGTATAAATGTAATCGCCGGCGACATCCCGGAGCAACTCGACATCGCCATTGGGCCAGCGAATCTCGACCGATTCCATCCTGGAGGCGGCGCCCAGACCGAAGTGCAAGCGCAAGTCGTTCTGGGAGAGGTAGCTGCCTCCGCCGCGCACCTCACTGAATTGCTTGACGCCGGCGGCACGGATGGTCACGCGCGCGCCAATCGCGGCGCGATTGCTCTTGGTGCCAACCAAACGGAACAGGACGCGGTGATACCCATTGTGATTGGTGTTCAAGAGCAGCGAAGGTGGCTCTCCGACGTTCAGTAAAACCACATCGATGTTCCCGGTATTAAAAATGTCGCCAAAGGCAGCGCCGCGGCGGGATTTCAAGGGAAGACTCTGCAGACCAGCCTCCTTGGACACTTCGTCAAAAGTACCGTCACGATCGTTGCGGTGAAGGAGAAGCGGCTCGCGGAACCGGGGGCCGGTATCCAACGTATCCACCTGCGGATACACGTGGCCGTTGGCCACCAATACATCGAGCCAAGTGTCGTTATCCATGTCAAAGAAGGCCGTGCCCCAGCCCACATAAGGATAGCTGGGTTGGCCAACTCCGGAAGTCCAACTCACATCGTCGAAACCCTTTTCGCCCATGTTGCGATACAGCGAATTGGGCTGCTCCTCAAAGTGGGTAACAAAAAAGCTTAAACGCCCACTGTGGTCGTAGTCGCCCCAGTCTACTCCCATGTTCCCAAGTTCCAAGCCTTCCCCGCTCAAGGCGACACCTGAGAGCAAGCCAACGTCGGTGAACGTACCATTGTGATTGTTGTGATAGAGGTAGTTGGGCACGGAGTCGTTGGCGACCAGCAGATCCGGCCATCCGTCATCGTCATAGTCGACCCACATCACTCCGAGGCCGTAATACCCGATATCGTCATGGACTCCCGCTTTGACCGACACCTCTTCAAACGTGCCATCCCCGCGATTGTGGTAGAGAAAGTCGGTTTCACCCTCAAGGCCCCAGGGGCCGCACTGCACCAGGATGCCTTTGAATCGGCAGAATTTGTTGCTGCCGAATTGCGGAAGATTATTCATGTCCAGGTGGGAATAGCGCGCGACGAACAAGTCCACGTTGCCATCGCGATCGTAATCGCCCCACGCCGCGCCGGTGCTGAATCCTCCGCCGCGGACTCCGGCTTTCTCGGTCACGTCCTCGAATTTGCAATTCCCCAGGTTGTGGTAGAGCACGTTGCCGTTGTAGCCGGTCACAAACAAGTCCAGCTTGCCGTCGTTGTCGTAGTCCGCGACGGCCACGCCCATCCCCCAGCCCAGCCGTGTCAGGCCGGCCTCTTTGGTGATGTCCTTGAACGTGCCGTCGGGCTCTTGATGATAAAGGGTAACCATGGGGTCGCCGCCCTGCCGCAATCGCTCCACGGTCGAGCCATTCACCAGGACGATGTCCAACCGTCCATCGTTGTCGCAGTCAAACAGGCCGGTGCCACCGCTCGTGGAATCAATCACATAGTGGGCTTCGGGGGCGGCGATGTGCGAAACCGTAAGGCCGACTTCCTTGGCGATGTCCTTAAAAACGGGAACCGGGGGAAAACCACTTCTGTCCTTCTTAGACGAGGGAACACCTTTCGCAGGCGGCAACACGGGGACTGGGACGCGCTGAGGGCCCTGGGCCTGGGCTGCCAGAGCCTGCGGCACCACCGGATTGAAAATCAGAGAACAGAGCAGGAGAAGTTTGCATCCCGATGGATACCCAAGCATGAGAGGCGATTTTAACACAAACGAATTTCTCCTCCGAAGCAACCTCACTGATGTTTCTCTCCGCTTTGGCGCTACAGCCCTTTTGCACACCGTGCGCGCTACAAGATTCAGTGGCATTAAGAGAGAGTTTTTCTACAAGCTGCCAGATAATAAGAAACGGCCCGCGGGAAATGTCGCCTGCGGGCCGTTCCAAAACGATGCAGTGAGTTGATCTAGAAAGTGAGCCGGAGCGAGCCTTGAAGTTGCCGGTTTCGCTCTGAGTCGGTGGTCACCCTGCCTGGATTCGCACTTGGCGACGAGTTGGCAATGGAAACGGCGTTTGCAAGAGAGGTTGTCGGAGCTCCGCTCGCGTCCAAATACGCCGGGCTTGCGGCGGTGTTTGCGGCATTGAAGCCTATACCTGCGAAGCCGTTCGTATTTCCACCGTTGGGATTGTTGTATTGCGGGTGGTTGAACAGGTTAAAGGCATCAACACGAATTTGTAGCTTTAGCCGTTCGGTGAGGCGGATATACCTCGAAATGGAAAAGTCCATCCTAGCCACGCCCGGCCCAAGGCAATCGCCGACTGGGGAAGTCCCGATGGTTCCCAACTTGAAGCCGTTCAGGGTATACCGGTTGGGGTTGATCCACTGGAAGGCAGTAAAGCTGGAGTTCCGGCAGGGCTGTCCGGCCACGATGTTCGGCCGATACGAGCCATCTCCCAAGCCTATGCCGGAAAGCTCGTTCACGCCCGACCCAGCGGCACTGAAATTATTGATGACCGGCGTATAGGGAGTCCCGCTGGAAACGTTGATGATCGAACCGACTTCCCAATTCTCAAAGGCACTCCGCTCGATCCGATTCCAGCTGTGCATGGTGGGGGTGTCATAGATAAGGTTGGCGGCGAAAATGTGCGGCCGGTCAATCGTCGCCAGTCCCTCACTGGCACCCGGATTGAAGGGGTCCAAAATGAGGTTGCCGTTTCCATTGTTGGACCTCAACGCCACATCGGAAAGCGTCTTGGAGTAGGTGTACGCAAGCGCGAAACTAAGACCGTGCTGAAGGCGTGAGTTGAACGCGGCCTGCAGCGAATCGTAGGCGGCTTTCCCATGATATCCATAAACCGCGATGTTACCGGAATTGATAACATCATAGGGCCTGAACAATAAGTTCGCATTTCCGTTTGACTGCGCATAGGCAAGCCGATTCGCTGGAGCAATGGCGTTCGCGTCGTACTTGCTTTGAGCGTCATAGGTCCGGCTAGCAACGTAGCCTGCTTCCAGCCGGCTATTCTTCCAGATCTCACGCTGCACGGTGAAGTTGTACTGTATGGTATATGGCTGCCGGGCGACTAGTTCCGTACCAACCGAGGCATTCCCCAGGCCCGTGCCAAAGCAGGTTGCTGCGGTGTTGCCGCAGGCAGGAAGCGGGTTGGTATTGTCGAGGAAGCGTCCGTTACCGTTAACAGATCTAAAGCTGCCAACAAACGGAGGGTTCACCCCGCCGAGGCCGTCCGTCAAGGTGATATCGTCGCGGTTGTAGAATTGGCCGAAGCCTGCGCGCAACGCCCACTTCCCTTGTCCCGTGGGATCCCATGCGACGCCCAGCCGGGGCGCGAATCCACGTGTGTAATTGTTTCGCAGAGCCCTGTTGGGACCAGGCAACCCGCCCGATCCCGGGGGACAGGGGTTTGCCAACAAGCCGGGAGAGTAGTACAAGCCGTTGCAGGTAGCATTGCCGAGAGCGGGATTGAATGCCGCTTGGTTGAATACCGTGTACTGGTCATTCGCCGCATAGGGATTGGGCAGATAGGAATAGCGCATGCCCAGGTTCAGCGTCAGGCGGCTGCTCACCTTGATATCGTCGTTGACATACCACTCCAGGTTTTCCCAGCGCCCCAGGTTGGAAAAGAAATTGCCTTGCTCACTCCAGCCAAACGCCATGCCCGCCAGATACAAATCCGCCGGGCCGGACCCGGTCGAATTGGCAGTCAAGCCCTGACAGAAAACAGGCTCAGTCGTGTCGGTGGGACCATGCCCTTTGCACCCGCCGAAACCGGTGGCCCCGCCAAGGGATCCGTTTTCCGTGTCAAAAAGATCCTGGTTTTTCTGGTTCCGGCTGTAGAGGGCGCCCAGCTTCAGCGTGTGACGCCCGATGACCTTCGAATAATCATCCTGGAAGGTATAGAGATTTTCGGAATTGTGCCACGGCGCGAAACTCCAGACGGTGGGAAGCCCTCCGGGGCCGTTGAGCCACGTGGCGGGCCCGTTGGCGGGAGTGAATCCCTTGTTGGCCGCGGGCATGAATTGTGAAAACAGGCCTGAGAGCGCCGTAAATGCCGCTTGATTCGTCGGCAAAATATTGATGCGATTGTCCGAGAAGGAGAATTGGAAATCGTTTACGGCAGTACTGCCGATGACATTTGTGAGGCGGGCCACGGCGATGCGGCTGGGCTGGCTCCACGTGTCCGAAATGGGGGACGTGCCGGAGTCAGCGCCCCACCCGGTACTCCCCGAAGCGGGAGGCCCAAAGGTGTTGATGTCTTGCGTGTACTTCAACATCAGCTTGACGGACCTGGTGAGATTGATGTCTCCGCGGATGCTCTCTTCGCGGAAGTTGTTAGGCTGACTAAACGACTTGGAAAAGTTCGTGCCGCAGCCATAGCCGGGAGTCCCGGGGGCAAGCGTGGGCAGGAAATACGTATTCAGAACTCCAAGCCCCGCGGTACTCACACGGGAAGCGGGAATCTTGTCTATGAAATTCGCCCCAGTTTGGCCGACATTATTGTTTGCACTGGCTGTAAACGCACCGCCTGCGCCGTTTCCCGGGTCCGAGAGTCCAGCCTTAGGCAAGCAGCCGACGGTATTCGCGGAATTACCGGTCGGGTCGTTGGCTTGATCGGAAAAGTCTCCGGTCCTTTCCAAAGGCGTGGGCACATTCCCCGACCTTACGATTCCGGTAATCTGGCGATTCCATTCCTGCGACCAGAAGAAAAAGATTTTATCCTTCTTGACGGGCCCACCGACGGTGTATCCGAAGTCGTTGCGCCGGAGCAGGGGTGTCTTGGCGCCCGGGTTGTTAAACTTGAGGGTGCTGTCGTTGGCATTTACGTAATCATTGCGCCCGAACCAATAGGCGCTGCCGTGAATCTCGTTGGTGCCGCTTTTCGTGACGAGAGTGACCTGGCCTCCGGAGTTTCCGCCAAATTCGGCTCCGTAGCTGTTGCGCTCGACCTTGAATTCTTCAATCGAATCAATGGAAGGATAAACGAGAAGCGTGCGGCCCGATCCGATGTCAACGTTATTGGCGCCATCCACAAGGAACGTGTTGGCATTCGATGCGCCACCGCTGATGGAGAGGTCGGCGCCGCCTTTCAGGCCTTTTTGATTGTAAGAGAAACCATTGTCCTGGGCCACGCCAGGCACAAGCGTCAGCAGTTGCGCGAAACTCCTGCCGTTTAACGGCAATTCGGTGATCTGGGCGCCTGCGATCGTGCCGCTCAGTTCCGCATTGGCGAGCTCGACCTGGTTCGATTCGGCGACAACCTCGATTGTTTCGGTCTTGGCCCCGACTTTCAGTTGGGCGTCAACAGTCAAGCTATCGTCTACGTGAAGGATGATATCCTTTACTTGGAAAGCTTTGAAGCCATCCCCTGTCACGTTCAGAGAGTAGCGGCCGACCGGAAGGCTCGGGAACGCGTAGGCGCCGTCCTTGCCGGTCTTGTCGCTTCGCGAATCCCCGGTGTCCGAGTTCGTAATGGTGACGTTGGCGCCGGCGATGGCCGCGCCCTGTTCGTCTGAAACGGTGCCACGTACGGAACCACTCGTATTCTGTGCAAATGAAGCCGGCACAAGACTCAAGGCCAGCACGAACCAAGCGACCAACACCCCTAAACTGATTCTTCTCACTGGAACCTCCACCCTCATCACAAATTTGATTCTTCGCGATTAGTATTTTTCTACTACCCCTTTGCGAGGGATTTAACGGCAACCCACTTGCGTTGTCAAGCGAAAAATACCGGTATTCTAATGCCCTGTGCGGCGCAGAACCGGTATTCCAGCCGTTTTTCGAAAAATTTCGTCAATTCGCTGTGCGGCAGGGCTTTCATAGGGTAGAATGCCCGCACTGGGTGAGGGACCGGCTGGGTGCCGTTCTAAACTCCATCTCCGATGGAGTGTCGGGAGCGATGGCCGAATGAAAGCGCAGAGGAAGGGAGGCGGAAACAAGGCCTCTCACGTAACCTTGCAAATGGTAGCCGAGCGAGTGGGGCTCACCAAGGGGACCTGCTCCGCGGTGCTGAACAAATCGGCTGCAGCGAGGTCTGTTCCGCTGCACACACAAGAGCGAATCCTCGCCGCCGCCCGCGAGCTGAACTACATACCCAGTTTCTATGCGCGCAACTTGCGGGTGAAACGCACCTATATGATTGGGGTGGTAGCCGAGGAGATCGGTGATCCCTACGGCTCCCTGGTCATCAGCGGCATCGAACGATACCTGCGACAGAAGAACTTCTTCTACCTAACGGTTGCGCACCGACACGATCCAAAGCTCCTTGAAACGTATTCGCACATTCTCATCGAACGCGGCGTCGAAGGCCTCATTACGGTGGACACATCGATCAATCGCGCGCTGCCACTGCCGACCGTTGCGATTGCCGGGCACCGCCGCGTGGAAGGCGTCACCAATGTCGTTCTGGACCATCGGCGCGCAGCGCGGCTGGCGCTGAACCATTTGACGGAGTTGGGTCACACGGAAATTGCCTTCCTGAAAGGCTCGCGCGTCAGCTCCGATTCTGAGGATCGTTGGAAGGCGGTCTGCGAAATTAGCGAGGAACTCTGCATCCGCATGCGGAAGGAACTCATCATTCAGCTCGAAGGCGATGATCCCACGCCACGTCTGGGATATCCATTCGCCAAAAAGCTGCTCGCTCGTGGCCGCCCATTCACGGCGCTCTTGGCTTATAACGATATCTCGGCGATCGGCTCCATCCAAGCCTTTCAAGAAGCGGGGCTACGAGTCCCCGAGGACATCTCGGTGGTGGGATTCGACGATATCCAATTTGCCGTTCATAACAGCCCAAGCCTCACGACCGTGCGTCAGCCGCTACAGAAGATGGGGGAGACAGCCGCGCGCACTTTACTCAACCGAATCGAGGGTCGCGAAGACTGCGTGCCGGAGATACAGATTGAGCCCGAACTTGTGGTGCGCAATTCGACCGCCAGAGCGGCTACTCAGCCGATAGCGCATCTGCCTGAGAGGAGAACACAAGCGGAAGCTGCCGCTCCGGGCCAGGTAGTTCTTCGAACGCATGAAACAGGCGCGATCCGCGCAAACGGCCGGCCTCGGAAGAGGGGCACAGTCGAACATAAGACTGGCGTCGCCAATCGACACGGCTGACGGTGTTCGAGCGCGCCAACGATGACGCTGGAACATCAAAGTCCAGATGCGCTGAGCCGCCTCCGGCTGCCCAAAATGTTCGTGATAGGCGGGAAGTGTGGGGGTTGAGGAATTCGTGTTCCCGCCTGCTTTCAAAGTTTCGGTGGCTGCAGAAAACCGGAACATTTCCCAGTTGAAAGGAAATAGGGCCTCGGGCCGAGAATTAATCTCACTGTTGGATAAGAAGTCCCCGAAAAATGAGTCCGATCCCGTATCGCTGAAAGAATAGCCGACCGAGCAGGTGACCCCCATGTCCGTTCTCAGCTTCTCGGCGGCGAAGATCACTTATTCGCCGCCCGCGAGCGGCAACGCACTCTATTCCATCGAGGCGGACGCCACGAAGCCCACTTCCGGAGGCATGACGATTTGCTCAATGCCTTCACAGATGACGAATCTGGACACGCTTGGCATGACTCTAAAAGTAACTGCGGGTGCGACCATCATCTCGAAAGAAATCGATTTCGCTGGCTGCTCTTAGCCATTCGACGGATCGCAGGTCGCCGGAAGGTGCTGAGCACTGGTATTGCAACAACTCTTCTGGAAATCTCACCAGATGGGTAACGAGGAACGCGCCTGTGTCCACGAACGCTGCTTGAAATCCGGAACCCCTCAAATCTTAGTTTGCGCAGATTCTAAGTGAGTGCAGTTCACGCTCCTGCATCGAGTAGCGGCTCACTAGAAGGTGCCTCCTGCATTTGCTTCGATTGCGCTATAGAATCTTACAGAATTTCCTGAGGTCTAGCGATTTCAGATACGTGCGCCGTTTTGGACTTGCGTTCTTAGCGGGAGACGCTTGGAATGCGTCCGGGAATGGAAGATCCTTCCAATTCCGTGGCGCGTCCGCCCTGATTATTGTTCGCAACGGGACTCCATGGCTTATCGGCATGGAAATCACGGAAGGGTCCTCGCGGGAGCGCGTCGACGAGCTTTTGTGTGTAAGCGTGTTGTGGGGCGCCGAAAATTTGTTCTGGAGGACCGCATTCCAGGATTTGGCCTGTATTCAAAATTGCAATGCGGTGACATAGCGCGGCAACCGACAGCAAATCGTGGGAAATGTAAAGGATCCCCATGCCGAGTTCTCGGTTAAGTTGCGCAAACAAATGGAGGATTTCCGACTGCGTGATGGTGTCCAAAGCGCTGGTTGCTTCGTCGGCGATAAGCAGAGAAGGACGGTGAAGGACGGCCATGGCGATGATGACGCGCTGCGCTTGGCCGACGCTGAGCTGTCCGGGGTGGCGGCGGAGAAAATCGGTGTCGTTTGGGAGGCTGACGCTCGAGAGTGCCTTGTTAATCGCCGCGGCGCAGTCTAGTCGCGTGCCGGTGGCGTGGGCGCGCCAGGCTTCACTCAGTTGGGAGCCGACGCGAAGAGCAGGATTCAGAGAAGACAATGGGCTTTGCAGGACGATGCTGATTTCGCGACCGCGGAGAGAGCGCATCTGGGCTTCGGAATTGGAGAATAAATTCTGTCCCTTGAAAAAAAGCTCGCCGCTAGCGTTTCCGCCCTTTAAGTGCAGGAGACGCAGAATCGCAAGCGATAGCGTGCTCTTTCCCGAACCGCTTTGCCCAACTAGGCCAAGGATTTCACCCTGGCGAAGCTCCATGGCAACGTCGCGCAAGACTCCGGGCTTGTTGCGATAATCAACGGAGAGCCTGAGTGACAGGAGCGGGGGAGTCTCAGTCATTTCTGCGCCCCCAAAGCGGGATCGGGAGCCAAGCGGAGAATCTCGGCGTTCCAGAAGGCATGGGGATCCAAAACGGAGGGCGAGGAACCCAGGACGGCAGGCGAAATCGCCGACATTGCATCTTTGTTTACGAGATAGATGAAAGGCTGCTGCTCGGCCACAATCTGCTGGACCCGGTCCCAATCGGCCTTGCGCCTTTCGTCCGAGACGGCGGAGGCCTGCGCGTGCATCAGGCGATCAAGCTCGGCTTCCCATGAACTGGCGGGCTTTGATTGCTTGGGATTCCACTGATGGTTTTCCGCCGAGCTAAGCCACACGTTCATCTGGCTGTTGGGGTCGAGGTCGGTGTTTACGAGGCCGAGGAGGCATGCATCATAGTCGTAGGTGCGGGTGATGCGCTCGATTAAGGAGGGAAAGTCGAGAGTGACCAGATTCACCTTTATTCCGATCTGTGAAAGATCCTGCTGGATCATGGCGACCATTTGCTCACGGGATCGATTGCCGGAATTGGTGATGACGGTGAATTCGACGCGATTCCCGGAGGAATCCCGCAACGTTTCACCATCGAGCCGGAAGCCCGCCTGAGTGAGCAGGCGAAGGGCTCCTGCCGAATCGTACTGCGGGACGGGAAGCGAGGTATTGAACCAGAAATGATTTGCCGGCGAAACGGGACCGAAGGCAGGATGCGCATGTCCGCCAAAAACGATGCGAGAAATATCGGCCCGATTGATGGCCATGGAGATGGCCTTGCGGAACTCGGTGGTACGGAACCAGTTCTTCCTATATTCGGGCAACGGGGCAGCGGGCACCTGGTTGAACCAAATCTGTTCGGAATCGAGGCCCGTGCCCGCATCGTGAGCGACTGCAGGCATCTCTTTCTGCAGACGGTCGAAGTATTCAGCGTCCAGAGCGTTGATCAAATGAATTTCGCCGCGACGGAAGCGCAGCAGTTCGATGTCGCGATTGCGCTGAATGTCGAGGCGAATGGATTCAAGATACGGCAGTGACTTTCCTTCTTTGTCCTTTTTCCAGTAGTTCGTGTTTCGCCGCAGAAGCACATAGGAGCCAGGGGCGTAGTCTGCAACGTAGAAAGGACCGAGCACGGTCATCTCCTTCTTGGGAGAATGTGCGGAGAGAATGGCCACTTGATCAAAGAGGCGTTCGAGTCCCGCCACGGGGGCTGGGAAGGTGACCACGACCACATCCGGTGAAGGCGTTTGGACGATGACTTGCCCCTCACCCGAGCGGAAGGAGTCGCCAGTGGGCGAGTGAAGCTGCGGATCCATTAATGCTTTCATGGTGTAGGCAACGTCTTCGGAGGTGAACGGCGTCCCGTCGGAAAAATGCAGGCCTGTTCGGAGATGGAACGAGATTTTACGGCCCTTTTCGCCGACTTCCCAGGAAACGGCCAGGCCGGGCTCAAGAGCTTGAGTCTGGCGATTCAGTCGGATCAAGACACCACCCGTGAGGTAGCGAATGGTTTCCGACGCATCCTCCTCAACCAGGAGTGGATTGAAGGTTTTCGGTTCCCCGCGGAGACAGAAATGGAGCTCAGCACCGGACTGGCCGGCAGATTCGGCGCTGACGAAAGGCGGCCAGCACAAGAGCAGAGCAAGAGCGAGAACAATGCAATGACGGCGTATCACTGGGTGACCTCCTGCGACGGTAGAACGAGTTGAAAGCACATGACCACAATTACGAGGAGAATGAGCGGCACAAGTCGCCACGGATTTGCCCCGAGCGCTGAAAAATCCTCGAAGCCCCGTAGCAAGTTTCCCCACGACGCCATGGGTTCCATGACCCCAAGACCCAAAATGCTCAAGTTCGCCTCTGTCAAAATGAACAATGGGATAGAAATCCAGAATTGCGTGTAGAAAAGCGAACGGAGGTTTGGCGCCACGTGGCAAAGCAAGAGCCGCGCGGGTTTGCACCCCGATGAGCGAGCGAGGAGCAAGAAATCGGAATCTCTGATGCCGCGCGCCGCAGCGCAGATGACGCGGACCGAGGCCTGCCAGCCCAACAGGCCCATCATCAGGAAAGCGATGATGACCGACACCATTGGCGAAACATCCAGAGGCAACATGGCGCGAACGGTGAGAAGTAGAAAGAGCCAGGGCAAGGCGAGAGATAGGTCGGTAACAGCAAGGACAATCCGTTCGAACCGACCGCCAAGAAAACCGGCGGCGCTCCCGAGTACTGCGGCAATCAGGGTGGAAAGAAGGGCGGCTGTCGGAGCAAGCAGTAAGGAAACGCGTGTGCCGTAAAGCAAGCGGGATAGGGAGTCGCGGCCCAAGACATCCGTGCCGAGTGGATGCGCGGTCGAAGGACCGGCATTGGGGGCATCTCGAAACTGCCGGACATGAGAGGCTGGCAGGAGGATGGTGGCAAACACCATCAGTAGAACGATGATGCACAGAATGCAGGCGGCCGCCTTTTGGAGGTGGCTCATGGTTTGGTCCTTGAGAAAGCACTTCCGACCAGATCGGCGAGCGCGTTCGCCCCAAACATCACCAGACTGACGATGAGGGTAATATTGACAATGAGGGGTAAGTCCCGGCTGAGCGCGGCCTGCCAGGCCAGCTGTCCCAAGCCCGGTGAATCACACAAGGCTTCGATGGGAATGGCGGCTCCGAAAGCGATAGTGAAGGACACACCGAGGAGAGCCAGGAGCGGCGGGGCAGCGATTGGAAGAACGTGCCTCCAAAAAATCGCTCCGCCCCCCAAACCTCTGGCCCGTGCGGCAAGCACGTAAGGCTGGTCGTAGGAACGCACCAGCAGGCTTCGGATGTAACGATGGAGCCGTGGGAAGACAACAACGCCAATAGCGAGGAAGACCGGAGCTCGCAGTTGAACAGCAAGCATAGCCACCACGGCAGAGGGTAGTGAGAGAAGCAAACTGCTAAAAGCGGTGCTTGAAGCTTCGTAGAGCCCACCGCGCGAGGCGAGACCAAGGGACGCGAGCAACGTAGCTACCAACCATGCGACGCTCAAGCCGCGAATGACCGAGCTACCGGTTACCGGTAGGCGTTGGCGGAGCAACTCCCGAACGGACCGCTTCAGGGAAGCGGATTCGCCGAGATCGCCGTGGGCGAGGGAGACAAGGTAATGGAGGTAATACGAAGCGAGTCCTTCCTGGAGCATCTGCTTGTGTCGCAAAGCTTCGATGCTCTGTGCGCTCCATCGTGGGTCGAGTTCACGTTCTTGAACACCGTAGCCAGGTGCAAAGCGAACAAGAGTCGCGCTGAGAAAAGCGCCCCCCATTCCCAGACAGAAAAGAAAAAGAACCCGCCGCAAGGCGTTCCAAGGCAGTCTCTGGGTTTTTTCGTCTTTGATCACTTTCCATCCATATTCGCTCGAACGGGACTAGGACACCGATTCGGCCTTCGAATAGTGCTTCTCTTTGATTTCATACATGTTGCGGTCTGCTTCCGAGAGAAGATCTTCTCCTGAAGTGGCGTCCTCGGGATAAAAGGAACAACCCACACTGACGGAGACGATGATTCCGGGGCATATGCAGCGGCTCGCCTCTTCCACAGCCAGTGACAATCGTTTCTGTATTTCAATCACGTTGTCTTTTGTCATCTCGGGTAGAACAAAGACGAATTCGTCTCCGCCCAGACGGCCAACTTGGTCGTACTCCCGGCAGGATGACTTGAACCTCATAGCGATTTCCTGAAGCAGCTTGTTTCCCGTGAGGTGGCCAAAACTGTCATTCACTTTCTTGAAGCCGTTTAGGTCACATAGCAGCACAGCCAGCGGATTTCTTGTGCGCCGCACTCGGGAAAGCTCTTTTTCGAGGTGCAGGCAAATCGATCTGGCGTTGGGCAAACCAGTAAGAAAATCGGTGCTTGCGGTGCTCTGCGCTCTTTCGTACTGAAGGGCATTCTCGACGGAGACCCCGAGTTTGGAGCTGGCCGCCAGAAGCATGCGGAGGTGCTCTTTGGTGAAGTAATTCTTCTCTCCACAGTAAAGCGTCAGCACTCCCGCAACACCCTCTCGGCCACGAAGTGGGACGCACAGTGCCGACTGCAAAACCGTTACGCGGGAGGATTTTCCGAGATAGGACGTTTCTGCGGCGGGATTGCCGTTCGTTATCGGTTTTTCATTTTGCGCCACCCAGCCGGAAAGACCTTGTCCCAATGGCATTCGGAGCGAGGAGAAGAGATCATAGTCCACGCCGTGGACATATTCGGGAATTAACATACCGTCCTGGCGAACGAAGAAGACAATGGAATCGTGGGGAATCATTTCCTTCAAGCGAATCGCAACCACGGAAAGTGTTTCCTTTAAGCTCAGAGAATTCCCAAGCGTTTGGGCAAGTTCAAAGAGGAGCTGAGCCTCCTGACGCGCCGAAATGATAGAACTCAGGAAGGAGGTTGCGCGAACTTCGGCGTCATTCGCCACTTCTGCGAAACCCGAGGATGGAGCCACCGGACGGAGCAATTTCGGACCAAAGTCCAAGCGCTTGCGCTCAGTTTCCATGGTGTTGACCATTTCCTCTAGTCCGAGATACCTGCGTTCCATAACCTCGACAACACGAGGATCGAAGCTCCGTGATTTCTCCGCGCTAATTGTTTTCATTGACTCCTGCGCAGTCATCGCTGGCCGATAGGGTCTCTCGGAAGCAAGCGCATCGAAGCAATCGACGGCGGAGAGGATTCTGGCCCCGATCGGTATAGCTTCGCACTTCAGGCCATCCGGATAGCCCGTGCCGTCCCATTTTTCGTGATGAGCACGCACGATGGGAACGACGGGGTAAGGGAATTGGACACGATCCAGTATTTCCGCCCCTACGATAGGGTGAATCTTCATTCTCTCGAACTCTTCCGGTGTGAGGCGCCCCGGCTTGGAGAGAATGTTTTCGGGGACCGCAAGCTTTCCAATGTCGTGCAACATGGAAGCCGCGCGTATGGCGTTCATCTGGGCCTCGTCTAGCCCAAGTTCCTTGGCAATCTCGACCGCATAAACTTGGACGCGGCGGAGATGATCGTGAGTGGTGTGATCCTTCGCTTCGATTGCAAGGGAAAGGGCCTCGATGGTGCGCAAGTGAAGCGCTGCAATTTCCTCAGCGTGCTTCTTTTGCGCTTCAAGGCGGCTCAAGTAGGTCTGGTAGGAGCGGTAGATCCAATAAACGATGGGAAAGGCGAGAAGACCGAATTGCCAACCGACCAGCCGATTGATCGCGCTCACCCCACAAGCAATCAACGCACCGAGCAAATAGTAGGGGAAGGCCCACAAATAGCATTCTTTCCACACATGGACAGGGTTGCGTCCTTCCGTCATGGCGATTATGCCGGACACCGAAACGGTATTGAAGGCGAAGTAGGTCGATGCTGCCGCCGCCATTAAGAGAGGCCAGCGGAATCCGACGCCCTCGGCAACTTTGCTATGAAAGACCAGTTCTGCGGCGCTGATCGAGAGAGCGAGGTTTGCCAGGGTAAAGAGCCATTGGATCGGGCGAGGCCGCGGCTTGGCATGCCAAAGGATCTGAACAAGCCCACCCAGGCAGCCCATCAGCACAGTTTCGGAATATGTGAGATCAAGGATGGCGACGAGAATGAAGAGGAAATTTGCCGACATCGTGGCCTTGATGCCCGGCAACTGCACTTTGAGTACGGATGCGCACAGAGCGACGGTTAGAAAGCACGCATATCGGAAAAAATCATCCGATTGCCAGTGTAGGAGGGCGTAACCCAATACCGGGAGCCCTCCGATAAGTTGGGTGAAAATAAACGTGAGAGCAGGAACCCCAAGCGATCGAGCGTCACGCCAGGCGTTGCTCCAGTAGTTCTTCACAGCAGTCGTTGCTATCACACGCATTCCTGCTCTCTGCCGATTGGTTCCCGCAGCGCTCATAACTGCTAAACGAGTGCCCGAGCCTAAGGAACAGGCACTCCAACAAACAGTCCGTCCCTGTAGCTAAAGTGACCCCGGTGCCAATCCTCGCGGCCCCAACGCACCGTTACGCGCATAACGCAGTCATTAATTTAGAGAAGTTTGAGGTGTGAGTTATGTCTGGGGAATAGTACGGTTAGTGTTTTGTATTGAAAGGGATACTGGCATTAGGGTGGGAGTTATGCGATGGCATGTCCTCAAGCACTTCGCGGAATAGCACCTCCCGACCGACCCCAAACGCGCTCGGAACGACCTGTACTTTAGTACTAAACCCCGGGACCCGCTGTACCATCGACGAGCCTTCGACCTGCCCGCAATACTTCACGAACTGAAAATGCCCCGTTTACAAGGGTTTCACTAAGGGAGTTTGGGCCGAATCCAGTAGAGGAGTAAAGCTCATGCCCGGCAAGCACGAAATCAGCCCCACCGGTAACAGCGTGCTCAAAACGACGACTTGGGGCGCACTGATCACGATCTCTGCTGCCATCTTCGTGGCAGGGCTCCTCGGACACCGTCCGTGGACCAATTCTGGCGGCCTCGACCGCCCCACTGCTCAGCTCAAGGAACAGAACTTGCCGACGGCGGCCCATTCTGTTGCACCTGCTCAGGCGGCTTCCTCGCACAGCGCCGCGGCCAGCCCGACCCTTTTCGTTCAACACAATTCTTCAACGGACGCAACCTCAGAGGCGTTGGCCTCTCTTGCCCCGGCAGGCGCAGTTGGGAACTCACTAAAGTGGAATCCGGCTAATTTTGCCCACTCCAGCGCATCGAGCAATGACGTTCCAACCAGTCTCGCGAGTGCAAGCCTGAGCCCGAGTGAGCGGCAGGCCGCAATTGCCGCAAAGATTGCACCGGACCTGAAGGGAGTTAAGCCCGAAGCCCCCATAGACGTGATCGTTCAGTTCAAGACGGCAGCCGGAGTGTCTGACGTGGCAGCGGACGGAGCCACAGCAAAGGCCGAACTGCCCCTGGTGCACGCAGAGGTACTGACAGTCCACGGCAGCAGCCTCGCGACGCTAGCTGCTCACGACAGCGTGGCCTACATTTCTCCGGACCGGAAGCTGCGCGGCGCGATGGACCCGGTGGTGACCGCCGTCAACGCGGACATCGCCACCTCCCAGGGCTGGGATGGCACAGGCGTTGGTGTCGCTGTCATCGACAGCGGCGTTGGCATTGTGGATGACTTGAATTCCATTGGAAATTCAAGTCCATCTCGCCTCGTTTATAGCCAAAGCTTTGTACCTGGCGATTCCTCAACGGCAGACGCTTACGGTCACGGAACGCATGTCGCAGGTATCGTTGCTGGAAACGCCTACGATTCCACCAGCCTACGAAACTACCCGGACGTCTATCGTGGCATCGCGCCGAAAGCCAACATCATTAGTCTGCGCGTTCTGGACAGCACTGGCGCTAGCGTCGACAGTGCTGTGATTGCTGCGATTCAGCAAGCTATCAGTCTCCAGAGCACCTACAACATTCGCGTAATTAATCTCTCGCTATCTCGCGGTGTCTATGAGAGCTATACCCTCGATCCTCTCTGCCAGGCTGTTGAATCCGCATGGCAAGCAGGCATCGTGGTGGTGGCTGCAGCCGGCAACATGGGTGAATACAATGGGGCAGACACGAATGGATACGCCACCATCGGCGCGCCAGGCAACGATCCCTTCGTAATCACTGTTGGAGCAACCAATACGCACGGTACGGGTTCGCAAGCCTCCCAGACAGTGACGAGCTACAGCTCAAAAGGCCCGACGACGTTTGATCACATCGTGAAACCGGATCTTGTCGCCCCGGGCAACGCCGTGGTGTCGCTTCTAGCCTCCCCGAATACCACCCTAATCACTGAGTATCCGCAACTCGCGGTTTTCCCCTGCGATGGGTCCGCTACGAATTGCGGTTCGCAAAACGGCCCAGCTAACTACATGCGAATGAGCGGCACAAGCATGGCTACGCCAGTGGTTAGCGGTGTTGCGGCTCTGCTTCTCCAACAAAATTCGTCCCTCACTCCGGACCAGGTGAAAGCCCGCTTAATGACGACGGCCTGGCAGGGATTTGGACAATTCACGACAGCGACGGATTTGGGTACCGGCACCACCTATACAATCCAACAAGATATGTTTGCAGTGGGCGCCGGGGCGGTTGATGCTGCTGCCGCTCTTGCCAACACGGACCTTGCACCCCCAACTCTGGGTTCAGCAGTGTCACCCACGGCCTTGTTCAACTCGGCCAACAACGCCGTAACCATCACCGGGGCTCCTGGCACGGTATGGACCAACCCGATTGTGTGGGGCAACTCTGTGATTTGGGGTAACTCCGTGGTTTGGGGCAACTCCGTCGTCTGGGGTAATTCGGTTGTCTGGGGTAACTCGGTAGTTTGGGGCAACTAGTCAGTCCGGTCGACGGATTCAGGTACAAGTTACCGGAGCGCAACTGACGAGAGGAAAACAGAAGAGAAGATGCCGAGCCTAGCCAAAATCTATATCGCGCTGATCGCCGCAGTTGCTATCGCGGCACTAACCGTGGCGGCATACCAGTGGAAACCTGAAAACCTTGGTCACTTCTTCTTGTTCTTTAGTCTGGCGATGGTGGCCTCTGCAATGAAGATCCGCCTGCCGGGTCTCAAAACTACCATATCGCTTAACTTCGTTTTCATTTTGATTGGCATCGCCTTATTCAGTTTTGGCGAGACCGTTCTCATCGGCCTGGGCGGGGCGCTCGTCCAGTCGCTCTGGAGACCGCTGCAGCGGCCGAAACCGGTGCAGATTTTTTTCAATGGGGCATGTCTAACGGTTTGTACTGCGGCTGCATTTTGGGCCTCGCAAAGTGTTCCAGTAGTGCTGGGTTTGAAAACTCCCGCCGTCATGATGGTCCTGGGAGCCTGCGTGTATGTAGTGCTGAACACCGGGCTCGTCTCGTTTGTCATTTCTTTAGCAGACGGGCGATCCATGAAGCAAGTCTGGCCCTCGTGCTACGAATGGACTTTCCCCTATTTTCTGGTGGGTGCGGCCGTGGCAGGCTTGGCCAGCGCCGCGGGGCATGGAGCCACTTGGGGTGTGACCCTGCTGGTTGCGCCGGTAATGTATTCCGTTTACGTTTATTACAAAATGTATATCGTCCGAGCCGTGCTAGAAGGTATCTCCAAGGTGAGTGGAGAAAGCGAGGAGGTCCTTGCTGGTGCTTCTCAAGGCCGCTGAACTCGCTTCAGTATAATCATTAGCAGCAATACTGCACACTGCTATTTCTATTTGATCTTTAGCAATGTACTTCAACACCTTGCTGTTCGTTTGCGCTGGCTAAGTCCCGATGAGTCGCAAAACCGGACATCCGTCCCAGTACCCACATGCATTCCGTGTTTACCACGCACGTCAAAGCTAGATTCAGCCCCACCGCACCGTGGTGATCGAATCCGCTGTGAGCGCTATTTTCGCCGTTTGACCGCCGCACACAACCGTCACCTCTTTCGCGTCGCCCGGATTCGTCAGCACAAGCACCATCGAGCCGTCGGGATTTTTCGCCGCGGTGTGAAACACCCGCGTAGTCGCAGCGCTATACGGGATCCCTGTCCCGATTGTTAATAATCCTGGCGCAACGACCAGCGCCCCGCTCACCGCCGGAGCGTCGCCGATCGCGTCGTGAGAAGCGACAATCACAGCTCGGCGTCGAATCGCTCGGGCATACTGCACCAACGCCCAGTACAAGCCTGTCTGCGTGATTTCCTTTGTCACCGAATGAATCTCCACCAGCCCGCCGCAATCGAACGGACCGATATTCGGCCGCCCGCGCTCATCCAGCGCCAGATTCCATGTCGTGATGCTCTGCGGCCCGTTCGCCAGAATGCCGCTGAACGTCGCGCCCCACTTGCACCAGTTCGTCCAATAATCGGGGAACTTGTAGTTGTCCCCGCCTTCAGTCCAGTGCATTTCCGTGTCCGGAAATTTCTCCTTCACGTTACCCATCATCTCCGGACTACCCAGGTACCCGTGCCAGGCCACCGCGTTTACATATTTCTTGAACCGGGGCTTCGAGAATTGATCCAGCACCCGGCCCCACAAATTGTAATTGTGGTCCAGCGCCCAGATTTTCGTGCCGCTCGCTTCCAAGAGTGGGCCGAGCGCAAGCACCAGCCGCTCCTCGTCCTCTTCCGGCCACGGACAAGCCGGCATTTTCCCGCCCTGGTCCGCATCGACTTCGTTTTGGATTGTCACCGCGCGCACGTTCACGCCCGCGGCCGCGTACCCCTCCACGAATTTCTGAATGTAGCGCGCGTAGGTGGGGATATTTTCCGGCCGGATGTTCCCGCCTAACATCGAATTGCTGTACTTCATCCATCCGGGAGGACTCCACGGCGACCCGAATAAAAACAGGTCTGGATTCGCGCTGAACGCCGCCTGCAAGGTTGGCAAAATGTAATCGCGGTCGTGGTCAATGCTGAAGCGCTTCAGCTCCGGATCGGCCGCACCGTCGTCGTAGCTGTATGCCGCGGTGCTGTAATCGCTTGCCCCAATCGGAATGCGCCCCATGCTCAAGGCATGTCGATCCTGCCCGAACATCGTATGCAGCAGGTTCGCGCGATCGGAGTCGCCCAGGCGTGAGAGCGTGTAGCACGCAGCATCGGTGAACGCCGCGCCAAATCCCAAGATCGGCTGCGCTGTTTTCGTCGGGTCCACCGTTATGTCCGCTGGCGTGGCCTTTTTCGCAACTTTCGTCCATGCAATCTCCGGCTCCGCTGCCAGCCGCTTCCCGCTCTTATCTGTGACCTCTGTCTGTGCGGGATTCGTCGGCGCCTGCGCCTCATTCGCTTCCGCATTTGCGTTTACCGGCACTCCTAGCATGGAGGCCGCCGCCGCACCCATCCCCAGCCCCGCATACTTCAATACCTCTCTCCGTGTTGTCACGCTCGGCTCCCCGTTTTCCCTGATTTATTCACGCGGCCTTCAACTTAGCCGGTTTGCTTCGCCACACAGCATACTGCAAACCGTTTTATCCGCGGACCCCGCTAAGTCGTCATCGCTCGAAGTACCCGACAAGTCCGCCCAGTACCCACTCCGGTTGATACGGCGTTTATCAGACTTGAGGATTACTTCCGGGTTGCCCGTTGCGATCCGCTCGAGAACGCGCCTGCGATAATATATCTGCAATCGCGTATCCCTGAACCACGAAGCCGGGTGGATGGGCTTGGCGGCCTCAACGCTTTTCTCGCGCATGATGATTTTCGGGTCCAGCGATGTCATAGGTACTTCTCAGTCTTCCAGCGTAGGCTCAAGGGAGAAGATTCGCCCTGAATTGACTGCCAAGAATGCGGCGACTGCAATTGCAACGAGCAAGGCCATTGAAAACACGGAGCGCCAAATGAACCACTGAGAAGAATCCAAAGTGATGGGCCAACGCCGGAGGACAAAATAGAAGAACAGAATGACGGCGACGGACAACAGCCCGAAGCGGAACAAGATGAAGTAGACGATTGCTGAGCAAACCATCGCGGCGGACACGGCGATCAGGAAATTGTCAGCGGGGAGCACCACCATGCCGAGGCAGGCGCCCGCCATACCGGCCGCCGGCCAATCTCTGCGCAGAATGACGCGCGCGATGAGCAAGAAAGAGATCACCGCCAGGGCCCACTGCACGGCCTGACTGGAATGCCATCCGAGAGCCGCAAGCATGCCAGCGGAACCATGCAAGACAAGCGAACTCGGAACAACCGGAGAGACATTGGTGACGGAGAACCATGTGGGCAGAGCATTGACGCCGTTTAGAACCAAGGCCATGGCCACGCCGCCGACCGAGCCCATTAAAACGTCACGCGCGACCCTGGAGTCGCGAAAGCTGCCTGAGAGAATGCGCATCCAGGAGATAAGCATTTCCGGCCAGAGGCGGCGTACGTAGGGTTCCACTGCCAGGTAGAGAATCCACATGAATCCGGCCACGTACATGGCGTTACCGACACCGCCGATGAAAGCTACGTATTCGTCAGCTGGGGCTGGGACAAAGTGCGCCGACGGCACCCAGGCAAGGATCTGGGCGAGAAAAATGAAGCCTGCAACTCGGAATGCGCCCCGACGGTCCCCGCGGTCGCGCCGGAGGTTCCTTCGGGCTAGAAAGCAGCCGCCCGTCCCGCAAACAAAGACTGCGAGCACGAACATGGTTCCGGAGAATCCTTCCGCGGACCGCTTTTGGGCTCCCTGTTTTGAAGTCAGAGGAGCGGCCTTGAAGAATACGGCTTTGCCTTTGTAAGAAGCAGCGGTGATCGCAAAAGTGTGGCCTTCGTCCGAGCCTTGCCAATCCTGACGAATATCGAAGGGAGAAGTTGGAAGGACGTCAGGGTCCGGCGCCACTGTTTGCGCCGAAGGAAAACCTGCTTCGACCAGGAGCCCTGACCAGTCTGGAGCCGGTGAACTTTGCTCGTGGGCCGGATCAGGCACGGCACGGAATTCCCGGAGACGCCCACGAGCATCGAGCGCTACACGAAGCATTCCCGGCAGGTCGCCGCGCGGATCGGTGCTGTTGATCTCCGAAAGCATATCGCGGGGAATCATCAGTTGCGGGCTGCGGCGGTAAACAAAACGCATGCCTTCGGGTGACCCGCGAGGAAGCTTCGCGAGGTTCTCGTAATTTCCCTCTAACCAGGACGCGCTGTCGGCGACGTTTTCGCCGCTGTACCCAGCACGAGCAATCACTTGTTGCGCGCGCTCCGCCAGAACTTCCGGAACCTTTCCGCCTCGTATGGCGCTAAGGACATTGGAGTAACGGGCCAAGAACGCCGCTGCGCCGATGCCAAGAAGAATGGCAGCAAGCAGAGCAGAAGATGCGGCGAGCGACATAGAGACAGACTCTCCGGCGGCAGCGACGACTTCCGGTGAGGGCGTCTCGCCCAAGGCAACGGCGGCGCGTAAGGGGTCGTGGCCGGGGAGGGCGGCAGCGACCTCCATAATCGAGGCTGGACGAGAGGCAGGATTCTGTTCGAGACAGCGGGCGATGATGCGCTCTACTTCCGGGTCAAGGCCTTTGACAAGCTTTGAAAGCCTCACGGGGGAAGTAGTGAGGCGCCGCTCGAGATCAGAGGACGTCGAGGAAGGAAAAGCTGGCTTGCCGCTGAGTAATTCGTAGATCACCATCCCCGCACAGAAGATGTCGGCGCGGTGCGTGACTTGCTTGCCCATAATTTGCTCCGGCGCCATGTAAGCAGGTGTCCCGGCACCCATCTCGTTCTTGCGAAGTCCACGAACCAGCGCCGCAAGACCAAAGTCCGTGATTCTGATGCGGCCGCGGCCGTCGAGCATGATATTGGCGGGCTTAAGATCGCGGTGGATGATGCCGAGTTCGTGAGCAGCGGCCAAACCGGCGCATATCTGATAGGCGAATTGCAGGCCTTTGTCCACCGGCAACCGCCCGATGCGCGTCAAGAGCGATTTCAGGTCTTCGCCATCGATGAATTCCATGGCGATGAAAGGTCCGTCGGGACTCTCGTCAATGTCAAAGACGCGACAGACGTTCGGATGAGAAATTTGCCGGGCAATGCGGACCTCGCCGTGAATCTGCTCCCAAGCGGAAGCGTCTTGAGAGTTGCGCCTCGGCAAGAATTTCAGAGCGACGGTCTGGCCGAGCCGCAAGTCTTCTGCGCGATAAACCTCACCCATGCCCCCGTGTCCCACTGGGGCAACGATGCGATAGCGGTCCGCAAGCAACATGCCAGGCACGAATCGCGCCTGCAGAATAGGGACCGGGAGCGAAGTGAAGGTCTGTAGCTCGTCGGTGGTAGGCGAGGAGAAAGGGCTGGAAGGTGTCCTGCGGACTAATTCTCTTCCGCAGGAAGGGCAATAGCGATTACTCCCGGAAATCTCGAACGCGCAGGATGGGCACTTCATCACACTTCGTTCTCCGCCTAAGTGGTCGTGATTATAACCCTTGGAAACCTCGCCCGGCACCTTCTACCCTCACCGGATGTGTAACGCCCTACCACTAGAAGCGCACACGCTCGGCATTTCGATTCGAGCACCATCCGTGACTCCTGGATTGTCGGGAAGTAATGGCGCAAATCGGCTCTTCCGGACATTACTTACGGCTTGCCCGTCATCCACCCGCCATCCCCGGCGCAGGCGGCGTCGCTTGTTCGATAAGCGCATTAACCAGGCAGGAGAATTACTTCCGGGGCAGCATATACATCCCCGGCAGGCTTATCTCTGCATGTTTCGTCTAGAAAGGCGAACACATCGGGCTCCCAAATGTTCACGCCGAGATGGAGGAAGTCGTGCCCATCGTCCACCGTGTGGCCTATGGGAGGATAGATCTTTAAGCGATGCGGCTTACCGATCTGCTTGCGGCGGGCGTCCAGCACCTTGCCGGGAGAAAGGGAGTAATCATTCTCGGCGTGAATAAAGAAGACCGGCGCCGCGATATGGTCCATGGCAGCAAGAAGCTGCGCTCACAATTCCGGGAAGCGATCAAAGCTATAGCCGGCTCCCGAGAAAACTTCGACCGCTCGCAGGTTCGGTTCACGTTCCGCCATGAGCACCGTCAGAGAACCGCCAAACGAGCAGCCGACCAAGGCTACGTCCTTCGCATCGACGTAAGGAAGCGCCCGCAGGAATTTGAGTGCTGAGAGGGCGTCACACATTTCCCTGTTGTCCAGCAACTGCAATTGCAGCGCGTTGCGCGCCTCCAGCCCGTGCGCGGCGGATTCGCTGTTCATCAGGTCAACCGCGTTCGCGCCCTGATCGCTGGAAAGACCGACGCCGCGTCTGAACAAATATAGGAATCCATAGCGCGTAGCGGCGATATTGGACCCAAATGGACTCAAAATCGGCAATGCCTCGACGCCTTGAGTTCTCAACTCTTTGATTTTTTGTGCGTTCGGACTCACCCTTTACAAAACGTTCCGGAGACATGGTTTACACCTCCGTGCTGGACTAGTCCAGCACGGAGGTGTCCATGCCATGGAAGGAACGGTCCGTCGTGGAAGAACGCATGC
>Ga0307477_10000062_pt1 | contig 157837 bp, 123 predicted proteins | sample atmos_gasesECM2C_FD_203316 | JGI IMG/M metagenome (GOLD analysis project Ga0307477, IMG submission 203316) | Hardwood forest soil microbial communities from Morgan-Monroe State Forest, Indiana, United States - atmos_gasesECM2C_515 | ecosystem: Environmental > Terrestrial > Soil > Temperate...
GTAGCGCGTGTGCAAATCGCAACCTATAATCATCATCGCTCGGCTCCTTTCCTCCGAGCTTTGGTCGCTTGAGCGCTTCCAAGTCTACTCGGTGGTTTGGAGCCGACACGGTTATCTCATCAGCCGAGGAGTCCATTAGACGAACGTATCGACCAATACCAAGGTACAGGTACGGGTTGGACAGGCGACTCAGAATAGTGCGTCCTAAATGCCACGCGGCGTCGCTTGATGCGCAGGAAAAATCTTGCATGAGAATTGTGGCTCGTTGTCGGCATTGACGAGGAGATCCAGAGCCGCGAGAGAATGCTATAAGATGTGGGGCACGGGGCGCTCAGAAGGGGGATGAGTGCGGCGTCATGCAGGACTGCCGGCTACGGTGTCTTCCATTGTACTAGCTTCCATTGTACTAGCGTGGTGCGCTTGCGCATTTGCGTTGGATCCGTCGCTCGACATCAGCCAGTACGCGCATACGGCATGGAAGGCAGGCGCCGGTCTTACAACGGGCAAGATCAACGCGATCGCTCAGACGCCTGATGGTTATCTATGGCTGGGCACAGATTTCGGCTTGCTTCGGTTCGATGGCGTGCGCGCCGTTCCATGGCGGCCACCTGCCGGTCACCAGCTGCCGTCTAACAATGTCTCTAGTCTATTGGCCGCTCGCGACGGGACCCTATGGATTGGTACGTTGAAAGGGCCTGCCAGTTGGAAGGACGGCAGACTAAAGGAGTATCCAGAGCTGGCGGGTTCGTACATCGTCAGAATCCTGGAGGATCGCGAAGGTACGATATGGATCAGCGGAGCTGACCCGCTGAACGGTAAGGTCTGCTGGTTGCGCAGTGGCATGGCCGATTGTCAGGGAGAGAATGCGCGGCTTGGCTCTGGAGCCTTCGGCCTCTATGAAGACCGTCAGGGTAATATCTGGGTGGGCGCGGTGAGCGGGCTGTGGCTGTGGAAACCCGGTCCTCCAAAATTGTACCCGTTGACGGGCGAAATGTTCGGCGTCGAAGCCCTGGGGGAAGACAACGAGAGCGCTCTCCTCGTCGGCTGGAAAGGCGGAATCCGCCGGTTCAATGACGGAAAAATCGAATCGTATCCACTCCGCGGCGTTGGGCAATTCACTGCCACGTGCATTCTACGAGACCGGGATGGTGGGCTGTGGATTGGCACACGAACAGAAGGCCTTGTACATGTCCATCAAGGCAGGACAGATGTATTCACTCCGTCCGACGGCCTTTCCGGTGCCACCGTGCAGAATATTTTTGAGGATCGTGAAGGCAGCCTTTGGGTAGTCACGGGGAGCGGTCTGGACCGATTCCGCGATTTCGCGGTGGCGACGTTTACTGCGGGTCAGGGTTTGTCAAGGGATCTCGTGAGCTCGGTTCTGGCAGATCGAGATGGAAGTGTCTGGGTGGCAACCTATGGTGGTCTGGACAGATGGCGAGACGGAGGAATCAGACCCTGGGGCAATCGCGAAGGGAAACTCAACGGACTTAGTCCGACTTCGCTGTTTCAGGATAGCCGTGGGCAAATTTGGGTGTCCACGAATCGTGACTTTGGCTATCTGGAACACGACCGATTTGTTCCAATAAGCGGTTTCCCTGGCGGTATCGTGGACGGCATCGCGGAGGACGGCCGGGGCGATCTATGGGTCGCCAACCAAAATGAGGGGCTCATCCACGTATCTAGAAACAGAGTCGTGGAGGAAATTCCATGGACCCGCCTGGGACATAAAGAGAACGCAAAGGCCCTGACGGCAGACGCCGTGCGGGGCGGCCTGTGGCTGGGATTTTACGATGGAGGCGTTGAGCATTTCGCCGACGGTAAAATCCAAGCGTCGTATAACGCCGCCGACGGATTACGCAAAGGCAGTGTAAACAGCTTTCGCATCGAGCAAGACGGCACATTGTGGGCGGCGACTGAGGGTGGCCTCTGCCGCTTGAAAGACGGCCGCTTTTTCACACTCGGCAGCAAGAACGGATTGCCTTGTGACGGAGTGCACTGGACAGTCGAGGACGATGACCGTTCCTTATGGCTGTATATGCAGTGTGGGCTGATTCGCATTGCACGTCCCGACGTAGAGGGTTGGACTGTTGCATTGGATAAGGATGACAAGCGAAGCATTGCATTCACAGCCTTTGATGGTTCCGACGGAACACCGACCTTCGCGGCGGCCCTCTGGCGCTACACGCCCGCAGTGACCAAGTCGTTGGATGGAAGGATCTGGTTCAAAGCTTTCGAAGGGGTTGGTGTCATTGATCCGTATCACCTTCCGTTCAACAAACTCCCGCCGCCGGTGCACATCGAGCAAATCACCGCCAATCAGAAGACCTATTGGCAGAACTGGTCGGGCGATGCATCATCCTCGCACCAGAGGCTGCCGCCGCTGGTGCGCGATCTCACGATTGATTACACAGCGCTGAGCCTGGTTGTGCCGGAAAAGGTTCACTTCCGCTTCAAGCTGGAGGGACAAGATCAGGACTGGAGGGAGGTGGTCAACGACCGCGAGGTGCAATATTCGAACCTCGTGCCGGGCAAGTACCGCTTCCGCGTGACCGCCTGCAATAACAGCGGTGTGTGGAACGAGGCCGGCGCATTCCTGGATCTTTCAGTCGCCCCGGCGTACTACCAAACGAACCGGTTCCGTGCTCTTTGCGTGGCCGCTTTCCTGACGTTGGTTTGGGTGCTGTATCGACTGCGTATCGAACACGTACGGCGCCAAGAAAGGAGGCTTCGGGATGTCATTGAAACGATGCCGACATTTGCCTGGACCTCTTTGCCCGACGGCTCCGTGGACTTCGTCAATCGCCACTGGCAGGAATATACGGGGTTGTCCACCGAGAATACGGTCGGCTCAGGTTGGCAAGCCGCTGTTCACCCCGAGGACTTGGAGCGCCATAGAGAGAAGTGGCGCGCCTCACTGGCGACGGGCGAACGCTTCGAGAATGAAGTGCGCTATCGGAGAGCTACGGATGGACAATATCGGTACTTTTTGACTCGCGCCGTGCCGCTGCGGGATGCGCGAGGCCACATCCTCAAGTGGTACGGTATCTCGACGGACATTGAAGATCGCAAACGCGCCGAACAGCTGCAGGCAGACCTTGCTCACGTAAACCGCGTGACCACGATGGGCGAACTGACCGCCTCGTTGGCGCATGAAATCAAACAGCCTATCGGTGCCACCATTATCAATGCGGAGATCTGCTTGCGATGGCTTGCGCGCGACCGGCCCGATCTTGACGAGCTACGCGATGCAGCAAGCAGCATTGTGAAGGACGGAAAACGAGCCGGCGACGTCATAGACCGTATACGGGCGTTGTATAAGAAAGCTCCCCCGCAGCGTCAGTTGGTCGACATAAACGAAATTATCAGCGAAATAGTTGTGCTGCTGCGGGGCGAGGCCAACCGGTATGCGGTTTCGATGCTTACCGGTCTTGCCGTCGTTCTTCCCAAGGTCACCGCCGACCGTGTGCAACTTCAGCAACTGTTCATGAACCTGATGCTCAACGGCATTGAGGCGATGAAGGAGTCAGGGGGAGTACTTATGGTCAAGTCGCAACTGGGCCAGGACGGTGGACTGCTGATCTCAGTTAGCGATACCGGCGTAGGTCTGCCGGCCGAGAAGGCGGACCAGATCTTCAATGCATTCTTTACTACCAAACCGCAGGGCTCCGGGATGGGCCTGGCGATCAGCCGTTCCATTGTTGAGTCGCATGGTGGCCGTTTGTGGGCCACGGCCAATACCGGACGGGGCGCGACTTTCCACTTCACTCTGCCGACCACAACCGAAGTACTGCAGGAGGCCGCTACCGGAACGTGATTTGGTGTCCCTCGGGCTGCCTCGCTGTGATACAGATCGAGGCCTGGCCGGCAAGCCCATCGCAAGAAAGTTAGTTGCTCCCCTCCATCATGGGCAATTCGGAAAGTACGCGCGAGAGCGGGCCCAGATCGGGTGCCATTCATTTATGAGATAGGTTCTAGTCTACTCTGGAGGGTGCCTCGTCCAAGCTCTGCTTCGGCGGGCCCTCAACTGTTTTCACGAATAACACTTGACAACCTGTCTTATAATAGAAATAAGAGCAAAACACAGCAGAGACGCGCGGCCTATCCACTTATAACTCCGCGCGGGCCGTGGCCTATCCGGCAGATTAAGGATATAACGACCACCAACCCATGCCGAATCAAGACTTTACCTCTAACTATCTTCCTTTGAAAACTTTGCCGCGAGCCCGGCGCTAAGTCAATGATTCTAATATACCGACCAAACGGGGGGGTACCCCACTAACACCAACACCGACCACCGGATGGATTCCATCCGATAACGTCCCAACTTCTCAGTAGTAAGTAAAGGAGCATCTATGTCGTCCCTTACAGCAGCTCGTTGCCGGCACATCAAGGTCAACGGAACCCAATGTGGTTCGCCCGCTCTCCGCAGCAAGAATTTCTGTTTCTATCACCAAAAAGACCGTCCCTGCCCCCTCCCGTGCTACTCCGACATAGAGTACGCGACCGGCGAAATCACCCTGCCGTTTTTTGAAGACGCGCACTCCGTTCAGGCCGTCATTCGCCAGGTCGTGCAGATGGTGCTGCAAAAGAGACTCGAGCGGAAAACCGCCAGTCTCCTGCTCTACGCGCTCCAGATCGCCTCTTCGAACCTCAAGCGCATGGATCTCGAGAAGCCGCAACCAGAACAGGTTGTCACCGATCTCGAACCCGTGGATCCTGACGAGGCATGGCAAGCTCCCATCGCCCGCTCCGGCGAGACCGCGGGCGAATCTTCAGCCAGCGCGCCCCCAACAAATCAAGATCAAAAAGTTGGCGAAGCCAGCGGCGAAGACCTTCCGCCCGGCACCATCCAGGCCTGTTATCGCCCCGGACCAAAAACGCAGAATCGCCCTCGCCAAAGTCCCCCGCGACGGAAGCAATATGTAAGCTGAACCGGACCTAGAGTCGCCTGCGGGCCGCATCGTGAGAACGAGGACGCCATGAGAACAGGGTCATCATTTCTGAGCAGCCGGGCCGCTGATAAGTCCCTTCAAGGCAAGTAAGGAAAGCACTACGACTGACAGCAGCAGTGATCCCCACAGGACCCACTTATGGCGTTCGGACCACGGCCGCTCGTCGGGACGCCCAGTGTAATCGGAATTCGAATTCTCAGCTCCAATAACGGCCTCGACCGCGTCCGGCTCTTTGTGGAAGAAATTGGCGTAGTCGTATTCAGGAACAGGCAACTTTTCGTCGCCGTAGTAAAGCCTGATTGCGGTCTTGCCCGCAGGATCGAAGTAGATCCGCCGCTCCAGTGCCTGCGGCTCTGCTTTTTCAACTTGCAGAGGCGTGTTGTCGCCATTGTCAATCTCGATCACGACTTGATTTGCCCTCATGACGCAGGAAGTCAGCGCGAGATCGTCCGTCACCACTTCCTTGCCGCCGCTCTTCATCCGAATACGGCTGATACTGCCGCGGCAGAGCTGAATTCCTTGAGAATCGCTCATGCTGACCGTTCGGCGGAAGTTGACCAAGTCTGGCGGAACAGTGAATGACAGGCGGCCCACCGGAACGCCGGGATCAAGATCGCAAGCGATGCGGGTTGTGCGACCGACTTGTTCGGGGGAATGACATCGACCGGCGGAAATCCATTTCGCTTGGGATTCACGATGCACCGACGTACTCGCGCCGGCAATCTCACGGGGAGAAATCGCCGGCGTGATACTCACGTGCAGATAACGGAAAGTTGACAGCGGTATGCGCAGTTCGAAATTATTGCCCAGACCTTCGCGCGAGAAATCATACAGCGTTGACGAGGACAGTTTGCGGCCTGTACCAACGACCGCATCGCGTCCATCCGCGGTGGCCGTCGCTACGAAGTTGGTGGCCTTCACGCGAAGCTGCACATGGTTGTATTCGGCCTCGTCGCCGACATCCAGATCGAACTCGGTGCGACCGCTGCGAACTCCGAGATTCAGAATGCGCGCTTCGCGAACCTGGGTCGAAGAAGAAGCTTGCTCTTTGCTGAGCGCGTAAGGGACCTGAAACTCGCGATCATACAGGCGCAGATCGGAGAGGCTGGCGCGAGCGTGCGCCCTGATCGCCGCATCAACCACCAGATAATTCTGCTTTCCTGGCTGCGAGATCGCTATATCGCGGGTGTACCGAAAATACTCGCGCAGCGGACCGCCAGCGGTTGATTGAACGAGGGCGACACTGCACAGGGCAAGAACGACCAGCCGCTTCATCAACTCCGGTTGCCTCCATCATTCTGGTGCTGAGACGACAGTTTCAGCCAATCTTTCTGATAGACAAACGATACCGCCAGCAGAAGCACGCCGAGGATCATAAAACTCAAGATGCGGTATCCGCGATCGAGCTGGGAGACGTCATAAATAAAGACCTTTACAATGGTGGCTGCGATCAGAAACAACGCCTGCCAGCGGAAGAAGGCCGACTTCCTCCAGAAGCCGATCACCATCAGCAGTGCTCCATATCCCATCCACAAGGCGGAGTAAGTAAAATTTTCGGCGATCGCGATGTTGTGCCGGTTTGCCGCCGCGGCCAATGTCCGCGATCTATTTCCGTTCCAATCCGCGTAAGTCTGCCGCCCGTAGTAATCGCCGATCTCACGGCTTAGTCCAACCAGCGCCAGCGCGCTCACGGCCAGCACCGCAACCGAAGCCAGCTGACGATCAAAGTCGCTTTCGCGCCTCAGGCTGAACCATGCGAGCAGCGCCAGCACCGCCATGGCAAGGATGTAAGTCACCATCCTGGAATTGAGCAGCAAGGTATCGACCTTGAAGTTGTCAATCAGCAGAAGCCGCGCCACCCCAAGCGCAAGCGTGACCACTGCCAGATAATGCAGGAAGCGCGCGCCGATCCGGTTCGCCACCCACAGCAATACTCCCGCCTCCACTAGCCAGCCCACGGTAATCCAATGACCGTCGAGCCGGATCGGAATCGCAATGGTGATCAACGCGACGGCGAGCGCCAGATGCAACAGCCGGAGCATCTCGGCATCTGCCGGCTGCTGACGCCGGACGATTCGGCTCAGCCCGATGTGCACCGCCGCCAAGGCGAGCGCGAACCAAGCCATGGCCAGTTTGTCGATCTCGTCGACCATCGCATAGGCTTGGAGAAAATAAACGCCGGTGTTGATGAGAGTCAGCGCCGCCGGAAGATAGAGCAGCGAACTTCCTTCCGGAACCCTCGACACCAGCGGAGCCACCGCAAAGATGGCGAAGAAAATCGTTGCAAACAACAGTGTGACCGCGAATTCGGGCCGTCGATAAAACTCCGAGTACCATCCAACATAGAGCACCAGCATGCCCGCGTAACTGAGGATGAGCAATCGCCGCCAGGGCTTGACGGCAACCAAAGCCACGGACGCAGCGCAAAGCAGCGCCACGTAAGAGAACAGTTCTACTTCATGGTTCTGTCCGGTCGAGAGCAGCAACGGCGTCGAGAAACCGCCGGCCAAGGCGATGGCGGCCAGTATCTCGGCATCCTGTTTAATCGCCAGCATCGCGGTTGAGGCGGTCACAATCACCATGGCCAGGAAGGCGACGGGACTCGGAATCAGCGCATAGACCTGGAAGGCGGCCCACAAAGAGAGATACAGGACTCCCACACCAACTGCTTTGAGCGAGTAGGAAAACAGGTTGTAACCACGCGTGCGGAAACGTTCGCTCCAAATAATGGCGCCGATCCCCGCCAACAGTCCGATGGACACGCGTCCGGTCGGACCAATCCAGTTGTTGTCGAAGGCAAGCTTGAGGAAGTACGACATACCGATCAGCACGGCTGAGATACCGATCCGGTTTAACCAGTGCGAGCCGATGCGGGATTCCAGATCAATCTCCGGCTTAGCCGTGGCGAAGTGCGGACCGGTATCGCGAGGACCGGGCCTCGGCGGGGGCAATGGCCTGGCCGGGAAGGTGTTCGCCGGCGACGGAATGGCCGGAGTCTCGGTTGCGGCAACCTGCGATGAAGCAGGCCTGGATGGAGCGGGCAGGACCGCCGATGGCTGAGTATCCGAGCGCATCGAGGGCTCGGAGGGCACGGTTGCCCTGGTTTCGGCGCGGCGCTCCAATCGCTCAACGCGGGCGACGAGGTCTCGAACCAGCGTACGTAAAATGTGCAGGTCGCTTTCTTGGTTGTCCACGGCTGTTCCTAAGACAAAAGTCGCCCCACTATAAGTGAAGAGTTAAGCGATTGCACCTTCTTATTTGGGATTGGCAGCCCGGGCGTGCCACTGTGGTTACCGCGCTTTGTATTTAAGATAGACCCATGAAATTCCACACCGAGTACCTGACCCTGCACACAAAAACCAGGCGCGCCTACGTCCACCTGACGCCGCAGGTCGAGAGCGCCCTCAAGAAGTCTGGGATTAAAGACGGCATGATCCTGGTCTCCGCCATGCACATCACGGCTGGAGTCTACGTCAATGACAATGAGAGCGGGCTCATCAAGGACATCGACCAGTGGCTGGAAACGCTCGCTCCCTTCCGGCAGAACTACCAGCATCACCAGACCGGCGAAGACAACGGAGATGCGCACCTGAAATCGCTGATCATTCACCACGAGGTCATCGTTCCGGTCACCAACGGGAAACTCGATTTCGGCCCATGGCAGCAGATTTTCTACGCCGAATTCGACGGCCAGCGCGACAAAAGAGTCATCATTAAAGTCATGGGAGAATAGGCAACTTGGTTTATCCTCATAGTTCGTTGCTGGATAGTTCGTTTTGGCGTGACGAGTTATGAAGTGGAGTGACGGGCGTCTCGCGAGCCTGCCCTGAGCGCGGTCGAAGGGTCCAGCAGCATCGCGGCCGGGCGGGGACGCCCGGCTCTCCACCAACAAAGTTTGGGAGCCGATTACCATGACCGAAGAACTCACCGAATTGGAAGAGCATGCCGAACACGCCCGGGAGCATCCCGACCTCGCCCCCGTGACCGTCACCATGGCAGTGGTGGCTGTCCTGGTGGCGACTGTGTCGCTGCTCGGCCATCGCACCCATACTGAAGAAATCATTTTGCAGAATAGGGTCAGCGACCAATGGGCCTTCTATCAGGCCAAGAATATCCGCCGTCACACCGACGAATTGTTCGCCGATCTGACCACCGTGGTTGCCAGCAAAGACGCGGAAGCCGTTGCCAAACTGCACGAAAGATACCAGGCCGAAGCAGACCGCTACAAAGACGAGCAGAAGGAACTCGACACCAAGGCCCACGAACTGGAAAAGGAAGGCGAACTCACCCGCCGCAAAGCCGACCGCTTCGATCTCAGCGAAGTCTGTCTGGAGATCGCGCTGGTGGTCAGCTCAATCACCCTGCTCTCGGGCCGCCGCATATTCTGGCGCCTCGGCCTGTTTATGGCGGCTGCCGGAGTTCTCGTCGCCGCGTCGGTCTGGATTGTGCGCTAGAAGATCGTGCGCTAGAAAACGACCAGATGGCGTGCGTCCACATCGTACCGGCGGTGTTGCCAGTCAGTTTCTTGCCAATGCTGACGGTCATTCGGCGGCCGTGACTGCTCTCCGTCAGCAGCGCTCAGCGGCGGCGTGATCTAGACCCTTCTTTCACCGTCTAAGCCGCTGGAACCAAAGATAAATGACTTCTAATGTGGTTGCTGGTTCTTCGGCCTCTGGCGTGCACTGTCGGAGGAATCTCTCTGGCCAAGCTTCCGCAGAAGAGAAGATTGGACACCAGCGCCATGCTTCATAAATGTGCAAACCCAGCCTGCACGGTTCCCTTTCGATCCCTGCGCGAAGGCAAGCTGTTTCTGGCCGAAACTTTCCCTTCTGATGCCAGCGGCGCTTTCGACGGCAACCGGCGGAAGGTCCGCCGGCGTGAACATTTCTGGCTCTGCGACGCCTGCTCCGCTCACTTCACGCTTCGTTTCGACCCTACCCACGGGATGCTTACGGTCCCACTCTGCGAGCGCGCGAATCCACGCTTCCTGACCCGCGCCGCGGTCAACGCTTGACCGAGTGTCAAAAGGACTGATGGATAACCCGATCACAAAACGCTTGCCTTGTTCCGTTTGCGGCCTCGATACGTTCCGCCGCACGGGATGGTTCCTCGTGGTCGAGAACCGCTGGCTCGACCGCCTCAAGATTCTTTCCTGGCATTCCTCGCTTGCCACGCAGAAAAACATGAAGAGCGTCTGTTGCCGGCACCATCTCAAAACGCTCATTGCCCACTGGCTAAATCAGGCCAGCCTTCGGCTGCCACCAACTTACAACCCTCCCCTGCCCATTGGCAGCGACCCGACTTTGACGGATATCGATCTCGGCCCGAAGTCGGTTGGCCACCTGGTTGGCGAACTGGCGGTTCATCGCGAGTCATTTTCCCGCGTCTGGACGGGGTCGCCCGAGGCCCTCGAATGCATACTCGACGCCCTCATCACCATCGGAGCTGAAAACAAACCGCACGCGCTGGAAGTCCAGCTCTTCGATCCATCGGAGTCCTCGTACGGACTCTCACTCCAATAAGGCGCTGGCAGAGTCTAGCTCTGCCAGCGCTCCCTCCACACTCGCCAATCTTTCTCCATCGCGCCCGCCATCGCCTGCGCCGCATCCAGCAGCCAGTTCCCTTTTCGTCCGCGCAGGTCCTTCAGGATCGCCCGCCGCTTTTCTTCTGTTCCCACATGTATATTTGCCGTCTCTTTTCCCATGGCCTCCAGCAGCCGCAGTTCCCCTCGGCTGGTTCCGAGCGCGTCCAATTCGATGCGCGAACAATGCGGCGACAACCGCCGTACGATCCAATGTCCCCGCATCTGCACATACGGATCCGGGCAGCGCACCGCCCGCTGCAGGATCGCTGCGTACAAAATATCTGCTGGCGCCCGCTCCGGATTCAGCCATTGCAAAGCCGATCGCAACAGCGCCTTCGCTTCCCTCGCCACTCTCCCGCCCCTCCACTCCGCAATCGCCACCAGCCGCGTCCGGCCCAGGCTTCCCAGACCCGCCACTCGGCGGGCCAATCGGTACCGGATGCCCGGCTCCGGCAGCAGATGCTCTAGAGCCTCGCGGGCGCTAACCGGTATTTCTCCCTTCAGCGTCGGAAGACGATCCATTCTTTGCCAAAACACTACCGGATCGCGCAGTTTGCTCTCCGCGATCGCCCGCAACCACTCATGGCTCTCCTCCAACACAAACGGACGTCCGCCCTCCTCCATGCCTCGCTCGTATCCCGCCAAAATCGCGGCGGCCGATTCTTTCGGCCTCATAGTCAGGCGATTCTCACGTATCGCCAGCAACGCGCTTGTCGCCAGCCGCACCAGATCCATCGTGTAGGGATACAAACACGCTTCGTCGAAATCGTTAACGCCCCACACCAGCCGCCCATCGGTGTCTCGCCAGGTACCGAAGTTCTCCACGTGCAGATCGCCCACCGACAAAATATGCGGCACCCGATCCAGTTCCGTACACTCCTCCGGCCACACCTGTAACCAGCGATAGAAGGTCGCCCGAAAGAAGGGAAAAAGGGCCGCCGCCATCTGCTCATGCTTGATCCGCAAATCGGGCTCAACAATTCGGATGTGCAGGGCCAGCCAATCCTCATACTGCTTCGTTGCTTTAACAATGTTCATGGATGGTTAGCAACAATAAGAAGATAGTCACACTGTGTCAAGGCAGTGAAAACAGCCTAACCCTCAAGCACTCGTGGCTGTTATGATTTTGCCCGTCCCATGTTGTCAAATCCTTTTCTAGTGAGTTGGTGTGGCCGCACGCAGCTGCCGAGCTTCGCTCGGCATGGACGGGCGAGGGCGCCCGTCCCCACACTGGCATCGGCCACCCTAACCATCCTTGCACTCTCCGCCAGCCTCAGCGCGGCCCCTGTCCCGAAAACGACGACGCCCGCACTGCACACCGTTCGCATGGTCCAACAATCGATTCCGATGCCGGACGGCATCCACCTCTCCGCGACTCTCTACATGCCGGGCGACGCGAAGGCCGGCGAGAAATTCCCCGCCCTCCTCGAATATCTCCCCTACCGCAAAGACGACGCTACTGCCGCGCGCGACTATCCCATCCACGCCTGGTTCGCCGCCCGCGGATATGTCAGCGTCCGCGTCGATATCCGCGGCTTTGGCGCGAGTGAAGGCACGCCCACCGACCGCGAATATTCCGAGCAGGAACAACTTGACGGCGAGCAAGTCATCGCCTGGTTAGCCGCGCAACCGTGGTCAACCGGCAAAGTTGGAATGTTCGGGATCTCATGGGGAGGCTTCAACTCCATCCAGCTCGCCATGCGCCACCCGCCCGCGCTGAAAGCCATCCTCGCTGTGGATGCCACCGAACAACTCTTTCACGACGACGTCCATTACATCGACGGCATGATTCACTTCGACGAGTTCGAGCTTAACATGGATGACCTCGCCCCATCGATGACCGGAGCGCCTGACTACTCGCTCGACGAAAAAATCCTCGGCCCGCGCTTCGAATCCGCGCCCTGGTCACTAATGTATTTCAAACATCAGCGCGATGGCCAGTTCTGGCACGCTCCCGTCAAGCCACTCAGCGAAATCAAAATTCCCTGCTTCTTAATCGGAGGTCTGCTCGACGGCTATCGCGATTCCATCCCGCGCATGTTCGAGCAAGTCAAAGCGGTGAAGGCGATCATCGGTCCCTGGAATCATACCTTCCCCAACGATGCCGAACCCGGCCCTCAGATCGAATGGCGAGATCAGGCGCTCCGATGGTGGGATTACTGGCTCATGGGGCGCAACACGGGAATCATGGTCGAGCCGCCGCTGTCGATCTACATGCAGGATTGGCACGCTCCCGACCCTCACCTCAAAACCGTGCCCGGAAAGTGGCGCGGCGAAATTGGCTGGCCCCCGAGGAACGTAGCGAACACGAAGCTCTACCTCTACGATGCCCACGTCCTCTCGACCGAACCCGCCAAGTCCGCCGTCCACCACCTCCGCTACGTTCCGAGCGTCGGCGTGGAAGCCGGATTCTGGTGGGGAGAGTTGCTCACCGATCAGCGCCCCGTCGACGCCTACAGCCTCACCTACGATTCCGCTCCACTCAAAACAGACCTCACCATCCTCGGACGCCCGCACGCCCTGCTTCAGGCAAGTTCGTCTGCCCCGCAATCGGACTGGTTCGTCCGCCTCTCCGACGTAGCTCCTGACGGCACCGTCACCCAAGTCACCGGAGCCGGACTCAATGGCGCGCAGCGCGAGAGTGCCTCCGAACCGAAAGACTTAGTCCCCAATCAGACTTACCCGCTGGATATCGAAATGCACCTGGCCACATGGACTTTCCCCGTAGGCCATCGCATTCGTCTGGCAGTTTCGAACGCGCTCTGGCCGATGGTTTGGCCAACTCCTTATGCGATGACGACCACTCTTCAACTAGGAGGTGGTACTGGATCACGCCTGACCCTGCCGCTAGTTCCACCCTTATGTATGCCGCGCCTCAATTCGCGCCTCCCAAGCCTTCCGAACAACGCAGCGACATTCTGTCCGCGGGCTTTCCCTGGCCGGGTGATTGGAAAACCGAGCGCGACGAGCTCAATGGAAAAACAAAAGTAACATGGACGGGAAAATCCGAAGAAACCTACCCTTGGGGAAAAGAGACCGACTTCGAAAGCATAACCTACCTCGCTGACGACAACCATCCCGAAACCAGCTCCGTCCAAGGCGAAGCCGAAATCACCATGGCCCTCAAGCAACAAACCCTAACCTGGCAAGGGCACATCACGCTAACCAGCGACGCCCAAAACTTCTACTACAAATATAGCCGCCAGCTATTTAAAGACGGCAAGCCCCTGAGACAAAAAACCTGGGAAGAAACCATCCCACGCGACCACCAGTAAGTCAGTTCGCCGATAGCTTTTGGACCTCGCTCGTCTGGGGAGGGGCGCCCTCGCCAGGTGTCCCACAAATTTTCTGAAAAACTCCACGGGAACCCGGCTTGGTTACTGTAGTTACTTTCGCAGCCTTTGGGATTTTGAGTAGTCTAGCCGCGGTTAACAAGTCCCCTATGCGACCCGATTCTGCTGCCTTCTGCGTCTTCATTGCGCTTTCCCTGGGAGTGATCGTCTTCTCCCCAGCCTTTTCTCTTGCTCAAGAACAGCCGGAGACAACGCGGAAGATAGTGAGCAAAGTGGCCCCGGTGTATCCAGAGCTCGCCAACAAGATGCAGATCCGTGGAATCGTCAGGGTGGAAGCCGTAGTTGCGCCCAACGGAAAAGTGAAGTTCACTCAAGTGATTGGCGGCAGTCCTTTGTTGGCAAAAGTCGCCGTCGATGCCATCGAAAAGTGGAAATGGGGGCCAGCGCCGCAGGAAACCAAAGAACTCATAGAACTCAACTTTCATCCCTAGCGGGTTACTGTGGTTACTTTCGCGGCGTTCTGAATTCCGAGTAGGCTAACCGAAGTGAAAAAGCCATCCATGCGACCCTATTTTGTAGCCGCCTTTGTAGTTCTCTTCTTAGGAGTAATCGTCTTGTCTCCAGCCTTTTCTCTCGCTCAAGAACAGCCGGAAGGAAAGCGGGTGGTAGTGGACAAAGTGGTCCCCGTGTATCCAGACTTAGCCCGCAGAGCGCAAATCCATGGAACCGTCAGGGTGGGAGTCGTGGTTACGCCCAGCGGAAAGGCGAAGTTCATTCAAGTGATTGGTGGCAACCCTTTGCTGGCAAAAGCCGCGGTTGATGCCATAGAAAAATGGAAATGGGTACCGGCTGCGCAGGAAACCAAAGAGCTCGTAGAACTCAATTTTCACCCCTAAGGACCGGTGCGATCTGCCTCCACGCCGTAGGCGCCCACCGCTGCGTTAGACTATCTGCTCTCGAAGCTTCCCTCCCATGACCAAAGCAGAGAAGAAGCGCCTATCCACACTTATTCGCACGACTGAGTACCTGTTCCTCGAGAACATCGTCCTCAAACTGGTGCTTGAACATCGCGCCGTCCCCAACTGGCAAAAGCAGCTGGAGAGGCTTCTGTCGAAAAAAGAAATGTTGGCGGAGTGCGTCTGAAATTTCGCGACCTCTACGACCAACAAGAAGCGTCCGAGGACCCGTCAGGTGCCCTTGAACCCCTCTTGAGCGAACTTCCGGCACCAAAGAAAACGCAATAGTGGTCGGTCTCGGTAATTCCAGTGTTCCCTGTGCTTAAGGTTTTCTCCACCTATTCCGCGCCCGCTGCGGTCAAATCTCTCCGATCGCACCCCACGGCCGCCTGCCCCAGCCCACTCTTCAAATCCGCCGCCAGCAACTGATGAAACAACTGTTCCCCCGCTTCCCGCCGCACCGAGAGCCGTCCCGCTCCATAAGCCCGCGACTTGAGCCCTCTCTGCACTGCTTCGCAAATATCCAAGTCCTCATCCTGCACCTGATTCCCCACCGCTACACTCTGCTCGTTGTAAGCGCGGCCAGCTTCGCTTACGTCGCTGAAGTAGTAATCAAAGATGACCCGGCAATGATCCACATCAACTGGAATCACCAGATTCGTATCTAGATATCCCTCGTAGTGATTGAACATGAAATTGGGATGCAGCCAGAAATACCAGGCCCGGTCACCCCTCCGCGTCGTACCCGTGGCCGCATGCTCGTCCGAACTCACTACCGGACTTGACTGCAAGCAATATCGGTCCTCATTCTCGATCGTGTACCGCTTGTAATCCAAAACAGAATTAAGCCCCTTATGCAAGTGTGGCACGTGATATCCGCCATCCAGATAGTTATCGACAAACACTTTCCAGTTACAGTGAATGTCGTAACTCTGACTCGTGTAGTAATGAAGCTTACTCAACCCGAGAGGCGCAGCCCGCTTCACCAATCCGCCAAGAAACGTCTCCAGCGGAGCCGCGTCCGCGTCCAAATTCACGAACACAAACTGCTCCCACGTCTCCACTTTCACCGGGACCAGCCCATTGTCCCTGCGCTCGAAGTTCTTCACCCCTTCGAACTCCGGCATCCCCTTGAGCGACCCATCGAGCCCGTAATTCCATCCGTGATAAGGACAATGCAAAATCGACGCCTGCCCACATGGCTCCGTCACCACCGCCGCCGCATGATGCCGGCACACGTTATAAAACGCCCGCAAGACGCCATCGTTTCCGCGCACCGCCACCAGCGGCTCTCCCGCCACTGTCGCCGTCACAAACTGTCCCGGCTTTTCTACCTGGTCCACTCGCCCCATCACCTGCCAGTTCCGCGAGAAGACCGTCTGCCGTTCCAGTTCCGCGATCCGGGTATCCACATACCATGGCGCCGGAATCGTCGAAGCTTCCGTCAACGGCGCCGCATCGTCATAACTCGCAATGATCTGCTCTACGCTCATTCCGTCCTTCATGCTCTCTTCCCTGTTACTTGTACTTTCTCCGATCCGATTGCCCGCCGCAGCAATTCCACAAACTGTTCAATCCGCGCTTCTTTCTTCTCCGGAACCGGCCCCGACTTCCGGAACAGTCCCGGATCCAACTCCTCGGTTAGCAGCGCATCCTGAAACCGATCCATCGTCCACTCCAGGATCGATCCGATCATGTCCACGTCCAGATCCGGCCGTAACTCCCCCTGCTGTACTCCGAAGCTTACAAAGTCACGCCATCCGTAAGGATCCTCGGCCAGCAGAAACCGGTTGATCTCCCGCCGCAGCGAAAGATCTGTCCCATAATTACCCACCAGATAGATGCGGTACGACGACCAGTTATCGCGCACCATGTTCTCCGTGCGCCCCAGCCAGTACCGCAGCAGTTCAAAAAATCCCCGGTCCTGCACCGCCGCCGGAGCCTGCATATATTTCGGAAACGACTGCACCGCCTTCTTGTAGGCCTCGAAGAATAATCCGTCCTTGCTTTTGAAGTGCTGAAACACCGATCCCTTGGCTATGCCTAACTGCGCCGCGATATCCTCCACCCGCGAGGCGCTGTACCCGCGCTCGGCAAAATGCCCGATCGCCACCTCCACAATCCGCGCCCGCTTCGCTTCCGAGCGCGGACGCGGTTTCCCGTCCCGCCTCATCTGCGTCGGCTTCGCCGGACTGCTAGTAATTCCCTCCATGGCCCAACTCCTCCAAAATTCACTTGACCCTCGGTCAACGCACGATACAGCACTCCTAAACCATTTTTCAATGGCTTTTTTAATGATCTTTCGTTAGTTTCTTCACCCAGGGTCTTTCCTTAGTTTGACCACCGGTCAGCCGCAGAGCATTGTTTTAGCGACGCCGAAAGTTTGTCGAATAAGACGCCCCTTTAGGGCTGGAGCAAGAAAGGGAATTTCAATGTCCGAAACCGCTCAGCAGTACACGCGGCGCATCCTAGCCAGCGCCCAGGGACAAGACCCGATCAAGGTCCAGTCCGCCACCACGACAAAACTCGATCGCCTGATCAAAGGCGTCCCTACCGCAAAACTCCGCAAGCGCCCCGCGCCCGACAAATGGTCCGTCGCCGAAATTCTGGCCCACCTCGCCGACGTCGAAATCGTAATCGGATGGCGCATGCGCTCCATCCTCGGAGCCCCCGGAACGCCCGTCCAGGCCTACGATCAGAATGCGTGGGTTACCGCCGGACATTACGACAAACGCGAGCCCCGCAAATCCATCGAACTGTGCCGCGTCGTGCGCGAAGCGAACCTTGCCCTGCTGAAATCGCTTTCTCCCGATCAGTGGAAGCACTATGGCCAGCATACCGAGCGCGGCCAGGAATCCATCGAGCACATCGTCCGCATGGTCGCCGGACATGATATCAATCACATCCACCAAATCGAGCGCATCCTAAAACCACAACAATAACCGTAAGAGAGATGGCTCGAGTGTGTTTAGGCACGCTCCAGGACGAAGGCCGTATCTGGAAAAAAGGTGGCAGGCCAGACCAATGCCCACTTACGAATAATGCGACCACGATCGAATTAGCGCGAAATGCGATATGCGTGGATTTCGCGAGCGTATCGTGCGGAGGAAGGACTCACACCGCGATCTCTATTTCACGCGCTTGTACACGCCGTCCAGTTTCAGGTCCTAGGACTCGAGCGTTACACAGAGCTCTTCGTGCACAACTTTGTTAACACCAGATTTCATTTCCGGGTCCCCATCGAAGCGCACGCGTTCCTTCTCGAGTCGAAGTTCGCACGGCCGGCAGCGGAGCAGTTTTCTGTTGAGGATCAGGTTCGCCTCTGGGTGAGGCAAAACCGGTACTAGTAGCCAGCGGACTACTCTTCTGCCAGTTGTTGCAGTGGTTTCACTAGCGGTGGAGCGGCGGGCTTCTTGGCGCGGGTGGTGGTGATGACAACCACGCTCACAAGCACCAGCAACGTTCCGAGTAAGGTTCTTGGACCGACGGTCTCGCCTCCGAGGAAATATCCGACGATCACCGCGACCACCGGGTTGACGTATGCGTAGGTGCCAACTTTGGTTGGCGATTCATGATGGATGAGCCAGACGTAGGCGGTAAATCCAACGATGGAGCCGGCCACGATCAAGTAAGCAAGCGCAAACCAGGCGCCACGAGAGACGGCCTGAATGTGAAATCCGCGGAACTCGCCGAAAATTGCTGCCGTCAGGGCGAGCATGATTCCTCCTATTAGCATCTGCGCGCCGGAGCTCATGACCTTTGACTCGGGCAGCGGGAGCTTACGGGTGAGAGCCGAAAGCAACGGACCAGCTTATCGCCGCGATTACAAGCGCGACCGCTCCAGCACGATCGATGGGCACTTCGCCCAAGCTCAAGCTTAGCGAGCGGCTCACGAGAACAGACACCCCGCCGATCCCTACCAAGAGCGCCAGCGCAAGCCGGACCGTAAGCCGCTGTGTGCGCAGAATAACTATCTCTGAAAGCGCCATGAAGACGGGGATGGTCGCTAGCATGACCGCCGCAATTCCCGAAGGCACGCGTTGTTCGGCCCAGAAGAGCAGGCCGTAATCGACAACGAAGATACAGGCTGCAAGAAACGAAACGGCCATCCACTCGCGGCGCGACGGAGACGGCGTACCCTTCAGACGCATCCATGCATAGAGCACCGCTCCGGCGGCAAAGAACCGCATGGAGGCAAAAACCAGCGGCGGAACCTCACGTACGCCTACGCGAATCGCCAGGAAGGTCGAGCCCCAGACGAAATAGATTACGGCGAAAGCCAGCAAGGTCTTCCATGCGGGAGGACGAACTGTGGCTTCCATGCGAAATAGATCACTGGGAAGGGGGCGGGGACGCAGAGTTTTTCTGACACCAACTTACAAATTACCCCAATTACCAACTCCTCACGAGCTTCCAATCCAAATCCCGACCGCCAACACCAGCACTCCGCCCACCACCACCTGAAACGCCGCCGACAGTAGCGGAGTATCCATATACCGATTCCGAACCCACGCAATCGTCGCTAGTTCCATCGCCACCACAATCACCGCGGCGATAAACGCGACATGGAAGTCTTTGATCAGGAACGGAAGCGTATGACCAATCCCGCCCGCCGCTGTCATCACTCCCGTCACCGCGCCGCGCAGAACAGGACGTCCGCGCCCCGTCATCGATCCGTCATCCGAAAGCGCTTCGGTAAATGCCATTGAAATTCCGGCACCGATCGACGCCGCGAGACCCACCAAAAATGCGCTGTTGCTGCTCTTCGTCGCAAATGCCGCCGCGAACACCGGGGCCAGCGTTGATACCGACCCATCTATCAGCCCCGCGAGGCCGGGCTGTACGATTTGCAGCACGAAGAGGCGGCGCTGCGCTTCGTCCTCCGTCTTCTTCACCGTCGGAGTAATGCTCTCCGACATCGCCTCCGCCGCCACCTGGTGCTTGCGCTCAATCTCCTCCAGATCGCCCAACAGCTTCCGGACCCCAGCGTCTGTCACCTGCCCGAGCGCCTTCTGGTAAAACTGGCGCGTCTCCAGTTCCATGAGTTCCGCTTGTTTACGAACCTCCGAAATCTTCAAAGGACGCGTCAGCCAGAACGGCTTTCGCTGCACAAATCCTTTCACATCATCCCGCCGGATCAGCGGTATGTGTTCCCCGAAGCGGGCCCGATACGTTTCGAACAGGGACGCCCGGTGCTCCGACTCCTCCGCCCCCATGTCATCGAACAGCTTCGCCGTCGCTGGATAGGCCTCTCGCAGCCCCTCAGCAAAATCCGCATATATCCGCCCATCTTCCTCTTCCAGTGAAATCGCCAGCGCCAGAATTTCGCGCTCCGTCAAGTCTTTGAAGTTTCGCGCCATGCCGACAAAGTTAACTGTTTCTGGGCTAGGTTTCAAGAATTGGGCTTAATACAGTCTTAATCGTCTCAATACCTTCGTAACATTCCCCGCCGCCCCCCGATTCGGGTTTAATCACGAAGATCCCCCGTGAGGAGACCTATGAAACGAATCGTGTTTTTCGCCTTGCTGTGCGCATCTTTCACCTACGCCTACGCCCGCGACCATCAATCGCCGCAGTCCGGCACGCTGCTTCAGATGGATTCCATCGAATGCGGCACCGATCAGAAGAGCGCCAAGACTCTCACCGGAGAAATCATTGGCACCGACTCCGCCCACCAGAAAATGCATACCCTGCTCTGCCAGGAATATCTCTTGCAGACCAACCGCATCATCTACCGCATTCGTCCCAAGGACGACAAACACCCCGCCCTGCTGCCGGTTGGGGAAAAGGCTCAGTTCCACATCGAGAAGGACCACATGAAGCTTCGCGTCGAAGACCTGGACGACAAAGAGCGTGAGTACGTAGTCGTTTCCATGACTCCTCGCGTTGAAGCGCAAACCGCTGACAACCACAAATAACTCGCTGCAACTATAAGGTGTGGGGACGGGCGTCTCGCCCGTCCCAACCGTGCGCAGCATGGCAGCCCACCGCAACCGCCCCCGAGCAATTCATGCCTCCGCCAACCCCCGCTTCCCGGGAAACGCGGAATTCCGGCTCGGAGTTTCCCGTCCACCGACCACCCGGCATCGGGTTGGAGTTCAGGGCAAGCTGCTGTTACCATGTTCCGGCAGTTCGGAGGCATTCCATGAAACCATCCTTTCTGGCTCTTGCTCTCGCAGTGGCTACCTTCTCAGCGGCCCTGCTTTTGGTTGCGCAGCCGATGCATGCTCAGAACGCTTTTACACCGGATCAAGTCAAGTTCGGACCTGCGCCGGCCTTCCTGCCGCCCGGGGCGCAGCTAGCCGTTTTGGAAGGCGACCCAATGGCTTCGTCGGGCGACTTCACGATTCGTCTCAAGATGCCCGATGGCTATAAGGTCGCTCCCCACACCCATCCGAACAGGGAGAATGTAAGTGTTCTCTCCGGCACCTTAAAAGTAGGAATGGGCGACCAATTCGACGCCGGTAAAATGATGAGCTTCGGGGCGGGCAGTTTCGCATATATGGATCCGAGCATGCACCACTACGCCATGGCTTCAGGCGATACCGTGATTCAGATACACGGCATGTCGCCGGTGAAGTTCAATTACATCAATCCCGCTGACGACCCCAGCGGGAAGAAATAAAGGTCGCAGGGCGTAGGCGCGGATGGGACGCGAAAGAGGTGACGCCGCTCACACCCGCCCCTGCGATAAAGCGCTGCAAGGAGCGGGCCACCCAGGCAAAATTCTCATGCTGGGCGCAGTGAGAAACCCGCGGGGAGCGCTCACAGAAACTTCATCAGCGCTTCGGTCGTCTCTTTGGGTTTCTCCTCCAGCACCCAGTGTCCCGTGTCCTTCAGAACGACAACCGTCACATCCGACGCGACCAACCTCATCTGTTGTGCCAGCGCATCGCCCAATGACTTCTCACCGCCGATCACGAGGACGGGCATGGTGAGTTTGGTCTGAGAGAGTTGAGCGAAATCTTTTGCGGCTTGCTGAAAAGAAACGAAGTATGCCCAACCCGCGCGCATGCGTCCGGGCCGGGAATAGGCCGCCGTGTAGGCTTTGCGATCCGCTTCCGGGATCGAACGCATCTTGTCGGCTGCAAGGTCATTCCAGAAGTACTCGAAGAAGAGACGTTCCCGGCCCTGAACTAGAGCCTCGGGAGTCGGCCCGTGGAATCGGAAATGCCAGATATTCGGGTCGTTGTAAACGGCCTCCCACTCACCCACGCCCGGGAGGAAGGCATCCATCACCACCAGCTTCGTCACTTCCGCGGGAAATTGCGCGGCGTAGGCATAGGCAACCATCAGTCCGATGTCGTGGCCCACGACCTCGGCTTTCTGGACGCCAAGCGAGCGGGCCAGTGCATGCATGCGGATTGCTGCTGTCTTCATGTCCAGACCGTCGTTCGGGATCGCCGAGTCCCCGATGCCGGGCAAGTCCGGCGCGATGACGGTAAATCGCGCGGCCAGAACGGGAATAATCGGCCTCCACATAAGCGAGGTCTCTGCGTATCCGTGCAGCAGGATGAGCGCTGGGCCATGGCCGGCCGTCAGGTAATGCAGCTTGACGCCGTCGATCTCGGCGGTGCGCGAGGGTATGGTCTCGTCGGCTGCGGCGGCCGCGTAAGCTCTCGCAGAGAATGTGGTGGAGAGAAAGAGAGGGCCCAGCGTCGCCAGGCTCAAAAACATGGCCAGGCTCAGAAAAAAGTTCAAAGCGCGTTTCATGAAAAGCTCCTGACGAGAGATTGTACTGCCGCGGTTCTCTGGTCGCGTCAGTGGCGGCCCTGTGGAGCACCCTTTCATCGCCAGACGAAGGCCAGAGTCAAAGGCCACGAACAGGAGTGTCCGCACCACACGAGGGACAACGTGTTACACTTCGCTTGTGCAACCTCACACCACAAAATACCTCGCCCCCGGATGATGCGCCACAATCGCCGACGTGCTCTGCTCCGGCTCCAGGAGGAAGCCTGGTCAGACGCATGCCAACGTTCTCTTCCGGATGAAGCAGGGCTATTCCGCTGGGTCGTAGTTCAGGTTTTGCCCGAGCCATCGCTCGATCTCTGCCACGCTAACCCCTTTGCGTTTGCTGTAGTCGGCAACTTGATCACGGTCGATCTTGCCGAGGCTGAAATATCGTGATTCCGGATGGGCGAAGTAGAGTCCACTCACGCTTGAACCAGGCCACATCGCAAACGATTCCGTGATCAGCATTCCGGTGTTCGCCTGCACATCGAGCAAACGCCACAGTGGACCCTTCTCCGTGTGATCCGGACACGCCGGATAACCCGCAGCTGGCCTGATCCCCCGGTACTTCTCCTGGATGAGATCCGCGTTGCTCAGACCTTCTTCACAACCGTAACCCCATTCATCGCGGACTCGTTTGTGCAGGCATTCGGCAAAAGCTTCCGCGAGGCGGTCGGCAATGGCCTCCGCCATGATCGCGTTGTAGTCGTCGTGCTCAGACCTGAACCGATCGCATAGCTCCTTCAGTCCGATCCCGCTGGTCACCGCGAAAGCACCGATGTGATCGGGCAGCCCGGTTCCCCGGGGCGCGATGAAGTCAGCGAGAGACCGGCACGGCTCGCTCCCTTCCTTATTCGATTGCTGACGGAGAAAGTGAAATCGTTCGAGCACTTTTTCGCGCGCGCTGTCGGTGTACAGTTCAACATCGTCGCCCACGGCGCTGGCGGGAAACAAGCCATATACGCCGCGCGCCGAAATCAACTTCTTCTCGATGATGGTATCGAGGAGAGCGTTCGCTTCGGTGAAGATTTGACGCGCCTGCGCACCTTGTCCCTCGTGCTCAAGAATGCGGGGATAAACGCCCTTCAGTCCCCACGTGTGGAAGAACGGTGTCCAGTCGATGAAGTCGCGCAGTGTTGCCAGCGGAAAAATATCCAGAACGCGCACACCCGTAAACGCGGGCTTGGGAATATCTTCCGAACGCCATTGAATTGGAGTCCGCCTGGCGCGAGCGGTCTCAAGGGAGACGACCGTCAGGCGCGGAGCCGAATGTGCCTTGCGAAGCGCCTCGTAGTCGGCGCGATGCTGCACCACGAACGCCGACTTGCCATCATCGCTCAGAAGGCTCGTTGTCACGGGAACGGCACGGCTGGCATCCAGCACGTGGACCACTGGTTCGCTGTAATGCGGCGCGATCTTGACTGCGGTGTGCGCCCGGCTCGTCGTTGCCCCGCCGATGAGCAGCGGCAATTTGAAGCCCTGACGCTCCATCTCTCGCGCCACATGAACCATCTCATCAAGAGATGGAGTGATCAGCCCACTGAGTCCGATCATGTCCGCCTTTTCCGCCTTGGCGCGTTCGAGAATCTTTTCGCAGGGAACCATCACCCCCATGTCGATCACCTCATAGTTATTGCACGCGAGCACAACGCCCACGATGTTCTTTCCAATATCGTGGACGTCGCCTTTGACCGTCGCGAGTATGATTTTTCCCTGCGCTTTGACCACCTCGCCAGCGGCAGCCATGGCAACTTTCTCGGCCTCCATGAATGGCGTCAGATGTGCCACGGCCTTTTTCATCACACGGGCAGACTTGACCACCTGGGGCAAGAACATTTTGCCGGCGCCAAATAGATCACCGACCACACTCATGCCGTCCATCAGCGGGCCTTCGATAACCAATAGAGGGCGGCCCAGTTTGACGCGCGCTTCCTCGGCGTCGATTTCAATATAGGTGTCGATCCCCTTGACCAAAGCGTGAGAGAGGCGTTCCTCGACGGTGCCGCTGCGCCACTCCTCAGCTCGCTTTTCATTGACCGCCTGGCTGACGCCCTTGAGCTTTTCACCGTAATCCACCAACCGCTCGGTCGCGTCGGAACCGCGGTTTAGAAGAACATCCTCAACCAATGCTTTCAGCTCAGGATCTATTTCCTCATAGACCTCGAGCATCCCGGCATTCACGATGCCCATGTCCATGCCCGCCGTGATGGCGTGATAAAGAAATGCCGAGTGCATGGCCTCGCGCACCTTGTTATTGCCTCGGAAGCTGAACGAGATGTTGGAGACTCCACCGCTGACCTTGGCGTGCGGCAGGTTGGCCTTGATCCAGCGCGTGGCGTTGATGAAGTCAACCGCGTAGTTGTTGTGCTCCTCCATACCGGTGGCGACTGTGAGGATATTTGGATCGAAGATGATGTCCTCGGGCGGAAAGCCGACCTCATCGACAAGGATGCGGTACGCCCTCTCGCAGACGCGGATCTTGTCGTCGTAAGTCGCGGCCTGGCCCTGCTCGTCGAAGGCCATTACTACCACCGCCGCGCCATACTTGAGGACGGTGGCGGCGTGCTTGCGAAACTTTTCTTCGCCCTCTTTCAGCGAAATCGAATTGACGATGCCCTTGCCCTGCAGACACTTCAGCCCCGCCTCGATCACCTCCCATTTCGAGGAGTCCACCATAAACGGTACTTTTGCAACTTCGGGTTCGCTCCCCAGCAACTGCAGAAAGCGGGTCATCGCCGTGACGCCGTCGATCATGCCCTCGTCCATGCAGATGTCGAGAACATTCGCGCCGTTCTCGACTTGCTGCCGCGCGATGCTTACCGCTTCCTCGTATTTGCCCGCCTTGATGAGCTTGGCGAACTTCGGCGAACCAGCCACATTGGTCCGCTCACCGATCATGATGTAGACACCGGGCTGCTGGGTGAATGGCTGTGAACCCGACAGACGAAGCGGCTTCGTGCGCGTCGTCTCGGGCACAGTTGTGCTCGAGGGAATGCTCACTCTTTGCTCTCGCTTTGGAGGGCGTAGGATTCGGCACGAGGCTGAGTCCCGTACTTTCGAGGAGGCTGGCCTTCGAGCGCTTTGGCGATGGCTGCTATGTGCTCCGGTGTGTTCCCGCAGCAACCGCCAGCAATGTTAATCAATCCTCCGCGCGCGAAGTCGCCGAGATAACGAGCCATATCTTGCGGTCCCAGATCGAAACCGGTCTCCGACAGCGGATTCGGCAGACCCGCGTTCGGGTAGCACGAGATAGCCACATCTGCCTTCTCCGAGAGTTCCTCCAGGAACGGGTACATCAGATCGGGACCGAGCGAGCAATTGAGTCCCACGGAGAGAGGCTTCACGTGCCGCACCGCGTTCCAGAATGCCTCCGTCGTCTGCGCCGATATCATGGTCTCGCCGCCGCGCCCCACCGCCGCCGAGATCATCACTGGCAGTTCTTTGCCGCCCTCGTCGAACACCTCACGGATGGCGACAAGAGCCGCCTTCGCATTCAGGGAGTCGAAGATCGTCTCGACCAGCAGCAGATCTACGCCGCCGGCAATGAGTGCGCGCACCTGCTGCGTATAGGCGGCTTTGACCTGATCGAAGGTGATCACGCGAAAGCTTGGATCATCGGCATCGGGCGAGTTCGACAGTGACACCGTCAGCGGCCCGATCGCCCCCGCCACGAACCGTTGACGCGAGGTTGCAGTACCCAGACGATCGGCCCATTCGCGGCACTGCCGCGCCGATTGCTCATTGATATCCCAGGCCAGGCTGTCGAGAAAAGGGTCTTCGACAATCTTTTGGCAGAACGCTGGATCCTTCCGGCCGCCCCGTTCCCGCGGATCTTCGACAAAGAATTCGCTCTGGGTAATGCTGGTTGCCCCGAAGGTATTGGTCTCGATGATGTCCGCTCCTGCCTCGAGAAATCGCCGATGAATATCGCCAATCATTTCTGGCTTGGTCAGCGAGAAGAGGTCGCCGTTGTTCAGCAGGCTCTTTGTCGAGTCTCTAAAGCGCTCCCCGCGGATGTCCGCTTCCGTCATTCCATAACTGCGAATGGTCGTGCCCATCGCTCCGTCGATGATGGCGATTCGACGCTCGAGGATCTTTTCCAGAGGATGTTGGCGGGCTCTTGTCATGTCTTTTTGATGACCTTAGGCAGCCTTCGATTCGGCCTCAACTTCGCGAGGCTGCTGCAAACGACTAACGACTAAAAACCAACGACTAAAAACTAACGGCCGTATACAACAACGCCGGCCCCGCTGGGGACCGGCGTTTGGTAGAAAATCTCGAAGTTCGCTAATCCCCGATCACGCCCGCATCCGTTTCCGATTGCGCAAACACCTGATTGGCTCCCATATGCGCCGGAGCCGGCGCCAGCATCTGTTCTTTGCGGTAAATCAGATTGCTCGCATTGAAACTCGCCAGCTCAAATCCATGCCCATGCGTGATCGCATCGGTAGGACACGCCTCCACACAATATCCACAAAATATACATCGATTATAGTCGATGTTGTAGACGCGGGCGTAGCGTTCAGCGCCTGAAACCCTTTTCTCTGCAGTGTTTTCCGCGGCTTCTATGTAGATGCAATTCGCGGGGCAAGCGGCGGCGCAGAGGAAACAGGCTACACATTTCTCCAGTCCATTTTCGTCACGCTGCAGGACGTGCATGCCGCGAAAGCGTTCCTGAAATTTCGCGCCCTTCAGCGGGCCGGGACCGTCGGGATAGTTCTCGACAGTGGTCGGCTGAAACATCTCCTTCAGGGTGATGGTCATCCCCTGGGCTATGGCACTGATGTTTTTGATCACGGACATGCTTCATTAGTATAGCGGAAGAGGCGGATTTCGGCTTTGAGCTGTCGGTTGTCGGTAGTGCCTGAAAAGCGCGGTAAGAAAAATTGAGGATTCTTGCGTACAGCGAGCGCTCGCCGTATCGTGAGGACATGAGGACGATTGGCGAGATGCTGCAAGGGGTATAATTCGCAGCGCTATGGGTAGAGGCCTAAGCGCTTGCACCAGAACGCCGCGTCTTCATAGCCAATGTCTTCTGCCATGAGCGCTAACATTATTTCACCCGAACAGGCCAGTTTGTTGCTACACCGGTTGGTTACGGAACGCATTCGTGTACTGGCATGGTTTACCTCTGCCGATGGTTCCGTCAAGGCAAAGGTATCGGGATTCGTAACGAGCTTCACCCGTGACATCGGAATGGTGGTTTCTTCTCAGCACCCATTTTTTACGCCCGATACAACACTCCCCGCTACTATTGTTTTCTCTGACAGAGCTGTAGCAGGAAGCGTATTCACGTATTCCGACGATGCCGAAATACCAGAGGAATCGGCTCTTAGCTCCGGGCTATTCATTTCCTTCCCCACCGGGGATCGGCTAGTACTCGCAGAAATCAGACCACCAAAATAAGTTTTTAATGGTTTCTTGAATCGTCTTGTCATGGTTCCTTTCTTACCCGCACTTTTCAGGCACTACCCGGTTGTCGGTTCTCAGTTCTCAGCTTTTCGCTATTGGCTTCTCGAAAATGGCTACCAAGGGCGGGGGGTCTTTCGTGGACGTTTAAATCTCTGTCTAATCATTGAAACTCTAGAGGTGCGCTGCGTCGCGCCGGCGCCAAGTGGCGTTTCAATTTATGGCCTGCCGTGCTGTGCGTTCTTCTCTTTTTATTTTCTTCGTCATCTTCGGTGGCGCTTCCGTTTTTCTTTTCAGCTGGTTTTCAGGCAGGGCCTTCGGTCAGGAATCTGACAGCAAAACTACTCACTCTTCTCCTCGCGAGCGCAACGCGGATCGTCCGTATCTGCGGGATCATTTGGAGTGGAACTGGAACCAGCGGGGGCGAACTGTGCCTCGGGGAGAATCGGCGGCGGGGCTGCGGTTTCGGGCTTATCAGCAGAAGATGGCGATGCGGGCTCAGCGTGCGGCTGCGAATGCCAAGTCAACGTCCCCAGAAGCACTGTCCTCCATATACCCACCCAAGCAAAGCTTGGATGGGGCACCCGTTTTTCCTTCGGGCTCTACAGTGTGGGCCCCGGTGGGACCGGCTCCGCTCGCTTCCGATGCAACGGGAGATGGAGCGCAGGATTACAACTGGGTCTCGGGGCGTGCTACGTCGGTACTGATCGATCCTGCGGACACGACGGGAAACACGGTGCTGCTGGGCGGCGCGTATGGCGGACTTTGGAAGTCTACTAACGCGGGTAGTCTGAATTCCAATCCTGCTTCGGTCACCTGGCAGGCTTTGATTGACGATCAGCCGACGCTAGCGGTGGGCGCGATTGCCTTGCAGCCGGGAAGCAGCGACGTCGTGCTGGTCGGCACCGGGGAAACGAACAGTTCGGGGGATTCATATTACGGCCTTGGAATTCTGCGTTCGGCTGATGGAGGTGCCACATGGACGCAGATCCAGAGCGCAGGGACGGGGCAGTCTTTTTTGGGCATCGGATTCACCAAGATCGCTTTCAGCACCGCGAATCCCAGCCTGGTGGTGGCGGCGACGGCTGGAGACAACGGCTTGTACGTTGGCCGGGAAGAAGATGGCAATTCGACCGCGCGCGGGCTTTACTACTCGCAAGACGGTGGAATGACGTGGAACCGCGTCCTCCTCTCGGACGGTGCGATTCCTGCCTCGGCTGCGGCGGTGGTTTACAACCCGAGCCAGGGAGCGAGCGGGACTTTCTACGCTTTTATTCGGCGTCACGGGCTGTACTCGTCAACCGATGGCCAGCACTTCACGCGGCTGACCACGCAACCTAGCGCAGGCCTTGCGTCGGGGCTGTGTCCGACTGGTTCGAACGCCAGTAGTTGCCTGATTTATCGTGGCGAGTTCGCTGTGGTGCCGGGGCGCAACGAGATGTACGTGTGGGTTGTCGATGTGCAGCCGGACGGCTTAGGAAATCCGGCGCCCGTTGACGAGGGTATCTGGCGATCGACGAACGGCGGAACCAGTTGGACAGCGATTCCGGACAACGGCATCACGAGCTGCGGTGACAGCGCGTTTGGGCCGAACAGCGGCTGCGGTGTTGAGCAGGGTTATTACAACCTGGAGTTGGCCGCAGTCCCCGATCCGGCGCCCCCTTCAACGGGGACAGATCTTTACGCGGGTGCGATCAATCTTTACAAGTGCACGTTTGCGTCCGGGGGCACGACCTGCACGCAAGGCGACTGGATCAATCTGACGCACGTGTATGGCTGCAACCCGGGCCCGCTGGGGGCGCCGGCGCACGTGCATCCAGACCAGCACGGATTGGCGTTCGTGGTTGCGAGTGGCAAAGCGGTGGGCTACTTCGCGCATGACGGCGGCATCAGCCGGACGCTGGATGGCTACGCCGGGCTGAACACCGGGAGCTGCACGGGAACGAATCAGTTTGACAGCTTGAGCGAGAGCCTGGGCTCGATGACGGAATTCGTTTCGTTCTCGGTGCACCCCTCGAGCGCAGACATTCTGCTGGGGGGAACGCAGGACAACGGCTCGCCCAAAACCAGCAGCGCGACCGCCAACAGTACCTGGCAGAACGCGCTTGGCGGAGATGGCGGATTCAATGCGATTAATCCTGCGAGCCCCAACGAATGGTTTGCGGCGAATCCCTATCTCACGATTCTGAAATGTGAGTTGGGAACGGCTTGTAACGACGCTGGATTTTTCGAGGTCGTAAGCCCGGCCAATCTCGGCGGAGATCAGGGAGCTTTCTATACTCCCTATATTCTTGATCCGCTGAATGCCAGTGAAATGCTGGTGGGAACCTGCCGAGTGTGGCGGATCAGCACCAGCGGGACCGCTCCGTTGCGGCTCAGCAATGATTTCGACACATTGGGAACGGGCGTGTGCACGGGTGGAGAGATCAACCTGGTGAATGCGCTGGCAGCGGGCGGTCCAAAGGACACGAACAACAATTCGACGGTGGTGTACGCGGTGACCAACGGATATGGGCCGCTGAGCGGGATGCCGGGCGGTGAAGTGTGGGTCACGACCAACGCCGGGGTCACGTTGATGACGAATGTAACGCAGAATGTAAATCCGAACGGGTATGCGATTTCGTCGGTCGCGATGGATAGGTCCGATGCGACGGGCAAGACGGCGTATGTCGGAATCATGGGATTCAGCACGCTGTCGTATCCAACGTCGCATGTGTGGAAGACGGCGAATGCCGGCACGAGTTGGGTTGACTGGACGTCTGCAGGGCCGACGGGGCTGCCGGACGCTCCGGTAAATGCGTTGCTGGTGGATTCGCAAGCGGGACAGGTTTACGCGGGAACCGACGTTGGCGTGTTTGTGAGTTCGACGACGACTGCGAGTTGGACTGAAGTCGGTCCAGCGCCGGGGCCGGGAGTATCGGGATTTCTGCCGAACGCGCCGGTAACGGCGCTGCAGCTTTTCAATCCTGACGCGGGCACGAAGACGCTGGTGGCATCGACGTATGGGCGAGGCATTTGGAACTATGCACTGGTGGTGTCGCCAAACTACACGAATGTGATTTCAAATTCGCCGCAGACGGTGTTTCCGACGCAGACGGCCACGTTTGACGGCACGCTAACGGCGAAGAGCGGATACGCCAGCCCGGTGAATTTGAGTTGTAGTGGCGCGGTCCCGGCGAACTGTGCGTTGAATCCGACTTCGGCAACACCGACGGCGGCGTACACCCTGACGGTGGGCGGAGTGGTGGGCGACTACAGTTTCAACGCGCACGCGGTGGGCACGGACGGCAACGCCATTGCGCACGACGCGGCCGTCACGCTGCATGTGGTGGACTTCAATTTAACGGCGCCCAGTCCGAATTCGTTGAGTGTTGCGCAGGGCGGAACGTCAGGGGCGAGCACGTTCCAGGTAACGGCGGCGGGAAGTTTTGCGGGGACGGTGACACTGAGCTGCTCGGCGGGGCTGCCGGCGGGAGCGGCTTGCGTGTTCTCGCCATCGAGTTCGGTGAGTCCGACGTCTTCGACTCCAGTGACGGTTACGTTGACGGTGACGGCGGCGGCCGGCACTCCTGTGGGTGGTCCGACAACGGTGACGATCTCGGCAATTGCGGCGGGAGCGCCTTCGGCCAAGACGCAGACGTTCACGCTGACGGTGACGGGGTCGGCTCCGGATTTCACGTGGACAGACACGGGCAATGCGTCGGCGGCAGTCCGGGCGGGACAGAGCGCCAGTTATACGTTTTCGGCGAGTCCGGTGGGGGGCGGGGTTTTTAGCTCGGGAGTGAGTTTTGGGTGCGCGAGCCTGCCGGCGTTGACTAGTTGCGGGTTTAGTCCGGCATCGATTGCCGCGGGGGCGGGGACAACTGCGGTTACTTTGACGATTGCTACTACGGGGCCGAACTCAGGGACGCAATCGCGGCCGCGGGCGGGAGCCGCGCTGCGCACGGCTTGGACCCTTCGACTTGGCTCAGGGCAGGCTCGCGGGGACGCCCGTCCCCATACGAGCACCGGTCCCTACGTTTTATCGTTCTTCACATTTGCTGGGGTGGTGGTGGGAATTGTGGGAATAGGGCGAAAGAGACGCGGCAAGCCGCGTCTCTACGGATTGGTCGCGGGAAGTTGCCTGGGACTTGGATTGATGGCGGAGATTTCTTGTGGCGGGGTCACGGGAAGCGGTGGTGGCGGGCCGCCACCGGTGACGGTCAAGGTGAGTCCGGGGTCGGTGAATTTGTTTGCGGATGAAGCGGGTAACTCGTGGCCTACGGGACTTACTCAGAAGCAATTCACGGCGACAGTTAATAACTCCACTAATCAGAGCGTAACGTGGGCAGTCGCGGGCGGCAGCGCGAATGGCACGGTGGACGGGACGGGGCTTTATACGACTCCGGCGGTCGTACCGAACCCGGCGGCGGTAAAGGTGACGGCCACGGCGGCCGCCGACGCCACAAAATCAGGATCGGCCACAGGGAATGTAGAAATGCCGACGGGGTTGGGGACTTCGCAGATTACGGTGACGGCTACGGCTGCCGGTGGGGCGGCGCATGAGGATGTGGTGACGCTGATTGTGCAGTAGGGCAATCTGCCGCAGAAACGCCGCCGTGATGCGCACGGCTTGGACGGCCAGGGCGGCCGTCCCCACACAAGCGGGGTTGCGCGGGGCGCAGACTCATGTCTGCGCCTTTTTTCTTGCGTCACACTTTCTTCTGCTGGCGTTACGGTGATGGGACGCGGGAGTAAGGTAGGATCATCTTCCGTAGGGCTGCCGTGCTGCGCACGGCTTGGGCGGGCGAGGGCGCCCGTCCCCACACGAGCAACCCCACACAACACAACTAAGTTATGACCTACGACATTGCGGTGATTGGCGGAGGGATTGTTGGGCTTTCGTTTGCCATGCAAGCGACCGAGAAGTTCCCGCGCCTGCGGGTGGTGGTTCTGGAAAAAGAGGCGGGAGTGGCTCGGCATCAGTCGGGACACAATAGCGGGGTGATCCACAGCGGCGTTTATTACAAAGCCGGATCGCTGAAGGCGCGGCTTTGTGTGGAGGGGGCGCGTGAGATGGTGGAGTTCTGCTCGCGGCATGGGATTCCGCATAAGGTATGCGGGAAATTGATTGTTGCTACTAACTCGGAAGAAGCGGCGCGACTGGATGAGTTACTGGTGCGGGGCGTGGCGAATGGTTTGGAGGGGTTGCGGTTGCTGGGGCGCGAGGCGATGCTCGAGATTGAGCCGCATACGGGCGGAGTGCGAGCGCTGCACGTGCCGTCGACGGGGATCACGGATTTTGCGGCGGTCGCGACGAAGTATGCGGAGATTGCGGTCGGACGCGGGGCCGAGTTGAAGACGAACGCGGAGGTGGTGGGATTCGATCGATCATCTGGCCTAAAGTCGGGCGCAAAGTCGGACGCGGCCGGGGACGCGGTGGTAATCCGGACGCGAGCGGGAGATTTTTCGGCGCGGTATGTGGTGAATTGCGCCGGGCTGTATAGCGATCGGGTGGCGCGGATGGCGGGAGATGATCCAGGGATGATGATCGTCCCGTTTCGCGGGGAGTATTACGATTTGGCAGCGGCGCGCGGGGAGTTGGTGCGGGGGCTGATTTATCCGGTGCCGGATCCGCGGTATCCGTTTCTGGGAGTGCACTTCACGCGGCGGATTCATGGGAATGTGGATGCGGGTCCGAATGCGGTGCTGGCGTTCCGGCGCGAGGGATACCTGTGGAGGGATTTTGATTTGGGCGAGGCGCTGGAAGTGGCGAGGGATGCGGGATTCCGGGCGATGGCGCGGCGGGAGTGGAGAAATGGGCTGTCGGAGTTTCGGCGGTCGCTGCGGAAGCGCGAGTTTGTGCGGTCCTGCCAGCGGTTGGTGCCGGCGGTGCGGATGGAAGATATGACGCCGGGCGGGTCGGGGGTGCGGGCACAGGCGGTGGGGGCGGATGGCGCGCTGGTGGACGATTTCCGGTTTGTGGGGCGCGAACGATTTTTGCATGTGCTGAATGTGCCGTCTCCCGCGGCGACCGCGTCCTTGCCGATTGCGCGGGAGATATTGAAGATGGTCCCGGCGGAGATTGTGGGACATTAATCCATTGAGACAATTAAGCATTGAGACATTGAAACAGTTAAGCCTTGGGATCGCGCCAGATGGCGGATTGGACGCACTCGTGTAATCTTGTGGCTTCCATTATTGCCGGTAGAAGGGAGTTCGTATGGCGCAGAGTTTGAGCGGGAAGAAGAAAGTGGCGGTTTTGGGCGTGGGGAAGATTGGATCGATTCTGTTGCAGTCTTTCTTGCGGGATGGATTGCTATCGCCGGGGCAGACCTGGGCAACGGTGGCGCATCCGGAACGGGCGCGCATGCTGAAGGAGAAGTTGAAGGTGCATGCGGGAACCGACAACTCCGAGGCAGTGAAAGACGCGGACATTATTTTTCTTTGCGTGAAGCCGCAGGTCGTGGCGGACGTAGCGCGGGAGATTCGGGCGCGCGTACATGAGAAGCAATTGGTGATTTCGGTGGCGGCATCGGTTCCAACGGAGATGATTGAGCGGGCGCTGGAGAAAGAAGTGCCGGTGGTGCGGGCGATGCCGAATACTCCTTGCGTGCTGGGCGCGGGAATGACGGCGTTGTGCAAAGGGAAGTTCGCGACCAAGCAACAACTGGATATGGCAACGAAGTTTTTCGACGCGGTGGGGCGGACGGTCCACGTGGACGAAAAACATATGGACGCGGTGACGGGATTATCCGCGAGCGGACCGGCGTATATCTACATCATTTTGGAATCGCTGGCGGAGGCGGGCGTGAAGGTGGGGCTGCCGCGCGATGTGGCGACACTCTTAGCGGCTCAGACAACAATGGGCGCGGCGCGGGTGGTGCTCGAGACCGGGGATCATCCGGCGCTGTTGAAGGACGCGGTAACGACGCCGGCGGGATGCACAATTGACGGCATCATGGAACTCGAAGAAGGCAAGCTGCGTGTGACGTTGATCAAGGCGGTGGTGAAGGCAGTGCAGCGGGCTAAGGAGTTGGCGTTCTCGTAGCTAAATATCGGATCGATTGGTAACTTCAGGACCGTTCGGCGGCTTGCAGGTCGAGCGACACTCGCTCACCATTGACGAGCACGGCGCCGCCGTCAATGAGTTGCTGGCCAGTGCAATCATATTTCTGGTAACAGCGGAGGAGCGAAAAAGGGAAAAAGAATTCGACGGCCTCCGAGGTTTCCTCGTTCCCCGTTTTATCGCCTACGGTTACGGTGGTGCTGAAACTGATGCCATCGAAATCCGATTCATCGTCGAGGTAGGCAGCCACCGGGCGAAGGAGGCGGGCAATGTGCTCGTCAAACGCGATGGCGGCAATCCTGTAGCGCGATCCCGCTGCCGACGTAGGCAGGCGGGTTGTCAGCGAAAGCTCGAGATAGATGCCTTGCCGGAAGACTATGAAGCCTGGTGGCGCGTAGGGGACGAAGTGTGCCTGCGAGTCCAAGTCTTTCACGAGTTTAGTTACGACGTCCTGCTTGGAAGTTTGCAATCTGTCCAGAGACGGTCGAGAGATATCTCGTTGAGCCCCGGATGAATTGGAAGGAGCAAAGTGAGAACTATCTTCCACTGTCGACCCTGTTACGGGGGCCTGTTTGGGAGAAAGCGATTGCTGGTGGCGAACCTCGGCGTTGAGCCAGATCGAGATCGGCTCTCCGTTGAGGAAGGTTTTTCCGTTCAGCAGAGCGGACTGTTGCACCTCGGCGTCAGAGGAAGCGACCAAACGAATAGCGTCGGTTTGGCGCAGGAAGACCATGAGGTTTTCGGGTTGCTCGACCGCGACTCCCAACGCCGATCCACGCACATGGTGGGAGATCTCGACGGCATATCCCTGCACGTCCTGAATGGACTGAAAACGGGGAACGGCTGCTTTCAGAATAGGCAGCACAACTTTGAGAAAAGAGTTCCGCGCCCTGGATTCGCCGTTCATCTTGTCTTCCGAGTAGGCCGCGAAGTAGTTTCCGGTTATTGCCAGCACGGTCCGATCTTCGTAGCGGTCAAAGCGAATGGAGCGTTGACTGGCGCGCTGCTGTTGCGACTGGTCGAGGTCAAGCGTAGCGCTCATATAAAAAGGGTAGTCGAACTTGGTGACGAGAAGGTCCCTCCCCACCTCGGTCAGTTCGTCGTTGTACTGCACTTGCAAAGAGCGCAGCCTTGGATCTTTGATCTCGCTGGGAGAGACCACCTGCGCCTGCGAGACAGTTGTGGCTATGAGAACTAGAGCGAGGCCGAGGATTCTGTTTTTGTGGTCGAACATGTGATCCGATCTACCGGCTGAGAGTAAAGTCGGCCTTGGCATCGCCGGCAACGTCGACATGCCTGGACTGGTTCTTGATGCCCTCGTGCCACGCCGTCAGGTTGTAACCGCCATCGGGAAGGTTCTCGATTTTGTATTCGCCAGATTCGTTGGTCAAAGCAAAGTAAGGCGTTGGCGCAACGACGATGTAGCCCGACATTTCCGAATGCACGTTGCATAACAGCGGGACGGCGCCAGCAGCGTCGAACTTGAAGGCGCGCTTTTCGTTTTGCGGCCACGTTCCCAGATTGTGTCCGAGCTTCTTGTTGCCACCGACAGACACCCAGAAAACGTTGTGCGCGACGCTGTCGCCGTTGAGAAACTCCACCGTGCTGCCCTGCTGCACCGGAAGGATGTGGGGCTCGAACATCAACCGCCTTTGCGCCATAACGGGCTGCTGCGCCGGAGTCGGAAAAGTCTTTCCAGCAATCGCTTCGACATAGACCACGGACGCGCCCGGAACTCCCGTCACTTTGCCGCTAATCGTACCTGCCTGGGCAGCCAGGCTAAGACCGGCAAGCACCGCAGACACCAATAGAAAATTGCGTTTCATTTCTTCCTCCAGTTCTTCGAAATGGGGAGGCGCGGCCTCCCTCGTTTAGTAAACCCACTCCAGGCCCGCGACCGCAGAGTTGGTCCGGAAGGGATTCGTCAGCGGCTTTCCCGTGGCGGGGTCGTACACAATCTGCTGCGGCCGGATCTGGTACTCGAACGATGTCTTGATGTTTGCGTGGATGAGGATTTGCACACCGGGCGTAAAGCGGTTGCGCGCCGAATGGAATGGCGACAGAAAGGGCGCTGGCGGCGGATTTCCCGCGTCGGCACCGATGCCGTTGATCCGATCCGCACTCGAGGTCACCCCATCCCAGCGCATGATGGCCATCAGCCATGGGTGGATCAGGTAATCCGCTTCAACGAAGCCGCCGTTGAACTTCACCGGGTTGCTTCTTATGAACCCGACCGGGAGTTCAAAGCCGGTGGGAGTCAGGGGAACCAGGTTGTGATCTCGGCCGATTAGATACTGGCCAAACAAATTAAAGGTCCGATGGTTGAAACTGAAGTCGGCGCCGACGCGATAGAAAGGCTCCCGGGCAGTGATGACGGTCTTTGTCACTCCATCGGATTCCAAACCCGTGGTCCGTTGCACTGAACGTCCATAGAAGTAAAGCGTGCCCAGCGTCAGATAAGTGTGGTCGCGCGGTCCTGTCGCTCCCGCCGCCTGGATTTCATTCCGGCTGGACGCGTCGTGTTCCAGGTTGAAGCGATAAGAAAAGCGGCCGTACAGATCCTTGAAGTTCGAGTCGGAAAAGAAACCAACTTGCGGAGAGACATTGGCCGGGGTTGCGGTATTCCCGCTGGTGTTCTGGTTCACAATCGCAATCGAGTAGTGATAACCCCGGTAGCTGTGGCCGCCGCTGAACTCTACGCCCTGGGCCGCGCTGGAGAGAGCGAAACCGTTGTTCACGTTCTGGGCGGATGTACCGAAGTTGGCCTGATCGTAAATGTCCCAACCGCTCAGGTTCCAACTGCGAGCCTGGCTAAAGGGCAGGTCGAGTTCAAATTGGCCGATACGGAGGCTCAGAACGTCCTTCGGCAATTTGAGGAAGCGTCCGACATTGACGAACTTCAGATATCCGTCACCCAATCCGCCGCTGGCGCCGGCACCGCCAACGCTGATGTCGTCATCGACCCAGAAAGCGATGTCACTGCCAAAATTTCCGGCCATGAAAATGCTAAATAGTCCCGGCTGAAAGTCGGTCCGAGGGATGAACGGTCCAAATTGTCCCGGGGGCAGCTGCAAGTTGAAGTTATTGCGATTCTTGCCCACGACCTGGAAGAAAGTATTGAACCGCAATCCGATAGGCGGCAGGCCTGGAATGGTCCCCGGCCAGATGGTATGCGGCCAAAGGTCTTTTTGCGCGGGCGATCCCAACATGACGGGGGGTATCTTAATGAAGCTTTCGTCGTCTTTGGGAAACTTGAAGCCCGCGTCTTTGAATGCCTTCCCAAAATCGTTCAGCTTGGGAAAGTCCACATGGCACGTGGCGCACGAAGTTCCGTACTGCCGGGCAAACGCGGGAATCGCGCGGGCAGATGGAACTGAACATAAGAAAACGACAATGGAGCAACACACTGCAATATGCGACTTAATCAAGGTGGCAATAATCTCCTACGAAGTTTTTCTTCTTTCATCCGACCTTATGGCTTATCTCGCGGTCAGCCCGCCGGCGCGGGGGCTCGATGAACAATTCGACCGGCGGACGGAGTGCGACCCACGGGGCAGGCTCTAATCCCGGGCGACCCGAGGCTGCGCGGGCCTGACTGTCGACCGAAAGCCTTCTGAACTCGCGCCATGTGATCCAGCACCCTAGCAGAATGAGCACGACTGCAAACAGTCCCGTGCTGATCGGCAAAACAACAGATTCGTACCCTTCGTGCGGAACAAAGGCTTGAGAGGGACTGGGGTCTGGCGCCGTGTCGCGGTCTCCACGGGAATCGGCTGGCGGACTTGCCGGATCTAGCAGAACCGCCTGCATAGCGTGATCAGAGCCAGCCAATTCCGTGGGCGGATAAGCTGTCAGGTATTCATAAACATCCGCTGCTTCGTTCTCACTCAAATAGCTGAACACCGGCATGCGGCCGCGGAAAACCGACGACGTCGTGGCTGTGATCACGGGAGCGCCACTCGTAACCTTCCGCACCAATTGTTGCTCGTTCACACGCTCGGGGAGCGCACTCAAGGGAGGGATTGCGCCTTGCGAAAGCTCCGCCGGAGTGGGATTCGCGCCGGTTGCGCTATGACAAATATGGCAAGTGGATTTCACGATCAGCTCGCCGACGCGAGCGTGCGATTCTTGAATTGCAACTTGTTCTTCTTCCGCGCCCGGCACGCCGGCGAGTTGCTGGAGATACACCACCAGCGAACGAATCTCTCTTGCAGTCAAATGATGAAATGAAGGCATGTCCTGACCGCCCTCGTGAAGGCGCTTGAGCAAAGCGACTCTGGACTGGGTCACCATCTCCGCCGTCTGACGGCGGCTCATCACCATGCCGACTTTGCTCATGCGCTGCTCAACCATCGTGGTGGAAGTCGCCCGGACCGGGTCGATCAGCGAGCCGATTTCAGGCGGAGCCCCGAGGCCAGACTCGCCATGACATCCCCGGCAATTCAGCCGATACAGATCAGAGCCGTGGAGAGTCTCCATATTTGAGCCGGTCGAGGCGGAGGGGGCGAACAACCTCAAACGAGAAGGGGCATGATCAGTCGCCGAGCCGGGCGGCCCCAAACGCCACGTCCTGCCCATACTGGTTTCGTCAAATGACCGGTGGAGGTGATCGAGCCAACTCTCACCGGTTACGGCTGTGATGGCAGCGGCTCCATCCCTGCGGACCGCGCCTTGACCGAACGTCAATTCCGCAAAGAAAAGCAACACGCAAATCGCCGTCAGTATCTTCATAACGAAAACATTCACAGGCATGGACTGAACTGGTTTCGGTTACTGCAGAGCGCTGAAGCGCTGCAACGCCCAAAAGCGAGTGCAACGCCGAGTTTTTCCGCAGCCAGTTAAAGGTGTCTCTTACCTAAAACCGATTTTATGAAACCGGCTCCAAGGACAAGGTAGAGAGTCCTGCGCATTCCGTTGTCACGACGTTGTCAACCTATTGCAACTTTTTTCACTGGTCATGAAGCTGGAGACAAGGCCGATGGTGATCGGTCGTTTGTGTGAAACCTCAGTTTGGCAGAGCGAAGCTCAGAGTTACATCCGTCTGGAACTGGGCGGGGTGGTCGTGTTGGCGGTAGGGATGGTAGCGCCATTTGCGAACTGCTGCTGCGGCGGCGGCGGCCAGGAGGGGGTCTCCGCTGAGGGTGCGGACGTTGGAGACGGAGCCGTCTTTGGCTACTTGGACTTCGAGGACTACGTCGCCGGAGCGGTGGGCGGCTACGGCTGCGGGGGGATATTGGGGCTCGGTATGGCTGAGGAGGCGGGCTTCGGCTTGCGCTGGAGCCACCCAGACTCTTTGGGATGAGACGGTCTTAGTTGGAGCGAACTTTGTTGGGGCGATCTTTGTTGAGGCGATCTTTGTTGTTGACGATGCTTCGATGATGGCATTGCTGTCTTGCTCGATGGAAGCGGGCTTGGTGGGGCTGATCTCGGCCCGGTCGCGCTTCCCTTGGTCGGGCTTTGCGGGAGCGGGTCTCATGCGGAAAATGACTTTGCCTTTATCGTAGACGACTAAGTCGTCTTCGGATCGAGTGGCGGCGGGAGTCGGAGAGGTCCCAGTGGACTTTTTTGCGGACGCTTTTTCTGATGATGATGGATTTGCGCGGCGGGCTGCAGGGGTGGTCGCCGAGCTCTGCTCGGCCGGGCAGCCGGGGGCGGCTGTGCCTACGCAGGACTTTGCTTGGGCTCGGGGCACACTTGTCTCAGCAGGAACGGGATGAGAAGTCTGGGCTGGGGATGCGGTGTGATGCAACCATCCGATGCGGGAGCCAATTAGGAAGCTGATGGCAATGGTAGCGAGAATGGTTAGCAATCCGAGAACCAAGGTCCAGTCTTCGGAGGAAGGGCGGCGAGCGGGCTTAGGATTTGCCACGGCGAAACCGGGTAGCAGGGAATCGGATGCGATAAACTCGGGCGACATCGGCTCGGGCGCGACGATCTTCGGTGGAACGACGTTGGGGGGAACCAGGGCCGCAGACTTGCGCTGACTTAGTTCGATGGCGGCTTGCCGAATGCGAGCGCACTCCTCGGCGAAACCTTCCAGCAGTTTCTGGTCGAAGTTAGAGAAGGCAGCCGGAGAGCTGGAAAAGACTTCGAGGACTCCGGTAAACTGCGCGGTTTTCATGTCCAAGACGGGAACGATGAGGATGGAGCGGATGCCGAGACGGCGGGAGATAAGGGGATCGATGCGAGGATCGAACTCGGTATCGACGGAAAGCTGGGGCTGACGGGTTTGGAGACAGGCGCCCGAGAGGCCGTCGCGGGTATTGAGAGGGACGCCGAGATCCGGGGCGACGCGTCCGGTGGCGGCGCGGCAGACCATCTCATCGCCGCGGGCGAGGGCTACGGCGGCGGCGCTGGCTCGGGTGGCTTCGGCGGCGCGGACTACGATTTCGTTAAGGACCAAATCGAGAGCGAGATCGAGTGGGAAACCGGCGAGGAGGTGCTCCTCGAGGAGACGGGTCAGATCGGGATGCGACTCGTCAGGGCGGAACTCGGACCTCGACATAGGATGCGGGAACATATCTTGTTCCGGCAGCCTGCGATGAAGCGGGGGAAAACAGGCTCAGAGGGGAGTTTCCCGCGAAATGCGGGGGAAGTCAATTGATTCGCGAGAATTGGTCGTTGGGGATTTGTAGTTGGGGAGTGGAGTGGTCTGCGTTTCCTGTTTGGCTGCGGAAGGCAAGCAAGGCTAACGACAGGGGGACTCTGAGGTCACAAGGGTGAGATCGGCGCCTGTGGCTGACGGAGGATTGAGCGCACGGGCACGCGGGCGGGGCGCCCGCGCCACACAAGCCGCCGGCGTCCATGAATGCGGGGCTATTGGCCGGTTTCCTTGAAGACGGCTTTGGTGGCTACTCCGGCGGCGGTGGCGGTGATGGTGACGGTTCCGGGGGACGTTGGAAGCGTATAGAACTGGGTCGCCGTTCCGGAGTTGCTGGTGGTGCTGGGATTGTAGGAAGCGTACGTGCCCCCGGCACCACCGTCGTCAAAGTCAACGTTGACGGCGGAAACAGGGTTGCCGTATTGGTCGGTGACGAGGACGGTGAGGGCCTGCGGTAATTCTGTTCCGGCGGGGGCGAACTGATTATTGCCGCTGGTGATGGCGACGTTGGCGGGGGGTCCGGCAACAGAATAGTCGACGAAGGTCATGTTCTTCAAGCCGGTGGAACTCGCGGTGACCGTCACGGTGGAGACAGTAGTGGGCAATCGCAGAATCGTGCTGGCCTTGCCATTGGAGTTGGTTACCACGGAAGAAGGATTGGGCACAGCACCCTTGTTGGCGGTGAAAGTGACGGTGACACCGGGGACGCCGTTCTTGTAGATGTCCTGGGTCTGAGCGTTGATGGGGTTGGCGAGATTGGAACCTGCGGCGCCGGTCTGCAGCGCCCCACCGGAGGCAACGATCTTTATGGCGGCGCCGGGCGTAGCGGTGGCGGTGGCGGTGCCGAAGCCGTTCCCGGAGATCGTCAGGGTGTAGGTGCCAGACGTTTTCGGAACGGTGTAGGTCGTAGAAGCGTTACCGTTGGAGTCGGTGATAGCGGAGTTGGGATTGAACGAGCCGCAGGTGCTGGCGCCGGGTTTGCAACCATCGCTGAAATTGACGGTGGCGCCGACGTCGGGTTGTCCGGTATATGGGTTGGTGGCATGGATCCGAATGGGAGCGGACAGCGTGGTGGCAACGGCAGCGGTTTGGGCGTTGCCTCCGGTAACGGTGATGACATCAAACAGTCCGTAGGCTTCGAGACTATTTCGGGTACCGACATAGACCCTGCCATTGGCGACGGTCTGAGTGACAAAATGGCCGACGGGAGGCAACGTGTCGCGCCCGCCGGGGGCCTGATTCGTAGCATAGAGCAACTTGAGAGAAACGGCGTCAAAGGCCAAGAGTGGACCTCCGATGACCCACATAACTCCGTTGCTGTTGCCATTGGCGGAAATGGACGGGGAGTGACTGCCGGGATATATCGCGCTAGTTTTGATGGGAGTGCCGAGCAATCCGCCGGACAATGGGAAAGCCATGAGCGGAGAGGCATTGGGGGCGAAGTACACAGTGTTGTTCCAGTAGGCAGGAGAACCAAACAGAACGTCGATGGCGGTGTTCGGGACGAGAGCGAATTCCTGAACGATCTGACTATCGTTTAGCGGGGAGTACATTCCCATGTTGTCGCGATCGAGAACGTAGACGATGCCCTGCTTGCCGCCGGCGATCAGTTCATGGGTATGGGGGCCATCTTGATCGGGAAGGACGAGGGCTCCGGTGGAACTCAAGTCATAATCGTGGGAGTTGAGGTAAGCCACGCTCCACGGGGTGAAATAGTCGGCAACCGTGAGATCGGGGGTAAGCTTCACCACGCTGTTGCAGAATGTCTGGCCACCGCTTGGAACATCGTACCCGTTGACGCCGCTTTCGGCGGTCTCCACGAAGATGTTGCCGGCTGCATCGGCGGCGAGACCGACCCCGGCCTGCCAGATGGAAGTCAATCCGTGGTCGGGCGAGGTGTTGAAGACATGGAGTTGCGACAGACTGACAGCATCATAGGAAAGCACCCATCCGCTGTTGGCGTCGTTGCAGAAGTTCGAGCCAAAGCCCAGGTAAAGGACACCGTTGAGCAACAAGAGGCCGGGACGGTTTTTCTGGTGGAGGCTCTTGAAGACGGTGACGTGTCCCTTATTGCTGGTGCTGGTGGCCGTGATCAGGACGGGGCTGCCCGGTTGCTCGTTGCCGGTGGTGATGTCGAGGGCATGGAGATGGTGGCGGACGGTGGTGTTGAGAAGAGTCTTTGCCACCAGATACATGGTGTTGGTGGCCGGATCGATAACTGGAGTCGCAGTAATGCCTTCCTGGGTAAACCCGGGACCGGTGCCGCAGGGGAGATATGTGCCGCTGGCAGTCGTGCCACCATTGAGCATGCTGGCGTGCCAGAGCTGGGAGCCGGTGTCGGCATCAATCGCATAGACCGAATCCATCTCGGTGACGACATAGATGACGTTGTGGGTGCCCTGCCCGGGAATGTTCACGTTGGGCACGTAAAGGGGCTGGGCCATCACGACATAGTCAACAGGAAAGCTGAAGAGACGGCCGAAGCTGTTCTTGTTGACGTTGGAGGGGGTGAGCAGAGTTTCATTGGAGTTTGCGCCGCTGCGGTGGATATCATCCCGGCTGGTTGGAAAGGGCTGTTGCGCGAATGAAGACGACAGAAAGGCGATGCAGAAAACGACGAGAGTCAGGCAAAGATTACGCGAAGGCGTCACACAGGACGTCGAACGATTCATGGACGGGATAAAACCCCGGGACCGGACAAAGGGATGGATTTCCCCAACATCGTGTGACAAAAAATGGCACATAACCAAGTACGCTCCTAAACCACCGGGATCTCCCCTCCCTCAATAGCACGTAAAACTCCGGGGAAGGAGCTGAGTGCGGAGAGCAATATGTGATGCAACTTCAAGAAGTATAAGAGGCTGTATACACCCGAAAAGGTTGGTACTCAATGCCACTTATTGGGTACATGCAGAATCTTGCACATTTTTCGCTTTCTACTTCGCGGGAGCCAATTCGGGGTTGAGATTGACAGTGGTCGTCTGGTACCAGCCACCTGCATTATGCGCCCCTCCGAACTCGTAGAAATACTATCCGGAGTTCAGTTTATGGCTTATTCTAGGCGAGACGAGGCGCTAGGCACTGTAGGGTACTATGACGGACTCTCGACTAGCAGAACGCAATCAAGCCGAGGTCGAACGCAGTGCGTCCGAAGCCAGCAAGTTCGTTCTGCAGCCCCTTGAACGAGGTCAGATTGACCGATACTTGAATCCTCCGGCGGATACGCCCTACGGACTTGAGTACGCGTTTCACTTATTGGGGGACGTGCGAGGCAAGACCGTGCTCGACCTCGGCTGTGGTACAGGAGAAAACGTTGTCCCGTTGATCGAGCGTGGCGCTCACGTCGTTGGCATTGATATCTCTCCGGATCTGATTGCCATCGCTCAGAAGCGCATAAATAATGCCAATCTGGAAGCATCGCTCGCGGCCGGCGATGCGTACGAGACGGGTCTGCCGGATGAGTCTGTCGATGCAATTTTCTCCATGGCGCTGATTCACCACCTCGACATAAAACTTGTGCGTGACGAAATGTGGAGGGTTCTCCGTAAAGGCGGCGTGATTATCCTCAGGGAGCCTATCCGATTTTCAAAGGCGTATGCCTGGGTGCGCAGTTTGCTGCCCGCACGGGACGATATTTCGGAGTACGAGCACCCTTTGACCCGAGAGGAACTGGCTACCATGACCCAACCTTTCAAGGTCGAGGGGACTCGGTATTTCCGGCTGCCGTTCGTACCGGTGGTTACTCGCCTGCTGCCCTCAAAGGGCGATGCCGTCTGGAAAGCCAGCAACTGGATGGTCCAACATTGGGCGGGCGCTGAGCGCTACGTCACAGGGGTAGTCACGAAGCTGCAGAAATTAGGATAAAACAGTGAACCTGCGTTTCGACCTCTGAACGGAAAGTCCGGTTCGCACCTCATCGCTGTTGCGGCTTAGCGTTTTGATAGCGGGGCCGATTCGTCTCTTCTCACTACGTTGCTCCATCCTTCCTTGCAGCTTATTGGCTACCCTCAGACGGTTCACGATCGTCGGTGCAAAAACACCGGGAAGTCCTGTCGAAAGAGCGTGTGTCAGACAGGGGCGCTCAGTAATCGAAGCGTAGCCGCACAGAGAAGGTGCGAGGCGCACTGATCGCGGTGCCGGAGAAGACGCTGGCAAAGTTGATCACGTTGAGGCGGTCATTGAGATTGCGAATGTCGCCTTGAAGGCGCACGGCGCGCAATTCTTTCCTGTAGAGATCGAGGGCAGCGGAAAGATCGACAGATAACGATGGGCGCACGCGTCCGGCGTTGAGGTTGACGCGATCTACTACGGCCTGGCCAAATTCTTCGACGAGGGTTGCGGTACTCTCGCCATTCAGGTTGATGGGAAGGCCGGTGCCGTAGGAGGCGCCGACGGACGCCCAAAAGCGCGACCAAGGCTGGTAACGGAGCTGGCCGTGCGCGGTGTGGCGCTGGTCCTGGGAAATCCAGATGCGGGCGTTGGAGTTGAGGAGTTGGGGAGCGTCCTGGCCCAGAAATAATCCGCCGACAACGGGAAGACGCGCGGAGGCGACCATGTAGGAGTAGTTGAACCAGGCGGACCAGGGGCCCCACTGCGGGAGGGCGAGTTGGCTTTCGGCGCCATAGATGTGGGCGGAAGTGAGCGCGATGGGGAAGCTGACGCCGGTATCGAGGAGGACATCGTCGTCGGCGAAATTCCGGGTGTCGCGCTGGAAGACGTTGGCGGAGATGTGAGCTTTGAGGAAGAGCTCCTTGGTAGCGCCAAGTTCGTAATAGTTGGCGCGCGAAGGCCGGAGCGTGAGTTGCGCGGCGGTGCCATCGAGAGTGCGCACTTTGGCGGAGGTGCTGAGGAGCAGGTTCTCGATGGCGGGAGTGCCGAAGGCGCGGTCGTAGGATCCACGAAACACGATGCCGAGTTTGGGGACGTACCAGGCGAAACCGAAGCGCGGGCTCCAGGCGGAAGCGGTGACGCGAACGCTGTAGTGGTCGAAGCGAATTCCGCCGCTTAGATTCAAGTTGCCGAAGTGCGCGTTGTCCTGGACGAAGAACGCCTGCTCGCGGTCGTCACCGCTTTGATGGAAGAAAAAATCGAGCGGCGCGGAGGGATCGAAAATGGGCTGGCAAGTTCCGTTAGGCTGGCATATCTCGGTGGCGGTGATGTGGTAGGAAAATTGTTCGTGGACGAAGCTGTAGATGGAATCGGCTCCGGCTTTAATTTCGTGATTGTGGAAGTTGGCGGCGACGGTGGAGCTGAGATAACCTTCGCGAAAACCGCGATCCTGAAACGGTTGAATGGGCCAGGAAGATGGATTGGAAGTGAGTGCGGCTTCGTCGTCGCGCACTCGTGCTTGCAACGTGCCGAGCACGTTCGACGAAAAACTGTGCTGATACGAGACCTGGCCTGAGACCTCCCGATTGCTGCGATCCTGGCGTTGCTGATTCTGCTGCTGGATGAGTTCGTTCGGAACGAGAAATCCGGCGCGATCGAAACTCAGCGAGAGGCGGAGACGATCTTTATTAGTGAGGTCGCGCTCGAAGCTGGCTTTGATTCCGGCGAGGGTCGCACTGTTGGTGAAGTTTTCGAGCGCTGGGGAATCGAGAAAGCGGTCGGTGCGCGCCGCGTCCATGGAGAGGCCGAAGATGTTGCGGCCGTCGAAATAACTGGTGCCGAGGTAAGCGTTCGCGGTGTCGAAACTCCCGCCACCGAGGATGGCGGTGCCGTGCAGGCCGCGCGCGGGATTGCGGTCAGTCACGGTCTCGACTACGCCTCCAACCTTGCGGCCGAATTCTGGAGGAATACCGGAGGTGTACGTCTTGACCGACTGCACATCGTCGAGATCGTCGGAGGGAGAGAACGCGGGGGAACGGTTGTTAAGGATAGGGAGTCCGTCGACGACGTACTGCGTGTCGTATTCGGAGGCGCGGGGATGGACGACTCCATTGGCCTCGAGTACCCAGCCGGGTTGCGACTGGACGACGTCGATGGCCTGGCGTCCGGGAATGGTGGCAGCCCAATCGCGCAACGCGGGAACGCCGAGTTGGTAAGTGTTGCCGGGGTTCGTGGTATCGAGGAGCGTGTCGGAATCTTTTACGTCGACGGTCTGGGCGACGGTGGCCACGGAGAGAACCACGGAAATCTTCTGCGGTAGCTCGGAACGAACTTCGACCAGCGAATTGTAGGGGGCGAATCCGGCGTGTTCGAGGGTTAGATGGTAAGTGCCCAGAGGCAATTTTTTGGCGATGTATTCGCCGCTGGGAGCCGTGTCGAAGGTGAGTTCGAAGTGGCTTGCCTGGCTGATGAGAAGGCCGTGGGCGGGCAGGACGGCGCCGTCGGAATCGGTGACGACGAGGCGAAGTTCGCCGGAGCGGTCCTGCGCGCGGGCGAGCGGGGAGAGGAGCAGGAGAAGAAGGGCAGCGTTGATCAAAACACGGCGCAGATGGATTCTCCGAGGTCGGCGGGGGAATGCCTCGAGGATATTTTACAGTGATAACGAGCGGAGACTCTGGGGCAGGAGCGCTACTACCTTTGGGCAGGAGTGGGCGTGCTGCTCGTATATGAGCAGGCTGCTAGAATGCTCAGTTCGGACCACGAGATTCCAAAATGGTGACGGCGCTGGAGATGCGGCGGAGCAGCGCTCAGCCTTGACAGCCGGACGCGGCTGTCCCTGCGCAAGCTAGGGCGAACCTTGGGGCGGTGATGGGGGTCACGGTTGTTTGTGAGATTCGAATTCCCATTCCTGGGCACAGTGGACGCGGCGCTTACGATGGAAAGGCTATCAGAGCTGGAAAGACTGCTACAGTAAGAATCTGCACACCGACGAGCCGGAGGTGCAAATGAAAATCCAAGGAGAAGGCTCGCTATGCGCATCGCGGTGGTCGGTTCCGGGTATGTGGGGTTGGTAACGGGAGCGTGTTTTGCGGATCTGGGGCACGAGGTTGTCCTGGTCGATAACGACGAGAAGAAAATCGCCGCACTCAACAATGGCGAGGTGCCGATTCATGAACGATTTCTGCCCGAATTGCTGACGCGGCATCGGGGAGAGCGCATCAAGTTTTCCGGCGACTTGCAGGCGGCCACGCGCGAGAGCGAAGTTGTGTTCATCGCGGTCGGGACGCCGCCCACCGAAAGCGGCGACGCAGATCTGTCGTATGTGGAGTCGGTGGCGCGGGAAATCTCCGGGGGCGTGGACGACTACAAGGTAGTGGTGGAGAAAAGCACGGTTCCGGTGTATACGAGCCAGTGGATCCGCACCATCATCATGAGGAACGGGGCCGATCCGTCGCTGTTTGATGTGGCTTCGAATCCGGAATTTCTGCGGGAGGGGACGGCGGTTACGGATTTTCTCTACCCTGACCGGATCGTAGTGGGAGTCGAGAGCGAGCGGGCCGCGGAGGTGATGCGCCAACTCTACGGGCCGCTGACGAGTGGATGGTATTACGGGCGGGGGGAAGCGATTCCGCGTCCGGAAGCATCCACAGGCAAAACGCCGCCGCGGTTGATCATCACGACCACGAAGAGCGCGGAACTGATCAAGCATGCTTCGAACGCATTTCTGGCGATGAAGATTTCTTTTATCAATGCGGTCGCATCGATATGCGAATCGGTGGGAGCGAATGTGCAGCAGGTGTGCGACGGGATCGGAACGGATTCGCGGATCGGGCCGCGATTCATGAATCCGGGGATCGGATACGGAGGGTCGTGTTTTCCGAAAGACCTGATGGCGTTCCGGGCGGTCGCGAAGGAAAGCGGATACGACTTCCGGCTGCTGGAAGAAGTAGTTCGCATTAATGAAGAGCAGCGGCACCGGTTCTTGCGCAAAGTGCGGAGCGTGCTGTGGACTTTCCGCGGTAAGCGGCTGGGCGTGCTGGGTCTGGCTTTCAAGGGCGGGACGGACGATATCCGCGAGTCTCCGGGGTTGCTGCTGGTGCAGGAACTATTGCGCGAGGGCTGCTGCGTTTGCGCCTACGATCCGGCGGCCATGGAGCGGGCGAAAGAGGTGCTGAAGTCAGGCGTCGAGTTCGCGTCGGATGCGTATGAAGCGGCGAAGGGCGCGGATGCACTTCTGATCCTGACGGAGTGGGAAGAATTCGCGTCGCTCGATCTGGATCGTCTGCGCACACTGGTGAAATATCCGATCGTACTGGATGGGCGGAATCTGTATGATCCGGCGGTGATGGTGGAGCACGGATTCTCTTATTACAGCGTGGGGCGTCCGGCGGCGTTGGCAGAGGAACTGCCGGCGGGCACGCGATTAAAGACACGGGAGCGCGCCTGAACAGATTGCTAAACAATTCGTGGGGCGCGTCGCAGTCACCCTCAGCGGCTAAAGCCGTCAATGAAAGCAAGCCAGTGATCGCAGCGGTGAACCGCTGCGCCACCCAAAAGCGAGAACAGATTCGAATTTTTCAGCAAACCATTTTTTAGCAAACCATAGAGCCATGAACACGCGACCGACGAACAAGCGACGTGCGCTCGTAACCGGAGGGGCAGGTTTCCTGGGATCGCATTTGTGCGATGGGCTGCTGGGCGAGGGCTATACGGTTGTGGCAGCGGACAATCTGCTGACGGGGCGCCTCGGGAACATAGAGCATCTGCGGAACGATTCGCGATTTGAGTTTGTAGAGACGGATGTTTGCCGGCCCGGCCAGTGGGGAAAATTAGATTTGGATTATGTGTTTCACTTCGCGAGTCCGGCGAGCCCCGTGGACTATGCCGAACACGGGATCGAAACGCTGCGGGTGGGCTCGTATGGGACGTTTGAAGCGCTTGAAACGGCGCTGCGGTGCGACGCGAAATTCATGATGGCATCGACATCGGAGTGTTACGGGGATCCGCTAGTCCATCCGCAGACGGAAACCTATTGGGGGAATGTGAACCCGGTGGGGCCGCGGTCGGTGTACGACGAGGCGAAGCGGTTTTCGGAAGCAGTGACGATGGCGTATCACCGCTATCACCGGGTGGACACGCGGATTCTGCGCATCTTCAATACATACGGGCCGCGGATGCAGATCAACGACGGACGGGTGATTCCGAATTTTATGTGGCAGGCGCTGCGGGGAGAAAATCTCACGGTGTATGGCGACGGCAGCCAGACGCGCAGCTTCTGCTATGTGAGTGATGAAGTGGATGGAATTCTGCGGCTGGCGCGGTCGGCGGAACATGAGCCGGTGAATGTTGGGAACCCGGCGGAGTTCACGATTCTGGAGTGCGCGCGGAAGGTAATTGCGACGACGGAGTCGGCGAGCCAAATCAAGTTCGAAGCGCTGCCGCAGGACGATCCGAAGCAGCGCTGTCCGGATATTTCGAAGGCGAAGCGGGTGCTGGGATGGGAGCCGAAAGTGGAGTTGGAGAGCGGGCTGAAGCTTTCGCTGGAGTATTTTCGCCGGGCGGTGGCGAAGAAAGAGCAACCGGGTAACCTCGGCGGCTAAAGCCGGCTCAAGACGGTCCGGTTATCGCAGCGCTGAGGCGCTGCGCCACCCAAAATCAAGCGCGGCCTTGAGTTCCTCAGCGATGTTGTTCGTCTAGCGATGGACCGGCGGAGAGGAGTGCGAGCAGGCGCAGAATCTCTTCGCGCTCGTCGGAATCGCGGAACATGAAGCGCACGCCCATGCCGAAACCGGGATGGGTTGTCAGCACCTGACCCGTAATCCTTAATTTCGCGTCGGCAGTGCGGATGAGAATCTCCACGCCCGACCGCCCGGAGAGTGGGGACGGCATTTCGACGTAGCAACCGCCCTCGCTGATGTCGGACAGGATACAGCGATTGGGGACGTTGCTACCGAGACGGTAGACTTCAGCTCCGACTTTGCAGGAAAAACGATGCTCTCCGCGGCGGTTGCTGGCATTGGAGACGACGATGGAATCCTTTAGCTCAGGCTTTTCCTCGCGCCCACGGCGAGACTGGATCGGAGGGGACTTGCGCGCGGGCTGAGTTGGCGGGTGGACATTACTCTGCTGAAGCCACGTCTGCATGAGGCGGCGCGAAGACTGGGGCACGTCGACGAAACGAATTCCGGTGCGGCCGCCGGCGTCCTGCCATGCAACCTCACCCGACAAGCGAACCAGTTGCTCCTGACCGGGGAGTTCGAATTCGAAATAAACCTTGCATTCGGGCGGAAGGCGGTTGGCGGTGCGGATCAAAGTTCCGCCGTCGCTGAGGTCGGACAAAATGGCATTCAGTTCGGGCGCTCCGGGGTAGGCAACGTTGGCGGTCGAACTGACAGACGCTCGGGGAGCGCGGCGACGTTCGCGGCGCAAGAGGCCGCGGGCGGCGCGGAGGCTGATGCGGGTGCGCTCGGAAGAGAGTGGGCGATAGAGAACAAAGTTGGCGCCGAGCCCGAACACGGGGCGGGCGTTGAAGTTGCCATCGACAATTGCAATCAGCATGCTGGCGCGATTTTTGGCGGAGTGACGCAAGTGCGCGAAGAATTCCTCGGAACTCTGGTCGGCGCGATAGTCGAGGATAATGGCGTCGAAACGCTGGCTGTCGAGCAGTTCTAAACCGCGGGAGATTGAGGGCGTATGCTCGGCCGCCATCCCTAGCTCCGACAGGATATGTGTGAGCAGAGAGACCGAATCCTGGTCCGGACACACCACGAGGGCGCGGAGATCCATAGTGACAACATGGTAGGAGAGGGTCGGCGCCATCGACAAGTTACCTGCGTCACGTGTGGGCGCAGTTAAGCTTTTCTTTCTCATTTTTCTTTCTTATGTCTTTTTCGGCTGGTCTGGTTGGCTGTTATTGTCCTTTGTAGTTTCTTCCTCCTTTGCTGAAAGCGCACTGCGGTTAGAACTTCAGTGAACGTCTCGCAGGGTAAGAACTGACAGAACATTCGCGGGATTTGTCTTTGAGCACAAGCCTTAATTTCAGGGAGTACAAGCCTTGATTAGCATGCCCAATTGCGGGCATACGGCGGAGGGGCAAGTGAAAAAGTCCGCATTCGCGAACTACCGATGACACGATCGTAACTCTTCTGGAATTACCTTACGAATGGGCGGTGTACGAAGGGCCGATGCACCCCAGTACTTTGACGTGGGGCGGAGCAGTTCCTACCATCAAGGGGCAGATGTCGGGCCGGTGACCTGCAAGGGTCGCAGGAAATCCGTGTGACGGTTCCAATTACACGAATTGATTCCAGTTACACGAATTTCGGAACCGTGAATCGCAGGTAACCTAAATGGTTATGAAAAGCCTGGAAACAAATGCTCGGCATCGGGGGCATCGAGCGAGCGGCTTCAGCTTGATTGAAATGCTGTCGGTGGTGGCGATCATCATTGTTCTGGCGTCGATCTCTTTCGTCAGCCTGGTGCCACTGATGAAGCAGCAGCGTGTAGTCAATGCGTATAACACGACGCTGTCGGCAATGCGCCAGGCGCGCGACAACGCGGTGTCGCAGCGGACATCGTACAGCGTGACTTTTGCCACGAGTACTTCGCCGGTCACGAGCACAATCACCGTAGCGCCGATGGTGCCGACATTTCAGGGGGCGCAGAGTGCAGTGACCTATCAATTGCCGACAGATGTGTCGTTTCTTGCGCAATCGGGGCTCCCCGCGACGGCTCCAGACGGGTACGGATCTGGGATGGTGGCGATTGATTTTGGTTACACGGCACACGCCACCGGAGGAGCACAGACGATTTACTTCTGCCCGGACGGTTCAGCGCAGGATGACAGCACCGGGAATTGCGCGGGCAACTGGGATGGAGGCGTGGTGTACATCGCGCGGGCGGGAGATCTGCTGAGCTCGCGAGCGATAACGCTGTGGGGCGGAACGGGCCGCATTCGGGGATGGCGAATCTACGGCAACGGGGCGGGAGGCTATCAATGGCTACGTCAATAATCGGGGGGGGCGGGAATTCTCGAGTGCCGAAGGGAGCAGCGGGAGGATTTTCACTGCTCGAAGTGGTGATCTCGATGGCGGTGCTGACGGTGGGACTGGTGAGTCTGCTCGGTGTGTTCGGACTGGCCATGGCCTCGACGCAAACCTCGCAGCAGGACATGATCGCGAAGCAGCTGGCGAACGAGGAACTGGAGAGTATCGTGACCGCACGCAACACGTCGCAGATAGGCTGGGACGACATCCAGAACGTAGGTTCCACCAACTGCAGCAGCGGCGCCAGCAGTTGCGGCATCTTCCTGGTGGGGATGAACCCAATCTACAACTCAGGACCAGACGGAATCTTTGGGACCAGCGATGATATGACTGCGGGCGAGCAAACTCTTCAACAACCGGGGGCCGATGGGATCTATGGGGGCGTGGACGATGTGAAGATCCCTTTGACTGGTTATCAGCGCCAGATTCTGATCTCGCCGGTGTACGACTCGAACAACAACCTGGTGATTTCGCTGCGGGGTGTAAATGTCACTGTGCAGTACGCGACGACCCAGGCAAAACTGCCGAAAACGTACGTTCTGAGTTCGTTCATTTCGCAGTACCAGTAAAGGGGAGCTATGGGCGATTGCTCGAACGAACGCGCTAGGGGATTCAGCCTGCTGGAAATGGTGATCGCCATGGCCCTGGGAACGATTGTGCTGGGCGCGGCGGTGCACCTTTATAGCCAGGGGGTGGCCGCGACCTGGACAGTCACACAGCGGGCGGAGCTGCAAGAGGATTTTCGGGCCGCCTCCAACATGCTGACGCGGGACCTGAGCCTGGCCGGGGCGGGCCTGAGCAACGGTGCGGCGATCGCCCTGCCAGCCGGGACCACCCCGGTGTACGGATGCGACCAGACAGCGAAGTGCTATATCAACGGCGCCTCGGCGGCGTATCCCAAGCAGGGCACCACTCCTTATCTTTACGGGCTGATCCCGGGATGGAAATCCGGGCCGACGCTCAACGCGTCGCAGGGAGCGACCGACGTAGTCACGGTGGTGTACACCGACTCCACCTTCTACTTGAACTGTTACACCGCGACCATCACATCTTCCACGGTAGTGACCTTCACGCAGCCTTCGCCGCTGACTTGTGTGTTGCCGAGCGGTGTGACCTCCCCGCAAAACGTGAACGACTCGGTGGTGGGGCTGGCGCCCGGCGATCTGGTCTTGTTCAGCTTCACCCCGAATGTGGTGGCTGAAGTTACCGCCGTCAATGGCAACGTCATCACCTTCGCCAGCGGCGATGCGCTGAATATGAACTCGACAACCGCCGCCAGCGGAAACCTACCTCACGCAGCCGGTCCTGGGACGGGAACGCGAATTCTGGTGATCACTTATTACATCGACAACACGATCAACCCGCCACGACTGATGCGGCAGGTGAGTGGACACACTCCAATGCCGGTAGCGGAGAATCTTGCTTATCTGCAGTTCAGCTATGACCTTTTTGACGACTCCACCAATACGCCATCGCCGGATCGGGCCGACGGAGGCGCTGGACTTACCCCCGCTTTGCTGCCCAACCAGATCACCAAGATCAATATCAAGCACATGGCGATGAACAGCACGCTGAAAGGTCGGTCGGGTTATCAGGGATTGGATTTGGAGACATCGGTAAGCGCACGGAATCTGACGTACAGCAACGGCTATCCCCAATAAAGGGCGGAGATAGCAGGAGCCAGTAAAAAGCGACGGGGAGCGAGACGATGGGGAGTGACATCATGGCGAGTTATGGCATGAAGACTGCGACGCCGCACACCAAGGGATTCACGCTGATTGCGTCGTTGCTACTGCTATTGCTGCTATCGGGAATCGCGATCGGGCTGATGATGATGGTCAACACCGAAGGCAAGGTGGGCGGGACAGATCTGCAGAATAACGCCGCGTATCACAGTGCCGAAGGCGGGATCGAGAAGATGAACTCCGACTTGGCCGCGACGTTCCAGAACGCGCAATCCCCCACAGCCGCTCAAATCTGCAACCTGAGTACCCTGCAGCCGAGCATGGGGGGAGTCACTTGGAAAGAATATCAGGTAACGCCGGGGACGCTGGGGGCGGCATGTCCGGGATCGCTGACGGCGCTCACGAAGTGGGGACAGATCGTATCCGGACCGAACCAGGGGTTGTGGGCGCAGATCATTCCGGTGCAGATGCTGGCGACGGCTGCCTTATCGGGCGGACAGGAAGTGAGCATGATGCGAAAGTCTCAGGTGGCGCTGATTCCGGTGTTCCAATTCGGAGTTTTCTCGGACAGCGATCTCGCCTTCTTCCCCGGCTCCAATCTTGATTTCGCCGGCCGCGTACACACCAATGGTGATTTGTATCCTTTCGCTGGGACTGGCGCTAATCTGACTTTTCATTACAAGGTATCAGCATTCGGTAACGTGATCCGGACTCATTTGCCGAACGGATATAGCGCAAGCAGCAAGTATGCCGGCAACGTATACATTCCGACCGCAGACACTAATTGTCCGAGTCCGGGGACGGCGTCGAGTAGTTGCAAGCTGATGGACGCGCCGACTCCCTCAGGGACATACGGGGACGGCAGTGTGCAAGGTGCGGGAGGAAACCCGCCGACGTCGACCTATAACACCAGCGCTTGGAATACTTTTTCCAAGACGACTACTAACTTCGAGCTCATTAACGGGAACTATGGAAACACAACCAACACGGGGACGGGGGCGAAGAACCTGTCGATGCCATTCGTCGGTGGGGGGGCTTTGCCGAACGAAATTATTCGCCGGCCGAAGACGGGCGAAGACCCGACATCGTCGCTCGGTGCGTCGCGGGAATATAACATGGCGCAGATTCGCGTGCTGTTGAGCGACGATCCGAAGGACTTGCCGGGTGGCGCTTCGGATACGACGAACAATATTCGTTTGGCGAATGTAGCGGGCGCCAACGGCAATCAATATGGAATTGCGACGTCAACCCCGGCCGGGCTTCCGGTTCTGGCGGCAGGAAGCACTTACAACACATACTTTGCAGCTGCGTCAAATGCGATCCCCGATTTAACCACTTGCGCGGGCAATGTGTGTACATCCGCGGACTGGCCCTTCGCACCGGCGGCACAAACGCATGGGACCCCACTTCCCTCGCTCCAGCCTCCGGGTGCCCCGATCAATTCAAATAGTGGCACTCCGGCAATTAACCTTTGCCCGCCAGCGAGCGTGAATCCGTCCAGTACGCCGACGCCAACTGCCAATTGTCCGTGGACGGGCGCATACCCCTACTTTGCTCCACCCAACGGCGCGGCACCCTCCAACTCGGCCAGTTCCAAGACCTGGAATTTGATCGATGGCTGGCTGCGGGTGGAATACAAGGATGCTTCGGGTAATTGGAACCCGGTAACCATGGAGTGGCTGCAACTGGGATTTGCGCGAGGCCTCACACCGCCTATAACTCCTGGAAGTAACCTGGTGAATCCGAACGCGATCCTGCTGCTCCAGGAGCCTGCGGATCGCGATGCTACCGGCGCGATGAACACTGCCGGGACTGCCCCAACCTGTACGAGTGTGATCCTAGGAGTCTGCAAAACGTGGACGGCGGGGGTGCCGCCGGAAGTTCCGGCGGATACGGCAGGGTTAGCGGCAGCAGGGTGGTGGCAGTATGGCGTCACCAATGCCGCAACGGCTACGCAGAGCATCACCCAGTACAACTGGTATCCCATCAACTTTTACGATGTCCGCGAAGGCGAGGTTCGGGACATCGCGGTGGTAAACAACAGCTGCACCACCAACGGGGTGATGAACGCCGTTGAAATCGATGTTGGCAACCTGAAAAAGTGGCTGGCGGGAACGATCGGGACCAGCGGCGCGAGCGTGGATTATCTGACGCAAAATGGATACGTGTTGTATTTCTCGGATCGCCGGGGCATGCTGTATAACCCGAATGCATCCACCGCGAATACCAGGACCGGAGACGCGGGTCTGGAGGACGTTATTAATTCCTCCAGTGGCACGGGCACACCCGACGGAGCGTTGGACCCAAAGAACGGCGCAGCTTTTTCTCCCGAGGACGTCAATAAGAACACGGTCCTTGACAACTGGGGCGAGCAGGTTCTTGGATTGGGCTTCTGGAATAGCGCTGCCCAAAACCTGAATGTTGTCGTCGCGGCTGCTAACGATCCTTACACAACGCGCATCAACAGTTGCGGCACCACCGCCCGCAAGAATTGGGTGAGCGGACCGCGGCACGTTTTGAAACTGGTGGATGGCTCGCTGGGCAACGTGCCCCTGAGAACGGACGCCGCGGCCACTCTAGCGAGCCCCGGCGGATTCACCGTGGCGTCGGAAAACCCGGTGTACATCCAGGGCGATTACAACAGCAACGCGATCGACTCAACCTGGAACGCGACCCCTACGAATCAAACCGGGCACGCGGCCGCCGCTGTCATCGCCGACTCCGTCACGCTCCTCTCGAATGATTGGAAAGACTTGAACAGCATGCTGGGCGTTGTTACCGACAGGACGGCAAATCGAAAGCCCATTTCCGACAGCTACTACAGGCTGGCAATCGCAGGCGGGAAAAACATGACTTTCCAGCAGCCTGCCGGTACCTCCCAAGATTTCGGCACCGATGGAGGCTTGCACAACTTCATGCGCTACCTGGAAGACTGGGGCGGACGAACCGTACATTACAAGGGCTCGCTGGTGAGCCTGTACTACTCAACTTATGACACCGGTGTGTTTAAGTGCTGCACCGTCGTATATGGGGTTCCATCGCGCGACTACACTTTCGACTCGGACTTTTCCAGTCCGGGAGGCCTGCCGCCCGGAACGCCACTGTTCCGCGACGTGAACAGCCTGGGCTATCGGCAGCTGTTTACGACACGTAACAGCACCAACTAGACCCACTTCAATGAATCCGCTCAACCCCGATCCGCGAGGATCGGGGTTTTCCTTGGACTAAAGATGCTATTCTCATTTTCATCGAGTTGATCGGGGCGAAGCTTTTGATGAATCGATCTAAGAACCCTGGCCTTGCGAATCGCGGACTATTGCTGCTGTTGTTTCTGCTGGCGATACTTTCTGTGTGCCTGTTTCTGATCCCGGCATTTGTCATCCGGCCATTCCGTCACCAGTCGGAAGTGGCACTGGGGCTGGCGATCGCGGTGAAGCGAATTGCGCCTGCACTGACGGTGGTCGCCCTAGCGGGCGCGCTGGCGCTGGGCGCGGTTCTATGGCGGAGAACGTCCTGGATACTGCGCACGGGCATCGGGATGGCGCTGGCGCTAAGCGTGGCCTCGACGGTTATGGTCCGGCAGAATTATTTTGAATGGATGTTCCATCCGATGGAGGCCCCGGGGTTCGTCTCGGCTGGCGAGGCCCACCTCGGCAACAAGGAAATGGTGATGGCGGTGCTGATCGGCCGGGAAGCGCGCGCTTACCCGATCGTGCAGATGGGCTACCATCACATTCTGAACGACACGGTTGCCGCGGTACCAATCGTCGTCACCTATTGAACACTCTGTCACACCGGTCTGGTGTGGAAGAGAACGGCGCGGGGACGCGAGCTGCATTTCTATCTGGCGGGAATCAATAACCAGAATTTTTTGATGCGCGACCGCGAGACTGGATCGTGGTGGCAGCAGGTCACCGGGCGCGCGATCTCAGGCGAACTGGCGGGCAGCGCGCTGGAATTAATGCCGAATGACGAACTTACATTCGCATTGTGGAAGTCCGAATCGTCGAATGAGCATGGGCATGCATTGGTGCTGGCACCCGTTGCCGGACACGAAAAGGATTATGACAAAGAGTGGGAGAAGGAAGTTGCGAAGTATCCGGTGCCGCTGAGTTTTCCGGGGCAGGGACTGCAGGATCGCGACGTAATTTTGGGAGTCGAGTTGGGCGGACAGGCGCGGGCTTTTCCTCTGTCGAAGGTGCGCGGTCAGAGCCCGGTCGAGGACAAGATTGCCGGCGTTCCGGTGGCACTGGTGACCGGGCCGGATGGCGAATCGGTGCGCGTGTTCCGCTCCCAGTGGAATGGATTGGACATCGAGCTCTACCGCGATGCGCAGAGCGATGGGCAGAGTAATGGGCAAAGTCCGGAGTGGCGGTTGCTCGATGCGCAAGGGAACACGTGGAACTTTGCGGGATGCGCGACCAGCGGACCGGCGGCGGGCGAGTGTCTGGAGAAGATCAATTTCCTCAAGGACTACTGGTTCGACTGGAAGAACTACAATCCGCGAACGACGGTGTACAACCACTAGCTGGTCGTTGGTCGATAGTCGTTGGTCGTTGGCAAGCAAGAGCCTTTGATGTCGGTGATTCCTCTCACTCTAAAAATCTGGATCGAACCACGAACGACTAAAGACTAACGACCAACAACCGGCTGTCGAATCAGCGGGGCTTGCGGAGAAGGGGGATGGGCTCGCTTCCCTTTCGAGCGGCGGGTTCGGGCGGCGGGGCGCTGATAGGCAGGTCGGAGGACCAGCAATCGGCAAGGATCTTCCATGTGCCAGCGGGCTGTCGCCCGAGGACGACCAGATATTTTCCGCGCTCTTCGCGGCGCTTACCCATGGCGACGGGCACTAGCATTTTGCAACGGCCGAGATCCAAGGCTATTTCGCCCAGCATTTCGAGGCGCAACGATTCCATCTCCACGTCGCCCAATCCGGCTTCGAGGAGCGAGATAAGAAATTCCCTGATCGCAGGTAGGCTGCGAACCGGCGGAACGCTGGAGCGGATGAGCGTGGCGTCGGCGGCGTAGAGTTCGAGCAGATCGTCGATGTGCCTGGTGTTGCAGGCTTGCGCCCAGTCCTGGACAACCTGACGGGCGCTGGCTTCGGCACGGCCGCCAGCCGCCGTGCCCGGAGAACCGGGAGCACGGCCGCGATAAGTAGAGGACTCGGACTCGGCAGAGGGCGCACTGGATGACGTTCCTTGCCCGGGGACAAGATGATGATAGTGGTGGTGAAAGTGATGCTGGGTGCTACCGGATTGAGATTGAATAGTGGTATCGCCGGCGACGGGCTGGTTGGGGATTCCGCACCACACACAAAAACGAGCGCCCACCGGCAGCGAACCTCCGCATCCTGAGCAGGCATTGCCCGGTTCGTCTGCCTCACCTGCCGCCTGATCCTCCGCAGTCGTACCCGACATGCGATGAATCGCCTCTACGGCCGCAGCCACGGCTTCGGCATTCGGCTTGGGCCAGCGAAAGCTGCCGGGGAGCCGTTGAAAAAACTCTTCGATGCCTTTGCTCTCGACGGGCTGGTCCTTCTCCGGATCGGGAACCTCACGATCGGCTGGACTTGTATTGTCTGCGGTCACGGCAACCTCATCGCTAACATTGTAGGAGAATTCGCGCCCTAACGGATGCTGAATCTTATTAGCGCCTCGGAATCGGTGGGAACGCCGTTGCAGAGTGCGGGACGATAGCGCCAGAAGCGAACCGCGCGCAGCACAATCTGGTCCTCGTCCGGACCGCCGCTGTTAAGAACGAACGCGCTATGCACGTGTCCATCGGATCCAACGATGAAGCTCACGCGCACGTTCATGTCGTCATCTTGAGCGTGCAGTAACGGGTCGGGAGTTAGCAAGGCTTCGGGAGGGCGCACGTTACCGCATTTCGGCAATGCCAGCGGCTCCGACACGGGAGAAAACTCGGAGATGTGCGCGGGTACACGGCGCAGGGTCTTTTCTAATTGCGTCAGTGAGATGCGACGCGGCATGACGCGCGATGGAGAAGGAGATGTGGCCGCGCACCAGGCCACGACGCTGCTGAGTGCGGCCATTGATACGACCGCCGCGAGCGCAGCCCTGCTCGTCGCTTTCGTGCTCGGCCAGAGACACTTCATCAAAGGTGGTGTGGGCAATTCGCCTGCCAGCCGTGGCGAAAGTTAACGTCTTTATCGTGAATAGCTTAGGTATACTTCGCTGCCGAATCTCTCACCACGGAGTGAAATCTGTTGCAAGTATCATCGTTATACGCGGGTATGCGCGACGACATTCTTGCACTAGCGCGGGGTTTCGAGAGGAAAATCGGTCCCGCCGCTTTGGCTATCGCGGCGGGATTAAGATCTCAAGACTACACTGAGTGCCGGTTGAGGCTCTGCTGGCAGGTTGCGGAAGGTCACCAGCCTGCCAGCAGGTCTCTTGCGCTCTGCAGATTACGTCTAATTCAGGCCGCTCTGGGTAAATTTGTACGCGGTTTGCAAATTCTCGGCGGTGAAATAGATGTTCGAAGCCTGCGCGGCCGTGCTGTAGTTATCGGCAATAATCCCACTGGGGCCACCCCTCACAGTCGCCGTGACCACCGTTGTATTACTGTTGGTGATCCTCGCCACACAACCACCGGCTGTGCCCACCGCGGTACAGTCCTGGGTCAGCCCGAAGAAGAAGAAATCGGTTCCAAGGGTGGTACCGATATTGGGATTGAAAAACTCCGTCCATGTCGTGCAGCGAGCAGTTGTTGAAGTGAGAAGTTGCTGGGAGAACGAAGGGGTCGTCTTCATGGTGCGCCCGGTGAACCCGAAGGCGTACTGCCAGGGGGTGGTATCGGTAGCGCCGGTCCCGCAAAGCCGGATCACCCCAGTCGAAGGATCGGTAAAGTAATTGTTGCTGAGAGCGGGCTCATATAGGGGGACCGTGGCGCCGCCGAAGGCGCCCTGGCCGATGCGGCCCCTCGATAACTGAGTCATAGAGGCGGTGTCGGCTTGGACAAGAACGGCGGAAGTGCCGTCGTTGGGGCTGACGGCAAAGGTTGTGCCGTTGGTGATATCGACAATCGGCGCGGCCACGAGACCGCCGCGAGCCCCGCCTCCAACCGCAAGCGTTAAGAATGCGCCTGTCGCGGTGTTGATCTGGTAGAGATTTCCGTTCGAGCTCCCGACCATTAGCCGGCCCAGAACCGAGTCGAGGACGGGAGCAGTCAGGTGTAAGGTGCCGATCGAGACGGGCCAGGGACTTCCGCTGAGCGTGGGAGTTCCCTTGAAGACACCCGTAATTTGGTAAACGCGACCATTGTCCGAGCCCACGTAGGCAGTATCCGCGGCGTAATCTACCCACGGCGATGAGGCGGTGTCATCGACGGACGAAGAGAAGGTTAGTGAAGTCATGGTGGGCACGGCGGGGTTGGCGATCGTGCCCTGGCCAGCGGTCCAAGTCAAGACATGGAAAATGGCGGAGGTCCCAGGAATGCTTTCAACGAAGGCGATCTCCTTTCCATCCAAGGAGAGAACCGGGGAAGTTGTGATCCTACCCGTGGTGCCGGCGGTGGTGATGTTATAGGCAAACAGCACCTTCGGAGCCGTGCCACTACAAAACCCGGTGCCGGTGCTATCGACATAGAGATTGTTGAAGGCAACTAGATTGGCATGGCCGCCAAGGCCGGTGCTACCGACGGCTGCCAGTCCGAACACGACGTAGTCATTGGTGCAATCGGGCGGAGCGCCAGCATCGAAGGAAAACTCGGCCGGAAACATATCTGGGCTAACGTGGCCTGCCATAGTAACGCTCCAATCACGGTGTTGGCCGGAGGTACCGGCGACAGCCGACGGGAAATCGACACCGCGGAAGACATCTGAATTCGGAGCTTGCCAACGCTGCATCGCCTTATGCAGAACACGCGGTTCCCGGTACATTACGTTCGGGTGCAGGACGAGCGTATCGCGGCTGAACACGATATGGTTATGGGACCAATCATGCGGAACTCCGGTGTGCCTGGGAGCAGCCGGTTCCTGAGCGGCCACGCTCGGCACGAGAGCGAAAAACACCACACAGCACACCGCAACAGCAACATAAGGACGCGTTAGTTTCACAGCTACCTCCGATGGCAATGGATTGCGCCTATTGTAGCCGCTTTTCAATCCATGGCGACACTTGATTTTAGACGGCTTGACGCGACAGCGCACTGCTTTTCCGATCCGAAGCGCCACTCCGGTAATCTCCTCGGAGAACTAAAGGTTGCGCGGGTTGTGCGATCCATGACTTAGCCATCAGGCGGCGTTCGCCGTCCAGGGGCAGACGGCTTCATTTCGTCACAGATTTCAGATTCTCGATGACGTGTGGAACAATGAGGAGTCTCCCATGACCGGCATAGCGAACAGCCTTCAACTTGCGCTCCTCTCGGCGGCGATCCTTGGTTTCCGTCACGGGTTCGACTACGACCACATTGCTGCCATCTCCGACATTACAAGTGTTCAGACCAGTCGCTGGCGCGGCATGCGGCTTGGTTTGCTCTACGCGCTGGGACACGCGGCAATGGTTGCTGTGCTGGGAAGCGCCGTCATCGTGTTTCAGCTGTCGCTGCCTCGTGGCATCGATCGAATCGCCGAGCGATTGGTGGGACTGACCTTGCTGATCCTCGGGGTCTATGTTCTGGGGTCGCTTTTCAACGGAAACCCAGCGCCTCGGAGCCGCTTTCACGTCATGGCCGGGGCACTGCACTGGGTCCGCTGGAAGGTGAAAAGCTACTGGCACGATCACGATCTCCCTCGTCCGGCGGACAAGACCTGGAATTACAGTTCGAAGTCCGTGTTCATGATCGGCGTCGTGCACGGACTCGGTGCGGAAACGCCCAGCCAACTGATGATCTTCTTGCTGGCGGCCAATCTCGGCGGAATCGGCAAGGGCTTTGTCGGCTTGACGATGTTTATTGCGGGACTGCTGGCGATGAATACGGTGATGACGGCATCGGCAGTAGGACTCTTCGGCTTCAGTTCGCGGCTGCCGCGCTTTCAGTTTGTAGTCACCGCGCTAACGGCTATCTATAGTCTGGCGGTTGGCGCGTTCTTCCTGTTCGGGTCGTCGGAACTACTACCGCCCCTGGGTTGACGCTGCGGGCGGGCCCTTTGGGTGCGGAAATGGTTATCCTCGGGTCATCATTCCCGTGTTATCCGTCCTTCCACAGCCCTCCTCGTGTCATTATCCTCGTGTAATACAGGTTCGATGTAATTCCACATTTTCGGCCAGCAATAAATTCTGACAAAACCTGTGACTTAGTAATACAATGGCCGACGAAAGTTACCCGAGGGGGTATTTGATGACAAACATTGCTAAGGCAATCGTCCGGCTCCGCGAGGAACGCCGGGATGCACAGAACCAGGTCCAAAAACTTGGGGAAGCTATTTCGGTTCTCGAAAAACTTACCCGAGGCCCTGGATCGACCGGGGGAGGGCCACATCGCGCCAAGCGCATTCTCTCCGCGGCAGGGCGCCGGAGAATTTCTCTGGCGCAGAAAGCGCGTTGGGCGAAGATCAGACAGATCAAGAAAGCAGCCTGAACCCGGGCGGGCTGCAGACTACGCGATTTCCCCCGCGAGGCTGAGGCCCGCCAGATTTTCCTCCAGGCAACCTGGTCCAACGCTACCCTTGATCCTGATTTGCTTTTTGGGTTGCTCTTCATTCGGCCACTTCGCCGCCGCAGAAAATCACCAGACGACTTATTCCGCTTAGCCCTGTCCACCAGTGAGCTCGCGCACGATGCTGCCGACAAATGCCTTGGCGTCTCCGAATAGCATCAGGGTGTTATCGAGATAATAGAGCGGGTTATCAATGCCGGCAAAGCCAGGATTCAGGCTGCGCTTGATGACCATCACGGTGTGGGCTTTGTCGACGTCGAGAATAGGCATCCCGTAGATGGGGCTGGAAGCATCGGAGCGGGCGGCAGGGTTGGTGACGTCGTTGGCGCCAATCACCAGGGCGACATCGGTCTGAGGGAAGTCGCCGTTGATCTCTTCCATCTCAATCAGACGGTCGTAGGGAATATCCGCTTCGGCCAGCAGCACATTCATGTGACCGGGCATGCGTCCGGCAACGGGGTGAATGGCGAAGCGCACGTCCACGCCGCGCTTGCTCAGAGCATCGTAAAGTTCCCGGACTTTGTGCTGAGCCTGAGCTACTGCCATGCCGTATCCGGGAACCACGATGACCCGGTTCGCGGCAGAAAGGATGGCCGCGGCTTCTTCCGGGGTCGCGCTGCGAACCGGTCTGGCTTCTTCTCCCGCAGCAGCCGCAGCTTGTACCTGACCAAAGGCCCCGAACAAAACGTTGGCGAAGGAACGGTTCATGGCCTTCGACATGATGATGGAGAGGATGAGGCCCGACGATCCGTCGAGCGCGCCGGCGATGATGAGCAGCTTGCTGTCGAGCACGAAACCCATGGCCGCCGCTGACAGACCGGCATAGCCGTTCAACAGCGAAATAACGGTCGGCATGTCTGCGCCGCCGATGGGGATGATCAGCAACACGCCAAACGTCAGCGCGATCAGGATCATGAACGGAAACAGCGACCGGGCTTCCGGATGCAGGACCAGAGATACCGCGATCGCCAAGGCGCCGGCGAGCAGCACAAAGTTGACGAAGTTCTGGCCTTTGTAAGTCAGCGGCCGTTGCGGCAGAATTTCTTGCAGCTTGCCGGCAGCCATCAAGCTCCCGGTTACGGTCAACCCTCCAAGAATGACCTCGAGGGAGAGGACCGCCATCATGAAGCGAGAGATATCGGGAGCACGCAGGTAAAACTCGGCCGAACCAACCAGCGTCACGCAGAGTGCGCCAAAAGCATGACTGAGCGCGGTTCGCTGTGGAACCGCCGTCATCGCCACCTCCCCAAGCGGCACGCCAATGATGGAACCGAGCACAAGCGCAATGAAGATCAGCCGGTAGTCGACAATCCCGTGGTGCAGCAGCGTGCCGCAGATGGCCAGCAGCATGCCGATTTCGCCTGCCCAGATGCCGTGGCGGGCCGTGGTCGGCGAGCTCATCCACTTCAGCGAGAGGATGAACAGTACGCTCGCGATGAGATACAAAAGCTCAATGATGACCTGGCCGCCTGCGAGATCGGTTGTCATTACTGGCTCACCGATTTGGCCGCGGGACGGCTGGATTTGAACATCTTCAACATGCGGTCGGTAATCAGGAAGCCGCCGACGATGTTGCTGGTGGCAGCGACCACGGCGATGAATCCGAAAACGGCGGAGAGCGTGCTCTTATGCTCGCCAACGAGGAGAATCGCACCCACAACCGCGATGGCATCTAAGGCGTTGGTGAGCGACATCAACGGAGTGTGCAGCAAGGGCGAGACGCGCCGGATCACTTCAAATCCGATGAATCCAGCGAGCACAAAAATGAAGAGTGCGTTGATCAGGTTCGAACTACTGTTCATCTCTTTCCCTCCGTTTGGATCTCCTCCGTAGAATCTCCTCCATCCGATCTTCTTCGTCCGAAATGCGGGCCAGCTTTACTTGATCAGCTTTGTTTGACCAGAGCGGGCAAAGTGAAGAACTCGCGGACCCTGGCCTGCACCATCTCGCCACCGCGAGTGAGCAGAGTCTCACGAACAATTTCATCTTCGAGATTGAGATTCAACTTTTGATCCTTAATCACGTGGGTCAGGAATGCGGTGATAGTGCGGGCGTACATCATGCTCGCGTGATAAGGCACGCCGGCAGCCAGGTTGATCGCTCCGACAACGGTCACACCATGCTTAACGACGGTCTTGCCTGCTTCAGTGATCTCGCAGTTGCCGCCGCGTTCAGAGGCCAGATCGACGATCACCGAACCGAACGCCATTCCCTTCACCATATCTTCGGTTACCAACACCGGCGATTTTCTTCCCGGAATCACAGCCGCGGTGATCACCACATCGCTTTCCTGCACTACTTTTCCGAGCAACTCACGCTGACGACGATAGAAGTCTTCATCCTGCGCAGTGGCATATCCGCGAGCGTCCTGCGCGTCTTTCGCCTCGATGGGGAGCTCGACAAATCGTCCGCCTAGACTTTGCACCTGCTCCTTGGCCGCCGGCCTTAAGTCGTAAGCCGAAATGACCGCGCCCAGACGGCGCGCGGTGGCGAGTGCCTGCAGCCCGGCAACGCCGACCCCGATTACGAAAACGCGGGCAGGAGTAACGGTTCCCGCCGCCGTGGTGAGCATCGGAAAGATGCGCAGGTGGGAATCGGCTGCGACCAGAACCGCCTTGTATCCGCTGACTGTTCCCATGGCAGAGAGCGCATCCATGCTTTGGGCGCGGGTGGTGCGCGGCATCAACTCCACGGCGAACGCGGTGACACCAGCATTCGCGATCTCCTGCACCACGTCCTTGGTGCCGAAGGGACGGAGAAAGCCGACGAGGATCTGATCGCGGCGAAAAAACGGCATATCCTGCTTGCCAGTCACGTCGTTGGAACCGTAGCAGAGAACCTGCACGATAACGTCGGCGGCAGCAAACACCGCAGCGCGGTCCGCAACAAGTTTCGCGCCCTTGTCGGCATATTGGGAATCGGGATAGCCGGCCTCGATTCCAGCGCCGGACTGTATGTGGACTTCGAAACCCGCTTTGGTCAGCGTCGGGAGAACTGCCGGAACGAGCGCAACCCGCCGATCCCCGGGATAAATTTCTTTCGGCACACCGATGATCACGAAACCCTGCCTTAAACCGATTCTCTGAATAGCGATTGAGAAGATTCGAAGCCGCCCGGTGCCGCTCCTGCGGACAACTTCCAGGAACCGAGGATTCTAGTTGAGCGGATGGGTGCGTGCAAATGCCTTCTTGTGAGAACTTCAGACTTCAAAGTGAGAGTCTCAGGTGGAGGCCGTCGTCATCGTTATCGTTGGACGTGGCTGAGGCGGCGATATCAGCACAGTTCTGAACGATCCAATCGGCCCCGGCGTCTTCGAGATCGCGGCGGGTCATGGTTGTAAGGAATGCAATCACTCTGGCGCCAGCGGCCTTTCCCGCGCGAACTCCAGCCGACGCATCTTCTACCACGATGCAGCCGGAGGCGACAAACCCGAGATTCGCCGCCGCCTTCAGGTAAGGCTCTGGATCCGGCTTGCCGAACTTCACGTCGCTCGAGGTAATCATGGTCTTGGGGATGGGCAGGCCCGCAGCCCGCAAGCGGACCTCGGCCAGCGGGCGGGTACATGAGGTCGCAACGGTCCAGCGTTCGGGCGGCAGAATGTTCAGGAGTTCCCGAGCGCCCGGCAGCAGGACGACGCCATCGAGGTCCTCCATTTCCCTGCGTTCCACCTCGCGATCTTCGCGGTCAATATCATCATCATGGTCATGATCATGAGGTTCCGTATTGTGCAGCAGTTCGCGGATGGTGGTTCGACTCGGGCGACCGTGCGCCACGCGGACCACGGTCTCTGGATCAAAGCCATGTTCAACCGCCCACCGATGCCACACCCGCGCAACCGCTGGAGTGGAATCGATCAACACGCCGTCCAAGTCAAACAGCAAGGCACTGCAGTGGATTGCGACCATTTCATTTAATTTACATTGCCCGGGAGAATTAGGCTGTGGCGGGGTCGCCCCGTTTTGTGGGTCAGCGCCCGGGACAAAATTGGAATGGTGAGCGCGGCAGGATTCGAACCTGCGACCCACGCCTTAAAAGGTCGCTGATTCAAAATCATGCCGCGCAATTTTATCGTAGATTCAAAGATTTAGCGTAACGCTGGTAGCGAAGAAAGCCCTCGTGCGGCAGGGTTTTGCTCTCAGTCGCACCTTAATCTGCACCTTAATATGCACCAGTCGATCTCTTTTACTTCTTCCCTGCCCTGCCTGGAATTCTCATTGAGTGAAAGTCGGGTTTTTCCCTGCGATATCGCAGGCAGCTATTGGAGCAGACCGAATACAACCAGGCTGGAATTCGTGCCAACATAGACCTTGCCGTTCACTTCCATAAGCTGAGCGAAATGAGGTAGGGCTGGCAATACATCTCGACCGTTGCTCTGGCCTGCGGAGTAGACTCGTTGCAGCGTCATGGCGTCGAACGCCTGAAGAGCGTTGGGCCCGCCCCCTTGCAACTGCCAAAGAATGCCATCGCTGGTTCCATTGGCCGAAAGAACCGGTGAGTGCTCACCTGCAACCCTGTCCGATTGTGCAACGGGAGAGGTGGAAAGCAATCCGTTGTTCAAGGACCAAGCCATGATCGGTGACGCCACCCCAGAGGAGTACACCCGGCCATTCCAGTACACCAGCGATCCGGTTTCGTGTCCGACCGCATCGGGCAGCTCCTGCACGATCTGCGTGTCGCCGTTACCGCAAGTTGAGCACAAATGGCCCATATTGGTGCGGTCGAGCAGGTAGAGAGTTCCAGCCTTGCCCACGGCCATTGCAAGATAGGGATGGGAACCCGGCTGGTCGGGCAGGATCAGGACAGAATCATTCAAATCCAGGTCATGCGTCTTGAGATAACTCCAATTGTAGGGAGTAAACCAATCGGTCAAGCTCAAGCCGCCTGAGGTCTGAGTGAGCCTGAAAACGCTTTGGCCCAGATTTGTGCCAGGCTCTACAGGACCATCGCCCGTCTCACCGTAAATGTATCCCGCACTATCCGCCGATAGCCCAGCCCCCTTCTGCCATATGGCGGCGGTGTACTTTCCCGGTTCGTCGTCAAAGGCTCCGCGAAACAGGGGGCTGGGTGAAGCGGAGGTTGCCGCGCTGTAGGCGATCACCCACCCTTGCTCCAAGCCACTGCCGCCATTCGATCCGAACGCGATGTAGATGACTCCCCTGCTCAAAAGGAGAGCGGGCCGGTTAACTTGCGTCAGATTGTTGAAGATGTATGTATTGCCTCCGTTCTCAAAATTGGCAGAGATGATCACGGGGTTGAATTTCCTCGCGCCCGTAGTCACGCTAAGACCGTAGAACCGGATGCTCACAGTGCCGTTCAAGTAATCTTTGGCGACGATGTAAAGGATCCCAGTGGTGGGATCGATAACGGGCGTCGAAACCACGCCGACTTCATTCCAGCCCGTAGTTCCCCCTCCGCCCTGCACGTTGATCGGAACGGGAGTCGCGTCGGATGGAAGAACGCGCGCCTTCCACAGCGGCTTCGCATTGCCTCCAAGATTGTTATCGGCGTCGAAGGCATAGACAGTGTCGTGCATGGTGGCGACGTAGACTACATTGTGAACGCCCTTGTTGGGTATGGACACGCTGGACAGGTAGAGGGCCTGTCCGACAATTGCGCCATCCACGGGCTGCGAGAATAGCTTCCCGAACTGAGTCCACACCACATTACGCGGATCGAGGATGGTTTCCTCGACGTTCACGCCTGTGCGCATGTTGTCGTAATGCCAGGTGAGAACCGATGGTTGTCCGAAACATAAGGCCGCTGACAGGAGGGTGAGCATGGTAGAGAGGAGCTTGATTTTCGGTGGCAGCACGGTGAGAAGCCTCCCGAAGCATTTTAGTATTGTCTCATGAGTTGCTCAGTCTGCGCTTTTGCTGTCCTGACTTGCAATTCGAATTGTCGCGGCAACAAAAAACTCATGGTAATTATGACGGCTAGATGCCGCAGTCTAATCATGGCGAGAATCAAGAACTTAGACGGAGTGTGTCCAGTTGTGACTGAATAAGATAAATCGTTATTCAGCAATGCCTTTCGGCGCTACTGACACAATCAGTCACACTCAGTCGGGTTTGCGGGTAGGTACAAAAATGGGTACAAAAAAACAATGCCCACTTCTAGGATTTCTAGGAGTGGGATAAAACGGGTTGGTGGTTATCGTGCAGGGATCGGCTACGACTTCTTCCCTGCCCTGCTGCCCCTATAATTTGGAAGCAGAAATTAGACGGCCAGAAAAGGTGCAGTGAATGCCATTTCCGCCCGCCAAATTTCTTAATCTGCACTTAATCTGCACCAAAACACCGTTTTTCGACGATGCAGAATTTTCAAATCGTTGAAACTAAATGGTGAGCGCGGCAGGATTCGAACCTGCGACCCACGCCTTAAAAGGGCGTTGCTCTACCACCTGAGCTACGCGCCCCCACCGATATCAATCTAACATAATCGGATAGGCTCCAAATTGCACAGCCCTGAGCTAATTACTGTTGTCCAAACACGGCTGCGCCGGTTTCTGCTAATCCGAGTCGGTATAATCGATCTCGATCCCGCGCCAAACGATTTCTCGGGCCCATGAAATCTCCGATATTCATTGTTGGCTGTCCCCGTTCCGGAACCAGCTACCTCTACCACCTTCTGCTTTCAGCAGGAGGCTTTGCCAGTTTTCACACGCAGATGAACGTCTTCGATGTGCTGGAACCCATCTATGGTGACTTGAGCGTTCGCAAGAACAAAGAAGCGATGATGCGGGAATGGCTGAGCAGCAAAGCCTTCGCGGTGTCGGGCCTGGATGCGACGGAAATCGACGAAAAGGTAATGGCCGAATGCAACGATGGCAGTGACTTTATCCGGATCATCATGGAAGAGGTTGCGCGCCAGCAGGGTGTGGATCGCTGGATTGATTCGACTCCCACGAACATTCCCCACATGCTGCGGATCCACCGCGACTTTCCCGAAGCTCAGTTCGTCCATATTATCCGTGATGCGCGCGATATTGCCCTGTCACTCGATAAACGTGAATGGAGCCGTCCGCTCCCGTGGGACAAGCAGCGCAGCTTGCTCGCGGCCGGCATCTACTGGGAATGGATTGTGCGCAAGGGCCGTTCCTATGCCCCGGCGCTCGGACCGAAATACATGGAGATACGCTACGAGGAGCTGGTGGAACAGCCGGGGCCGACGTTAAGGAGGATTGGCAAATTTCTTGGACACGAGCTGGACTATGACAGAATCCGCGAGAAGAGTGTGGGCTCGGTTAAGAAACCCCTGACCTCGTTCAAAGAGGATTTGAAGGAAGGTCGCTTTACTCCGGTCGGCCGCTGGAAAGACAAGTTCCCTAAAGATCAATTGGTCAACTTTGAGCGGCTGGTTGGAGACTACCTGCAAGAGTTGGGCTATCCGTTAGCGCACCCGTTGGACGGGTCCGAGCACGACTTCGCAGTCCGCAGGATGCGCTGGGTCTATACCAATTTCTATGAATTCAAGCAATGGGCAAAGATCAACACACCACTCTCGCGCTGGATGGTGAGCTACTCCGATATTCTGATTGATAAGTAGAGCGTGTCATGCTGGGAGAGATATTGTTCAAGCTTGCCCAATCTTTGCGCGCAATCGATCGTCTGGGCCGGCTTTCCGCCGTGTGGCGATTCTGCTTCTGGCACCCAACAATTGCTTTAGCGATGTTCATCGCTCTAGCTGGATCATTCAGCTCAGCGCGGCAGAAGCAATTGCCCGCCGTGCGTTGGGCGGCGGGCGCGCCGGGCTGCATCTTCGAGCGCGGAGATGACGGTCGTTATCGCTGGACGATGACGGGAAACGATCTCACGGTCACCCTTCTCGTGGATTCGCAGGAGCTCACGAAGAGCCGCCGTCGGTTCTATCATCTGCTGGGTGTGTACTTGAGCGTGACTTACACCGGTCGTGACAAATTTGAGTTTCCGGCGGACGTGCGCATCGATTTCGTTCGTCATCACGACGTTCTTGAAGGCTTTATGGATCCCACGGAACTCTCTACCAAATTGCAGAACGACGTGGATACACTAGTCTTCGAAACCGAGCGCCAGATCCGGAAGAATCCTAAGATCGCCGAAGAAAAAACGGCTCGGTTGAGAGAGTACGAAAAGGAAGCCGCCGAGTTCATCGAGTTTCTGAGCACGCAGAGTCTCGAGCCGGTCACCCTGAATCCGGGCAATCCCGAAGCTCACGGCTGGGCCTTCTTCGCGACCAGCAATAAATGGATCGGCCCGTGGAGGGACCGGGAGGATTTCATTCTCGGCGTCTGGATGAAAGACAAGGTCTGGCAATTCCCCTTCTCGCTACCACCGACTGAGGGCGACCTGATCCTGCGGAAGCCGCCGGAGTAGGACAACTGGATCGCCGAGGCGCTCTAGAAAATTGTGCTACAGTTTTGCGTGCTCATGGAGATTAACCCAAAAGCGGCACCAGCCGCGGAGAAGGCTGCAGCGGCTTTCTACTGCCCGGTCTGCGCGGTGGAAGTCAGCGATCCGCTGACCTGCGGCGATTGCTTGGCCGTCATCTGCCGCCGCTGCGGAACACCGTTGGAATCTTCCGATGAACTCGGCATGGGATGAGGATCAGACCGACTACTTAATGAATACACCTCCCGCTTCCCTGCCTCCCGAAGCTGAAACATCCGATCAGCAGCTGAGTCTCGTCCGTGGGCTGAGTTTGCTTGACTCAGTGTTACTGCTGGTGAGCGGCATCATCGGTTCTTCCATTTTTCTTACCGCCAAAGATATTGCCGGGCCCTTGCCGAATCCAACGTTGTTTTTTCTGGTGTGGGTGCTTGGCGGAGCGACTTCGCTGTGCGCCTGCGTCGCCTTCGCCGAACTCGGCTCCATGTTTCCCGACTCCGGCGGACAATACATTTACCTCCGCGAAGCTTACGGCGATCTGGTGGCGTTTCTTTACGGATGGATGTTGTTCGCGGTTGCAAATGGCGGCAGCATCGCAGCGCTCTCCGTCGCTTCCGCAGCCTATACGGGAAACATCATCCCTGCCATTTCGCAGCAGCATGTAATTTTCTCGCTGGCGGGCGTTCCATTCACACGCGCGCACGCGGTTGGGTTGCTGCTGATCGCCATCCTGACTTACGTCAACGTTTTCGGACTGCGCTGGGGCGCGCTTCTCCAGAATATCTCTACTTGGACCAAGTTCACCGCCATGGCAGTCTTTGTTGTCTTAGGATTCGCGATCGGCAAGGGACATTGGTCGAATTTCAGTGCGGGGGCGCCGGGCGGTTTGAGTATGGGGTTAACTCCCGGACAATTGATTTCCGCTTTCGGAGTGGGCTTGATCGCTGTGTTCTGGGCCTACGACGGCTGGGTCTACATCACGTGGGTCGCTGGTGAAGTCAAAGACCCGCGGCGCAATGTGCCGCTGGCCATGGTCCTAGGCGTGGTAGTGGTGGGCACGATTTATCTCGCCATGAACATGACTTACGTTTACGCCCTGCCGCTGAATGAGGTCGCGAAGTACGAAACTATTGCCCATGCTGCCGCGGCGGCGCTGTTCTCACCGGGTGCCGCGGTGTGGCTGTCGGCGATGATCGCGATTTCGTGTTTCAGCGCGGCGGCGGCTTGCACGCTTTCGGGTTCGCGCGTTTACCTCGCCATGGCGCAGGACGGTGTTTTTTTTCGTCGGATGGCTGTCATCCATCCCAAGTGGCGCACGCCCGCCTTCAGCCTGATCGGCCAAGGTGTCTGGGCCGCGGTGCTCACCATGAGCGGACGCTACGATCAGCTTTATACCTATGTCATTTTTGGCATGGTGCTGTCGTACACGCTGACCGTCATCGGTTTGTTCGTGTTGCGCTGGAAACGACCCGACGTACCGCGTCCCTATCGCTGCACGGGATACCCATGGCTGCCCGCGATCTACGTTCTGGTCGGGGTTGCCTGGACGCTTAACACAATCATCCAGCGGCCAACCGAGGCGTTCTGGGGAGCCACGATTGTGCTGCTAGGTGTGCCGGGATATCTCTACTGGAAGCGCGGGAGCCGCAGAATAATCGCTCCGGAGTAGTTCTCACCTTTCAACCCACGTGGACGTGAGCAATTACACCGGCACCGCCGTCTTGCGCTTCGGATTGAAGAACGGTAACGACAACACCGTCGCAGTCGTCTTCATCCGCTGCGCTTCAATCGTCAATTCCATTTGCAGCTTGGTGCCAGGCTTCGAATACTGGGCACCCACGCTGGCCAGCGCGATCAACTTTTTCAGCAGCGGTGAGAACGCAGTTGTCGTTGCCTTGCCCACGAGCTTGTCGTTGGAATCGGCATAGACGGGCACCGCAAGGCGCGACGCCTGGCTGGGCGCCGCCGGAGAGAGTCCGAACTTGTCGAACTGCTCTTCTACTTCCACCCAATCCACTTCGAGTCCAACCAACTGCCGCGCCACGCCCTGGTTGTTGTCTCGAGCCAGCGCGCGCTCGCCGATGAAGTTCTCTTTGTCGAGATGCACCATCTTGCCGAAGCCCAACTCATACGGCGAATATTTCTGTGACGGAATCAGCGCCTTCTTTGAACTCGTGTAATCGACTTCGATCAGCAGCAGACCTGCCTCCACGCGCGACACATCCAGTGCCAGCATTCCGGCCGCATGAATATCGAACTGCTTGCCCTGGTCCATCAGCGCGTCCCAAACCTTAACCGCATCATTCCATGGGATCCATATTTCGTAGCCGAGGTCGCCGGTGTATCCGGTGCGGGAAATATCCACGGGCACGCCGGCAATCTTGCCGCTTGTTTTGCGGAAATACTTCAGATTGGTGATGTCGGCATCTGCGACCGCCTTCAAAAGTTTTGCGGAGGTCGGCCCCTGCAGCGCCAGAGCCGCGGTCTGCTCCGAGATGTCCTCGATCTGAACGTCCATGTTCAGGCCATTCTGCCGGAACCAGCGCAGGCTCGGATCGGCAGCCGTCCAGCGATATTTGTTTTCTTCGAGGCGGGTGATCATTCCGTCGTCAATGACCTTACCGTCTTCATCGCACCAGCAGGCATAAATGACTTGCCCCACCGCGACTTTGTTTATGTCACGCGTGATCACGCGGTTCACCAGCTTGGTCGCGTCTTTGCCGGTGATCAGATACTTGTAAAGCGGCGAAATATCAATCAGCGCGCACGCATTGCGGATGGCGTTGTACTCGTGCTCGTGATGCACCTCGTACACACTGACTGTGTAGTATCCGGACCACTCGCGGTAATTCAGACTCTGGCAGAGGGCAAAAGTTCGATCGTGAAATGCAGTTCCAATGGGCAAGGCGACCTCGGGTGTTCTTCTGTGAGCTTTTCCCCGTGAACCCCTGTGTCCTCTGTGGTAGAGATTTCTTAACCACAGAGGACACAGAGGTTCACAAGGAAAAATGTGAACAAAGTCGAACGCTGGATTATATGCACCGCGACGCTCTGGCGGCAAGCGCCGCAATGCACTGACCGTGAGTCAGCAATCAGCCGTAAGTAGCGACAAAAAGATACTTTCTCGATAGAATGGCGAGTCATTTTATGCGGAAGTTCCGGTCAATCTGGATTAATCTTTTTAGGTCATTATGCCTGCTGTTTCGAGCGGTACGAAGTATGACGTAATCGTCATTGGTGGAGGCCACAACGGCCTTACCAATGCCGCCTATCTGGCGAAAGCGGGAAGGAAAGTGGTGGTGCTGGAGCGCCGCCACATCCTTGGCGGCGCGGCTTGCACGGAGGAAGTCTTTCCCGGCTTCAAGTTTTCCGTTTGCTCTTATGTCGTCTCGCTGCTGCGGCCCGAGATCATTCGCGACCTCGACCTTCCCCGCCACGGACTTGAGATCCTCCCCCTCGACGGCACTTTCACACCGATGCCAAACGGCGACCATCTGTGGCGCGTGAACGATCACGGCAAAACGCATCGCGAGATTGCCCGCCACTCGCGGGTGGATGCCGAAGCCTACGATGAATTCGGCAAGGCCATGCAGGCGATGTGCCGCTTTGTGAAGCCGATCCTCAGCATGATCCCGCCCGACCCGGCGACGCTGAATCCGAAAGAATTGATGAAGCTGCTCTTTATCGGACGCCGCTTCCAGGCTATGTCGAGCGAGGACAAGTACAACCAGGTCCAGCTCATGACCATGAGCGCAATCGACTTTCTCGATCAGTGGTTCGAGACGGATGTGCTCAAAGCGACGATGTCAGCCTCAGGTATTATCGGAACGTTTCTCGGCGTGCGCTCACCCGGCACCGCTTACGTTCTGCTTCACCATTACATGGGCGAGATTGACGGAGCGTTCCGTGCCTGGGGATTCGCACGCGGTGGCACCGGCGCCATCTCGAACGCAATTGCCGACTCCGCTCGCGAAGCCGGAGTCGAAATCCGCACCGAGGCCCCGATTGCCCAGATCATCGTGAAGAAGGGACGCGCCACGGGCGTTGTACTCGGTAACGGCGACGAGATTTATGCTGACGTTGTTTCTTCCAGCGTCGATCCGCGGCTCACGTTTACAAAGATGATCGAGCCCGGCAATCTGCCCGATGAATTCATGGACGGCGTGAAGCGCTACAAGTTCCGGGGGTCTTCGGGCAAGGTGAACATGGCGCTCGACGGGTTGCCGAATTTCAAGTGCCTGCCGGGAGTCGGCGCGCACCTGCGTGGCGCCATGTCGATCTCGCCCAGCGTCGAGTACATGGAGAAAGCGTACGACGAGGCGAAATACGGACACTGGTCCTCGCACCCATATATCGACATGGTGATTCCGACACTCACCGATACGTCGCTCGCGCCGCCGGGAAAACACATTCTCTCGTGCTTCGTGCAATATGCGCCCTACAAACTGGCGCCCGGCCTCGACTGGGACACTGAACGAGAAAAATTTGGCGACAACGTGGTTAACACGATCGCCGAATACGCGCCGAACATAAAAGACATCATCCTGCACCGCCAGGTCGTCACGCCGCTTGACCTCGAACGCACATGGGGTCTGACTGAAGGCAATATCTTCCAGGGCGAACTTTCGCTCGAACAATTATTTTTCCTGCGCCCGGTTGCCGGATGGGCGCAATTCCGCTCACCGATCAAGAACTTATATATCTGCGGATCGGCGACGCATCCCGGCGGCGGTATCATGGGCGCGCCCGGGCGTCTGGCGGCCCTCGAAATTCTGAAAGATGGGGCCGCCTGATGTCCGCGGAGGAGCGTGTGGCGGAAACGCGCGATGTCATCATCGTCGGTGGCGGACACAACGGTCTGGTCGCGGCCTTCTATCTCGCCAAAGCCGGTTTCAAACCGCTGGTGTTCGAACGCCGCGCCCAGGTGGGCGGCGCGGCCATCACCGAAGAATTTCATCCCGGCTTCCGTTGCTCCACGCTCGCGCATAACACCGGCCCGCTCCGTGCCGACATCGTACGTGACATGCAACTGGAGCAGCACGGCCTCAAGCTTACAACTCCCGACGTGAGCACCGTCTCGCTTCTGCCCGACGGCCGGGCGCTCGTCCTTTATTCCGACGCGAAGAAGGCAGCGCAGGAGATCGCGCAGTGGTCGCAGAAAGATGCAGCGTCCTACGCGGACTTCGGCACCGCGCTAGGAAAGATCGGCAAGGTCATCAGTGAAACGCTCCTGCTCACGCCGCCGAACATTGACAGCCCCAACAGCGGCGATCTTTGGGGAATGCTGAAGACCGGCCGGTCCATTCGGAATCTAGGGAAAAAGGATTTGTATCGCGTCCTGCGCTGGGGACCGATGGCCGCCGCCGATCTGGTCGCTGAATTCTTCGACACCGAACCGCTGCGCGCCACCATCGCCGCGCGCGGTATCTTCGGGACATTCCTCGGGCCGTGGTCGGCGGGCAGCGCACTAGTGCTGATGTTGCGCGCTGCTGCGGACCCATCTCCTGCCGGCAGCGCGCAGTTCCCTGCCGGTGGCGTCGGCGCCATCACTCTGGCCATGGCTGCCGCGGCGAAACAGGCGGGCGCGGAAATTCGCACTGACGCTGATGTCGCTGAAATTCGCGTGAAGGATGGCGTCGCGACTGGAGTCGTGCTTATTTCTGGCGAAGAGATTTCCGCGCGTGCCGTCGTCTCGAACGCCGACCCCAAGCGCACGCTCATGCGCCTGGTTGATCCCGCGCACCTCACCCCGGATTTCGTTCAGAAGATCAAGAACTACCGCTGCATGGGGACGGTCGCGAAAATCAATCTCGCCATCTCCGCGCTCCCGGAATTTACCGCGCTTAAGGCAAAGGGTAACGGCAAGCTGCTTCAGGGCCGCATCCAGATCAGCCCTGAGATCGATTACCTCGAGCGCGCCTTCGACGAATCGAAGTACGGCAACTTCTCACGTCATCCATACATTGAAATTACGTTTCCGTCTCTTTCGGATCCGTCGCTCGCCCCGGCGGGCCAGCACGTGATGTCCATCTACATGCAATACGCGCCGTACAAATTGAAAAACAGCGACTGGGAAAGCCAGCGTACCGCACTCGGCGAAACCGTGGTGAAGACGATCGTACAGTATGCACCGAATCTGCCGCAGACGATCCTTCGCCACCAGATCATCACGCCCAAGGATCTTGAAGAAACGTATGGCCTCACCGGCGGCCATATCTTTCACGGTGAACTTGCGCTCGATCAGTTCTTCACCATGCGCCCCCTGCTCGACTGGGCGCGCCATCGTACACCGATCGAACGCCTGTATTTGTGCGGCAGTGGAACGCATCCCGGGACAGGGCTCACCGGCGGCTCCGGCGCCAACGCCGCGCGTGAGATTGTGAAGGCACTGAAGAAGTAGTTCACTTCCCCGGTGTACCTCTGTGCTCCCTGTGGTTGAACAAATCTTTACCACAGGGAGCACAGGGGTACACAGGGGAAAGCGACTGGATCAGAAGGCTTTTATGCACAACTCCGCCATCCTTCTCGTCTCTTGTCCCGACCGCAAAGGCGTCGTCGCTTCGATTGCCGATTTCATCTTTCGCCACAACGGCAACATCCTGTTCGCGGATGAGCATGGAGACGAGGAATCTAATCTTTTTCTGACACGAGTCGAGTTCGATCCGGCGGACTTTGATTTTGACTTGGCGCAGTTTGCCGAGCGATTTGCTCCCATCGCCCGCGACTTCCAGATGAACTGGCGGCTCGCCCACTCCACCGAGCGCCCTCGCATTGCGATCTTTGTCTCAAAGTATGACCATTGCTTGCAAGATATACTCTACCGCCATCAGAGTGGCGAACTTCGCTGCGAAATCCCGCTGATTATTTCCAACCATCCTGATAATCGGCGTATCGCCGACTTCTACCGCGTCCCTTATTTCGTCGTACCGGTGACTAAAGAAAACAAGCGGGAAGCGGAAGAGAAACAAATTGCGCTCATCCGAGAACACAAATGCAGTCTCGTCGTTCTCGCTCGCTACATGCAGGTGCTTTCGAACGAGTTCATCGCCACCATGGGCTCCGAGAACCTGATTAATATTCACCACTCTTTCCTGCCCGCGTTCGTCGGCTCCAAGCCCTACCACCAGGCGTTTCAGCGCGGCGTCAAGCTGATCGGCGCCACCGCTCACTACGTTACTCAGGTGCTTGACGATGGCCCCATCATCGAGCAGGATGTTGACCGCATCTACCACCGCGACACCATCGACGATCTGGTTCAGAAGGGCCGCGACATCGAAAAAGTCGTGCTGTCGCGCGCCGTCCGCTGGCACCTGGAAAACCGCATCCTTTTGTACGGGAATAAAACTGTGGTTTTTCAATAGCCCTACAGGGGCACTTGATCCCCATAGAGACGCGGCATGCCGCTTCTCCGGAGACGGGGCAAGCCCCGTCTCTACGGATGAGTGGGAGTGCTGACACTTCCGTAACCAGGTAACCAATTGCGCTGCTGTTGCCTTTCGGTTTTACTAAAAGAGAACCCCCTTTGAAAATACTTCCGTGCGATCTATAAGGAGAACTGACTTTGGTTGAGGATCCCAAATGGGAGCTGGCGTTGCTCGCCACCGTGCAGAGCTTCTACCAGCGGCTGCTAAGTGACCAACTGGGTGGAGAGCTGCCCGCGCCCGCTGAACTCGCCCCTGACGTCATCGGCCGCGCCGACGATGTGCGTTCCACCCTCGCTCAAATGCACCTCTGGATCCAGCTCCTCGACATGGCAATCACTCCCGCCATGCTGCGACTTGGGGTTCAATCCGATCTTGATCCCGAGGTTGCCGAAGCTCTTCTGCGCTACTTCGCGCGCCACCGCGATGATTCCGGCGCCAATCGTGACAAGACCGATCTGGTCGCAACCTTTCTATTTCGCCATCCTCGTGTGGCTGGACAGTGGGAACAGCATGGCTATGGCCTCGATGGATCGATTCCTCTGTCTCCGTTTGAAATTGCGCTGCTTGAAATCCTGTCTGAGTCCGACGTGCCGGTACTCCCGGAAAATCATGTGCAACTGCTGCGCGAATTCGGCCCCTTGCTCGACCAGGCGAATCGCTTTCAGGACTTCAGCACGCTCATGGACTCCGGCATCATTCCGCGGGTTCGAGAATTGAAAGCGTCGCTCGGCGAATCGATTTATCACCCTGGGGTGCTGGCCACTCTCGCGCCCTACAATGCCGCATTCGGCGATCGTTTCCACACGCTGTTCGCCGCCGCGGCGGAAGAAATCAAGAATTTCGCCAACCGCCTCGAAGAACTCGGCGGCAGCATCCTCAGTACAGTCGACGGCGTCGAAGTCACCGTCGAACATGTCGCCGCCCTGAACCAGGAAGCCTTACTGAAAGTTGACTATAGCGCGGCGCTCGAAAAATTCCGCCGCGTCTCCCGGCTGAAAAAAGAGTTGGAGCGCAGGCCGCCGATCTGGCGTGCGAACCCAGGCTCCCCGCCTTCCGTTTACGCTGTGGGCGCTGGCGGCGCGGCTGCCGCTCCGGCGCTCGCTCCAAAGTATGTTCCCGCTGCCATCACGCCGCAGGCGCTGTCGGTCGAAGAAGCCAAGTTGCGGAGAGTGGAAGAATCGATTCGAGTGTTCGTGCGCGTTGCCGATCCCAAGTTCCGCCAGGTCGTGCCCATGCGCTATTTCAACCTGATGCTCAGTTCCGCCGAGGTTGACGCCTACACCGCCGACTATCTTGAACAAGCAGGCCCGCGGGCGGACGCTGCGCGAATGCTGCTCCGCATCGTGGCCGTAACCGCGCGCGTCACCACCGAGATGGAGGAACTCAAGCGCTCGCGGAATTCCCGTTCCGTCTGGAAGCTACACGCCGATTCTTTAGTGGTCCTCGTCGACCTCGCCAAGCGCCTCGGTGAAGCCGTTGACCGTCGGGCGTTGGCCATAGGCCAGCAGCCGGAGACGCAGGCCAATCGTGCGCCTCTGCACCGTTCGCTCGAAAGGCTACGCGAGCGCACCGGTGAAGCGGCAGACCTCATCGACGCGGCGTGAGAGTCCGCCGGACGGCTACGCCCGTCCCTCCATCGCCCCCTTAGTGAATATCGAACTGCTCCTGGTGCAGAGCCGGATCCGACTTCACGATGATCGTCTTCTTCGTGAGCTCTTCCATCTCGTTCAGCAGTTTCGCGTTGTTGGCCTTCAGCGTTTTAGCAACCTCCGGGTTCACTCGCAACATCACGTCGCTATGCTCCAGATGACTCGCGATCTTGCGCATCTCAACGTAAATCTCGTTGCAGATGGTATTCACCGATTTCACGAAGCCCGTGGACTGGCAATAAGGACAGGGCGTTCCAATCGTCCGTTCGAGCGACTGCTTCACGCGTTTGCGCGTGATCGCCACCAGACCGAAATCGTTGAATTGCAGTACCTTCGACGGAGCCCGATCGAGGCGCAACGCCTCTTCCAGCGCCTGCATCACTTTCTGCCGGTTGCGGCGCTCGTCCATATCAATGAAGTCGATGATGATGATGCCGCCCAGATCGCGCAGCCGCACCTGCCGCACGATTTCTTTGATCGCATCGACGTTCGTCTTCACGATCGTGTCTTCAAGACGAGCCGTCTTGCCGACATACTTGCCAGTGTTCACGTCGATGGCGACCAGCGCTTCGGTCTGATTGATCACGATGTACCCACCGCTCTTCAGCCAGACTTTCGACTTCAACGCTTTGTTGATTTCCTCGTTCAGCCCGAACTGATCGTAAAGTGGCGTTTCCTTTGTGTAGAGCTTGACGCGCTTGACCAGCCCTGGCTGGAAGCGATTCGCAAACCGCACAATACGCTCGTATTCCTGCTCGGTATCGACCCAGATCACCGAAAACTCCGAGCTGACCTGATCGCGCAGCACCCGCTCCACCACGTTCAGATCGTGATAGATCAGGGCCGGAGGCTTGCTGGTATCGGAGCGCGACTTAATTTCGTTCCACAGGTTTTTAAGAAAGCGGATATCCGCTCGTAGTTCCTCGTCGGAAGCGCCCGCTGCCGCAGTCCGCACAATGAAACCGCCGCCACCGTTTTCGCGCTCGCTCTGGATGATCCGCTTCAGCCGCTGCCGCTCTTCTTCCGACGCGATCTTGCGCGATACGCCCGTGTGATTTACCGTCGGCATGAAGACCAGGAATCGCCCCGGTAGCGCGATGTGACTGGTGATGCGCGCGCCCTTTTTCCCGATCGGCTCCTTCGCAATCTGGATCAGCACTTCCTGCCCTTCTTTGAGCAATTCGCTGATCTGCGGCACCACCTGGTTCTCGCGACTGCGGAAGCGCCGTCCACCTCGACGGCCGCGGCGCCGGTCAATGTCAGAAGTACGGTCAGAAGTGCGGTCGGAACCGCGCTCCGGTCCGCGACGCTGCGTCCGCTGCAACAACCTTGCCTCGGGTGCGGGACCGCGAACTTCCGCGCTGGCATCCACGGTACCGTCGCCAATCGCCTCAGCCTCAAGGAGTGCCTCAGCTTCCGCCTGCGCCTCTTCGAGTTCCAACTCCTCGGCTTCTCGCTCTTCGGCTTCCAGAACGGCTTCGGGAACTCCCTCGCCGGCCGCCAGTTCGCCGCCGGCCACCAGCCCAGGAGCAACCTGTCCAACCCCGGGCCCCGACAGCTCTCCCCCGGCCGCCCGTGTCTCTTCTTCCAGTTCCTCGAAGCCTGCGTCGTCTCCCGGCTCTTCCCCATAGGACACAAGGTCAGCTTCTTCTTCCTCGATCTCCTGTTCCTCCACGGCGCCGCGCGTAAGATCGTGCGCAACATCGTGCATAGGGTGCGGAGCCGCCACGATGTCCGTTTCGTGCGCTATCTCGTGCGCAGCCGTCTTCGGCATCGAGTAATTCTCCGAGACCGCTCGCGCCTCGTTCCCTATTTCTGCTTGTTCCGACGCTGCGGTTGAAATGGTCCCGTGCACATCCTCATAAACCTCCGTGTTCGGCACGTGTTCATGCTGTTCGTGAAGTGGCTCGGCAATCCCCGTTGCGAAGATAGGCTCATCTTCGGGAAAGCTGGCTGTGATTGACGCCGGCATGATTGGGGCCGGCCGCTCCGCCCGTGCTGCGCTCTCCGCCGGCAAAGCGCGGCCTTGATTCTGAATCTGACCCTGTCGCTGGTACTTGGAGATCGATTCGCCGGGAAGCAGGATAGGTTGATATCCTGGGGGCGGTCCGTAGTCGTAGTCGCGACCGGCACGAGCAGGCGGCGCCGGTCGCTGGAATCGCGAGTCCGACCCGCTGCGTCCCGGACGCTCGCTTCGGTTAGAGCGGTCGTTTCTCGGTTCATTACGTAAGTCGTTCTTTGGCTCGTTCCGGGGTTCGATGCGTGGTTCGCTGCTGGTCTCAGTGCGCCCTTCGTTGCGTAATTCGGTTCGAACTTCGCCGCGCTCAGGGCTCGGCCCGCGGCCGCCCCGGTCTCCGGTCTCTCCACGGCGTCCGCGACGACGTCGGCGCCCGCGAAAGTCGCGCGTAGCAACCATGGCGTTACCCGGCACTTCCGGAGAAGCCGCTTCCGGCTCCTCCTCGCCTGCCACTCTTCCGGCTTCGGCAAGCTGCCCCTCACCATTAATCGCTGGACCACCCGTTTCCAACCCGGGGCGGGGGCGCGCCTCCGCCACCGGACGATTGGCCGGGATGGCTTCATCCAGATCTTCGTCCTGCTGTTCCAGATCCATGAAGTCGGAGACGTACAGAAACGCGTCGCGTTCCAACCCAATGTCCACAAAGGCCGACTGCATGCCCGGCAGCACGCGCGTTACTCGGCCCTTATAAATCGAGCCCGCTAAGGTGTATTCGTTTTCTCGTTCGAGGTAGATCTCTGCTAGCTGATCGTCTTCCGTGATCCCCACTTTGGTTTCATGGGGCGTGGTGGATACGTACAATTCCTTGTTCATCGCTACTCCGGTTTTTCTTCACCGGACCAGAAGCGCAAGGCGGACCAACGGATCGATAGCGTTCAGCGCCGCTCCGGGTAGGAGCGGGCGCGGTCCCGGAATTCTTCCCGGGGCCTGCACTGCAGTGAATTGTTCGTACTCGTCTGCACTGATCGCGTTAAGCCTTCTGTCAGGTCTGTGGCCACTCTCTCGCGTTCCGCTGAGGGGGCCGTTCCCCGCCTGACTGGCTTCAATCCTGTCCGGCCTTCACTTCGCCGGCATTCTGCCCTCCTTTTTCGCGAGGGCCTTCGTAATCTTGGTTACTGCTGAATCTTGTTTCCTGGCGCCGTTTTCATTGTTGATAAAACCAGTCGAAAAGGGCGCCCCAAATTCTGCCGACCGTCTCAGTTCACGAAGCGGCGCATCCTGACGTTCATTACCATCCCCAGCGCCAAAAACATGAAAAGAACGGAAGACCCACCGTAACTCATGAGCGGCAGAGGTATTCCCGTGACTGGCATAAAGCCAACCACCATGCCGATGTTAACCAGAATGTGAAAGCTAAGCACAGCCACCACACCCATCACGAGGAATGCTCCAGCGCGGTCGGGCGCCGTTTGTGCATTCTGGGTCAACCGCATCAGCACTATAAAGTATAACAGCAGAACCGCCAGAGCTCCTACAAACCCGTGTTCCTCGGCGAACGCCGCAAAAATGAAGTCGGTCTGCGGCACCGGCAGAAACGCAAGATGCGTCTGCGACCCCTGGCTGCTTCCCCAGATTCCGCCCGAGCCAACCGCAATCAGCGATTGATTCACTTGATACCCGGAGCCCTGCCGATCCGCATCCGGATTGATAAAACTCGTCAACCGTTCCTTCTGGTATGGTTTCAACACCTTGATCCATGCCACTGGGACCAGCAGACCCATGATCGCCAGGACGATCAGCGCCTGCTTCCATCTCAGCCCGCCTAGAAATAGACCCATGATCGCAACTGGCAGATAGGTCAGGGCCGTCCCCAGGTCCGGTTGCGCCAACACCATCAGCATCGGGAAACCGACAATCGCGCCCGCCTTCAGAAAGTCCAACCACGACAGTTCCCGCTCATGCAAATCCGCAAAGTACTTTGCCACCGCCAGAATCAAGATCAGCTTTACCCACTCCGATGGCTGAAAATGGCTGCCCCCTGGCATCTTGATCCAGCGCCGGGCTCCCAGATATTTTTGTCCGAAGAGAAGCACCGCGATCAGAGACGCCAGGGCTGCCACATACATCCAATGGATTTGTTCGAGCAAGGCTTGATAATTAAGCAGGCTGACCAGGAACATCGCAGCGACACCCGCCAGGATCCAGTAGATTTGCTTGATGTGGGCTCCGGCAAATTTGGTGTGCTCGGTCGCACTGTGGATCTGCAGCACGCCCAGCGCGCAGATCACCAGCACGAAGCCCATCAGGACCCAGTCGAAATCTCGGTAGGAAACGTAGCGCGACATGGCTTCAGTCGCCGACTCCAGAACTCATTGGCAGGAACTTACGTCCGAAGAACTACGGCAAGAATTCGCTCGCAACAGAATCACGGGGCGCAGTATTTCGACGGGCACGTCGGGCTCACCGGGGGTTCGTCCTGCAACCACACCCACAACCCAACCCCAGCAATGACACCCAACCCGCCAAGGATCACCGGCGTCGAACTCATGATTCCCCCACCCGCCGCTGTCGCTGCGCCAGCTCCGTGCCTGCGCTTTTTCTTTTTCTCCGTATCGCTGGTGTCGTCGCGTGTGGTTTCCTGCCCTTGCGCCACCGTTGTCGTTCCCTTGTCGTCTTGCACCGTCAGGTCGCCCTTGTTGGCTGCGATCTGCACGCGCCCATCCACGTCGGTCACCTGAAACTCTGTCCACGTGTTCGACGCTGGCTTCACCGTGACGTCGCCGGCGCGCGCCGCCAACCCGCGCGAAGTCGTCACGCGCACTGCGCCATGCTCAAGCTCCACCGCCAGCCCCTCAAATTTTACCAGCGAGTCAGCCAGCACCATCACGCTCGATCCGTTCGATTGAATACTGGCCGTCGAATCAGGACGCGTTTGCAACATGTCTCCCGCGAACACCGCTGCCGATTTCGGCACCTCGCTACCGTTTAGCCAAGCCGCACCATTCGTGTACAACATGGCCGACGCCGTCTCTCCCGCCAGCATCACTTGCGCCGGGAACAGGATCGCCAGCAAACAGCACACAGCAGACCGAAACGGTGACTGTGACATGGGTTCGGATCACTCCAGCACTTCTGGATTTTAGTTATCGTAAGCCTGTAAAGGGTTGCAGTCAATTCGTTTGTTTGCTTAAGTGTACTCCTGGGTCACTGCCGGCTGCCCTGGGTTGCGTCGCGTCGCTCCATTTACGCTCGCAGCAGACTCCCGAACCGGGTCCCCTACCCGCTTCCCGATTAGAAACTCGCCATTCACCCCTTCAACTATCACATACAGCCAGCGGTTCGCTCCATGATGCCCGAGAATCTTCATCTTCAGGTAGTTGTCCGTCAGCGCCTCCGTGAATTTCGCGTCCCTCGATTGCAATGTGATCGCCTCGACCACCGTACCCACCAGCGACCGCATAAACGCCGCTTTCTTCTTTGATGCCATTTCGCGCAGCACGCGGTTTCTTTCCCGAGCCACTGCGACCGGAACTTGGCTAGGCCGCTCCGCCGCCGGCGTTCCCGGACGCGCCGAATAGCTGAAGACGTGCAGATAAGTAAACGGCAGCTCTTCGATCATTCGTTCCGTGTCGGCAAACTCCGCTTCGGTCTCGCCCGGAAATCCCACCATCACGTCGGCGCCAATCGCCGCAGTTGGCATGGCCGTTCGAATCTTCACGATCTTCTCCTGGTAGTGCCACGGCCGGTACTTACGATGCATGCGCCGCAGCACGGAATCGCTCGCGGACTGCATCGGCACGTGCGCGTGCTTGGCGATTCGTCCAGACGACGCCACCAAACCGATCAGTTCATCACTCCAGTCCATGGGCTCGACCGAACTGATCCGCAATTTCTCAAGAGACGTCCGGTCAAGGATGGCGCGAATGAGAACTTCGAGTCGCCGGTCGTCAGTCGTTGGTTTTAGCTGAGAGCAGACAGCTGAGAGCTTAGAGCCGCCCTCCAGATCCCGCCCCCACCGTCCCAAATTAATCCCCGAAATTACTACCTCGCGATAGCCCGCCTCCACCAGCGTTCGCACTTCCGCGATGACGCACTCTTGCGGCAGCGAACGGCTCCGTCCCCGAACATACGGAATCACGCAGAACGAGCAGCGATTGTCACATCCGTCCTGGACCTTCAGGTTTGGACGCGTTCGCTCGTTTGCCGCCTCAAATACCGGAGCCGCCAATAGTTCTGTATGCGCAAAAATATCCCCCACAATGACACTGGCGGCCGGATTCCCGGAAAGGTGATCCTTAAAAAATTGCCCCAGAGAAAGTTGTCCCAGCGGGACGAACCCGGAACTTGAGGATGAACCAGCAGCGGGAAAAGAAGAAGAAGTCGCAATCTCCGCCGCTTGGTGCTTGTGCGAATTACCCACCACCCACGTTACACCCGGCAGCGCCGCCAGTTCTTCCGGAGCTCGCTGCGCGTAGCAGCCTGTCACCAAAATGCGGCAATCCGGATTCACCCGCTGCAGCCGCCGTATCGAAGCGCGCGCATCTTTATCCGCGTCCGCGGTCACCGTGCAGGTATTCAGAACCACAATTTCGGCGTCGCGAGCTGCCGCGGCGCGCTCCAGTCCGCGCTCCAGAAATTGCCGCTCCAGCGCAGCCCCGTCGGCCTGCGTAGCACGGCAGCCAAAATTCTCTATGTAGAAGCTAGCCACGTCCCTATAGTAAATGACTGGATTCGGCTGAGGCTCCCGTCCATCGCCGGATGAAGGTCGCCGCGAGTCTCTTGCCGCAGTGCTACTGCATTAGGGGGATCGGAAACATCAGGACAAGGAAGACTGGAACGTAGAAAACTCTGACTCATTGCTCATCAAGAGCTTGGCAGGCGCGATCTTCAGTGGTAGGCCGAAGCCATGTTGATACGCCGTGCTTATACGAGTTCCGCCAGCAGAACTCCAACTTCAAAGCGCAAGAGACCGCGCGCCACACCGGATGAGCATTCGGTTGGCCCCACTTCCCAAAGTTCAAAGAGTAGTCAGGCGCTCGCGACTTGCCGCCCCTGCTGAAAGCACTCGCGGCACAGCACCGGACGTCCTTGGGTCGGCCGGAATGGCACCGTGGTCTCTTTCCCGCACTGCGAGCAGTTCGTCCTGGTCTCCGTCTTCGCGTACGAATGCCCGCGCGACGGTCCGTGCGACGTAGCTCCAACCACTGCCACTCTCTTCCCCTTGCAGTTCTTGCAGCGTTTGGGTTCGTTCTTGAACTGCTTGTCGTGGAAGAACAGCTGTTCACCCGCTGTGAACACGAAATCCGTGCCACAATCGATGCACTTCAAAACCTTGTCCTGGTATTCCATTGAAGAGGCGCTCCCATTCCGCGTCCCTGCTCTGCACGGGAGACCCGAATAGGGAAGGATCCGGTTCACATCGTGGGCAGGGGACTTATATCCCCCTCATGCTGACCCCTTGGATTCGGCCCGCCAGGCGGTGTGCACCGCATGGTTTACTGATACTGATTTACAGATCTAAGACAACTGCCGGGGAAACTTGAATCTTCGCCTCGAACCATCCTCGATCCAAGCTATTTTCGAGCGCGAGTTTCGAGTTGCGGAGAACGGGCCGTCCATCAGCGAACGGCCGGTTTCCCTTAGTCCTGTTCCTTGCGTGCTTTCTTGCGGCTGCGCTTGCGAGCAAGCGCTTCTTTTACTCGCTTCCTCTCGCCGGGCTTCAGGTAAAACGAGTGACGCTTTACTTCCTTAATAATGTCCTCGGTTTGCACCTTCCGCTTGAACCGCCGCAGCGCGTTTTCGAGGGATTCACCCTCTTGAAGTCGAACTTCCGCCAACGGACTACACCCCCCACCCCGTCCTAACTGGACTAGTTAGTTATGGCAAGCAATGCCATCTTAAGTCAAGTGGATTATGAAAGAATTTTCATCCGCCTCAAAAATCCAGCCGCATTGACACTTGCATCCGCCGGGGAGCAAATGAGCTTGTCGGCTTCATGGAACCTGTAGATTGCTGATAATAAGCCGGATAGTAGGCTCCACCTGCGGATTGCGAGTACTTTACGAACGCTCCCGCCGAATTATAGTAGCCATTGTCGGTCACCCCATACCTCTGATTGTCGCGATTGAACAAATTGAAGGACTCCCCGGTCAACTCCAGACGATACCGTCCGCCCAGATTCATCTTCGTTGCCACCCTCAGATCCATGGTCGCGTAATCCGGACCGAGAAGTGCATTGCGCCCATATTTCGACAAACGGTCGTTGCTCGTGTTTCCGTCCTGATTCGGATCTCCCGACACCGTCGCGTTCGCCGGGCGTCCGCTGCCATACGTCATGATCCCCGAGATTTTCCAGTGGTTGAACATCGCCGCGAGAACTTTCTGTCCTGCCTCAAACGGATTTGGCTCCTCGATCGCTGAAATCGTCAACCGCTGCCGCTGATCCGTCACACTGGACGCTCGCTCACTCTTCGTTGAGTATGAGTTCTGCACCGTTGCCGGCGCTCCCGCCACCAGCGCGTCCTGTCCGCTGTCGATCGCGTGCGCCCACGTATAGGCCAGCCGGAAATACATCCCGCCCGCCATCCGCTTGTGCAGCGATACCGTCATTCCGTGATACACGCTGGAGGACGCGCTCTCAAACTGGTTGATTGCCCCCAGTTGCGATATCGGACGATTAACAGTGTTGATGCATGGCGGGAACGGACAACTGATACTGGAAGTCGTTTGCCATGTCGCAAACGACTCCACGTTATAAAACGCATTTTGAAAATTGGTGCCGGTCGGGTCGTAGATCGGATAGCTATAAAAAGTCGGCGGCGGCAGATTCACATCTCGTGCCCGGATCATATCCACCCCGTGCACATACAGGTAGGACAATGTCCCCGTAACGCCGCCAGCCACTTCCCGTTCCAGACTCAGACTTCCCTGCTGCACCCTCGGCGTTTTAAAGGCCGGCGAAAACGCCGCAATCTCGCTGGTCGCATACTGCTTCCACGCATCCGGCAGCGTGCACGAGACCGGGCCCCGCGGACAGTTAAAGGCCGGATTTGGATAGGAAGGAAATACCTGCTGCTGGTAGAAATTTGTATTATCCAGGGAAAGAAAGGTATTGCTCATTCCATTGTTATTCATTACCGCCGACTCATAAATCTGTGGAATGCGAGTATAGAAAATTCCAAAGCCCGCCCGCACCATCAGCGGCCGGTCGTCGCCGATCGCATAACCAATTCCCACCCGTGGCGCAAAATTCTTCTCTTGCAACGGCATCTTCCCCGCCGCCGGCCACAACGGGTTACTTACCATCCCGGCCTTCGAAAACGTCTGCATGTCGTAGCGTGCGCCCAGGCTCAAGGTGAAGTGCGGCGTCAACCGTACCGTGTCTTGTACGAACCCCGCATAGTCGTTACTGTTCGGATGCGATACCGGATTCCCAAAATTCTGTATGTAATATCGCGGCACGTCGTGCGCCCATGCCCGCAGCGGCGTCAGCACCAGCCCTCCGTGCATCGGCACAAATGTAAACGGATTCACTGGAATGTTCTCGTACAAGTACTCCCCTCCGTACAGCGACGGAAAGTAGTTGTAGTCCCAGGTCAACATCCCGTCCCCCCCGAACTTCCACTGATTTCGCCCGCGGCTCAGACTCAAAGTCTCCGCCACATGCAGCCGGTGTTCCCGCGTCTGCCGCGGCAATATTGACGACTGCCCAAAATTCTGGAGCCAGCCATAGATGCTCGTCCGTACGGCCGTCGTATTTGAAAACGATTGCTGCAGGTCGCGCGAAAACTGAACCCTAAGATGGCTCGTCAGCCGCGGAGTCAAGCCGCTCAACAAACCCAGCGACGCGCTTTCCGTCGCCACATCCTCTTCCCCATTCCCGCTGACCGCACTATTCGCAATCGGACTTGCCGGATCAAAGAAGACATTGTTCGCCCCGTAATACCGGGACGTGCTCAACCGTGCCGAAAGATGCTGATGCGGCGTCAGCACCCGATCAAGCTTTACAAATCCCGTGTCCCCCAGCAACTTCGCACGAAACGTTCCGCCCATCGTCGAGAGCTGCGCGGCCGATGCAAACACCAGCGTCTGATCACAAGCCTGCCCCCCAATCGCGGGATCACAGATCTCGTAATCCAAAGGTTTCAGGTTTGTGCCCAACTGTGGCACCACTACGGTCTGACCATTGCTGAACTGCACCACCGAAGGCACATGGAAAATGTGCTGGTCATATCCTACAAATAAGAACATCTTGTTGCGCTGGATCGGACCCCCGAATGTCCCTCCAAACTGTTGCTGCCGGTCGCTCGGATTGAAGCGCACAAATGCCGGAGCGGCTCCCCCCAGTCCACTGTCGCGCAAAAAATAGAAGGCAGTCCCGTGCCACTGATTAGTTCCCGACTTGGTCACCACATTCACCACCGCGCCGCCCGCCCGCCCCGATTCCGCCCCATAACCGCTCGACGACACGCGGAACTCCTCGACGACCTCGTTCGAAAACTGGTAAGGCGCGCGATATCGTCCCGATGCCTGCGCAAAGAAACCATTATTGTCGTCCCCTCCATCCACCAGGAAGCTCGTGTTATATCCGCGAATCCCTCCATAAGAAAGATCCCCGTTCGACCCAGACGTCAACCCTCGCGGATCCTGCGTCACCCCCGGCATTAGCAGCAACAGATCCGTAAACCTCCGCCCGTTCAGAGGCAGATCCTTGATCGCCCGTTCGTCCAGCAGCGCCGATACCGAACTCGGATTCATCTCTACCATCTGCGGAGCATCCGCCACCGTGATCGTTTCCTTCGGCCCCGCCACCTTCAGCTTGAACGTCAACTGTGTTGCCACGCCTATCTCCACCCGAACCACAGGCGAAATCTGCTGCGACATCCCTTCCGCCTCCGCGCGCGCCGAGTACTCTCCCGGCGGCAGCAGATCCACCGCGAATCGTCCCGCCGAATCCGTGGCCGAGTGGTACCGGATACCCGTCTCCACCCGGATCGCCACGATGTCCGCGGTCGTAATGGCCGCTCCCTGAGCGTCCAATACCACGCCCCGCAACGCGCCCGTGGACGCATCCTGCCCCCAAGCCACGGAAGTCGCAAGAATGAGTTGAAAGAGGAATACCCGGAAGACAACTACTCGAAAAACATTGCAAGTAAACAGAAGTGGCTCACTGCGGTTGCACATACCGATCCTCCCGTATCTGGACTTCGGAATCGGGAGGCGATTCCAGAGACCCTGCCAATCTATATAGCACTGTGCATCTGACCCGAATGTGACGCACGCACCTGCAATATGTTCAGTTTTGTGTCAGTGCCGAAACGGGAAGACTGGGATGGTCTCGGCGGATCTTGGGTGGCGCAGCTCCGCTTCTGCTCATCCGGTTGAGACGGGGCTTGCTCAGTCTCACTTCGCAGCAGAGACGCGGCAAGCCGCGTCTCTACGGGGAAACAGATGTCTCGTTTAGCCACTCAATGTGCGGGAGTTGCCGCCGGAGCCGCCGGCTTCGTGCCGAAGTCCACCTTCGGCGTCGCTCGCGAAGCCTCCGAGGCCTGGAAGTACGCTGGGTTCTGCTTGTAGCCCGCGAATCCCGCATACAGACTGTTCGGGAACTGCAGCACGTAAGTATTGTAATCCTGCAGCGCGTCGTTATACCGCTTGCGCTCAACGGCGATCCGGTTCTCCGTCCCCGCCAGCTCATCCTGCAGACGCAAAAAATTCTCGTTCGACTTCAGCTGCGGATAATTCTCCACAATCAGCAGCAGCCGCCCCAGTGCTCCGTCCAACTGGCCGTTCGCGGCAATCTTATCGGACGGAGTCTGAGCCGAAAGCAGCGCCGACCGCGCCTTTGCGATGTCCCCAAACACCGTCACTTCCTGCTGCGCATATCCCTTTACCGTCTCCACCAGGTTCGGAATCAAATCCGCGCGCCGTTGCAGCACGATGTCCACCTGCGACCACGCCGCCTTCACCGCCTGGTCCTTCGCTACCAATTGATTTTTCACTGACACGTACTGTCCAAACAATGCCAGCACGATCACCACCAGCACCACCAGTACAATCAAGCCCTTGCTCATATCTCTCTCCTGAATCAAGATTTCCCTACCGGTGGAGCGCCGGGCGTCCCCGCTCGGCCACAACCGACTCTAACGCGCGAGACGCCCGTCGCTCCACCGTTAGACTCATCACGCCGCCGGATCCAACATCTTGTCTACCCCCGCCGTCACCTGTTCGACGAGCTTCAGATAGCGCGCAAACATCTCATCCACCCTTGCGGCCTTCCGATCTTTTTTACGCTCTCTAATATCCATCAGCTTACCAAACACGCTCGCATCGATCCCGAGCTTGCTCGCCAGCACAGCCGCCACTTCCCTCTTCGAACCCGCTCCCGCATCGCCCAGCGCAATCAGCGCATGACGGAACAGCGTCCCAAAAGCCGGCAGTGACCGCAGCAACAGCTCCCACTTCGCTTCGTCGTTCCCCGAAACCACGAGCAGCCGCTGCCGCAGCAGGATCGTCTTCTCCCGCAGCTCATACTCCAGCTGCGCCCGATGCAACCGCATCGGAATTTCCAGCGTCTTCACAACGTCTTCTCCCCACAGCAGCCGATAGTTCCGCCGTATGTCGAGAAATTCAATCGAGAAAACATCTGCCGACCGCCGCATCTCTTCCGCACTCATCAGCAGCGGCTCGCGATGCTTTTGCTTCCCCCACCACTCGAAGGCCGGAGCCAGAGCCTCAATCGCAGCGAAAGAAGTCTCGCGCAGCACACACAGCAGATTCACGTCCGAGTAGTCGGTAACATAGTCTCCCGCCGCCACCGATCCATAGAGAATCGCCGCCAGCAGATTCGTTCCCGCCGACGCCCGCATCCGTTCGACAAACTCGCTAATCAATTTTTCCGGAACCATTCCGCGCCTCTCACCCTCTTGCAGCTACCGCTCTACCAACTGCCACCCGCCCCGCCACCGCCGGTACTCCCGCCGCCAAACCCACCAAATCCGCCACCGCCACCACCACCAAAACCTCCAAACCCGCCGCCACCATATCCACCACCCCGCCCTCCACTCATGTTGTTCAACAGCATGCCCCATAGCAATCCGGACCAGAATCCAGATCCGCCGCTGCCGCGCCCGCCTCCGCCGCCCCGAAATATCGCTCGCAAAACGAAAACCACAATAAAAAAGAGAATGAAGACTGCAACCACCGCTCCCACTTCACCGCCGGGTGCAGGTGGCTGGCGAGTCGCAGCAAGAGGAAGCTGATTGTCCAGCGTCACGCCCGCATCCTGCGCAATCACCGAGGCCACGCGTGAAGTCATCAACGTGACCGCTCCCGCATAATCCCCGCTACGCAGCAAGGGCACGGCTTCCCGTCCGAAACCGCCCACCTTTCCGTCCGGAAGAATCGGCTCTAGCCCGTATCCAACTTGAATAAAACGCTTTCGGTCTTGAATCGCCAGCAGGATCAGCACTCCGCGATTCGTTTTCTTTGCCCCGATCCCCCACTTCTGATATAGCGCCAACGCATAACTAGCCTCGTCCTGTCCATCCAGTGTTTTCACTGTAACCACGGCAATCTGCGCCTGCGCCTTCTCCTCCACCTGCCGGCAAAGATCGTTCAACCGCGCCTGCGTAGCCGCATCGAGAACCCCCGCAAAATCGTTGACGTAGTTGCTCGGGCGCAGTGAAGCAATGGGCTCGGCGGTAACTAATACCGCCGCTCCCAGCACAATCCACCCCAGCGCGATCCAGAGGATTGCCGAAACTTTCGCCAGCCGCTTCATTCGGGAAAATTGTACAGGAGTGCACTCCGCAGACGGTCGGGCGGCGCAACTCGTCTCATCAACTTGAGTTCGTAGATGTCTCTCGGTAATGTCGCGAACTGGCGAGATGGGTTTATACTGGGGCCGTTTTCGATGCCGGGAGAAGATTCGCAGTAATAAGGAGGTCGGCCGTGAAAAAGTCTCGCGCATCATCGTTCATGCTATACGTGGGACTAGCGTTGATGCTGGTGCCCTCCCTCGCGATGGCAGCGGATCCGCCGATTGTCGGGGATTGGGAAGGAACTCTCAATCCAGGCGCCCAGCCTAAGAAGCGTATTGTGGTGCACATTTCCGCGGCGCAGGACGGAAGTCTAAACGGCACGATCGACTACCCCGACCAGGACACTTCCGGTATCCTGATCACCGCGATCACCTACCGGGAGTCTACTCTGCACTTCGAGAGCAATCCCAATCTGAGTGTTTATGACGGCACCATGAACAAAGACAATTCTGAAATCACGGGCACATGGAAGCAAGGCGGATCGGGGCTGCGTCTCATCCTCAAGCGGACGCCTTAGCGTCCCCAAAAAGAATCGTGAGCTAACGTGGAGGAGGAGAGAAATTCGGACAGCGGCTATACGACAGGTATTCCCCGCGAACGTTGGCATCTTGGGCATCTTGCGGGACAGTGGTCCGACATAGCGCTTCCAGCATCAGATATCCATGATCCGCTCCTACAAAGGCGTTACGCCCCAATTCCCCGACACTTGCTACGTCGACGACTCCGCCCAACTCATCGGCGACGTCATTCTCGGCGAACACTCCAGCATCTGGATGAACGCCGTCCTCCGCGGCGATGTCCACCAGATCCGCGTCGGCCACTATTCCAACATTCAGGACAACTGCGTCCTCCACGGCATGAAAGAAGAATACGGTGTTTACGTTGGCGACTATGTCACTGTAGGCCACAACGCCATCCTCCACGGCTGCACCGTCGAAGCCCGCTGCCTCATTGGCATGGGCTCCATCATCCTCAACGGCGCCGTCATCGGATCCGGCTCCATCATCGCCGCCGGTACCCTGCTCCCCGAGAAGACAATAGTCGAGCCGAATTCCCTCTGGATGGGTTCTCCAGGAAAATTCCGTCGCCAGCTCGACAAGAAAGACGAGGAAACAATCCTTCGCTACGTCGACAATTACCTGGGCTACAAGAAGTCGTACTTGGCGGAGAGAAAAAGCTCTTAGCTAGCAGTTCGCAGCGTCGCCCTTATTGAACGACTTCCCGGCGACGCATGCCCGCGGATAACCGATCAAGTAAGTAATTGGCACTGCGCCAGTCGCATGCTCGCCTATCTCCCACTGATATTCACTTGCGCGCAGTTGTTCGACCATCTCACGCAGTTCCGGTGGCCGGTATGTACGAAGGCAGGACACCACTCCATCGAATAAGAAGACCAGGGGAATGATGGGAATCAGATACGTCCAGAGCAACCGTGACCAGCGGAAGGGACGAATCCAGGGAGTGCAGACGAATGGCATGAGAGCCCAAGCAAACATCAGTCCGACAGCTAAAGGAGCGCGCCGAGTGACTTCAAATATCCCGATGCCTTCGCCGGCATCGACGGCATTTTGAAGTATGGCGTGAGCCTCTTCCGGAGAAAAATGATGGAACGACGTGAACATCGTTCGAAACCCCTTCAATTCAGAAGGAACTTTCATCGCGTCAACAGCGTTCGGATAGTAAGTAATGCGATTCTCAGAAGGCGCGCGTGCATTTTCGAGTGCCCGAAGGTTTGGGTATTTATCGGTGAGCCAAATGTACGAAATCTGGAGTCCCGGCGCGCCTCCTTGCAGCTTTCGAGATTGGAGCTCCCGAGAAAGCTCTAACCATGGTCCCCCACCGCCTGAACACATATCGACAACCGAGCAGCTCCCCGTAGAGTCAAGCACGCCTTGCAGCAGCGGAGCGATAGGCGCGTAGGCCTTGAAGAGATTTAACCCAAACTGAAGCGCATCCGTAATTTCATCTCGAAGAGATGACGGGACCCACGGTTGTTCATGGAGTTCGATGAACTGTACGCGACGCATCGGAGCTCGGTCTAGTGAACAATGGTGACACATTTTCATCAATTTGCCAGAAATACAGGCAGGGCGTTGGCAAAAGGTGACTGCTGTCTGGGGCCGCGTGTCCAGCACTATGGAAATAACGCGGACGCTCGGCGAAATTCGCAAAATGCCAATTCGACGTAAACTAATCAAGTCCCGCAGTGACACGAGGATGGCAAGCTCCACGCAAGGGCTTGGCAAACGACAAACGGCGAACGGCGAACGACCAACGACCAGTACCCAACGACCAATGATCAAATCCCCCCGAGGAACCCGCGACCTTCTCCCGCCTGAAACGGCGCTCTGGAACTTCGTCGAAGCTGCCGTCCGCGACGTCTTCCGGGCATATAACTTCCACGAAATCCGCACTCCCGTCTTCGAGTCCACCGAACTGTTCGCCCGCGGCGTAGGTGAAGAAACAGACATTGTCAAGAAGGAGATGTTCAGCTGGGAAGATCGCGGCCGCGCCGAAAGCGATAAGGGGCAATCGCTGACCCTACGCCCCGAAAACACCGCTGGCGTGGTCCGCGCCTACATCGAGCACAAACTCTGGGACCGCGGCCTCAACAAGCTCTTCTACATCGGGCCGCAATTCCGCCGCGAACGTCCGCAAAAAGGCCGGTACCGCCAGTTCTATCAAATCGGAGCGGAAGTCATCGGCCCCGCCACCGCCGGCAGCCAGTCTCCCGCGAGGGACGCGGAAATTCTCGAACTCCTGGCCACGCTGCTCGATCGCTTAGGCATTTCCATCTGGACGCTCGAACTAAACTCTGTAGGCAGCCCCGCCGACCGCGCAAAATTCAACGACGCTCTCCGCCGGGCGCTAGCCCCCGTCGTCGACAAAATGTGCTCCGATTGCCAGCGCCGAGCCGTGACCAATCCTCTGCGAGTTTTCGACTGCAAAGTTCCGGAAGACCAACCCATCATCGAAGCTCTTCCGACCATCAATCAGTTCTTAAGCGACGAGAGCCGCAGCCACTACGAACAGGTAAAAGAAATCCTGAACGCCGTCCAGGTTCCCTACGTCGAGAACCCGCGCCTGGTGCGTGGTCTCGATTACTACACTCACACTGCGTTTGAATTTACTCATGCGGGGCTGGGGGCGCAGAATGCGATTCTCGGCGGCGGACGATACGACGGTTTGTCAGAAGCACTCGGAGGACCGGCGGCTCCGGGAATTGGATTTGCCATTGGAGAAGATCGGCTGGTGCTTTCGCTGACTGCGGCGGCGGAGTCGGTTGTCCGCAAGCCGGACGTTTACATTGCTGCGCTTGGGGCTGGGATGAATCGCGAAGCTGCTCGCCTGGCTCGCGAACTGCGCCGGCACGATCTGGTGGTCGATCTCGGCGACGAGTCGTTTCGCTTGAAGAAATCATTTGAGGCTGCCGACAAGATGGGCGCACGATACATCCTCATCGTCGGCGAGAACGAAGTGACGGCCGATGCCTTCGCGCTGAAGCATCTAGCATCCGGGGAACAAGTCACAGTTCCGCGCGCGGAACTGGCGCAACGGATTTTGCAGAAATAGCTATTTGCTCCTGGCTCTTGGCTTTTGATGTCCTCTGTGTTCCCCTGTGTCCTCTGTGGTTAAAGCCTTTTCTTACCACAGAGGACACAGGGGAATACGGGGTAAATCTCTCTTGGAGGCGATGATGCGAGGCAAACTTCTACTGCTGGGCACCGTTCTAGTTAGCGTAACCCTTGCTCTATCTCAAGCTCCATCTTCGAAGCTGGTCTCCGCCTTCGACCAGCAACTCATCGATCAGCAGAAGCAGTTCCTACGGGCGACCCAGGCCAAGCAAACAACGGTGGTCGATCGCGCCGTCGCGGACGATTTCCGGGGCATCGGAACAAACGGCGACTTCTACGACAAAAGTGAAGTCGTCGAATCCGCCGAAAAAGGAGCGCCCCCGGACACGCGCGCCTACGATTTCCACGTCGTCAAACTGAACGACGACTCAGCCGTCGTCGCCTACAACCTGATCATCCCCGGAGAGCATCCACGCTATCGCCACATGGCCGACACCTGGGCCAGAATCGACGGCCAGTGGAAACTGAAATTCCGCCAGATTACGCCTAACCTTTGGAGCGCAAACGATCTGGATTGACGGGGAATCTGCCAGTGGTAAACTCCGCCTATGGCCACCAAGAAAACCAGGAAGAAGCAAACCAAGCTGAAGAAAACTGCCGCGAAGCGGAAACCGATGAGGAAGGCGGCAAAAAAGAAGCTGGCTGCGAAGAAGAAGGCAGCCCCCAGGAAAAAGTTAGCGAAGAAGAAGCCCTCACCTAAGCTGAAACGGAAGCTTGCGGTAAAACAGCCAGCCGTGAAAGCGAGGGCGGCCGGCAAGAAGACAACCGGCGGGAAGACGGCGGGCACTTCCAGGAAGCGGCTTCAGGGCAAAGCCCAAAGTGCGAATATCGAATCGTTTGCACCGGAAGAAGAAGTGAGGGCCAGGTCGGCTGGGCAAGCGGGAGATTTGCAGGGATTGTCGGACACCGCAAGCGCAGATTCGGAGAGTGTGGACCAATTGATCGAGGAAGGAAACGCGTTCGAAGCTGAAGTTGTGTCAGGCGTCGAGGCCGCCGACAGGGGCGACGAGGAGGAAGTCCACACTCACGAGGTGCCGGAGGATGATGTTCCCGGCGAATATCTGGATAAAGAATAGAAGGGTACCCCGCTCCTTGCTTTTTATCGCAAGGGGCGGGTAATGGCGCCGCTCAAACCGCCGCTCGACGTAACCGCATCTCGCCTCAACCGTAACTTCGTCGCGGTTATCATTTACTCTGTCTTCTCCCATCTGCTCAAGGAAGTATTGGGAGAGAAACATTCTGCATAGGGCTTAAACGTGGAATTATTTTGCCTATATTGGCAAGAAGATGTGTCACGATTCTAGTCTGTCTTCACTGAGCAACATACTTGAAAGACCTTATAGACCGCTGTCCGCCTTCTCTGTCATTGTCGGCCAAGATGAACTTCGACTTTGATTCACAAACGCGCCGCAAACTTGGTTACCAACTTATTGAAGTGGTAGACAGGTTCTTTGCTTCTCTGGCCGATCGTCCAGTTCAACCCGCCGCCGAGGACCGGATTTATCCTCCCCGTCTTAGCCGGCTCCCGGAGGCCGGGGAGGACCCTGCCCAGGTTCTCGATCAAGTCTGCGGTGAGCTGGTCGACAATGGGTTCCACGTTCCCAGCGCACACTATCTTGGAATGATGAATCCCACGCCTACCTACATGGCGTTCCTCGCCGAGTCCCTGGTCGCCGCGCTCAATCCTCAGCTCGCCAGTCTGGACCGGTCGCAGACGGCTTCGAGAATCGAGGCGGAAACTGTTCGCTGGGTTGGGGAGCTGGTGGGATGGCAAACCGCACCCAGTGGAACGTTCACAACCGGCGGCAATGAAGCGAATCTCAGCGCCTTGGCCATGGCGCTCTCGGCTCAGTTCCCGGGCGTAATCGAGAATGGCATCGCCTCGATAGGCGCTCAGCCGGTCTTCTATGCCTCGATGGAAGGACACCATTCCTTAGACAAATCGGCGGGCTTGCTGGGCCTTGGGCGGAAAGCCCTGCGCCGAATCCCCGTAAACGAACGCTTGCAGCTCGATGTGCAACAACTCGAGGCCGCAATCAAAGAGGATCTGGAATCCGGCAAGAAACCATTTTGCATTGTGGCTACCGCCGGAACCACCAGCTCGGGGGCGATCGATGACATACCCCGGATTCATGAAATTTGTCGCCGCTACAACATCTGGCTCCACGTTGACGGCGCGTATGGCGCTGCAGTGCTCTTTTCGAACCGGCACCGCGGCTTGGTTCGCGGAATTGAGCAAGCCGATTCGGTTACCTTCGATCCGCATAAGTGGCTGGCCATGCCTTTTTCCGCAGGTCTCCTTCTCACACGGCATTCCGAAGTATTAGAGCGGACGTTCTCCGTTGCCTGTCCTTACCTGCAGAAAGCGCCTACAGGGACGTTGCCCGATAACCGCAATATCAGCGCCCAGTGGTCACGCCGCATGAACTCGCTCAAGCTCTGGCTAACGCTGCGGGTTCATGGCCGGCGAGCTTACGAGCGGCTGATTGACCGGCAAATGAGGCTGGCGCAGAGTTTCGCCCGGTGGGTAGCGAATTCAGAGTACTTTGAGCTGGCCGCTCCCCAGGTTTTGCCAATCCTGAATTTACGCGTGCGAGCCACCCGCATAACCCCGCAGAAGCTCGACGCGTTGCATGCCTCGATCATTGAAGAAGTCAACCGCGATGGCCAGCGCTGGATTTCCGCGGCCACAGTGAATGGACAAAGTGTGATCCGCACCATGGTGATCAGCTATCTGACCGAGGAGCGCCATCTCAAGGACTTGCAAGCTTCACTTGTGGCAGCATGCTGCAGTCTGGGACTGGAGTCAAAGTCAAACAGGGTTCCCGCAGTTCAGCCGACGATGCCCAGCGGTATTCAGGTCACTTCCGTACCGCTCCAGAATATGCCTCCGGTCTAGCGAAGCGGTAACGATTAGATGGTCGCCGATACATTGTTCCCCCTTATTGCGCTCAGTCCACAAATTGAGATCGTAGGAGCGCGCCTGCCAAATGCGAATTGGCTCGAGGGCAAATAGCGAATCCCGGCCCTCGCTGTGCGACCGGCGCAACCGCGGCAAGCCGCTGAGGGCCGACTGTGAAGGGCCACTCGGGTTTCCGTTGACTTGCGCGTTCCGCGTGTCTACTATCGCCTTCCGGGGGATAAATCACTTCGTCTTCGCACAACAATTCACTTTCAAGGGGCGTTCTCTATGAAGCGTACGTCAAAATGTACACTGGGCCTTTTCATCGCGACTTTCATCGCTACTCTGCTGCTCTCCGCCACGGCTGCTGCGCAAATGAATATGCCAAAGCCTGGCCCGGAGCACAAGAAGCTCGACTACTTCACCGGTAGCTGGGCCTGCGACGCCGACGTGAAGCCTGGGCCCATGGGACCGGGCGGGAAAATGAGCAACCCCCAGGATGCCGAGTGGATGGAGGGCGGCTACTTTATCGTCATTCATTCCCAGATGAAGAGTGCTTCCACGGGTAACGGCAGCGGGATCGCTTTCTTGGGATACGATCCCGACGAAAAGAAGTACACCTACAACGAGTTCAACAGTATGGGCCAGGCCGTTCAATCGAAGGGGACGGTGGACGGCGACGCATGGACCTGGATGGCCGACATGAAACCATCCGGGAAAGGCCGCTTCAGCGAGAAGATTCTGTCGCCGACGTCCTACACGTTCAAGTTTGAGATGTCATCCGATGGCACCAACTGGACCCCGGTCATGGACGGTAAGTGCACCAAGAACAAATAGAAGTACTCCTGACTCAGTACCCAGTAGCCAGTAAAACGACATAATCCCGCCGCTAGACTATTGTCGTGGCAACTCGGTACTGACGCTTCCGCCATTTATAATCCTCGTTTCGTATAATCTTTGTTTCGGCTCACCAACGCATTCCTGCTAGGCGAATTTCAGCTAGACAAGGCGAAAACGTGCTCGATTTTTTAGGCGACCTCAGGCGAACTCATATGTGCGGGGCTCTTCGGCTCTCCGATGCGGGCAAGAAAGTTGTGCTCATGGGATGGGTCAACCGGCGTCGTGACCTGGGGCAGATCATCTTTGTCGATCTGCGCGACCGCAGCGGCGTGACGCAGGTCGTGTTCAACCACGAACTGAATGCATCCGTTCATAAGAAGGCGGAAGCGCTACGCAACGAGTTTGTGATTGCGGCGATCGGCACGGTCAAGCGGCGCGATGCCGACACGATCAATCCCAATATCCCAACCGGTGAAGTTGAACTGGTGGTGGAAGAGCTGCGCATTCTGAACGTGTCGAAGCCGCTGCCGTTTCTGCCCTCGGACACGGTGCTGGCGAACGAAGAAATGCGGTTGAAGTATCGCTACATCGACTTGCGCCGCGACGCCATGCAGTTCAACATCGAGCTGCGGCACAAGGTGGCGCTTGCGATCCGCGACAACCTCGCTTCGCAGGGCTTCTTCGAAATTGAAACGCCCTTCATGACCCGCTCGACGCCCGAAGGCGCGCGCGATTATCTCGTCCCCAGCCGCGTGCAGCCGGGTTCGTTCTACGCGCTGCCGCAATCGCCGCAACTGTTTAAACAGATCCTGATGATCTCGGGCTTCGACAAATATTTCCAGATCGTGCGCTGCTTCCGCGACGAAGACCTGCGCGCCGACCGTCAGCCCGAATTCACCCAGATCGATCTTGAGATGTCTTATCCCCAGCCGGAGCGGGTTTGGGAAGTGGTCGAGAGCTTTTTGACTGCGGCTTTCAAGGCGGCGGGGCACGAGATCAAGACGCCATTCCCGCGCATGGACTTCGACGATGCAATTCGGCAATACGGCATCGACAAGCCCGACCTGCGCGTGCCTGCCTTGACCGACGTGGGCGATTGTTTTGCGGCGGCTGATCTGGAGCAACTGGCGATCAATAAGGATCTGCCAGTGATTGCGATCCGCATTCCGCATGTGGGCGAGCTTTCCCGGAAGGAGCGCGACGACATTAAGCCGCTCTTTGTGTCGAAGGGCGGAGCGCGCGTGTTCGAAGACTTTAAGCGCATCGAGACGAAGTTCCCCGAGGCGGGAGCAAGAGTTCGAGCGAAGATTCGGGAGAAAGCGGGCGCGGCTGCGGCGGACGATCTGCTCGTGCTGGTGGTTGGCTCGGCGCAGCCGGGCACATCCGGGGACGCGCATCCCGCCAGCAAGCGCAAAGTGACGCCCGCGGAACTAGCGATCTATGCCTCGGCCGGACTGCTGCGGGTGGCGCTGGCGCAGAAATATTCCGACCGTCACAAGCTTTTCCAGAAAGGCGATTTCCGTTTTCTGTGGGTGACGAACTTTCCCATGTTCGAGTGGGATGAAGGCGAGAGGCGTTGGAACGCGGCGCACCATCCGTTCACTTCGCCGCACGATGAAGACATGGATAAGCTGGAAACCGATCCGGCCATGGTGCGCGCGCTCGCCTACGATGTGGTGCTGAATGGGACGGAGTTGGGATCGGGCTCGATCCGTATTCACCGGCAGGATGTGCAGAGCAGGATTTTCCGCGCGCTCGGCATGACAGAGGAAGAAGCGAGGTCGCGCTTTGGCTTTTTCCTGGAAGCGCTCGAGTACGGCACTCCTCCGCATGGCGGGATCGCGCTTGGCCTCGATCGCATCGTGATGATTCTGGCGGGAGCGGATAGTTTGCGCGAAGTAATTCCCTTTCCAAAAACTGCCGCCGCGAAGGATCTAATGATGGAAGCACCCACGCCGGTGGCGGAGGGGCAGTTGCGAGAGTTGGGGATTGGAGTAGTGGTAAAGAGGTAGGCGCGACAAATCCCACTCATCGCAAAGGGTGCGCGATGAGTGGGGCGCCAGCAGTCAATTCGACTCGCGTTAGAATGTTGCCGAACCTTGGCTCACCCACACCGCCGCGCCGCTCGGCGATGACAGCCGAGCATAGAAAGTCTTCTTCGGTGTGTTGCCTGGGCGCAGCAATGGCACCGTGACGGTTTGCTGCAGCATGCCCGGGGAGAAAGTTAGAGTTTCAGAACTGGCTACATAGTCCACGCCCGCGACGGCGCTTCCGTCAGCAGTCGAAGCGTTCACTGAAACCGACTTGGCGAGCGCTGGATTCAACGTCACAGTAAACACCGCCGATGATCCCTGGATGACAGCGTCGCTCACAGAGAATTGCTGCAGAAGCGAACCAACCCGCACCCACCCAAACAAAGCGGGCGTCTGTCCCTCGCAATGTTGCTCGAAGTCGACGGCGAAGGACTGCAACGCACCCGTACTTTTGTACGTTGCCTTGAGCACGTCGAAGTTGCCAGTTAGGGTATTACAGCCGCGCCCGTCTCCATAGACGCTAAGCCCCGGAATGCCCGTAGGCTGGAAAGGATAACGCTGCGCGTTCAGATATTCACCCGGGGTCAGACGCGCGCTGCTCGGGCCGGCAAAATCCGTCTCCCAGTAGTCGCCGTTGTTCTCTGAAATCGTCACCACATTCGCCGAAGTGTTGGGTGTAAAGACCGCGTCGGATTGCGTGATGAGGTATTGCTGCCCCTGCCCGATATAATCGCCGGCTTGGCTGCTCATCGCAAGTACAGTCTGAGCGATGTTTGGGTCGCGAATCAAAACGGAGGTGGAAGCCGCACCCAACAGGGCGCCAGTGGGGGTATTCAGCGCAATCTTGAACGTCTTGTTCCCCCGCCCCAGCCGATCGCCGATGATGGGGACCACGATGTATTGCGAGGTCGTTCCGGCCGGGAAGGTCACCGACCCGGTCGTGGCTAGATAATCAACCCCTTGTACGCCCGTGCCATCCCCCGTCGCATACTGCACCGTCACCGCGCTCTGGCTTGGTCTCGATAACGCGACCTCGATGAGACTATCACTGGTTCCAGCGTTTCCCTTCAGAGTGTAGGCCTTGCCAATTCCAAGCCGGGGGGCGGCGCTGACGCTGGAGTTATAGCGCAGAGAGCCATACAAAGCCGGAAGCGCTCCTTCGCAATGTTGTTCGAAGTCGACCGCCAGCCGTGCCACAGCTCCGTCCAGCGCCAGCGCGAAGTCGGACACCAGGAATTGACCGGCGTCCGTGTTACAACCCCGCCCGTCTCCGGACACGTCGATACCCGGCCGGGTGGGCGAGCGAAAGGGCGTCCGTTGCGCGCCAACGTATTGTCCTCTGGCGAATTTCATGGACTGCGGTGAACCAAAGTCTAAGGTCCACCATAGGCTGTTGTCCGACGAGTTGAAAGTGACGTTCACCGTACTGGCTCCGTTCGACACCGTGAACGTCCCATCTGCCGCAGTAAATGTCTGCTTAATCCCTTGTCCGATGTAGTCGCCCGGTTGACTGTTCAGGTAGAGGTACGTTGTCGCGGTGGACGCGCAGGCAGCGTACGAAAACAAGCATACAAAGGAAACGATCCGGAGAAGACGTCGCGCGTATGAGGACATTCGGATGCTCCTTCGACACCGCTTAGTCTACCACTATCTTCTCTTGGCTAACAGATGCAATAATATGCACGCTAAGTCGCAAGAACTACATCTAAGTGGACAGTTACTGCGTGGTCATCGCAAGGATGGAGATACGGGATTCTCGTTCGCCCGCCTGGCGGGGGACCGCTCTGTGAACGACTTGGATTGCCACCGTTCGCAAAAGGCACGCGAAGGCGGAATCACTCTGACTTTTCCTTTGCTTCCAGGAAAGAGCGGACCTCATCGACGTCTTCCGGAAGCATTTTGGTGAATTCGATGCCGTTGCCTACCAGGGGATCGCAGGTAACTACGGTGGCCAACACCAGGAGTGTGTCCTCGAGTTGCAGCTTCATGTCGAGATTGGTTCCGACCGGCCAGGGAAAGCTGGTTTCGATATAGCAGCGATGGGGGCTGTTGCTGCCTTCAACGTTGATCTCCACCGGTACGCTGGTCTTGAGTCGTGGGTGAGTTCGGCGATTGGGTTCCATGGCGTTCTTCGCGTGAACAGTTCGTTTCCGGCGACGAGTATACGTCAGGCATCAGATATTGGGCACGGCCAACCGTTTCCGAATTCACCACCAAGGCGCGACTCTAGCTCCTCGCCGCCAGTCGCTCCTCCACCAGTTCCTCGATTCGACTGAGCACCTCGTCCTCGCTCATATTCGTCGAGTCGAGTACCACGGCATCCTCTGCGGCCACCAGCGGCGACGCCGCGCGCGTGCGGTCGCGCCGGTCGCGCTCACGAAGTTCCGTAGCCATCGTCTGCGCCGATGCGCCTTTCACCTGCCGCTGGTCCAGCCGCCGCTGCTCGCGAATCACCGGATCGGCATCAAGAAAGATTTTTAAGTCGGCATCGGGGAACACTTTGGTCCCAATGTCGCGGCCCTCCATGACGACTCCGCTGCCGATGCCCATCTCGCGCTGCCGCGCCACCATCCACTCTCGCACTCGGGGATGGACCGACACGCGCGAGGCCGCCTCGGTCACATCGCGATCGCGGATGCGCGCTGAAACGTCTTTTCCGTTGAGAAGGACGCGATGGCCGCCGATGGAGCGCTCAAGAGTAATGCGCGAATTCTGCGCCATCTTCAGCAGCGCAGCTTCGTCGTCGAACGAAGCGTCGCTCTCGATCGCCCGCAGCGCCAGAGCACGGTACATCGCCCCGCTCTCCAGGTTCACGTAGCCGAGTTTGCGCGCCAGACGGGAAGCGATGGTGCTCTTGCCCGCTCCGGCGGGGCCGTCGATGGCGATGATGAGTTTGCGTTGGGAGGGATCGGTCATCGTGGGAATGTGCGATTCTACACGGGCCAGGCGCGGAAAACTACAGGTGCGTGGGGATTGTAAAGTTCCCCACGCGATCTACTCGACTAGCTCACGCGCTCGGGGCGCCGATTCTTGGGGATGTATGCCTGCTTCGGCGGAGTTACTTGCAGCAATGACTTGCTCCCTATATGAATAAAACTCAATTCGCGTGCCGAAAGCAAGGCGTGGATTGCTTCTTTCACCCGCGTCCGCGGGACGAAGTTTGCCAGGAAGTTCTCGACCTCTCCCTCATCCACCGCGATCACGCAATCGAGATATTTTGATACCAGCGCGGAGAGCGCTTCCGGGAGCGAAATTCCGACGCCCTCGCGCACCACATCCGGCGCCCAGCGCGACAATTCGTCCCACACCGAACCTTCTTCCACCGTGTAATCCACGCGCGTGATGCGCAGCTTGGCCCACAGTTCGCTCAGCGCGCGATCAAGGCCGGCGTTTGAAACCGACCCGCCCAGCATCTCGCCCAGTTTAGTTTTTGAAATCGGTCCACGGCGCCGGATGATTTCGAAAGCGTCACAGGCCAGCGGCGAGTAAGGAGACCGCGGTCCGGTTGCAGGCGGCTGCTTCGGATTGCGCTCGCCTACGAGGGAATAAAAATAAGGAAAGACCGACGGCGCCAGCAGGAACGCATTGTTCTCATCAATAAGCGGAGCCTCGTATGCTGCTTTGTCGCGCAGCACGCGCACCATTAGTTCGGTCGCCTCTTTCGCGCGCGGATCGTTGTAGGCGTGCTGCCGCGTAGGCAGCTTGTCATCCACTCCCACCCAGGCTCCGATGAAAGTCGGCAGTAGAACCGCAGGCCGCATCGGATACATCAGACAAAATCCTACCGACTCGAGGAAGGCGCGCGCGTCATTAAGAGTGCGCACGGGCTGGCCGTCGAGGCGCCACTTTTGCATGCGAGCTTGCAGAAGTTCCGGGTCGGTCATGATTTCGATTAGAACACAGAAAAAGCAGCATTTAGCCCTTAGCATTTAGCATTTGGCTCTCAGCAATCAGTGTCGGGCTAAATGCTAAGCGCTAAAACACTGCTTCAGATTCGCTTGAATGCCTTCTGAATATCCTGCATGGAATAACGCAGCACCACCGGCCTGCCGTGCGGGCAGGTCATGGGATGCTCGGTTTTCGCCAGCTCCGCTAGCAGCCACTCCATCTTGTTTTGTTCGAGTGGCATATTGACCTTGATCGCGGAGTGGCATGCGATCGATGCGGCGATGCGCGTCCGCACCGCTTCCAGATTGATGGCCTGATCTTCGCGCGTCAACTGCTCGAAGATTTCGTTCATCATGTGCTCGATCTGCGCCGCGTCCACACCCGCCGGCGCGATCCTTACCGCGACGCTGCGCGCGCCGAAGGGTTCCGCCTCAAAGCCATTGCGCGCAAGTTCGTCGGCGATGTCGCTGAAGATCGCTTGCTGCGCTGGAGTCAGTTCGATGACTAGGGGCATGAGCAAACGCTGGCTCTCGACCTGCTGCGTCTGGCGTTGGCGCAGGACTCGCTCGAATAGCACGCGTTCGTGGGCGACGTGTTGATCGATGATCCATAGCCCGTCTTCGTTGACCGCAAGAATGAACGAATTTCGAATCTGGCCGAGGGGCCGCAGTGTTCGTAATGACTCGAGAGTCGGCGCGGCATGCGGCTCTTGTGGAATCGGCGGCGCGCAGCCGTGATCGGGAATCGGCTGCTGATTGCCTGGTTCTTGCGGGTCTCGTGCCAGGGATACCGCGGCGTTCGCCTCGACCGCGATGCCGCCCTCAAATTCGAGGTGGGCAGTCGTCGCCGGGATTGATGGCGCCTGCAACGCGAACCCGCCTGCAACCACGGGTTCGGATAAGTCGCGCCACGGGGCATGCTGCAGGCCATCGCTGTGGTTCGCGTCCCGGCTGAACGTCGGATTGGCGAGGCCGGGACTGGTGAGGCCAGGCCTCGCCGATGGCTGCGCGCCAATCTCCGTTAAAAACTGCGGGACAGGCCGCGCCTTCATGAGTGCCGCTCGCACCGACTCGCGCACGAAATCGTGGATCACGGTCTGCTGCCGGAAACGCACTTCCGTCTTGGATGGGTGCACGTTCACATCCACTTCGGCAGTCGGCATCTCAATAAAAAGCAGAACTACCGGAAACACCGTCGGCGGCAGAATGTTGCGATACGCCTCGATAACCCCATGCTGGATTAGACGGTCGCGAATCAGGCGCCCATTGACGAAAATAAAAATCGAATTGCGATTGAGCTTCTGAATTTCCGGCTTCGAAACAAAGCCATGCAGGCGTACCTCGCCGAAATCGTGTGGCGCGGACACTCCTGTCCGCGAGTCCGCTGCGGGCTGAACAGGCGGTCCTCCCTCCGCTGACTTCGAGGATGAGGTTTCGTGGACAAGAGTGTCCGCACCCCTTCGCCACGGTGGAGGCTGCGGCAGGCCGATACGCTCCAGTGGTTGCATTGCCGCGAGCGGAATCAACTGGTCAAGGGTCTCGCGTCCAAAGACCTGGTACACGCGCTCGCGATGACCAGCTACGGGCGGCGCCACCAACAACGCATTCGTCGCCGAGTGCAATTCGAAGTGCTTTTCCGGATGCGCCAGCGCGTAGTGTGTTACCAACGACGCGATATGGGATAGTTCGGTCGATTCCGATCTTAAAAACTTCTTGCGCGCCGGCGTATTAAAGAAGAGATCGCGAATCGTGATCGAAGTTCCCAGCGGCAGGCCCGCCTCTTCCACCCGGATGATCTTGCCGCCGTTAATTTCGAGGACCGTTCCCGCGGCCTCCTCTTCGGCGCGGGTTTCCAGATGCAGCCGGGCGACCGATGCGATGGAAGGCAGCGCCTCGCCACGAAATCCGAGCGTGGAAATGTTCAGCAGATCGTCGGTCTCTTTGATTTTCGAGGTAGCGTGGCGCTCGAAGGCCAGCATCGCATCGTCGCGCACCATGCCGCAGCCGTTGTCGGTGATCTGGATCAGCTTCTTGCCGCCCGCCTCCACCTGAATGCGAATGCGCGTGGAACCCGCATCCAGCGCGTTCTCCAGCAACTCCTTCACCACCGAAGCCGGACGCTCGACCACCTCGCCGGCAGCGATCTGGTTGGCAACTCTCTCGGCGAGGACGTGAATCTTTCCCATGGGGATCAGCGGTCAGTGGCGAGTGATCTGTGGCCAGTGTGACAGATTCCCAGGCGCACCGTAAAGGGGGTTGAGGTTTGTACGGTCACTTTGAAATTCTATGAAGCTCCCACAGGAAACCGGCTACGAAGACGATAACTACGGGTATCCAGAAACCCGGAGACTCGGAACGTACGTGCCAGCGCGGAAGATCAAAACCTTCGCCCCGGCGCAGGACCGGAATGATCAGCAATAGCGTCGGTGTCACATAAAGGATAAGGGCTGTGGCCCCCACCATCAAGATTCCCGCGATTGCGCTCTTGAGGTAGACCATACTTACTTCAATAATCCCACGAATTCATCCAAGCATCTATGACGCCACGGATTTTTGCGCGACGCGACGCAGAGCGCGAGATTAACGTATCGTATAGTTTTTTCCTGGGGTGTTGGCATGAAACATGCGATCTTGGGAGCAGGGGCTATCGGAGGCTTGGTCGGCACCGCGCTGGCCTCGCTCGGCGGAGACGTCACTATAGTGGTTCGACCGGAAAAGTTGGCGAGCTATCCGCGCAACTTGCTGCTGGAACGTCCGGCGAGCTCTAGCTCTATTACTGCGCCGGCGAAGGCCGTCGCGGAATTGAAGGATTCGGTTGACGTTCTCTGGATTGCAACCAAGACTTATCAAATGCAAACTGCGCTGGAATCTGTGCAGGCAGTGCCGGCCTGCGTGGTTCCATTGCTGAATGGAGTGGATCACATCGCGGCGCTGCAGGCCCGATTTGGAGAAGAGCACGTGGTCCCGGCAACGATCGCGGTGGAAGCGGAGAGAATTGCTCCGGGACGATTCATCCAGCGCTCCCCGTTTGTTCGCCTCAATATTGCCAGCAGCGGCGCGCCTGTGTTGGGAGCTATCATCGCACGGTTGGGTGACCTTGGATTCACCTGCCAGTTCATTCCGAACGAGCAGACTCTCCTGTGGAGCAAGCTCTGCTTTCTTGCGCCATTTGCGCTGGCCACGTCGGCATCCGGCATGAATGTTGGGGAGATTCTTGCGGATGGTGTATGGAAACAGAAATTGAGTTTCACGATCGCCGAGGCTTGCACAGTGGCGAATGCGAGCGGTGCGGAAGTTGACGCGGCACAGATTCGGGCGGTTTTCGACGGCATGCCACGGGCTATGCGCAGCTCCATGCAGAAAGACCTTGCCGCTGGACGGCAGCTCGAGTTGGATGCCATTGGCGGTCCCATTGTGCGCGGTGGCGAACGTTACGGGATCGATGTATCCACGACCGCAGACTTGATGGCGACCCTTCGGTCGAAGATCGGCGCCCGATGACTTCCGCTCATCGCCTGTGAAGGTCCAGGCTCACTTCCCTGTTTTCGGATCGGGACTGGAGTTTCCCATGTCAACGACCACCTTCCACTGGCCGTCCTTCTGCTTTTTCCAGATCGAGGTGTACTTGCCGTAATTGGCAACGAGCTTGCCCTCTTTATTTTTGGCGGTGAAGACGTAATTGCCGTAGGTGTAACCGAGATCGCCGGAAGCCGCCATTTCGGCGTGGACCGGCGTCCATGTTAGGGTCGCGCCTTCGGGCCAAGGAGGTTGCTTGCGCATCGCCTCTTTGCCGTTGATACCACCGCCGTCAACAATTTCGACGCCATCTTCGGCGAAGTAGGTGAGGAAGGCGTCGTGGCCGTGCTTTGCGACATCGGCGGCGAAATTAGCTTCGAGTTGGAGCAGGAGATTGGCACCCTTGGCGGATTTTTCTTTCTCGGCGAAGGAAGAGGCGGCGAAAAGGAGCGGAAGGAGAAGTGCGAGGGTGATTCTGTTCATCGAAATCTCTCGGGCCGCAGCGGCGGCGCATTTGGGTATGTCCGGCGATAAAGTTACCATGCGGGGAGTTCGGGCGTCGCGGCCCTTTGCGGGAGTCGACTTGTTCGGGATCGCGCTCGGAATCGGCAGCGTCATTTTACGACCGGTGGCTTGACTCACTGCAACGATACGCGGGCAGGAGTGCCCGCGCCACACCAGCGTTTTGCCTGCTACACTTTTTCTAAAGTGTGTTTATCGCCTTCTGGTGCGTGACGAGGCGCTGCCGAGCTGCGCTCGGCTTGGACGGACGAGGGCGTCCGTCCCTACACAATCTTATGGGGTACTGAGATGAAATGGCTGCAATGGGGAACCACTTTAGCGTTGCTGGCTCTGGTGCTTGGAACCGGCACTGCCTACTTTGCCACGCGCGAGACCAGCCATCCTCGCGCCACGAACGCGGCCTCAAATGCCGCCCAGACTCCCTTGGTAGACGAACGCCCGCTGCCGACTGCGCGCGCTCTCGCTGCTCTGGCAATTACTCCAGAAGAACAACGATTGGCCGAGGAAGCGGTGCGAATCGCGGACCACGAAGTGGACCTGGCGTTTGCAGACGAGCTGCGCCAAGCCGCCGAACAGCGATCCGATCAGGCTCCCAAGAACCGGGACTTGTACCTGAAACTGCAGCAGGCACAGGTCGCTCTCGCGGACGTGCAATCCCGAGTCGAACAACTTAAGGCACAGATCTCTTCCGCAAAACCCGGCGAAAAGGATGCATTACAGGAACGGAAGGATCTGCTGGACGCGGAACAGGCGCTGGATGAAGACGAAGTCGAAGACGCGCAACAGGAATTGATCCGGGCGGGAGGCGATCAGGAGGCCGCGGTCCAGCGGCAGCGGGATCAACATGAGGCGGGCGAACAAGCATTGGAGCAACACCAAAGTCAGAATCCGACGGGAGCTTCGCCAGCCGCAGCGGTCGATCTTAGCGCCAACAATCTGGTGGGCCAGGTGCGTGCCTGGATGTGGCTGCGAGACAAGCGCGCGCACATCGAGTCGGCGCGGCGCCTGGCGCAGGAGATGGGAACCGAACTGCTGGCACAACATGAGGCGCTGCAACGCCGAGTTCGCGAGGAAAAACCTCAAAGAGAAGAGACGAAGCAGCAGGCAACGGAGCTTCGCAAAGGGGCCGCGGCGGGGGCGGTTTCGAAAGAAAATACCGCGACCGCCGTCAATTCCCTTAAACATTTTTCCGACGACCAGAAGCTGCTGTCCGACTTCGACAAACGCATTCGAGATCAGCGGGAGTTGCAGGAAATCTACGGCAACTGGCTTGATGTGACGCGCGATCAGCAGCGCGCAGTGTTGCACAGTATGGTGCGATCCACACTTTGGATTTTGCTTATCGTCGTCCTGGTGTATTTCGGAAGCCTCCTGGTGAATCGGCTTTTCAAACAGGCTCCCCCGGAGAAAAAGCACCTTCTCACGCTGCGCGGCGTGATTCGATTTAGTTTGCAAGCGGTGGGCGTTCTGGTGATTGTATTCGTGGTTCTTGGGGTGCCGAACCAGATGCCAACCATCCTCGGATTAGCGGGCGCGGGGCTGACGGTGGCACTGAAAGATTTTATCGTCGGATTTTTCGGATGGTTCGTGCTGATGGGAAAGAACGGGATTCGGGTCGGCGATTGGGTCGAGATCAACGGTGTGGTGGGCGAAGTGATCGAGATCGGATTGCTGCGCACGGTGCTGCTCGAAACCGGCAACTGGACCGATACGGGGCATCCGACAGGACGAAAGGTCGCGTTCGTGAACAGCTTTGCCATCGAGGGACACTACTTTAATTTTTCGACTGCCGGCCAGTGGTTATGGGATGAACTACAGGTCGAGGTTGGGCAAGGGGAGAATCCTTATCCGCTGGTGGAGGCGATCCAGCGACTGGTAGAGGAAGAGACGCGGTCGAGCGCTGCACAGGCCGAGAAGGAATGGCAGAAGTCAGCTGGGTATCAGAAATCGCTGACCGCGGCGCCTGCAATTCATCTGCGACCGACCGCAGCGGGAGTCGAAATGCAGATTCGATATATCACAAGTGCCAATGAACGGTATGTGACACGATCGAAGTTGTACGAGAAGATTGTGGGATTGCTGCGCGGCGAGACGAAGCCGCAACCAGGCGCGCCGGGGCCGCAAGCACAGGATGGGAACCTTCCGGGCTCTCCGCGGAGTCCCTCGACTGTGACAGCTGTAGATCCCTCGCGCCGCTCGGGATGACAAATTCGTAGAAAGTTTTAGGGCTTCCGCGCGCTTCATTGCTCCAACCAAAATCAGACTTCTCTCAACCGCTTGCTGGAGGAGAGCCTGCCTGGCTCTCGCGGAGGAGTTGGTCTTTGATTTCGACGGGGAGATGCGAAGCAGAGAGCAGCTCGTACAGCAGCGGGGTGGGGATTTCGTGGCTGAATTCCAGAGCGCGCGCTAACGAAAGATGCTCGGTTCGTAAAAGCGCGGCGCGGATTTCACGGCGGCAGGACCACTTCGCGTGCTGGGCAACCGCATCCACCAAGGCTGCGCTGGCGGCAGGACGGAGCACGGAGTTGATCACGAGGGCTTCGGTGAGGCGCGGGTTTTCGAGCGCGGCCTCCGTGACTCGGGTCTCGCGAGCTACGGTTTTGGCATCGACGATTTTGGTACCGATGGTTTCCACATCCAGCAGAAGCGCTGCTGCCACTCTGCCGGAGGCGCGGCGGGCCAGCGTCAGACGTTCGCCGATGGTGACAGTTTTCAGGCGCGAGATCAGGACATCGTCGACCGCAACTTTAACGTCAGCGGGCACGGTGGGAGAGAGAGCGACTTTCATCAGATCAAAAGTGTAGAACTGGCGTGCGAGCGGCACGGACACATGGCGTGGTGTGTGCGCATGGCTGGCAAGCGCGATCATTACTTTTCGGCTCTTGAGGGCGTTAGTGTTCCTGGCGAGTTGCTCGACGACCTCAGGAGGCAAGTCGGTGCGCTTGAGGAGGGCTAGGGCGAAGTCTTCAGTGAGGGCGGGGTCGGCGGCGGTGCAGAGCAGATCGGCGGGCGCGGAGCCTGTGGGGGTCGCCGATGTCGTTGAGGGCGGCGCCGCTTCGTCTCTGAGTGCTTCGTCTTTGGCCATTTCCCTGTCGGACATCGCCGGTCAGCCTGCATCAGACGGGCAAGCCCCATCTCTACTGTGCAGCGCGAGCTCTCGCTAGCGCGCCTTCGATCGGATCAACTATATCTTGCCGAACGTCGATACCCGGCAAGCTTGTATGCAGCGTATTGTAGAAAACCTGGCGAACATCTGGAGACTGACGAAAGACACTGCCCGTCATTGCCGCAGGGAGCACTGCCGCTCGAGTATCGGGCCCGAGACGTCGGAGGACAACGGCCGCGAGGGCAGCCAATTTGGCTCCGGCGTCGGCCACGAGGTCGCGGGCGAGGGAGTCACCCTCGTCCGCTGCGTGGAGGACGATCGGGAACAGGCGCGGGAAATCGGGCGGCGGAGTCGAGTTGGCTTGCTGCACAAGTTCGTCGAGAGTGTCGAGCTTCCAGGCTTGGAGGATCATGGCCGTGAGCGCGGTTTCGAGGCCTTGATCGTGCGCGCTCAGGATGGCGGAGACGGCGCGGCGACCGATCCAGTGGCCGGAGCCTTCGTCGGAAATAGCGAACCCCCAACCTCCGGCGCGTGCGGTGTGGCCGTTAGCGTCGCGGCCGTAGGCGATAGAGCCGGTGCCGGCGATTGCGATCACGCCAGGACCGGCGCCGAACGCGGCTTCGAGGGCAATGGTCATATCGCCGACAACTTCGATTTTTGTGAGAGCTATTTCGGGAGCTATTTCGGAAATTAGCCGGACGAGGATCGTGCGAATCTTGGCCGCGATCGCAGGCCTGTCAGCGCCCGCGGCGCCGATACAGATGGCGCTAATCTGAGCGGGAGAAATATTGGCGGTTGCGCAAACCTGGCGGACGGCCGTGTGCACAGCCTCCCTTGCCTGCGTTTCGCCGAGGCGAACGATGTTGCTGCCGCCGGACATGGCGGTCGCCAGCACCATAGTTTCATCGCCGAGAACGCAGCGCGTTTTAGTGCCACCCCCGTCGATTCCGAGATAGTAGGCCATCGGGCTAGTTCTAACACAGGTTCGGTGTGATCCGTTCGGCGGAGGGTTCTGATCGCGCACATCCTTGTACAATGCAGCGAACTATTTGCTGGCTTTAGGAGACGCGGCGGCGAGCCGCGTCTCTGCTGGAAGGGATTCGCTTGGGATTGAATCGGATCGACCTGCTGATTATTGCGGTGTACCTGGCGGGGATCACGCTGTTTGGGCTGCGGTTTCGCAAGCGGCAGCGCACGATGCGCGACTACTTTCTCGCCGACCGTAACATTCCGTGGTGGGCGATTTCGCTCTCGATTGTCGCGGCCGAGACCAGCACGCTGACCATCATCAGTATTCCCGGCCTCGCCTACGATTCGAATTTTACTTTTCTGCAAGTGGTTATGGGATATGTGATGGGGCGCGTCATTATTAGTTTTGTGCTGCTGCCGCAGTATTTTCGCGGCGAGCTGTATACGGCTTATCAGCTGATTGAGCGTCGGTTTGGTCCGGAACTGCGCACGGTGACGGCGGCCCTGTTTTTGTTGACGAGAGCGGCGGCGGAAGGAGTGCGGGTATATGCCGTGTCGATCGTGGTATCGATCGCGCTGGGCACGGGCGAAATCCCTTCGATTGCGATCATCACGCTGCTGACTTTGATCTATACGTTTGAGGGCGGCCTCGCCGCGGTGATCTGGACCGATGTGGTGCAGACCTTTATTTACGTTGGCGGAACCCTGGTCGGCCTCGTGACGATTCTGCATCTCGTGCCCGGAGGATGGGGATCGGTCGAGGCAATTGCGGGTGGGCTGCACAAGTTCCAGGTGTTCGATGTTTCAATTTTCAATCCAGCGGCTTCGCCCCACTGGCCGCATTTGAATCTTGCGAAACCTTACACGCTGTGGGCGGGGATCATCGGCGGCGCGATTTTCACGACGGCCAGCCATGGTACCGACCAACTCATCGTGCAGAGATTGCTGGCGGCGCGAAATCAACGGCAGTCGGTGCTGGCGTTGGTGGCGAGCGGATTGGCGGTTTTTTCTCAGTTCGGGTTGTTTTTGCTTGTGGGCGTGATGCTCTTTGCCTACTACCGGGTTCCGTCGTCTGCGTTCGGGCGGGCGGACAGGATCTATCCGACGTTTATCGTGAGTCGGATGCCACACGGGATCGCGGGGCTGCTGATCGCGGCCATTTTGGCTGCGGCGATGTCGAACTTGAGTGCGGCGCTGAACTCGTTGTCATCGAGTTCGATTATGGATTTCTATCTGCGCTTACGTCCGACGGTAGCCGAAGCGGGGCGCCTGCGGCTGGCGCGGCTGGCAACCGTCTGGTGGGCTCTGGTGCTGTTCGGGCTGGCGGTGCTGGCCCTGCATCGGGTGGGGCGCGTAGTGGAAGTCGGGTTGCAAATCGCGTCGGTCGCTTATGGGGCATTGCTTGGCGTGTTTCTGTTGGGTGTGCTGACGAAGCGCGCGAATCAGTTCGGGGCAATAGTGGGCATGGCCGCAGGACTTGCGATTGAGCTTTATCTGTGGCTCGGCTCCACTGTTGCGTGGACGTGGTGGGTAGTCATTGGGACATCCGTGACGTTTGCCATGGGATACGCTGCGAGTGTCCTGTGGGGGGGTGAAGCAAAAGCGTGAATCGCGGAGCAAGCGGAGAGAACATGCCCAGACGCCCACAGGACCACCAGCTTCGCCCGGAACTAGCTCGCGACCTTGGCCTGTCGCATGCCGGCGCGGTCGTAGTGGGCACGATCATCGGGAGCGGAATTTTTCTGGTTCCATCCGAGATGATGCAGGCGGTGGGGTCGGCGCGAGTTGTGTATCTCGCGTGGGTAGTCGGGGGGCTGCTCTCTTTTTTTGGCGCGCTTACTTATGCCGAACTGGGTGCTATGAAGCCCCAGGCGGGCGGCGAGTATGTGTATGTTCGCGACGCCTACGGGCCGCTCGCGGGCTTTCTATATGGATGGACCTGGTTTCTGATCGCTAAGCCGGCTTCGATTGCGACGATAACTACTGGCCTGGTGCGCATCCTCGGAACTTTTCGAGTCTTCTCTTTTTTCTTCCATGCCTGCTTCTCGCGTCCCTTCCCCATCAGCTACGGGCAGTTGGTGGCGATCGGAGCCACGGTTCTGGTGTCGTGGCTGAACTACATTGGGGTGCGCCGGGCGGGAGACTTTCAGTTTCTGTTCACGCTGCTGAAGGTCGCGATCATCCTCGGAATTGTGGCGGTGGGCTTTTCTTATAGCGGAGGAACGTGGGCGAATTTCGCGACCGAGTTCGCTGGAGCGAAGGGCAGCGTGGCTGGATTTTTTGCGGCGCTTGTCGCCGCGCTCTGGGCTTACGATGGTTGGAACGATCTGAACATGGTGGCAGGGGAGATACGGAATCCGCGGCGCAACATTCCGCTATCCCTGATTTGGGGTGTGGCGACGGTTGGCGCGCTCTACATTCTGGTGAATGCGGCGGTGCAGTATGTGCTGCCGGCAGCGGCGGTGGCAGGCTCCGAGCGTCCTGCCTCGGACGCGGTGGCGCTGGTGCTGGGACGCGCGGGCGCCAGCCTGGTGTCGGCGGGCATGGCGCTTTCGATGCTGGTGACTTTGAACGGCACCATCATGAGCGGAGCGCGCGTGCCGTTTGCGATGGCGCGCGATGGATATTTTTTCAGGACGATTGCCGAGGTTCATCCGCGCTTCCGCACGCCGTCCGTGGCGATTGTTGTCCAGTGTGGGCTGGCGATCGTTCTGCTGCTGCTGGGAGGCAGTTTCCGGCAATTCTTTTCGCTGGCGATTTTCGCGGAGTGGATGTTCTACATGATCGCAGGCAGCACGGTGTTCGTTTTCCGGCGACGCGAACCAAGCCTCGAGCGGCCTTATCGTGTCTGGGGATATCCTGTGGTTCCGGCGGTGTTTGTGCTGGTTTCCGCAGCCCTTCTCTACTACACGTTCACCGACAATTTGAAGAGTTCGGCCGGCGGATGCCTGGCGATTTTAGCAGGCGTTCCCGTGTTTTATTTTTTTGCGCGGCGCCGGACTGCGACACTGGGGCGGCACCAAAGTAATCGGCCATCGGGCTGAATACCAAAGGTGGTTACCAAAGGACACGCGCAAGCGACACGTTTACCCCGTGCCCAATCTCCCATAAGGTGAAGACTCCAACCCCGAGCGCTGTCCCCCGCTTCGGGCCCCCTTTTGGAGTCATGGATGCCTACGTACGATTGCAGTCTTGAACTCGGCCTATTGCCTGAAAAGAAGTGGAACTGGCGAACCTTCGTAGCAAGCTACGGGTTTCTCACAGTCCTGATTCTGCTTCTGATCTTATTTGGGATCATGATGCCCGATACTCTGCTCACCACTGTGAATTATCACGTCACCGAACTGATACCACGGCCGGCGCTTAGGCCCGAGGTGCTGCCCAAGCCGAAGCCGCTGCCGGTGCATGCGAAGTTGCTGCCGCGGGAACCAGTGTTCCAAGCGCCAAAGCTGATCGTGCCGCGCGAGATCCGCGCGCCCAAGCCGCAACCTCAGGAAATTGAACCGCCCAAGGTGGCGCTGAATAACTTCGCGCCGGCGGTATTGAAGCCGACGAGCGGAGCACGTCCGGTACTGATTCATACCGGAGAATTCAAAGGAAGCTCAGTGACGCCGACGGTAAATGCTCCGATTTCGAAGGTGCAGACAGGCGGGTTCGGCGATCCGAATGGACTGAAGCCGAGTGACAACAGCAAGCGGAACGGCAAGCTGATCGCTTCCGCGGCGGGCTCGTTCGACATGCCGGTGGGCCCTGGGCAAGGCAACGGGTCGGGTGGCGCGAAAGGAATTAAGGGAACGGTCGCGAGCGCTGATTTCGGCAGTGGCGTGGCAACTCCGGGACAAGGAGACGGGCGCAGAAGTGGTCGCGGCAATGCGGGAGTGCAGACCTCGGGCTTTGGCTCGCAGGAGATCGCGCGGAATACGCCACATATTCAACGGGTGGATAGCGGCCCGCCGACCACGTCGGTCGAAATCACGTACAAGCCAAACCCGGCTTATACGGACGAAGCAAGAAATCTGAGACTGGAAGGCGAAGTTTTGCTTGAAGTGGAGTTCTTGGCAAGCGGGCAGTTACACGTAAATCGCGTGGTCCGGGGTCTGGGCCATGGACTCGATGAGACCGCCGTAGCCGCCGCGAACAAGATGCGCTTCAAGCCGGCCATGCGAAACGGGCAGGCAATGGATTCGACAGCAATTGTGCACGTGGTATTTCAACTGGCATATTGACAATTGGAGATGAGAGTTATGCGGGTAGTTACGAGCACTATGAACTGGATGATTTTGGCTCTGCTAGCGGTAACCATGACGGCAGTGGCCCAGCAGCCGGCGTCCGCGCCGCAGAACCCACAATCGGTTGCGGCAACGCAGCCGGAACAGACGGCTGCTCAGCTGAGCACCGCACCGTCAGGTCAGGCTCAGTCCGCTCCTGCTCAGTCAAGTCTGGCACCGCCGACCACGATGGATCAGGTTGTAGACCGCGTGATCATGCGCGAGAAGGATCTGATCAAGTTCTTGTCGCCACGCACTCCAATTGTGGAAACCTATCTGCAAAACTTGACGCAGGATCCGCAGCTGGGGCCGATTCCGCAGGATGATCGTTACTTTCTGGGACGCATGGACCTGAGCGACTCGATTGACCGGAGCGATTATCTTCAGGAAAAAGGCAAAGGCGAAGGCGAGGGCATGGAGAAGCGCCTTCTGGGCGGGCTCACGAAGAGGTTCAAGTTCCAGTACCAGCCGCTGGGCTTTTCGTGGATGATCTACGCCGACCGCAACGACTTCGACCGGCAGCACTACAATTTCCACTACGCGCGGCGCGAGTTCCTGGGCGACGTGCGCTGCCTGGTGTTTGATCTGACGCCGAAAAAGGACGCCGGACGAGGGCGCTTTCTCGGACGGATCTGGGTTGAAGATCAGGACTTTAATATTGTGCGTTTGAACGGCACTTATGCGCGCGCTTCGCGTAACAGTTATTACTACCACATGGATAGCTGGCGGTTGAATTTGGTCCCCGGTTACTGGGTACCCGCTTACATCTACAGCGAGGAAGGCGACTTCACGGCGGGAGCCAAGAACAAGATCGCGTTCAAAGCCCAGACTCGCATGTGGGGCTATAACCTGAAGACGGGAGCGGCGAACGACGAACTTACGAACATCCGGGTGGACAGCGTAAAGGACGATACGCCGACCGCACAGGATGCTACTCCGCTGGCTGCCGAGCGCCAATGGCAGCAGCAGGCGGAAGACAACGTGATCGAACGGCTGGAACGCGCCGGGCTGCTGGCGCCGGAAGGCGATGTGGACAAGATTCTGCAAACCGTGGTGAACAACCTCGAGATCACCAATAACATCGAACTGCCGCGGCCAGTCCGGACGCGGGTACTGACGACTTCACCGCTGGAAACTTTCAGCGTTGGGAACACGATTGTGGTAAGCCGCGGGCTGATCGACGTGCTCCCCGATGAGGGCAGCCTCGCCATGGTGCTTTCGCACGAACTCGCGCACATTGTCTTGGGACATAACTTGGGCAGTCAATACGCGTTCAATGATCGCATGCTGTTCTCTGACGAGGGGACTTACCAGAACCTCGGCTTCAAACACATTCCCGAAGAGGAAGCAGCTGCCGACAAGAAAGCCATCGAGATGCTGAAGGCCTCTCCGTACGCGCAAAAGCTAGACTCGGCTGGGCTTTTCATCAAGGCTCTGCAGAAACGCGCTCCGCAATTGAGCGCTCTGCTGCAAGCTCATCTCGGCAACAACATCACGGAGAACGGGACGGTCACGCGCATGGCGCAGCTGGCCAACTCGGCTCCGGCGCTCGATTGGAACAAGCTGGACCAGATCGCCGCCTTGCCTCTCGGTGGACGCGTCAAGCTGAATCCATGGGACGACAGAGTGGAGATCGTGAAGGCGCAGCCGGTCGCGATCACTTCGGCGCGCGACAAGATGCCATTCGAGGTCACGCCGTTCTTCCCGCGACTTTCGCGGTACGGCGTCGCGGGCACGCTCGCAGCGACCACCGTGGCAGCGCCAACGGCTACCACCGCCACCGCCAGCCCTACTCCAACCAACTAAGTCAGCTACCAAGTTGATAGAAGCGCAGGCCGGGACCGGAAGAAATTCCGGGGTCCCGGCCTGTGTCTATTGCGGCCGACGTGCGGGCTAGAAGTGTTTGCGGAGGTCGCCGAAACGATCTACCACCAGCAACCGCTGCGACGATGGCGCTGGTACGACTTCCTCGTGCTCAAGAATCCAGGTGTCGCCGTGAGGGATGAAGACGGCGTGCAGCCCCGCGGCGAGGGCGGGGTTGATATCAGACTTGGGGCTGTTGCCGAGCATCCAGGTGGCGTCCGCCGCGAGCCCGTACTTGGCGATGGCGGAGCGGTAGGTGGATTCGTCCTTCTCCGCTACGATCTCGACTGCGGAAAAATATTCTTTCAATCCTGAGCGCTCGACTTTTCCGGATTGCTCGGCGGGGTTTCCTTTGGTCATCATGATGAGGTGATGCCGCTCGCCGAGATACTGAAGGGTCTCGGGCACGCCGGGGAGAACTTCGATTGGATGATCGGCGATCTGGTGGGCGAACCTGCGAATGCGTTCGCATAAGTCGGGCGTGACCGGGACGACGGAAAGCTTCTCAAAAGTTTCTACCAGCGAATGCGCAAAGCTGTGCAGGCCGTAGCCGTGTTTGACGATGGATTCTCGCTCCACGTCGTTCAGTACCAGCCGAACCATGTCGGGCGAGTGCTCGCGATGGTCGAGAAACGAAATGAAATCCGCGATCGCCCGTTCGAAATAAATGTTGTTTTCCCAGAGAGTGTCATCGGCATCGATGAGCAGAGTCTGGGCGCCATTCTCTCCCCGCATGTATTCATGATAACGGCTCCGGCCCGGATTCGCGGCTTTGATAGACTTGTGTCCGTATGAGGAACGGTCGAATCGAGAACTGGGGCATTGAAAACTGCAATTATTTCTCAGCGCGATGGGCGCTTGTTTTGGTCTTCCTCCTGCTGATGCCGTCGTTCGCCGCGGAACAGCGGAAGGAAAAGGTGATGACGGGTTCGGCGGCGAAGAGCGGCGCCCCGGCGAATTTGAAGGTCACAGCCGATCTGGCGCGACGGCTGGCCAGGTTCCGGCGCGTCCAAATGCCGTTCGGGACGGCCGGTCTGAGCGCTCGCGAGCAACAACTCGTTCGCAAGCTGGTGGAGGCCTGTGGCTACCTGGAGAGTATCTACTGGCGGCAGAGCGATCCCGAGGGTCTGACGTTGTACCAGTCACTGGCATCGGCCCGGAATCGGCGCGATGTGCAACTGCGACGCTACCTGTGGATTAACGCGTCGCGCTTCGATCTGCTCGAACAAAACAAACCATTCGTTGGAACGGAGACGATTCCGCCGGGGCGAGGATTTTATCCTGCGAACTTGACGCGCAATCAGGTAGAGCTATTCGTCAAGGAGCATCCGGATCAAAAGGCGGCGATTTACGATCAATTCACGATCGTGCGGTGGCAAAACGAAAAACTGGAGGCCGTTCCCTACCGGATTGCGTTTCGCGCCTTCCTAGAGCCGGCAGCGAAAGCTATACGTGAAGCCGCCCAACTTAGTGATGATGCGGCGTTCGCGAAGTTTCTTCGGCTGCGGGCGGATGCGCTACTCAGCGATGATTACTTTGCCAGCGATCTGGCGTGGCTGGAGTTGAAGAATCCAAAATTCGACATCATTTTCGCGCCCTACGAAACTTATACGGACGGACTGCTAGGCGTCAAAGGTTCATTCGGTGCAGCGGTGATGGTGCGCAACGAAAGCGAGAGTAAGAAGGTGGAGCTGTTCCAGAAATATGTACCAGAAATCCAGGACGCGTTGCCGCTGGCAGCGGAAGATCGGCCGTCGAAACATGGTTTGGAGACACCGATGGAAGTGATGGATGCTCCGTTTCGAGCGGGAGACCTGACTCACGGATACCAGGCGGTGGCCGACAATCTACCGAACGATCCGCGGGTGCATGAGCAAAAGGGCAGCAAGAAACTTTTCTTCAAGAATTTCATGGACGCGCGGGTGAACTATGTTGTGTTGCCGGTCGCACGCAAGCTGATGGAGCCGGAGCAAGCCGCTAAAGTATCGGGCGAAGGTTATCTTCTGACCACGATCATGCACGAGATTTGTCATGGACTGGGTCCGGCGTTTGCACGCCTGGTACCAGATAAATCGGCCGGCAAAGTCGATATCCGGGAGGCGATCGGTCCGGGCTTCAGCGGCCTGGAAGAGGCGAAGGCCGATGTGACTGGAATGTTCGCTTTGAAATGGCTGGTGGATCATGACGCGCTCCCGAAAGAAAAGCTCGAGGAATATTACGCATCGTATGTGGGCGGAGTGTTTCGCACAGTACGCTTCGGAACAGCCGAAGCACACGGCCAAGCGGAGATGATGGAGTTCAACTATCTCTCGGAGCACGGCGCGATCCGGCGGAATGCCAGCGGGCGCTACGCGATTGACTACGAGAAGATGCCGAGTGCAATGGCGGATCTCGCAAAGGAACTCTTGGAGATCGAGGCCACGGGGGACCGCTCGCGTGCGGCAAAATGGTTCAAAAAGTACGGCACGATGCCTGACCATTTGACGGCGTCGCTGAAAGCGGTCTCGGATGTTCCGGTGGACATTGATCCGGTGTTTTCGTTTCAGCAGAAGGTGCGGTAATGCAGTTCGCCGCTTTCCTTACACCCAATCCACGCGCGGCGTCAGAGGAATAATCCCCGCGTTGTGTCCCATTTCGAGCAATCGCCGAACCGCTTCACGGCCGTCGTTTCCGTAGTCGAGAGTACGTTCGTTGACATACATGCCAACAAACTTATCGGCGAGTTGGGTATCGAGATCGCGGGCAAACTGCATGGCGTAGCTGAGCGCTTCTTCGCGATGATCGATGGCGTACTGGATGCTTTCGCGCAGCGCCTGCGTGACGCTGGTCATCGTTTCGTGTCCGAGCGAGCGACGGATGGCATTTCCGCCGAGCGGCAGCGGCAGTCCAGTAACTTTTTGCCACCACCTGCCGAGATCGACGACGCGGTGCAATCCGGATTTGTCGTAGGTAAGCTGGCCTTCGTGGATGATGAGGCCGGCTTCGTATTTCCCCTCGAGAATCTGCGGAATGATTTGATCGAAGGGGACGACTTCCACTTCGATGCCGGGCGCGAACAGTTCGAGCGCCAGGTAGGCGGTGGTGAGCTTCCCGGGCACCGCGATTTTCCTGCGCTTGATTTCGTCCTGCGTGAACGGGCGTGTGGACACGAGCATGGGACCATAACCGTCCCCCACGCTGCCGCCGCACGACATCAGCGCATAGTCATCCTGAATGTAGGGAAAGGCATGGAATGAAATCGCGGTTACGTCGTAGACGCCCTCTTGCGCCTGACGGTTCAACGTCTCGATGTCGCACAAGGTGTGGTGGAATTTCAGTCCCGGCACGCGAACTTTGTTCGTAGCCAAGCCGTAAAACATGAATGCGTCGTCCGAGTCCGGGCTGTGCGCCACGGAGATTTCGCGAACTGGAGCAGATACTGTACTCATAAGATTCCTCAATCCTGTTTCTATAAACTTCAGCGCCACACAATCCAGACTCGCGCCGTTCAAGACCTTGGAGGAGCCTGTTAATTTCCCCTAGAGGCGCGCGCTTGTCGCGTCTCCCGCCACGAGAATTAGACGGGGCAAGCCCCGGTCTCTACACGGGAGCTTGTCGGTGCCAGCGGGCGGCGACAGCGGCGGCCACCAGCACCTTGATGACTTCGGCAAAAACGAACCAGTAGAGGCCGTACTTGAGCGCCAGAGAAGCCGAGTGGGTAAGCACGGCAAGCCAACTGAGTCCACCTGCAAACAGCAACAGTTCTGCAGCCGCGGCTGCCACTGCGGCCCAACCGAAACGGCGCGAACTGTGCTCGTAAATATAGCCTGCAATGAATGCCACGAGTGGATAGGCCATGAGGAATCCACCGGTTGGGCCGACGAGATGGGTAATTCCGCTGCCTAGAATTGCAGGGCTGAATACGGGCAGTCCGAACGCCCCTTCGACGAGATAGAAGGAGAGCGCGGCGAAACCGCGACGCGAACCAAGCAGCAGGCCCACGGCAAGAACTCCGAAGTTTTGCAGCGTCAGCGGAACCGGCGTGCCTGGTATCGGCACGGTCACGCGTGCGCACAGCGCGACGAAGAGGCTGGCGGCGATGACGATGGCCACCTGCCTGGCCCATTCCATTCCCCGATCCGTGGGACGAGTCTGCCGTCCGAAGTCTTCAGCCGCTACTCTCGACATGGCTTTCCTTTCGTCATGCGCCGGACACCACAGGGATCATGCCTCAGGCGGCGACGAGTGGTCGAGGCCGTCAACCTCCGCTCTGTGAGCCGCCGAGAGCCTCATTTGCCGCCGGACCCGCATATAGAGCGTGAGTGCAACCGACACGACCACCGCAGTACTGACTCCCAGTATGAGGAACCACCAGAGCATCCGCACAACGTATTCAGGATAGCAGATGGGCGGCGACGAACATGTTCCTACATTAATGAAGAAGAGCGCTCCCCCGCGCTCAGCTCTTCCTTGTCGGCTTGGCGAGCGTTTTGCGGCGATTCTCAACATTCTTCAAAACCCGCTCCAGACGCTTGCGCGCCAGTTTCGATCCCGTGGCTATTTTCTCAATATTGGCAAAGGCGTCGGGATTGTTGGTTTTCGCTCGAAATTCTTTAAGGAACGGGTGGACCTTGGCGAAAATAAAGAACATTTCTCCGCAACAGCCCGGCTGCAGAAAAAGTTCTTCGTTGAGCGCGCCGTGCACCACGAGAGACGCAGCCATATCCCAATAGCCGCCTACCTGGCGAAGCCAGGCATTTTCCTGGCTGGGAAACGAATTCACAACTTTGACGAACTCGTCTGCGCTCTGCGGCCAGAATTCTGCCGTCAGCCAGTGTCTTGCCTTTCTCATCTCCGCTTCGCGGCGGAGGTCGTAAAGTTTCAGAATCAGCTGTGCATCGTGCGCGGTCGCTTTCTTTGCCATTTTTCGCCTCGCTAAATGTTAATGACGTTTACTTCTGGCTTGTCATCCTGAGCGAAGCGAAGGATCTGCTGTCTCGCGGTGCTTGCAAAGAGCCTCGGCTTCGCTCAGGATGACAACTAAAAATTAAGGCGTTCTGAAATTTCGTGCCGAATGAGTGATCTGGATCAGACTTTCGCAACGTCCGCGGTTGCGCCTTCCACCGCACGCTCGTAGTCGCACTCCTTATTCGGACATGCGATTACCGTGCCGTCTTTGCGGAGTCGCTCCACCAGGTACTCATGCCCGCAATCCGGACACTTCTCGGGGATCGGCTTCGCCGCGGACGTGAACTTGCACTTCGGATAATTTCCACAGCCGTAAAAAGTGTTGCCCTTGCGCGCGCGTTTTTCAACGAGTTCGCCTTCTTTGCATTCGGGGCACTTCACTCCGATGAAGTTTTGCTTCACAAACTTGCACTCGGGATATCCGCTGCACGAAGTGAACTCGCCGAAACGGCCGTGCCGCAGGATCAAGTTGCGTTTGCACAACGGGCAGGTCTCATCGAGCGGAATGTCGGGCACTCTCTTGCCCTGATCGAGCCGTCGCGTCGTCTTGCAATCGGGATAGCCGGTACAGGCCATGAACTGGCCGAAGCGCCCGCGCTTCAGGACCATCACGCGGCCACAGTTTTCGCAGTATTCCTCTTGCGCGATCTCCTGCGTTTCGGCCGTATCGAGGTCGGGCAGATTGATGGGATTCTCTTTGGTGAACTTGCAGGTGTCAGGGTTTTCCTTGTCGTAGGTGCTGCAGGCATAGAACGACCCGTGCTTGCCCCACTTGATGACCAGCGGCGCGCCACAGAGCTCACACTTTTCATCGGTCGGCTTCTCCATACGCTTGATGTTTTCCATGTGCTTCTCTGCGTATCGGAGATCCTTGGAAAACTTCTGGTAAAACTCGGTGAGCGCGTCGTGCCCGGTCTGCTTGCCGTCTTCAATCTCGTCCAGCTCTTCTTCCAGACGCGCGGTGTATTGGAAGTCAAAAATGTCTTTGAAGTTCTCAACCAGTAGATCGGTGACGACGAAGCCGATCTCCGTGGGAGTGAACTTGCCTCCGATTTTCTGCGCGTACATCCGCTCCTGGATGGTGCTGAGAATGGTGGCATAGGTCGAGGGGCGCCCAATGCCGCGCTCCTCAAGCTCTTTGACCAACGAAGCTTCGTTGAAGCGTGGAGGCGGCTCGGTGAAATGCTGCTCCGGGAGAAGAGACTTCAGCGTCAACTTCTGTCCGGCCTCGAGCGGCGGGAGCTTGTGCTTCAGTTCCTCGTCCTCTTCGTCCTTGCTGTCTTTCGACTCCTCATAGACCTTCAGGAAGCCGTCGAACTTCATGACCGATCCAGTTACGCGGAACCAGAACACGTCGCTTCCAGCCTTGGCATCGAGGTCGACCGAAGTCTGGTCGAAGATGGCGGGATTCATCTGCGAGGCGACGAAGCGCTGCCAGATCAGTTTGTAAACTTTGAATTCATCCTCCTGCAGATATTGCTTGACCTGGTCGGGATGGCGCACCGCCGAAGTCGGGCGAATGGCCTCGTGAGCCGCTTGCGCTTCTTTCTTCTCCTTATATGTATTGGGAGAAGCCGGCAGATAGTTAGCACCGTACTCGCTGGTGATGTATTCCCGCACTTCGGTGATCGCCTCGGCCGAAACCCGGGTCGAATCGGTTCGCATGTAGGTGATCAGGCCGACCAGCCCCTCGTCGCCGAGTTCGATACCTTCATACAGGCGCTGCGCGATCATCATGGTGCGCTTCACGCTGAAGCGCAGCTTGCGCGAGGAATCCTGCTGCAGCTTGCTGGTGGTAAACGGCGGAGTGGCATTGCGCCGTCGTTCTTTCTTTTCCGCTGAGCGCACGACCCAATCGGCTCTTTCGAGCGTCTTACGGATTTGTTCCGCTTGCTCGCCGTTGGTGACTTCGATTTTCTCTTCGCCCTTGCCCAGGAACCGGGCGTCGAAGGCAGGAGGCCTATTGGCGGCAAGATTGGCGTCAATCGTCCAATATTCTTTTTTCTCGAAGGCTTTGATTTCGCGTTCGCGATCGACGATCAAGCGGAGTGCGACGGTCTGCACCCGTCCGGCGGAAAGGCCGCGGCGGACTTTGTCCCATAAAAGAGGAGAGACCTGGTATCCCACTAGGCGATCAAGCACGCGCCTAGTCTGCTGCGCGTCGACTAGATTGCGATCGATGTCGCGGGGATGCTCGAAGGCGGCCTTGACGGCACGCTGCGTGATTTCGTTGAAAGTCACGCGGCGGATGCGCGCGCCATCGCCAACGTCGTCGGTCTTTGGTTTGGTCTTCTTTCCCTTCTTTTTCTTGCCGGAGTCTTCGCCAAGTTCGTCGGCGAGATGGGAGGCAATGGCTTCGCCTTCGCGATCCGGGTCAGGCGCGAGGTAGATGTGGTCGGCCGAGAGAGCCAGCTTCTTCAGCTTGGCCAAAACTTTTTCTTTTCCGGGAATGACGACGTATTCGGTTTCGAAATCGTTTTCGACGTCGACACCGAGGCTGCTTTTGGGCAGGTCTTTTACGTGGCCGAAAGAAGCATCGACCGTGAATCCCTTGCCCAGATACTTCTGGATAGTTTTCGCCTTAGCCGGCGATTCGACAATGACCAGACCTTTTGACAATGGCTCCTCAGTTTGGCGGTATTGGAATTGAAGCTAGCACGAATTGGCGGATTGCAACAACTAGGCGGCTCTTGGCTGTTAGCACTTGGCCTTTAGCTTGCTCGTCACTAGAGCAAGCTTCTCTTCATTCACGGTCTGACTCCTGATTGTTTGTGATAGCGATGACATCATGCGCATGATTGCTCCTAAATCGGAATCTAGACCCTGATAGAGCTTGGCTTCGAGGAGACCCAAGTCCCGCGCTAACAAAAAGTGATACGACAACTCGGCCCCCGAACCCATCGCAATCTGGATGAACCTACCCATCTCTCCATCCGATCTGCGACCGCAACCTTCAGCAAGGTTCGCAGCAATCGATGCCGACGCACGACGCATCTGGCTAGTCAGCCCAAATCGTTCGTCGTTGGGGAAGGCCTTCGTATTCTTGTAGACGGCGAGCGTAAGCAGGTGTGCCTTCTCCCAAACAACCAGGTCTTTGTAGTTCCTCACGAATGCCTCCGCACAGTTCAGCTAAAAGCCAAGAGCCAACAGCTAAAAGCTCTTTACAAAATTCTTCCCCGGCATCTGCCGTATCTTCCCGTTCAGCTCCAGTTCAAAGAGCGCAGCAAAGATCTCTGACGACGATATTTCGTTTTCCAGCAATTCGACCAGCTCATCGATATGCGTGGATTCATCGGCCTTGAGCAACTTGAGAATCTTTTTTTCGTGGGGCGAGGCCACCTCGTCCGGGAATAGAGATGCGGTTTCCGGTTCGTGGGATTCATTCTGCATAGAACTGAGCGCGGCCTGCACATCCGCCGGAAGCTCTTCCCACACGTCTTCCCAGGTGGCAACGAGCTTCGCTCCCTGCTTGATCAGCGTGTTCGGACCCCAGGAATTCTTGTTGGTCACGTTGCCCGGGACGGCATAGACATCGCGGTTTTGTTCGAGGGCACAACGGGAAGTGATGCGCGTGCCGCTGTATTCCGCGGCTTCGACCACCAGTACGCCGGCGGACATTCCGCTGATGATCCGGTTGCGGATGGGAAAGTTTTGCGGGGCCGGGAAAGTTCCGACCGGGAACTCGGAGATCAGTGCGCCGCCGAGTGCCACAATTTGTTCCGCAAGCCGCGTGTTTTCCTTGGGGTACACGACGTCAATTCCGGTACCTAGGACGGCGACCGTTTTCCCCTTGGCGGCGATGGCGCCGCGATGCGATGCGGTATCAATGCCGCGCGCCATGCCGCTGATGATCACCAGTCCGCGAGCGGCGAGGTCGGTCGAAAGGCGTTCGGCCATGCCGCTGCCGTAGGGCGTAGGGTGACGCGTCCCCACCATCGCGATGCCGGGCTGGGCCAGTACCTCGACGTTCCCTTTCACAAAGAGGATCACGGGGGGATCATAAATTTCTTTCAGCCGCGACGGGTATTCAGGATCGCTGAGTGAAATAATTTTGGCATTCGCCTCGGCCGCCTTTACGCATTCCTGCTGTGCCAGTTCAAGCGACTTTCCCGTCGCCAGCGATTGCGCGGAAACGGCGCGCATCCCCGTGGCTTCGAGTTCGGTCAGGCTGGCCTGGAAGACGCGCTCGGCCGTCCCATAGTGCTCGATCAGTTTTTTTATGCGCGTGGGGCCCAACCCCTGAGTCAGGGCCAGCGCGAGCCAGTAGGTAGATTGGTAAGAAGCGGGATTGGAGATGGCAACGGCCACGTTAGACATATTGGGCATACTGCGTGACCCTAGCCTGACACGGAAAACGCTGTCAAGGATGGCGCGCACATCACTTTTGGTAGAATTCGTAAACTAATGAGCCGGTTAAAGATCTCGTCAATTTCCTACCTGAACACGGCACCTCTAATGTGGGATTTTGAGCATGCCGGGGTGGGCGCGGACTTCCATATTTCCTACACCATCCCCTCCGCCTGCGCCGAGGCTTTGCGTACGGGGACGGCCGATATTGGCATCATTCCGGCGGCGGCTTATGCGACGGTTCCGGATCTCGTCATCATCCCCGACGTGGCGATTGCGGCCCGACGGGCTGTACGGTCGATCCTGCTGGTTAGTAAAAAGCCCGTGGATCATTCGTCAGAGCGGCCATTGTGGAAGCAAGTGCGCACGGTTGCGCTGGATACTGCTTCGATGACCTCGGTCGCGCTGGCCAAGATTCTGTTTGCAAAATGGCTGGGTGGAGCGCGCGATTATAAACCGATGGCTCCGGATCTCGATGCCATGCTCGGCGCTTGCGATGCTGCTCTGCTCATCGGAGACCCGGCGCTGCAGGTCGATCGGACGCGCTACGCTACACTCGACCTGGCGGAGGAGTGGGTGGCGCGCACGGGCAAGTCATTCGTGTTCGCGTTCTGGGCCATTCGCAAACAGGCACTAGCTGGACGAAATGGGGCGGCAATCGCGGAGGTCTTCAAAACGTCGCGCGATCATGGGCTGTCGCCGAAAAATCTTGAAGCCATCGCGCAGGAATGGGCGCCGCGACTCGACCTTGTTGTAGAGATAGTTCGCGTCTACCTGACGCATAACATCCATTATTACCTCGACCCTCCGTGCCTGGAGGGGCTTCAGCTTTATTACCGCCTGGCCGCGGAAATCGGAGCCCTTCCGCAGGCGCCGGAGTTGCAGTTCGTTTAGTATTTGCATCTACCACCCTCAAATCGTGCTCCAATAATGAAGATGCACTTGCTTGCGATCGTCCTGCTCATCTCGAAAAAAAGCACCCTGCGATGGTTGGTCCATCTCGGTGGGCCCGGCCTGATTCTGCTGGGCGTCATCGACAACTCGCCGATTCCTCTACCGGGTAGCATGGACGTCGCCACCATCCTCCTGGCCGCCCACAATCGCAAAATGTGGGTCTATTACGCAATCATGGCGACGCTCGGAGCTGTCCTCGGCGGCTATCTTACCTACCGCGTGGCTCGCAAAGGTGGTAAGGAAACTCTGGAAAAAAGGTTCTCGAAGAGGAAGACCACCAGAGTATATGCGATTTTTGAACGCTGGGGCCTAGTGTCGGTCGCGATCCCGGCTATACTTCCGCCGCCCTTTCCCATTGTGCCCATGCTCTTGGCAGCGGGCGCCTTGCAGTACCCAACCAGGAAGTTTCTGGCCGCTCTGGCCCTGGGGCGCGGCATTCGGTACGCCATCCTTGCTTATCTAGGGGCGCACTACGGGCGGCATATCGTGAATTTTTTCGCGCGGTACTACTGGCCTGTGCTTATCGTTCTGATTGCTTTCGCCGTGTCGGGCGGACTCTACGGCCTGTTTGAGTATAAACGCCGACAGAAAGCCAACGCGCCCAAGCCTGCGCGTCCGAAGGTGCAGCCTCGTCAACGGACCGCCTAATCATCTCGCCCATCCGGTCGGGCGGGAAACCCCGATCACAGAACGCTATTGCAGCGCATTCTGTTTGACCTGCTGATCGAGTTGGGGCAAACTGGGGGCCACCTATGGGGCGCAACGGCGAAGATCGGGGCAAGGGAACCTTCAGGCTGACCGAAGCGTTAGTAGCCCTTGGTCGTATCCTCGCGTGTTGTGTACTCTCGGCCCCGGCGCTGGGGTATCCGCAAAGCACGGATCGCATCCCCGGCACTCTGAATGTAGAACCCTCAGTCGTCTACCGCACTGATCCGGGAACCTGCGTACTGCTCTTCAAGGTGTTCGGCGAAAAGTTGTCGGTTCCTATTGATCGGCAGGCGCTGCTCAAGTTAGTAAACCTCAAGGATCAGAAAGTTGTCTGGCAGACGACTGAAGAGAACTCACAGGGAGCTTTTACCAATGTTCCATTCGGAAACTACGATGTTGAAATAAGCGCGGTTGGCTATTTAAGTACGCACCAAGTAGCGCAGACATCGAACGCACAATTGCAACAGTTCGAAATCGTCCTCCGGCGAGACCCTGCTGCGATCAACCTCGACGCGGACGATCGCGCCCTGCCCTCCAAAGCGCGCAAAGAGATGAAGCACGGCGTCTCCGCCCTCAAGTCTCGCAACTTAAAAGATGCGGAGAGACACCTCGCGGAGGCTTACAAGGCAGCGCCGTCGAGCGGCGAACTCAATTTCCTCCTGGGCTATTTATATTTTGAACAGAGAGACTACGAGAGAGCGTCGAATTACCTCGGAACCGCCACTAAGCTAAGGCCGAACGATGGAACATCTCTCACTCTGCTGGGCAGGGCGTATTTGGAGCGCAAGGACTATCCGCAAGCTCAATCGGTTTTGGAGCGGGCCGTAGCAACAGACGCAGAGATCTGGCTTCCTCACAACCTGCTTGCCGATGCGTACTTACACCAGAAGAATTACGACAAGGCGGGAGAGGAAGCCCAGGCTGCAATCGATAAAGGGAAGGCGGAGGCGAATCCGGCACGGCTGATTCTCGGTCAGGCACTCATTAGCTTGGGACAGGACGAGCAAGGCGTGCAGGCGTTGGAGGGTTTCCTTCAGCAGTCGCCGAGTCAACCGATGGCCGGGCAGGTACGCAGTCTGATCGCCGAAGTCCGGGAACACGAATCCGCCGCGCCATCCGCGGACCGTGAAGTGAGGACCGGGACAAAACTATCGGGCGTCGATCCGCTGCAGGCGCTCGCAGCGCCGGGACTGTCGGAAAAGTCCTGGCAACCACCTGGCATCGATCAGGTCAAAGTTGCTCTGGCCTCCGGCGTCGCCTGCCCGTCCGAGAAGGTGGCCGAAGAAACGGGAAAGCACGTCGGCGAACTGGCGGACGATGTAGCCCGTTTCTCGGCAATCGAAGACCTGTTTCACCAGAACCTCGATCTATTCGGCATTCCCATACGGACCGAAACGCGGAAATACAACTACGTAGCTTCGATCTCAGAACCCGAGCCGGGCTTTCTGGCCGTGGATGAGAGCCGGGCCGACAAGATAGAACTGGAGGGTTATCCCGACAAGATTGCCAGCACGGGGTTCGCGGCGTTGGCCCTCGTCTTCCATCCCCACATGCGCGACAACTTCGACATGAAGTGTGAGGGCCTCGGGGATTGGCATGGTCAGGCGAGTTGGATCGTGTACTTCAAACAGCGGGATGACAAGCCCAACCGGATGCACAGTTACAAGGTTGGGAGGCTAGTGTATCCCGTAAAACTGAAGGGACGGGCGTGGATTACAGCGGACAAGTTCCAGATCGTACGGATTGAATCCGAGATGGTTCGACCAATGCCGGAGATAAAACTCCTCAGCGAGCACCAGGTTGTCGAATACGGGCCAATCCGTTTCGACAAGAAAAACATGTCACTCTGGCTGCCGAAGAGCGCGGAAATCTATTTCGATTTCCGGCAGCACCACTACTATCGGCGGCACAGCTTCGACCACTATATGTTGTTCTCCGTGGATTCGGACGAGAAACGCAAGGAACCGGTCGTCAAGCCCACCGGCAAGCCTCCGGCGACCACCGAACCGGCTATCACTGAACTCGCGCCCGGCCCCCCTCACCAGCTAAAATAGCCATTACCGTGGGGTGAAGAGGATGTCCCTGACCAAACAGCAAGCCGTGGAGATGTTTCGGTCCGATGACCTGATCGGGATTGGCATGGAGGCGGACGCGGTCCGCCGCAAAATGCATCCCGAAGGCACCGTGACTTACATTATCGACCGCAACATTAACTACACCAACTTCTGCACGGAATATTGCACGTTCTGCGCGTTTTACCGGCCGTTGAAGGGGCCGGCGGCAAAGGAAGGCTACATCCTCGATTTCGACACCATCTACGAGAAAATCCGCGAGACCGTGGAACTCGGCGGCACCGGCGTGCTGATGCAAGGCGGGTTGCATCCCGATCTCAAAATCGATTGGCATGAGCGCATGCTAGCTGGAATCAAGCAGCGCTTCCCACGGGTCCACTTGCACTGCTACTCCGCCTCGGAAATTTTGGCGATTGCCGAGTACAGCAATCTCAGCGTACGCGATACGATTGCGCGCCTGCGCGACTCCGGACTGGATTCGATTCCGGGCGGTGGCGCTGAGATTCTTGACGATGAAGTCCGTTACAAAATCGCGCGCTTGAAGTGCCTGACCGCGGATTGGTTGCTGGTACATCGCACCGCACACCAGCTTGGCATGCGCACCACCGCCACCATGATGTTTGGCGTCGGCGAGTCCATCGAACACCGGGTCAACCACTTGCAGTGTCTTTACGATTTACAGCAGGAAACCGGCGGGTTTACCGCGTTTATCCCGTGGAGTTTCCAACCCGCCAACACCGCGCTCGGCGGACGCCGCTGGGATGAAGCCACGGCAGTTGAGTACCTGAAAGTGCTGGCGATTTCGCGGCTCTATCTTTCGAATTTCCTGAACGTGCAGTCCAGTTGGGTGACGCAGGGATTGAAAGTCTGCCAGATGGGTTTGCGTTTCGGCGGCAACGACGTGGGCTCCGTGATGCTGGAAGAAAATGTTGTCCGCGCCGCGGGCGTGAACAACTGCACAACCGAAGAAGAGTTGCGGCGCATCATACGCGATGCGGGCTTCCGCCCGGCACAGCGCGACACGCTATACCGGCAATATTTTTTGAACTGAATAGCTGGGCTAAACTTCCGCGTAGAGACGCGGCTTGCCGCGTCTCAGACGGGCAAGCGCCGTCTCTACCTAAACGTTCCTATTCATGATGCGTTCACTCGCCCTCGCTTTTTTCATCCTCAGCGCCTTCGTGCTCGCGAGCGCGCAGGAGCCCGCACCCTCGGCGCACACCACCTCCTCCATTGCAGGCACGGTAATAAAGGAACCGGGCAGCCAGCCCCTCAAGAAGGTGCTGGTGCAGGTGGTCGCGGAAAATCAGAAGGAAGGCGGTAACTACACCGCCTCGTCCGACGCCGACGGCTATTTCCACATTGAGAACGTCGTGCCGGGGCGTTACCGCATCTTCATCGAGAGAACCGGGTTTGTCGGGGTAAACGGGCACGGGCTGAAATCTGACACAAACGTTTTCACGGTTCAGGCCGGTCAATCGGTGGAAGACCTGGTTTTTCGAATGTTGCCGACGCCAGTCATCAGCGGACGCATCACGGACGAAGATGGCGATCCGATGTCTGGCGTCAGAGTCGTCGCGCAAAAGAAAAAACCAGGGAAGTCAACCAGAGAAAGCGTTGGAACCGAGGCGACGAACGATCTTGGCGAATACCGTCTCGCCGGGCTGTTTCCCGGCCAGTATTGGATTGTGGCCATGCCACCGGTGGACTTCCGCGATTACGAAAAGCAGGAGAAATCATCATCGGCAGTCGAACCCCAGCCGGATACCCGCTACGTCAATACCTACTATCCAGGAACCTACGATGCCGTGCAGGCCTCGGCGGTAACGCTTAAGGCAGGCGACGAAATGCCGGTCAACTTCACGCTGGTGCCGGCGAGAACGTATCGCGTTCGCGGAATTATTACTGGCATCACCCCCGCCCAGAAACCCTCAGTTGAGTTGATCTCCAAAGCGGGCGATTCTTATCGGGCGAATGCGAATGAAGTCGGGCCGGACGGCCAGTTCGAAGTGCGTGGAGTCGCTCCGGGATCGTATGTGGTGCGGGCATCGACCCCCGCCGAATCGCAGTCGTTTACGGCGCACCAGGATGTCAGCGTCGTCGCCGCTGACGTGGATGGTGTCAAGCTTACTCCCATGCCTTCGTTCACGCTCTCCGGCCATCTGCAAATCGAGGGACGCGCAGCGGGGGATCTCCCGCAGTACTCCGCAAACTTGCGCCAGGCCGAATTGCCGGAAGGCTCAGGTTTCTTCATGTCCCAGGAATTTTTTGGGACGAACGCTCCGGTCGACCGACTTGGAAACTTCGAGTGGAAAAGCGTGACTCCCGGCAACTACATTGTGCAGGTGTACGGAGGCGATGGGCAGGGTTTCTTCCTGAAATCGGTGAAGCTCGGCGGAAGAGATATCGCAACCGGATTCACGGCAAGCGGCCCAGCGGCGATTGATGTTGTGGTCAGCTCCAAGGGAGGCATGGTCGAGGGAACGGTCGTTGAAGCGACCACTGGAAAGGACGGCGAAAAAGATAGCGACACGGTTCAGCCAGTGGCCAACGTCGCGGTGGTAGCCGTGCCCGAGGAAAAATTCCGCAAGCTCCCAGATCGCTTCGGGATCGGATCGACCGATCAGCATGGACGCTTTACGATTCGCGGCGTGGCTCCGGGCAGCTACACGATATATGCCTGGCAGGATCTGGAAGATGGCGTCTACCGCGACCGCGACTTTTTGAAGTCCCAGGAAGCGAATGGTACGGCGCTGAGAGTGCAGGAAGGTTCTCATCGGCAGATCGAACTGAGAGTTAGTCCAACGGGTGAGGAGTGGAAGTAAACGGTCGTTAGTCGTTAGTCGTTCGAGGGTTTGCCAACGACTAACGACCAGGGACCAACGACCGACCACAAACGACCGATCAGGTACAATGCTTGGACTGCTTTCTTCCTTTTGATTCATGGTCCGGCTGAGTTCATGGATTTGACGCCCACTTCTCCCCCGCAAGCCCTAGTGTTGATCCTCGCCTCCAAGGGCTTGGTGCCCTACCTTCGCCACCATTTTCTGGACAAGACTTTCCAGGGGCTTTACCAGGTCAATGCCTTTGATCTGGCGTTGCTGATTCCCTACTTCATCGTGCTGATCGTCCTGGCGGCGTACGGCGCGCACCGCTACTGGATGGTCTATCTTTATTACAAGCACAAGAAGAACAAGACGACCGAAGCAGCGGCTCATTTCCAGTTCGATGATCTGCCCAGCGTCACAGTACAGCTGCCGATCTTTAACGAGCAATATGTGGTCGACCGGCTCCTCGACGCCGTATGCCGGCTCGACTATCCGCAAGAAAAGCTCGACATCCAGTTGCTGGATGACTCAACCGACGAAACCATCGAGGTCGCCCGCCTATTAGTGGATCGCTACGCCGCCTCGGGACATCCAGTTACCTACCTGCACCGCGACAATCGTGAGGGCTACAAGGCCGGCGCTTTGGCGGAAGGCTTGAAGGCGGCAAAGGGCGAATTCGTTGCCATCTTTGACGCGGATTTCGTTCCGCCGCCCGACTTTCTGCTGAAATGCATCCATCACTTCACCGATCCCAAGGTTGGCATGGTGCAAACGCGCTGGACGCACATCAACCGCAACTACTCGGTGCTAACCGAGGTCGAAGCCATTCTGCTCGACGGCCATTTCGTGCTGGAACATTCGGCACGGTCACGCAGCGGCGTTTTCTTTAACTTCAACGGCACGGCCGGCATGTGGCGTCGCTGCGCCATTGACGAAGCCGGCGGCTGGCAGCATGACACGCTCACCGAAGACACTGATCTTTCTTATCGCGCCCAGCTCAAAGGATGGAGATTTGTTTATCTTCAGGACGTCGAATGTCCCGCCGAGTTGCCGGTGGAGATGACCGCATTCAAGACGCAGCAGGCGCGCTGGGCCAAGGGTTTGATCCAGGTCTCAAAGAAAATACTCCCCCGGGTATTAGCGAGCAACGCATCTCGTTCCGTGAAAATCGAAGCCTTTTACCACCTGACGGCGAACCTCAGCTATCCGCTGATGATCGTGCTTTCGGTTTTGTTGATGCCCGCCATGATTATTCGTTTCTACCAGGGATGGTTCCAGATGCTCTACATCGACCTGCCCCTGTTTATGGCTTCGACGTTCTCCATTTCCAGCTTCTATCTGGTTTCGCAAAAGGAACTGTTTCCGAAGAGCTGGCTGCGATCGCTGCTCTACCTGCCATTGTTAATGGCTCTGGGAATCGGGCTGACGATCACGAATACGCGTGCCGTGATCGAAGCGCTGGTCGGCAAGCAGACCGCCTTCGCCCGTACGCCCAAGTACCGCGTCGAATCGAAGAAGGACAAGGTCGGTGCAAAAAAATACCGCAAGCGCCTCGGATGGGTTCCGTGGATTGAACTTCTGATTGGAACCTATTTCGCGCTGGCGGTCTTTTACGCCGTCGACAACGAGAACTACTTTACCGTTCCCTTCCTTCTGTTGTTCGTGATCGGTTACTGGTGCACCGGGCTGATGTCACTGCTGCAGGGGCGGTTCGCCGGACTCTCGGTGGGTTCGGAAACCCATACCAAGCCATTCCCGGTCGGAGTGTAGTTATTAGGGTGATCGGGTCATCGGGTGATCCCCGATCACCCGATGGCTTCAGCGTGAAGCAGCTTCGGAGGGGAACTTGAAGTTAATAGTGATCCTGGTCTCTTTCTTCACGGGTTTTCCGTCGAGTGCAAAAGGCTTGTACCGCCACTGCTTCACGGCGTCCACGGCGGATTGGGCAAGCACAGGCGAGCCCTCGACAACTTTGGCATCGCCCACCGTCCCATCCTCCATGACCATCGCAGCCAGAATGACAGTTCCCTCCTGGCGCAGCAGACGGGCCTGGGCAGGATAAACCGGCGCAACGCGGTGCACCAGTTGGCCGCCCGTAACTCCTTGCGACACCGCCGCAGAGAGCCCGGGCAACGAATCTTTCACGGAGAGAACTCCGTTAAGAGCGGACTGGTTCGTCGGGCCGTCGGAGATCGACGGCGGCTCGGCCAAGGCGTTCTCGTCTGAGTGCGACTCGGAGGGCGAGTCGTTCTGCGAACTAGTTTCCAGTTCAATCTGCGAAACAGTCTGCGCACCGGACTGCGAGTTGGGGACCTCGTGCGGGACGGCAACAGTGGCACCAAGATCGGCGAGTAGGAGCGATCGATCCTCCTGGGTTTTCTTTCCCGACACCACGTCCACTTTGGAGGCGAACTGCACGGGCGCTCCGGCTGAAGTCCTTCCGCGGGAGGGAAACAGGGATTCGCCGCCAGGATTCGCTTTCCAGATCGGGTCATTGTCGAGCGGAGGTTTACCGGGACGATGCGCGGTTGCGGCGTTGATGGTTTCGGCGTTTACGGTGGTAGCGCCGACCGACGGCGTCTTCGCCTGCGCCTTGCTATCCGCTTCGTCCGGAACTCCCCACCCAAGCCAGATCACCAGCGCAAGCAGCGAGATCGCCACGATGCCGATGGCACCCAGAACGAGCGGTCGCGATCGACCGCCCAGAAAAGCGAGAGCCACGTCCCTGACGCGATCCGACGCCGGCAGCAGGCCGGAGGATTGCGCCTGCTCAATCGCAGACGGAAGCTTCCTTACGGCGGAGGATGCATTATGCGGTTGCGATGCGCGCGCCCGTTCCGCGAGTGCCGCAAGTTGCTGAAGAAGAGTAATATTCTGTTCGGTAAAAGCAGCCGGCCTGGTGGAAAAAACTTCAAGAATTCCGTTGACCCCGCGCCACCCTTGAATCGGCAAAACGGCAATCGAGCGCAAACCGAGGCTGCGGCAGACTTCTATGTCGACAAGCGGATCATTCTCGGGGTCTGTGCAGTGCTGAATTTTCCCGGTGCGCAGACACTCCCCCGAGATTCCAGTCTCGGCACTCAATCGCGCGTCGAGAGCGGGAGCCACGTCGCCGCTGCGCGCGCGACACACCATCGCGCCGTCCTTCCACATAGCCAATGCGGCCCCGGAGGCGCCCGTCAGTTGCCGGGCGGCATCTGTGATGGTCGCGAGCATTGGGTCCAGGCGGTGGTCCCCGGCCGCGATCAGCTCCTTAAGTGATGACAGAGCTGTGCTCTCGTCCAAGTTGCCAAATATGCTGCCAGATATGTTTCCATAGATATTGCCGGATGTGTTGCAAAGCCGGCTGGAAGAAGTCTCCGGCAAAGAATCGCGATCAAGAGCGCTGAGCATTTTCCCTGAGCTAAACGGCTTGGATTGAGGCACAACCACAGATCTCTCTAAGTCGATAGATTTCCGGACAAAACCGCCAAAACCCAAGCGGCGCAGGCGATTTGGCCGAAGTATGAGCCATCTCCGCGCGCCTGTCAAAGAAAAAGACGCGGCACGTGTCCTTCTGGGTACTTCGCACCCCTTTGATCGGGTGATCGGTTGATCGGAGGTTCGGACAGGATTCAGACAGGAAAAGATGGCCCAATCACCCGATGATCCGATCATCCGATGCTCCGCCGCTCGCACCAAACTAACCAACAATCGAGTAGGGGGCCGATGCTACCCTGATGGGGCTCTGGTTTCTCGCACGTACCTCCGCTAGAGGCATTGCAGGGAACCAATCTCAAGAAGCTTTTACGAACGGTCGAAGCGCTGGCGGATTTGGGGCCCGAACTTACGGCGGACCGCGACTTCCGCCAAACCGCTCGCACCATGCTCACCGCCGTGATGGAAGCGGCGGGGGCGCGCGAGGCCGTTCTGTTTTCATTCGGCGAACGGCCTTCCTTGCTGACTTCGGTCGATGCCCAGGGATTCGCGCTGCTGCCCGAACCATCGCTGATTCCTCTGCTTCCCCGCCACGTGCATACCCTGACCGCGGCTGTCGGCCCGGTACTTCTCAGCAGTTCCACCTACGATGGTTTTCTGAGTTCGAACGGCAACGTCGCGCCGGAACTCTTCAAGTGCATTTGCCCGCTGAAAGTTCGGGGAAAGCTCGTCGGAGTGATCGCCCTCGGACGCCGGCCCGGCGAAGCAGCATACGGAGAAGACGCGCTCGACGCTTTCGAAATGCTGAGCCACTACGTGGCGCTGGCTATTCAGAATCACACTCTCGGCCAGACCCTGGCACAACGGGTTTCCGAAAACCTGCGGCTGCTGGCCTCGCTGCACGGGTTTTACGATAACGCTCTCGAAGCTTTCGCCACCGCCATCGACGTTAAACACGTCAACATTCATGGACACTCGCTGCGCGTGGGCCGCTTTGCACAGGCGATCGGCGAAGCCCTGGGGATGGATCCGAGCGATGTCGCGTCGCTCCGCTCGGCGGGCTATTTGCACGACATCGGCAAGGTCGCTGTCGATAAACGGCTGTTTGGAAAAGCATCGAAGCTTGATGCGGAAGAATCCCGCGAGATGCGGGACCACACGGTCGTTGGGCATCAGATCGTCAGCCACGTGCAGTTTCCCTGGCCGCAGATTCCAGAAATCGTGCGCTGGCATCATGAACGGGGCGACGGGTCGGGCTACCCCGACGGGTTGCACGCAGACGAAATGCCGCAAGCGGTACGCATCGTGGCCCTGGCTGACACCTTCGATGCCATGACCAGCGAACGTCCCTATCGCGAACGCCTGTCGGTTGGATCCGCGCTTCAGGAATTGATCCGTATGGCACCGCAAAAATACGATCCCCAGGCGCTGCAGGCCTTGCTGATCCAGGTGCGGCGGGACGCGGTCGGAAGCAACCGCATCCCCATCCTTGACCCTGAGGCGATGAACCTTTCGGCCTCGGATGTGGACGAATTGGCGTCCACCCTGCAACGCAGGATCAGCCATGACAAGACTTTTCTTACCTGAATTCTTCCGCTTGTAGAGACGGGGTTTGCCCCGTCTCCCGCTGCCAGAGACGCGCGGCAAGCCGCGTCACTAGGGGACCCCAGATACCCCTGGCCGAATCCTTCTTCGGTGTAAAATTCGACTTTAGTCCTCTGCACCTCGTTTTATTTCTCAATCACGATGTAAACTTGAGGCAGTTCGTGCAGTTGTATCCATTGGGCCTTGATTTCATCTAATTTCGTGAGTGCAGCGCCAGCTGATTTGCGAGGAGAAAATTGATGGCTGTCAGTGACCAGTCTGTCGCCACCGGTACACAGCTCGATCAGTTGTGTATCAACACGATTCGCACTCTTTCGATGGACGCGGTGCAGAAGGCGAACTCGGGCCATCCCGGGACCCCGATGGCGCTGGCTCCGGTCGCCTACTGTCTGTGGCAGCAGTTTCTGCGCTATGACCCGGAAAATCCGATCTGGCCGAACCGCGACCGCTTCGTGCTCTCCAATGGGCACGCCTCCATGCTGCTGTATTCCCTACTGTATTTGGCGGGCGTGCGTGAAGTAAGTCCAGAGGGCAAAGTTCTTTCGACGCCTGCCCTGTCGCTCGACGATATCAAGAATTTCCGGCAAATCGGCAGCAAGACGCCGGGACATCCCGAATACGGTTTGACCTCTGGTGTCGAGACCACCACCGGCCCGCTCGGTCAGGGCGTCGCGAACAGCGTGGGCATGGCCATCGCCGAACGCTGGCTGGCGGCGTACTTCAATCGTCCGGGATTCGAGCTGTTCAACTACGACATCTGGGCGATTTGCGGCGACGGCGACATGATGGAAGGAATTTCCTCGGAAGCCGCGTCGGTCGCCGGCCACTTGAAACTTTCCAACCTGCGCTGGATTTACGACAACAACCACATCACCATCGAGGGCAATACCGATCTCGCTTACGACGAAAATGTGGCCGCCCGGTTTGCAGCCTATGGTTGGGATGTCCAGCACGTCCATGATGCCAACGATCTGGTCGCGCTGGCCAACGCCTACAACCATGCGCTCGGCGTTGAGGATCGCCCCAAACTGATCGTCGTAGATAGCCACATCGGTTTTGGCTCGCCGCACCGGCAGGACACAAAGGAAGCGCACGGCGAAGCGCTCGGCGAAGAAGAAGTCAAACTGACGAAGCGCGTCTATGGCTGGCCGGAAGACGCGAAGTTCCTGGTACCCGACGGAGTGCGCGAGAACTTTCGCGACGTCATGGGCAAGCGCGGGCGGCAATTAAGCGGCCAGTGGAACGCGCTGTTCAGCAAGTACGGCCAGCAATATCCGGATCTAGCTGCTCAATATGGACGCATGCAGCATTACCAACCTTCCGACGGATGGGACAAGGAACTGCCCACATTTGCGGCCGACGCCAAGGGACTCGCAACCCGCGATTCGTCTTCCAAAGTTCTAAACGCCATTGCAAAAAACCATCCCTGGCTCATGGGCGGCTCGGCCGACTTGTATCCTTCGACAAAGACGCGGCTCACTTTCGACGGCGCGGGCGATTTCGAAGTGGGCAATTACAACGCGCGCAACTTCCACTTCGGCATTCGCGAGCATGCGATGGGCGCAATCGTAAACGGCATAGTGCTGTCGAAAATCCGCGCCTACGGCTCGACGTTCCTGATCTTCAGCGACTACATGAAGATGCCGATCCGACTCTCGTCCGTCATGGAAATTCCCTCGATCTGGATCTTCACCCACGATTCCATCGGCCTCGGCGAAGACGGACCGACTCACCAGCCGATCGAGCAACTGATCACGCTGCGAGCGGTTCCCGGGCTGATGACGCTGCGCCCCGCCGACGCCAATGAAGTCATCGAGGCGTGGAAAATAATAATGGCCCTGCAGAAGGAACCGGTGGCGCTGATCCTGACGCGGCAAACCCTGCCGACCTTTGATCGCACGAAATACCGGTCGGCAGCAGGCGTTGCTCGCGGCGCTTACATCCTGGCCGACGCCGAAGGTGGCAAACCGCAGGTGATCCTGATGGCCACCGGCAGCGAGGTGTACCTCTGCATTGATGCCTACGAGAAACTGAAAGCGGAAGGCATCCGGGCCCGCGTCGTCAGCATGCCTTCGTGGGATTTGTTCGAGCATCAGGACCAGAGTTACCGCGATGAAGTGCTTCCGCCCGACGTCACCGCGCGGGTAGCGGTCGAAATGGGTTCGATTTTTGGCTGGGCGCACTACACGGGAGCGAAAGGGCGAATTATCGGCATGCGCACTTTTGGGGCGTCCGCGCCGCTAAAGGATCTGCAGAAAAAATTCGGCTTCACCTCCGATGCCGTCCTGCAGGCAGCGCGTGAACTGCTTGGCAAATGATGATTCGTAGAGACGGGGCTTGCCCCGTCTCGGTAGCGCGGCGACGCAGGCGCCGCGAAGGAGACGTGGCAAGCCGCGTCTCTATGGGAAATTTTAGGAGATGGTTATGAATCCAGTAGAAACTCTAGAGACCGCAAAAGCCGTTAATCCTCTCATCCAGCTTCAGACCTTCGGCCAATCCATCTGGCTCGACTACATCCGCCGCGACCTGCTGAAGGGCGGCGAATTGCAGCGCCTGATCACGGAAGACGGCCTGCGCGGAATGACTTCGAATCCCGCGATTTTCGAGAAGGCCATCGTCGGCTCGACCCTATACCAGGATTTCCTGGACTCGCTCGCCGGCCGCGCCGACCTCGATGCCAAGGGCCGCTACGAACTGCTGGCGATCCGCGACATTCAGGACGCGGCCGATCTGCTCCGTCCCGTGTACCAGAGCACCAAGAAGCGCGACGGCTACGTCAGCCTGGAAGTATCCCCGTATCTTGGACACGATACCAACGGCAGCATCGAAGAAGCGCGCCGGCTGTGGAAGACGGTGGCACGCGAAAACGTGATGATCAAGGTACCGGGCACAGCCGAGGGCATACCCGCGATCCGGCAACTGCTCGGCGAAGGTATCAACATCAATATAACGTTGCTGTTCGCGCAAGGAGTATACGAGGAGGTAGCTGCGGCTTTCATTGACGGAGTCGAGAAGTTCGCTGCGACCGGTGGCGACGTGAGCAAGATTGCCAGCGTGGCCAGCTTCTTCATCAGCCGCATCGATTCGCTGGTCGATTCCCTAATCAATGACCAACTCAAGAAGGAAACAGACGCGGCGCGCAAAGCGAAGTTGAAGTCGATTCTGGGGAAAGTCGCAATCGCGAACGGCAAACTGACCTATGAAGCCTACCAGCGAATCTTTTCTTCTCCGCGCTGGAAAGCGCTCGCCGCCAAGGGCGCGCAAACCCAGCGCGTGCTGTGGGCGAGCACCAGCACGAAGAATCCGAATTATCGCGATGTTCTCTATATCGAAGAATTGATCGGGCCGGACACTGTCAACACTGTTCCTCCGGCGACTCTGGAGGCCTTTCGCGATCACGGCAAGCCGCGGCAGAGTCTGACCGAAGACCTGGACGGTGCGCGGAAAACGATGGCTGATCTGGCCGGCGTTGGCATTGTCATGAAGGACGTAACCGAAAAGCTGACGGCCGATGGCGTGAAACTGTTTGCCGACGCCTTCGACGCCCTTCTGGCCGCGGTCGAGAAGAACACCAAGCGATCGCCCGCCGCCAAGACCAATCCACAGAGCGCGTCCCTTCCGGCCGATTTGGATGCTGCGGTAAAAAAAAACCTTAACGACTGGCGGGCGTCAGGAAAAGTAAGACGTCTGTGGCAGCACGACGCCTCCCTCTGGACCGATGAAGATGAGGCCAAGTGGCTGGGATGGCTCGACGTCACTGACGAACAACTTGCCAATGCCGCCAAGCTGAAGGAGTTCGCGGACGAAGTCAAGAGCGCCGGATTCTCCGACATTCTGCTGCTCGGCATGGGCGGATCAAGCCTTTGTCCGGAAGTGCTCGCCCTGACCTTCGGACAAACGCCAGGCTTCCCGCGCCTGCACATACTCGACTCGACCGACCCGGCGCAAATCCGGAGCGTCGAGAAAAAGATTGACCTCGCCAAAACGCTGTTCATCGTCTCCAGCAAGTCCGGCAGCACCCTCGAGCCCAACATCTACAAGCAATACTTCTTCGAGCGCGTGCAGCAGACCGTGGGCAGCAATAGAGATAAAGACAAAGATAAAGACAAGGTGGGCAGCCACTTTATCGCGATCACCGATCCTGGCTCGAAGATGCAACTGGTTGCCGAGCGCGACCACTTTCGCCACATTTTCTACGGCCTGCCGTCCATTGGCGGACGCTACTCGGCGCTTTCGAACTTTGGCATGGTTCCCGCCGCGGCGATGGGCCTCGACACCGGCAAGTTCCTCGTGCACACAAAAGAAATGGTCGAAGCCTGCAAGCCATCCGCTCCAGTAGAACAGAATCCGGGAGTGATGCTCGGCCTGATCATTGGCACCGGCGCAAAACTTGGCCGCGACAAAATTACGCTCATCACCTCGCCCGGAATTGGCGACCTGGGCGCATGGCTCGAGCAGTTGATCGCGGAATCCACCGGCAAACTCGGCAAGGGCATCATCCCGGTTGACCGCGAACAACTCGGCGCGCCCGATGTATATAGTAATGACCGAATCTTCGCCTACCTCCGACTGGAGAACGCGCCCAACGCGGCGCAGGATGCCAGCGTCGTCGCGCTGGAAAAAGCCGGGCACCCCGTAGTGCGCATTGCCGTGTCCGACATTTACAGCCTTGGACAGGAATTCTTTCGCTGGGAGATTGCGACCGCGGTCGCAGGCTCCATCCTCGGGATCAATGCCTTCAATCAGCCCGACGTCGAAGCCAGCAAAATCGTAACCAAGCAACTCACCTCTGAATACGAACTCACCGGCTCGCTTCCTCCCGAAAAACCGATACTTGAAGAAGCGGGCTTCAAGCTTTTCACGGACGGCAAGAACGCCGCCGACCTCGCGAAAGCAACCGGCTCTGACCGTTCACTCAAGAACTATCTGCGCGTACATCTGGCGCGTCTTGGCGCCGGCGACTACTTTGCCCTGCTTGGCTATGTCGAGATGAATGCGGAGCACGAATCTCTGCTGCAAGCCCTGCGCATGACCGTCCGCGATCGTAAACATGTGGCGACGTGCCTCGGCTTCGGACCGCGTTTTCTGCACTCCACCGGACAAGCTTATAAAGGCGGCCCCAACAGCGGCGTGTTCCTTCAAGTCACATGCGACGACGCTCAGGACTTGCCGGTTCCCGGACAAAAGTACACTTTCGGAGTAGTAAAGGCAGCGCAGGCGCGGGGCGACTTCCAGGTTCTGGCCGATCGTAAGCGCCGGGCGCTGCGCGTGCACCTCGGCAGCGATGTGAAAGCAGGTCTCACCAAACTCACAGAACTGGTAAAACAGGTTTTGTAATCGACCATCGTGTGGTGACGAGCCTCTGGCCCGTCCAGGCCAGGAACGATTAAGGAGCATGAATGCAACTGGGAATGGTAGGTCTGGGGCGCATGGGTGCCAACATGACGCGGCGCCTGATGCGCGGCGGTCACACCATGGTTGTGTCCGATCTCAGCGCCGATGCCGTCAAGGGTATCGCTGGCGAGGGCGCTGTCGCCTCGTCTTCCCTTGACGACCTGGTCAGCAAGCTGAACCCGCCGCGCGCCGCGTGGATCATGGTACCAGCGGGCGATCCCACGGAAAAAACCGTGCAGGCTCTCATCAGCACCATGCAAGCCGGCGACACCATCATCGACGGCGGCAACTCGAATTTCAAAGATGACGTCCGCCGCTCTAAACTTTGCGCTGCCAAGGGCGTACACTACGTCGACGTCGGTACCAGCGGCGGCGTCTGGGGACTGGAACGCGGATACTGCATGATGATTGGCGGCCCGAAAGAAACCGTGCAGCGCCTCGACCCGATCTTCAAAACGCTGGCGCCAGGACGCGGCGACATCCCGCGCACTCCGGGACGCGAGAAAATGGCTGGTACGGCCGAAAACGGCTACATCCACTGCGGTCCGTCCGGCTCCGGACATTTCGTAAAGATGGTCCACAATGGCATCGAGTACGGAATGATGCAGGCCTACGCGGAAGGCTTCGACATTTTCAAGAATGCGACCAGCAAGGAACTTCCTGAAGATATCCGCTACGATCTCAATCTGCCCGATATTGCCGAGGTATGGCGGCGCGGCAGCGTGGTGAGTTCATGGTTGCTCGATCTGACGGCAATAGCGCTGACCGAGAATCCCACGCTCTCCGAGTACAGCGGATTCGTGCAGGATTCCGGCGAGGGCCGCTGGACGATCCAGGCGGCGCTCGAAGAGGCAGTTCCGGCCGAAGTGCTGACCGCAGCCTTGTACACGCGCTTCCGTTCGCGGCAGGATCACACGTTTGCGGAGAAGATGCTCTCCGCCATGCGACAGAAGTTCGGTGGTCACGTCGAACCGAAAAGTCATTGAACCATTTAATTATTTTGGTATTGAATCTTTGAGACGTTGAGCCATGATTCAATGGCTCACTGAGTCAATGACTAAATGATTCAATGCCTTATTCGAGGAAACGATGGCTCAAACAGAAGTTCTGCCGGCAACAACCAAACCGCGGGTCGGGCGTACGGGAGATCCGTGTGTCATGGTGATCTTCGGCTTTTCCGGCGACCTGACGCGCCGGAAGCTGATTCCCGCTCTCTACAACCTCGCGAGCCAGCAATTGCTCTCGCGCGAGTTCGCCGTGATCGGAGTGGGCCGCACTCCCATGAGCGATGATGACGCGCGGAAGAAGGTCACCGGAGACTTCAAACATTTCGCCACCGGCCCGATCGATGCCGAATTGTGGGAATGGTTTGTCCGCCGCATAAGTTACGTGAGTGGGAATTTCGACGATCCCGCTACCTACGACAAGCTGAAAGAAACCCTTGCCAAGGTCGATCAGGAGCATAACTCGCACGGCAACTATTTTTTTTACCTCGCGACCTCGCCCAACTACTTCGGTGAGATCGTTGAGCGGGTTTCGAAAGTCGGCTTGATGAAGGAAGAAAATGGCCATTGGCGGCGGGTGATAATCGAAAAACCTTTTGGCCACGATCTGGATTCGGCCAAGGCTCTGAACCAGCAACTCTTGAAAGTTGCCTTGGAATGCCAAATCTACCGCATCGATCACTACCTGGGAAAAGAAACGGTCCAGAATATTTTGGCGCTCCGTTTCGCGAACGGAATTTTCGAACCGATCTGGAATCGCCGCTACATCGACCACGTCCAGATTTCGGTCGCCGAAACCGTGGGCGTCGAGAAACGCGGCAGCTACTACGATGGCGCGGGCGCCCTCCGCGACATGGTTCCAAACCACATTATGCAGCTCATCACGCTCACCGCGATGGAACCGCCGATTTCGTTCGAAGCGAATGCGGTGCGCGACGAGCAAGCCAAAATTCTGCACGCCATCCAGCCCTTCAGCGCCGAGGACGTGCTCAGCAAAACCGTCCGCGGGCAATACGGGGACGGCGTCATGGATGGTAGGCGCGTGCCCGCTTACCGCTCCGAAGAAGGCGTGCCGCCCGACTCGCGCACCGAAACTTTCGTCGCCATGAGGCTCCTGATCGACAACTGGCGCTGGGCTGGAGTTCCCTTCTATCTGCGCACCGGCAAGCGGCTGCCTGGCCGCAGCACGCATATCGTGATTCAGTTCCGGCGCGCGCCTTTCATGCTGTTCCGCGAAACCCAGGTGGAAAACATGATGCCCAATCAACTGGTGCTGCACATCCAGCCAGAAGAAGGCATCTCGCTCCGCTTCGCCGCCAAGACTCCAGGACCCACCATGCAACTGGGCGAAGTGAATATGGACTTCGCTTACGCCGACTATTTCGGGCTCACTCCTTCGACGGGATACGAGCGCCTGCTGCATGACTGCATGATCGGCGACGCTACTCTGTTCCAGCGCGCCGATATGGTCGAGGCTGGTTGGAGCATTGTCAATCCCGTACTCGACGTGTGGAAGGCACTGCCTCCGCGTAATTTCCCCAACTATCCCGCTGGAACCTGGGGCCCGCGAGAGTCCGACGAATTGATGGAACGCGATGGCCGGCGTTGGAGAGATTTCGAAAAATGATGAGAAATGTGTAATTTGTGATTTGTAATTGGTAATTTGAAAAATTACAAAATTGCCAGATTACAAAATTACAAATTTCAAATTTTCAATTACAGATTCTCTATGCCGTCGACTCGGACCATCGAAGTACTTGCCACCGCGGCCGATCTTTTTCACGCTGCCGCCGAAGAATTCGTTCGCGCGGCTCGCACCGCCATCGGCGCTCAGGGACGATTCACGGTTGCGCTCTCCGGGGGCTCGACTCCAAAAGCTCTCTATTCCCTGCTCGCCACCAATTACGCCGGCTTCGCCTGGAACCGCATCTTTCTTTTTTTTGGCGACGAGCGTCATGTCCCTCCTACCGACCCCGAAAGTAATTATCGGATGGTGAATGAATCGTTGCTGACAAAGATTGCGATTCCAGCGGAGAACGTCTTTCGCGTGCCCGCCGAGAATCCCGATGCCGCCGCCGCTGCGTCAGAATATGAAGCTCAGCTCCGCCGCTTCTTTGAAATCAAATCCGGCGAATTCCCGCGCTTCGACCTCATTCTGCTCGGCCTGGGACCCGATGGCCACACCGCATCGCTCTTCCCCGATTCTCCCGCGCTGAATGAGGAGTCGCGGCTGGTGGTCGCCAACTGGGTTGTGAAGTTCAACGCTCACCGAATCACCTTCACTTTCCCCGTGCTCAATCGCGCCGCCGAAGTGATGTTCCTGGCCAGCGGCGCGGACAAAGCCGACATGGTGCGTCAGGTTCTCGAGGGCAAGAACACGCCTCCACTGCCCTCGCAAAGAGTGCAGCCATCCGACGGAAAATTGTTGTGGATGCTCGACGAAGCCGCGGCCGCAAAACTAACTCGCTGAAATCCACCTCTCCCGAGTTTTCTATGGAAATGCGGAGGTGTTTACCAGTTTAGTACCCCACCCCCCTCCCCCCTGGTCTCCTGGAATCATAGAGTTAGCGGGAATTTTCGGACTTGGTCTTTGATTCGAAAGGACTTATATCAAAGTATTCCGGAATAACGACTTAGCTCCTATAAGAGCGCTGAAACGGCTTTGGGGCAGTTTCGAGGGCCGTCTTGCTGGACGGACTTCGAAACTGCCCCAATCAGATTTCTATTTTCGCGCACGGTGGGGTCTTAAGTCAACTTATTTCGGTCACGGATGGTTGTGACAAAAAAGCAGGCGTCAGATTGGGAGGAAGTGCGATCCTTGCAGCAAGTCTTCAAGGTGAAGATCGATGGCGCGCCGCGCAAGAGGGAGGCCACTCTGGGGTTGGCGGTGTGGCAGGCCACCCTTCGGCTAGCGCTCAGGGCAGGCTTTCTCGAAAAGCGCGAGAAATGGCGCAACCCGCAGTTATTTCAGGCAATATTAAAGACAAACCCGCGTCATACTTCGTCGTTAAAGTGGCCCACCCGCCGGTTCACCGCCTGGAGCAGCAAGCCAAGCGTGCGAGGCAGCCCGGTCAATGAGCGTAATGGGGATTTTACGTCAGCAATGAGCGGGTGCCTTTTCCAGTTCGATTCGCAGAGCGCAGAATTCAAGTCCAAAACAAAAACCCGAGCGATTGCATACGGTACCAGCAACACGAATCGTCCTGCCTGGTGTTCGGAACTCGACTTCCATCAGCTCGCCGGGCTGCAGGTTGACTCCAGCGTAGAGCTCCATGCCTGTGCGGCTTAACTTAGAAACCAATCCGGGCACAACTATGTTTGTGGCACCGGGGACCGGGATGAAGACAGGTGTGTGCATATAATATCGGGGGTATCGGCGAGTGTTGGTCGAGTCCATTTCGAGTTAGTGACGTCAAATACAATCTACTTGAGCAAGCCGAAGTGCAGCAGGTATGCCGCAATTGCTAAACCGATCGTGAGCAGGCCAATCACTCCAGCGAAATTGAACCGCCAAAAGGCCGGCTCGTTGTGCTGCGCCGACGCAGCGCGCAGTTTCTCGATCCAAGCCTGCTCGGATTTGTTTTGAGACCAGTCCCCGATGAGCGCTCCGACACGGCGCTGATCGACTGCCGGGAGCGAAATGAAGCGGAAGGGCTGCAATCCATTGGTGACGGGGCTCAGCATCTCTGCTCCTCCGAGCACTGCGCCGGCTCCAGTCAGGAATATCAATTTGACCTGCGATCCTTGGACGACAGGCTCAGAGAGCGAAAGCAAACCGCCGGTGAAAGAAATCACCTGGAGGTTGGCCCCGGTGGTCTGGCCATTTGCAAACCGAAGCACGGCCGGATTTTGGCCCTCGAGATGAGCGCGCGGGAAACGCCACGGCGGGCGAGATTGGGGAGAGCTGCTCATAATCAGGCATCAGTATCCAGCAGAGTTGGGTACCAACAGAAGATTACCTAAGGTTGCGTACACATGATTTCCGAAGAATAACAGCTGTTAACTGTTGAAAACAGGCGTTTGCACTCGGAACCCGGTCAATGAGTGATATCGGGATGTTACAACAACTGACCTGTAGGCGCGGCTGCCAACTCTCCAGCCTTCATTGACTTGCTCTACCTTCCACCCTAAGATTTCAGCCCAATGATCGGGCAGACCATCTCGCACTACCGCATGCTTGAAAAACTGGGCGGCGGCGGCATGGGTGTGGTTTACAAGGCCGAGGATGTCAAACTCGGGCGCCTCGTCGCTCTCAAGTTTCTGCCGGACGAGGTGGCCAACGATGCGCAGGCCCTCAGCCGATTCGAACGCGAGGCCAAAGCCGCATCGGCACTGAATCACCCCAACATCTGCACGATTTATGAGATTGATGACCAGCACGAGCAGGCATTTATCGCAATGGAGTTTCTCGATGGCATCACGCTGAAGCACAAGATTGCTGGCCGTCCGCTGGACACGGAAATCATTCTTTCGCTCGCGATTGAGATTGCCGACGCGTTAGACGCCGCCCACGCCGAAGGCATTATTCACCGTGACATCAAGCCCGCCAACATCTTCGTCACCAAGAGAGGTCACGCTAAGATTCTGGATTTCGGGTTGGCAAAGGTCACGCTCAAGTCGGACAGCGTTGCCATGACCGCCCCGACCATCGAATCAGAAGAACATCTCACCAGCCCCGGTTCGACGCTTGGCACCGTAGCATACATGTCGCCAGAGCAGGTTCGAGGGAAGGAGTTGGATGCGCGTACTGATCTGTTCTCCTTCGGAGCGGTGCTCTACGAGATGGCGACAGGGGCATTACCGTTTCGAGGGGAAAGCTCAGGTGTAATCTTCAAGGCCGTTCTAGATGGGACCCCAACGTCGGCGGTACGGTTGAACCCTGACCTCCCGGTGGAATTGGAACGGATCATCAATCGCGCTTTGGACAAAGACCGCGCCTTGCGCTATCAGCACGCCTCGGATATGCGAGCGGAATTCCAGCGCCTGAAACACCAGACCGAGTCCACCAAGATCGTTGCCACGCAAGCATCGCCTGACCAGACGCTCAAACGTCCCAAGCTCTGGGTCGTCCTAGCCGCCTGCATCGCCACTATTGGACTGGTTGCGGGTGGCGCTTGGTACTTGCGATCTGGCAGGACAACCCAGATTGACTCCATTGCCGTGCTGCCCTTCACGAACATGAGCGGCGATGCCAATACCGACTATCTCAGCGACGGCATCACCGAATCCTTGATCGGAAGCCTTGCCCATGTTCCTGAGTTGAAGGTGAAGTCACGCAACTCGGTCTTCCGTTACAAGGGGAAAGACATTGATGTACAGAAAGTCGGCAACGAATTAGGCGTCTCGGCACTGGTAAGCGGACGAGTGGTGCCGCGAGGCGATAGCATCGAAGTCAGCGCTGAGATTACAGATGTTCGAGACAACACCGAAATCTGGGGGCAGCGCTATAGCGGCAATCGCACGAACATCATTTCTCTGCAACAGCAGATTACAGGCGACGTGGCGGAAAAGTTGCGCTCCAAGCTCAGCACTTCAGAAAGGCAGCGGGTCACCAAACAGGGCACGCAAAATCCAGAAGCCTACGAGTTGTATCTAAAGGGTTGTTACTATTGGAACAAACGGACGGCTTCGGACATTCGCACCGCAACCTCCTATTTCACTCAAGCCGTTGCCAAAGACCCCGGCTACGCTTTGGCGTATTCCGGTCTCGCGGACGCCTATGGCATATTGCCTGACTATGGTGGCGCGCCCAGCGAAAACTTTCCGAAGTCGAATGCCGCCGCCCGCAAGGCGCTGACGTTGGACGCGACCTTGGCTCGTCCCCATGCCGTTCTGGGGTACAGCGAGATGGAGTACGACTGGGATTTTGTCGGAGGGGAGGCTGAGTTCAAGAAGGCTTTCGAACTAGATTCCAACGATGCCACAGCACACCAATGGTACGCGGAACAAATTGGCTCGATTGGTGGCAGGGAGCAGGAGGCCCTTGCTGAAGCCAATCGTGCCCATCAACTCGATCCGCTGTCACCGGTGATCGGCGGGGTGTTCGGATTCGCTCACATCTGGACACTACAGTACGACGAGGTCATTGTCATCTGCAAGAACGTTGCAAATGAGAACCCAACCTTCGCTGCGGTGCACACTTGTTTAGCCACAGCGTACTGGGGAAAGCGCATGTATCCGCAGGTCATTGAAGAATGGAAGATGTATGGGCAGCTTTCCGGCGATCGAAGCGAATCTGAATTCGCCTCTGCCCTGGAGCAGGGATTTCGTTCGGCGGGCTGGAAGGGCGCTCTAACCAAAGGTATCGAAATCCGGGCAGCGCAACGCAAGACTGGCTACTCTTCTGCGTACAGGATTGCTGAGCTTTATGCTGACTTAGGACACAAAGATGCGGCTTTCAGGTGGCTCAACACCGCTTATCAGGAGCGCGATTCTTTGCTGGTGGGTTTGAAGACTGACTTCGTACTCGATCCCTTACGTTCTGACCCACGGTTTGCTGAACTGGTGCGGAAGGTGGGGCTGCCGCAGTGAGAGTTACGTCATTAGGAAACGCCGGGCCTTTCTGCACGAGGTGGTAGCTCAGTAGCCGGAAGTTACCGCGCTGAGAAAAGACTGCGGTTTCGTCATGGACCGAGCCGTCCTTAAATTGGAACACCAAGTGGGTGGTCACCCGATTGCCATGGGAGACTTGAATGAGGTCACCGTCGGCGAGGAGTTTACCCTCCATAGTGCTGAGCGACAGAAACCCGTGGACCAGTCCCTCGGCGCGGCGCACGGCTACCTGCGTGGCAAACAGCATGTCCGACTGGAGCAGAGCCACGCAGGTCAGTACGATGGCAAGCGGTTTGGATCGATCCATGGCCATGCCCCGATTCTATAAAGCAAAAGCAAGCCCGTGGATATCTCAACGCTTTCAGCTGGCGAATGCGAACTTGCAGCGCGGGCTCTTAGGCTGATGAGATAACCGTGTCGGCTCCAAACCACCGAGTAGACTTGGAAGCGCTCAAGCGACCAAAGCTCGGAGGAAAGGAGCCGAGCGATGATGATTA